>Ga0209345_10000062_pt1 | contig 166379 bp, 212 predicted proteins | sample Cruoilmetagenom7_FD_187294 | JGI IMG/M metagenome (GOLD analysis project Ga0209345, IMG submission 187294) | Oil polluted marine microbial communities from Coal Oil Point, Santa Barbara, California, USA - Sample 7 (SPAdes) (version 2) | ecosystem: Environmental > Aquatic > Marine > Oil seeps ... | reverse complement strand
CGTACTGCATCGGCGCCTTCCAGCATAGTCCAGCTTACCATTTGTGTGTCTGTATATACGATTTTGGTACTATTAGTGGGTGGTAGTGGTGACGAGTGGGTCTAAGTGGGTGAGTGGGCAATAGGTATAAAAAACCACCTACAAAATCTTGAATCTTGTAGCCAACGTCCTGTGATGGAAAAAGTTATCGTCTTGTAATGCAAACAAGGGAATCGAACCATGAACGACAATTATATCACGACGGCAGTGACATTCTCTGATCGTGATGAACACTATTGTCAGGTTTTGTCTGACGATACCGAACGGCGTCTAATTGGTAGTATCGAGTATAGCTGTAATGCTGGACACTGGTTCTTTCGCACGATGCCTCTGTGCGGGATTACTCCACACGTCATCAGTCAAGTAGCCGACAAGATCACAGATATGAATAAGGCAAGTTACAACACCACTTGCAACGTTTGCGGTCGCTCGATGGCTCTGTTGGCTGACGGAGCAAAATGTGGCGCTGTTGTTAGGTGTCAAGAGACGATGAGATAGCGGAAGGATCCTATTTCGGGGTCGTCACAGAAACCGAAGCCGGGCGACCTGATTCAAATAGTTCGTGGATGGCCAGAAGAACAAGATAGCGTGTTTCGCGTTATAGAGTGTCCTTTGTCTCACCAGGGAGGTTATTTCCAAGATAAAATCTGGATCAACATGAAAGACATGGCCAGATACATTGGGAAAACAATCGGGTGGAAGGTTATCAACACCAACGAATAGTATGGTCAATCAGAATCTGATAGTAAGTTTGTCTTATTGGTTTGCAGAGGGATTGAACTATGCCCGAGATATATGTGAACTCACGTGTCATCTTCGAAAAAACTGACTCATATACGATGGATATCGTCACAGATGACACCGAAAGACGATTCCTCGGCAATTTAAAGTATTGTCAAATTTCCAAGTTTTGGTTTTTCCATTCAGTTGGAGCGTGTCCTATCGGCCCAATAACCATAAGACAGATAACGGACGAAATCAGCACGATAGGGGACGAAAAAGAAAAGTGCATGTGTGACGCGTGTGGACATATCGGATGGGGCGTCAAAGGACAAACATGCGGCGCATGTGGTTTCTGTCGCGGAACGATGAGGCGACCAGACAGTAAACCAAAGCCGGGTGATATAATCAGGATAACTGGTGGATGGGATGGGAAAGAAGGCCATTTGTTCTGTGTAGTGGCGTGTCCTGTAGATTATACCGGAGACTATTTCCGGAATAAAATCTGGATCAACATGGGCGGAATAAGCAATTACCTGGTAGATCCAGCCCAGTGGGAAATCGTTGATAACAGAACGTAGTGTAAACGACTATCACCGTCATACGATACAAAGAGGTATAAAATGGAGGATTTAACCAGACAAGAATTTCAGAACAATCTAGAAACAGCCAGAAAGTTGTGGAAAAACTTTGGGAATGTACCTCTAACGAACGACAGGAAGACCACCAAGAGATGGGATGAATTCCCGAAAAGCACAGATTGTGATGAAATTTGGCTGTGGTTCGAAGAGAAGTTCAACATTTCTGTCGTCTATGATTTGATGAGGATGTTGTAGTGTAACTAAATGGAACACAAAATGTCAGAAGACCCACGTTGGGGCGTCACAAACGAAGATTTAGATGCATTAGATGATATCTCCAACCCTGAAGCTGCCGGATTCTATCCGACGGCGCAGATCGGTTTAGACGGAAAAGCCGAAGTTTTCGAACGTCCACCATGTGAACTATGCGGGTTGCCAGCCATCGTAAACACGCCAAGGTTAGACGGGAATATCGAAAATAACCCCTATATCGACCTTTGTGCGTCGTGCGATAGGAAATATCACGAAACTCTCGGGGATGACGCGTAAACATCTAAAGAACGGTCCAGGAGTACCGAATGAAGTGGATAACGACAGATGCTGCGATGCCAGCCGTCGCTGATATGTCCCTTCTAGTAAGTGGTCTGGTGTTGTGTCAAGACCGCATCGGCCACACGTTCTTAGGATACGTCAGATACTGTGAACTGGGAGAATTTGACCCCGTATGGACTCAGGCGGGCCGAGATATGTACAACCTAGACGATATTATTCGATGGATTCCTCTACGTGATATCCTTTCAGAAATATCTTAATTCATCGTCTTATCACTAAATAAGAATATAAAATGGCAATAAAACCCAAGCCGGGAGACGTTATAGAAATAACAGGCGGATGGGCAATGGGTGAAGGGGAACGGTTCACGGTCACGGAATGTCCGGCTGTACACCTGGGTAGTAGTATTCAAAATTGTGTCTGGATCAAGAGTGAAACGAGAGTATGTTATCTGTCAAACGGTATGGACTGGATTATTATTTCTCCCCACGAACAACCGCACCAACTCGATAGTGTCGACAAATCCTTGCGAGACCAACGAGACGACAATCTTAGATCCATATTCGGATGAATTGGAGCTTAAGAAATTAATGTCCGGAACAAACACTCTCAGACTTAGAATAGACGATCCATTGGTGATAAGTATAGCCAAAGCATTCCCGTGGAGGGTGAAAACTGGTGTACCATTACCCAACACAATAGCAACGGGGTATATCAGTGCTATGGAAATAGACATCAGCGACATAACCAGACAGGATCTAATCGACTGTGGTTTGACACCATCACAAGCATCGGCAATCCTGATGGACTATCTGGACCACATTGAAGTGTTAATGAAACAACACGGCTCATCCGGATATTACCACAAGGACAACGGTATAATCGGATTTCCAGAGAGGGGCGGTATCGTCGTCTGGTACCGACAGAACGGCAAAAATCAGCCTACTAGAATTGACAGCAATACGCCAGAAGAAAGGTTTAAACGACTCAACGGCGCGCGATTTAATCGACTTAGAAGGTAGAATGATGCCGATCTGTGTCTGGTATAATCAGGACGCCAATTCGACGTGGAACTTATCAATCCCTCCGAATTATCACGGGAGATACCCAATGAAGTGGATTAAAGCCAGTTGGTGGTTTTGTCTGATGATTTTGTGGTTTATTGTAGTGTTCAGCCTTGGGGCGACTGGTTAATCATGGAGGTACAAAATGCAATTTAGATGTAAAAATAACCCCGATACTGGCAGAGAACTCTAAGTTCTACTCCCAAAAGAATTCAGGCTCAACGAGACATTCATGAATCAAGAAATATTCGTCACGAAAAAATCAAACCGTAGCCCTTTACGTTCATTTGATTTGATATCCAGGGCAAAGAATTGGGAAGATGTATAGTAAGCCAGGTCACATGATATTTCGTAGACCAAGCGAACCGGATCGGTAGCTCAGCCAGGTAGAGCATTGCAGCGCGCCTTGATCAATGTGAGTGCGTTGGTTCGAATCCAACCCGATCCATTTAATGACGTAGAAAGGTAGCTGGAAAACAAGGGAGAGCAACCGATACGGGTACGGCAACGACCCTATTGAATCGGTAATGAGCCTACGGTGTCAGTGAATAGTCTACGTCAATATCTAACCACGACCATAACGGAGAAGATATGTCAGCTGCAACAAGAGGTAAAATGCTGTTAACGTGGTCTTATTGGCCATCAGACATTCCTGTTAGCGACCCGAAAACCAAACTGCAGGTCGTGGACAGTCTCTGTAATGCTATTGAGATTAGTAACATGCTTAAAAAGAAACATGGTGACGATCTTCTCTATGTAGATGTTACCATTCGACTCATCGACTTGTCAGGTTAATCCGGCGGGGATTCCCGCCTTAATCCGTCTGGAGTCTACCCTTCTAGTAGGGGTTGAGAGTAAGCCGTAAGGCGTCTAACGGACGATTTGAGGGAATAGTCCACCCACTTGTGCAGAGCAGGCGCTGGTAGGAAATCCAGCTAGACTTCAGACATTTTATATTATATGGGACGGTCAATATGTGGGCTTATGATGCTACGGTCCATGTAGCCGAGGGAAGTTGAATCGTATTCGAGGTAGACGAGTCAGTAAAGGACCATGAGAAGAGTCCGAGCCGTGCCGATCGTCCACAATCTTAGAGTAGATTCAACGGCAAGTCTGGTGGGTTGGCTTGTCAATTTTGTGGCGCGTCGGCAGGAGATATAAAATGACAGTCAAGGAATTGAAGGACATTTTAGCACAATGCCCTGACGACCTGGAAGTGGAGGTCGATTGTAGTGGCTGGGGCGAGTCGATGCAAGTAACCACCGCAGAAGAAGGTGGGGACACTTTTTTCATCATGGTCAAGTACTACTAGTTATCACCCCAACAAAACTACTCTCCATCCTCAAAAACTGTCCTGTGGTTTTTTAGAGACTTCCGGGGGTTTTTTTTGTAGTAGTCTGGGTGCGCCCATCGAAACATGCAGATTGTGACCCATTTTTCTCAAATGGCAAATGGATTTGCTTCGATATCTGTCTCGGTCTGGAACTAATGTGGCTCTGGGATCAGAATATCATGACTTATGGGTCATGCTGTGGGTATCACGCAGGCGAATGGCCATCAAAATCTAGCGGCTATATACAGGTAGACGAATAGTTTATAGACAAAATGTTTGTGATTGGATACACTGAAACTGTCGAAAAAAGAAACTGTTTTCTACCACAGACAAAAATCAAACACAGGAACGAATGATGCACCAATTATCAAAAAAAGACAGGGTTAACTACATAAGATCGCCGCACCACTGCCCATATTGTAAATCTAATGACATCGAAGGTCAGCATATGCACTTTGATGACCCTCTTACTCAAGATGTCGAATGCTTAAACTGTACCGCGAAATGGAAAGATGTACATGGAATAGTTGGTATTTTAGAAGACACAGATGGTCGATGATAAAAAGTTGACTATAGGGAAAAAGTGTCCGACATGTAATATGGCAGTGCGTGGTCCAAACCACGAAAATGATCACCCTCATAACAAAAACAGTATTGGAGACTATCATGAAAATCGTAATAAACAAATGTTACGGAGGATTCGGTCTCAGTCAGGAAGGGGTAGAATTCATTGGATTAGAATGGGATGGATATGGACACTACAGTGATCTGCCAAGGAACGATCCCAGGTTGGTAGCATGCGTAGAACAACTAGGAGAAAAGGCAAACGGCAAATATGCTAGCTTGAAAGTCGTAGAAATTCCAGACGACATAAAATACACCATCGCAGATTACGACGGCATCGAGCACGTAGCAGAAGTCCATGGGACGTGGGGATAGCCAAAAAAAAGTTTTGCAATAGGATAGGAGTCTATATCCGATGAGCTATAGAGCCACCGTAGTGGATGATTCGGTTCATACCAACTACACCCGAGACACTATTGACGAGGTTCTTGACCAACTTCATCATCTTATCAGCATTGGATTCATAAGTCATACTTTTACTCTCTCTGTCATGAAATACACGACAGAAAACAGTGGGAACAAGATTAGCGTATCTTTTGGGGAGGTTGGGTGAAATGGGTCAGACACATTCCGATATGGCAGATAATTGTAGTTTCTGCAACGGTCAGACAGGCCCAATGGATGATTATTGTATGATAGACTCGGTTGGTATTTACTGCGGAAAATGTTGTAGACGAATGGGTCTTGGACCGGAGTTGATAATGCCATGCGGGTTGTGTGGTTTTCCAGTACTCGGAGAAATTCATATCATTCAAGGACATGACAACGAATATTGTTCGTCCTGCGCTGATATGGTGGCTCGTATGGGATTCGAATAGGAGAATACGAACAATGGATAGTGATATGAAAAATTGCATTCGAATCGTTTATGCGCCGGACACACAGGAGTATATATTGGAAGCATTTGGTAATACTGGATCACATCTTGGTAGTCGCACATTCAGCACATGGAACTCATTGGCACGCCTTTTATCTTCATCGTCGCTTATATCTGAATGGTTATGGCTAATCGCATCCGGAGAAATCTTTGACCTAGAGGCAAAACTCCAGTTAGGTAAGTGGCCTATGTGAAATCGTGGAGATAACCATGAATAAGAAACAACGCGATCGTGTAGTCGAAGCATATCGCATCAATATAATTGCATTGGGTGGGATTATTATTTCGTTCATGTTGTATGCAACCAGGATAGGTCGGTTTATACAGTTCGTGATGTGGATAGGTTCACTTATAACAATTGGCGTTGTAGAAGCTGTTAAGAGTATCCATAATCCACAGAAAAAAGGTAATCTAGATGATAATTGAAAATTGGTCAATAGTCGAAACATGTTTAGACCCATACACTCCTCCTGAAATGATCTCCTTATAGTTGCACGGTAATGTTTTTGGTCATCCAAGATTCGCTGATGGTCATCCCGTCACCACATCTAGAATAGTTGGCAAAAACAGTGATGATACTGTCGTAACATACAGTGGTAACGTATATGAACTGGGAGAAGTAGACCCAGCATACGAGGAAATGTTTCCCAACGCCCGAGACAGGGTAATCGGTACCTTGGATATTCTTAATAAATAACACAACGGAAAAAACCATGAAGAACTTTTGCGCCTGTGCCGGTGGACATAGATTGGAATGCAACGGGAAATGCTGTGATAATCACACAGACAGAAAGACAGGAAAAGTTAGGTGCGGTGAGTGCTACACAGTGCACAATTACGTCGCCCCACACGATGAGAGTTTGTCACCAGATAATGATACGAAGAAGAAAAAGAAGAAGAAACGTTGAGTATATCCATCAGACACGAAAAGAAAATGAAAGTTAGACGATAAACATGACCCAAAATTGTGACCGCCAAACGATATTTGTTGTTATGTTTATTGCTGCCATCAATGTCTACATTTTTGCAATTGGGTACGACAAAACTTCTCCTCTGACAATGATACCGTATGATGTGCTTAATGGCCATATTTGGCAGGTATGGACAGCAACATTCATCCATATCGACCTGAATCATTTGTCATGTAATATGGTGACATTGCTGGTGTTCGGAACCGTCGTGCAACAAAGAATAGGTTACAAGAAGTTCGTTGTTCTCTACACTATATCGGGAATAATCTCTAATACAATTTTCGTACTCCTGTCAATAATAGGATATACCGACTCGTCATCTATCTGTCTTGGTGCTTCTGGATGTATCCTTGGGTTGGTCGGTGCATCACCAATGTGTTGCCGCAGAATAAAAATTCTGTGGGTAGTGAGTATTGGAGCCGCTTTGGCTTATGTATATCAAATAGTTACCGGTGGTCGTGGCAGCGAAATCCTACACCTAGCTGGTCTCACCTCTGGAATGATACTCATCCTTTATTTGAGGAAAAGTGATGGCCAAAAAAACCGTCGTGGTTATTGACATGCAGGATTATTTTTTGACCAAACCGGAGAGTCAAGACTTAGTGCCAGGCATATGTAGTTTGTTGAGATATGCCACGAGACAAAGATGGGGTATCATCTTCGTAGAATTCGGTGGAGATCCAACAACACGGAAAATCCTAGAAAGCGTATCTGGATATGATATGGTCGATACTATCAAAAAGTTGAAAATGGATGGTGGCGACAAAGTATTATATTGTTTGTCGGAACATCCCGGTTGGTCGCGGCACCTGGTAGTTTGTGGCGTGTATGGGGATCAGTGTGTTGAAAAAACCGTATGTGGTATCCTTTCACTGAGTAAGGATGTCCAAGTTGATATCATTAGAGATCTAGTTTCTCCACCTTACCAACTAACAGAACATACACTGGTGAACCAATCAGACGTCCAAGGAGTACATAAATTACTATCTGTTGAAATGGAGCGAACCAATGACGGCGCAACCGTGTAAGTGCTGCAACAGCGCGAATCCAGGCGATACCCGTTTGGTGCGTGGAATCGTATATAATCGTTTGGACGAAACTGCAAGAGATTGGGCCAATACAAACGGAATGGCTCGTGCCGAATTCTGTGTTAGAGTAAACGGTGGTAAACAATTCAGTGGTCCCGAGTGGATTCGCAAGAAGTGCGGCGATGGCAGGATGGGGTTCACCACTAGACGCAGACATCGTGACGATGTTCGTATCGAAATTGGTATGGACGGGCAATTCAAAGCCAATAGACATACTGTTGTACGTTCAAAATCTGCAAAAGCAATTGCGTCCCGCCGTCCGCGTCGTATTGATGGCAGCAAATTCTGTTTGGTGTCGTCTGTCGATATTGCACTGGCTTCTCAGGATCATACAGAAATAAAAGAAAAAAGAACGTCGGCGAAGAAGTTGGCTCGCGCCAAGACAAGAAACAACAGAGCTAGGCGCGGACACAAACGACATATTTCTATTCTTTCATGATGGGTAATCAAGTGCGAGAAATTCAGGTTGGAGATACGGCCATTGTCACCGACGCAAGCCATTGGTATTTTTGAAGACAATTTGTAGTTGTAGAATGCCACAACATGCATCGTGATAAACAATATGACAAACCAAACCACTTGTGGTTTATGGTTGGTGAAAACCCTTGCTGTATTAATCGACCACTTTGTAATCTTGTCGGTGTGGGAAAGACAAAAAAGCTTTCGGATGATATTGATCAGCGATTAAACGATCAACGCGACGCAATTATGCGAGATATTTTTAATTAGCGATAACAACACAAAGAATCCCTGGCGCATCAGACCAAGTCTGTAATTAAGACGGCTTGATGTTGTTGTCTGGGATTTCTTGTATCGTTATCACACAAAAGCAGCAGGGCAAGAGAAGCCAGTCTGTTGGTGGCAGCCGTTGACTGGACGGTGGAACCATTACTCTTGTCTTGTTGCTTTCTCTAACATAAAGGTAGAAAGAACTATGGGTATGTTAGCAATATGGTTAGTCGTAATAGTTAACTGGGTAATTGGTGTTGTAATATGTTATCATAGCGCGCGTGATGATGTGGGGATGGGAAGCGTCGGCTATTTGACGATTGGATCTTTTGTGTGGAGCACCGTGTCGGGTATCGCACTGTTCGAACTAATGTTCTACGCGAATCAATTGAAGTGATGGTCAGTCGGTATGTCATCGATACTACGTTGGGCCGTTAGCTTAGCCTGGTTAAAGCGCCATCCTTATAAGTTGGAGACCGTCGGTTCAAATCCGACACGGCCTATTGAATAGGATAGAACATGTATGATCCACTCAACTATCGTACCAAAAATCATAGTAGATGTCGTAACTTTCCTTCCTATATTGCTTATGGGAATAATATGTGGCCTACTGGGATTTGGTTTAGGGTTCCAAAAAGGAATATCAAAAAAGCAAAAAACAAAATAAAAGGTATAATATGTTAGACAAAAATTATCCTAACATTATCGTCAAATCTCGGCAATCATTACTCGACCAACCGATAGGCGGTAAATTTGAGCTAATATCAATACATGATCCAGACGGAGAACCTGTCGAAAGACCAATTAATTGTGTTAAAATAATCAATTTGGATTTCCATGACGTAGAATTAAGCCGATTATCAACATGTTTTTGTTCGAATGACACAAACATCAAACCTTTCTCCCCTTACCAAGCATACGCCGTAGCCCTATGTGTCTATTCATGCATGGAGCAATTTTTGAATCCGACCGTGGTGTTCCAATGCGAAATGGGAATAAGCAGAAGCGTCGGTATGGCAGCGGCCACTGCAAGGCATTTCGGCATGGATGATCTAGTTTACTTTGAAAAATATCTGCCAAATCGTTTGGTGTACAGATTACAACTAGAGGCATTCCGGCGTATATCAAAATGATGGAAAGGAAATATATGTTAGGATGCGCTCATGTATTGGTGACTGGACGACGCTGCTCTATTGTTTTAGCAGGTGGCTTGATAGAACACCCAACTCCTTTTTGTGTCGAGCCACTCCCTAACGATATTTTCCGATTCACTGTAAAAAATGAGATTGTATCGTACATTAAACGACTGGAAAATGTCTATAACCTATTTGGGGAGAGATTGAAATGAGCACCGATAAATGTGAAATGACAGAGTGCGGATTCTCTCCAGACGGACTCAGGGTTCGTGCTATTACCGATATGATGGGATCGCAGGTTGTTGTCACGGACGATAACAAACCAAAGCAAGATAGCTTACTTAGCGAGCCATTGTCTTCACACGAAGAGGCAATTTGTTTTGGTAAGAATGTGTCACAGCATGGCATTAATATCTATGACACATGGCGGGGACCGATTAGTTCATTGGTTGAATTCGCATATATGCTGATTAGTTGCGCATGACACTATTGGACATCTGGCCTGGTGGCGGAATTGGCAGACGCGCGTGATTTAAGATCACGTTTCCTAGGAAGTGAGGGTTCGAGTCCCTCCTAGGCCATGTGGAACTTGTGTTTTTAAAATACCATATCCAACGGCGCCCATAGCTCAATTGGATAGAGCAACAGTCTTCTAAACTGTAGGTTGGGGGTTCGAGTCCCACTGGGCGTATTGACAACTGAACAATAGTGGCATAAAATTTCTCGCACCTAGAATGGTTATTTTTTAAAACGGAGATAAAGATGTCTATTCTTCTCGTTATCGACATGCAACCTCAATTTAAGACATCGTGTCGTTCTTGGTTGATAGAAAATGTATCAAGAGAAATCCGTCGAGCTATAGACAATGGGGATGGTATTATATTTCTAGAATACACATGGGGAGTTGGTTGCGGCGGGGTCGCTATAAACCAACAAACCCACCGTGCGCTTACAGACCTTGTCGTCGGCGAAGAACACGCAGTGGCATTGGTTGTTCATAAAGAACAAGACGATGGAAGCAGAGAGGTTTCCCACGCTATCAAATACTGGAGAGAACATAAATCTACAATTCGGGTTGTCGGAGTGAATAAAGGGGCATGTGTGTGCGATACAGTTTTGGGACTATCTCAACTCCTACCCGATACGCGAATAATCGTAGTAGGAGATGCGTGTAACGGACAATATGAGGAAGACACAGATGAACCAAGCGAAAGTGGGTATGAATCCATAGGTGGCAGTAATACGAAAATCGAATTACCAACCCAAAGTTATTCTGTCGGATGATAATGTAATGAAGATATATGTTATTTATGAAGACTTGGGATATGACGGGTATTCAATTCCGTTCAGAGCATTTAGTACGGAAGAAAGGGCGATGGAGTATTGTGGCGATAATTGGGAATTGGATTGGGAAGAGATTGAATTAGAAAATTAGGAAATAAAAATCTTTAGCTGTAACGAGTACATAACATGAGATATAGAACATGCTATATGGCAAGACACCAAAATAGTATATGGAAGTTTACGCCGACCTACGGAGAAGTGGAAGCGACCAATGAGGAAGAAGCGTTGGATATGACAAGGCGTCAACTAGAGAAAGCTGGTCTGGAGACCGCCGGTGGATATGCTACATGCCTATGCAATTGTCACTGCGGTGGGTTTGATGGTGCTGGCACGTGTAAACAGCCATGTGACGAATGTGATTGCGATTAAATAATACATTGAAGATGGATAAGAATGAAAGATAAAATCATTGGAGCATTGGTATTTTTTGGCCCGCTAGTAATAGCCGCTATGGGTTTGATACTGATGTGTGTAGACAAGGAGTTAGGACAGTGGTTATTTGTTGGCGGTCTAATCATTTTGATCTTTAAATTTTGGCTGACTGGCTTCTGACTTCACGCGATATCGGCAATGCTTTACGTGTCAAACTAGAAAAATTAAATTTGAACAAATAATATATTAGCCAGATAAGGACAACCCGGTAGAACGCAAGTCCCGATGTCAAACTCTGGCGATGGCCTTGTGGCGGAATTGGCAGACGCGACGGTTTCAAGAACCGTTATCCGAAAGGGTGTTTGGGTTCGAGTCCCAGCTTGGCCATATTGGATTTTTCAACACGATAGCCACCAAAATATTATCTGTCATGCAAATTGTCTTGATGTATATGTCGACTACAATAGCATTGCTGCTAAAACGCATAGGATTGTAAGCGGTGGATATTAAATAACAGATATTATCGAAAATCTAAGCAATCAATAGGATAGAATACAAATGTATATAATCCGCATATGGCACGCCTTGAGCACAAATTTTAATGCGAATCAATTTGTGCGAGAAAATGGAACTGGTGTTATTAATTGCACAAGTTCTCACGAGGCGGCATTTATTATTGGTAAAGCTCTTAAGGACGAAAACATAACGACACTGGTGGCAGAAACACCGACTGGAACGTTGACGTGGGACACCAGCCGAAAGCTAACTGGAGAATCTATTGAAAATTTTTAAAAGAGGATAATATGTCAAACAAAGAGAGAAACGTAAAACACACTGTCATGTCTGATCGTGGAATCGATCTAGAAGTTGCTGTCAATCGTCAGTCGTGCAATAGTGTCGGATATGGGCAAACAGTCACTGTAGACGGGGCGAAAGTCCGAATAGGCGATACGTGTACTTCGTGTGGACTAAGGATTCGTGGAGTCAACCACGAAAATGGTCACCATCATAAAAAGCGGGTTCCCAGCTGTGGCAAACGTTAAATAGAAAGGATTAGAAATGAAAAATTTGAATGAATTTGGAATAGTTGCTGGAAGCTTTGGTGTAATCCTAATTCTAATTTGTAGTATCACTTTCGTTTTAGGAGCAGTGTTGTGGCCGTACACGATTAATACGTGGCTTATTTACACAGACAAGCAACCGGTGATTGAGTGGTGGATGGGTGGACTAATGGGGCTTGTTCCGGGTATGGGGCAGACATGTATCCCAGCAGCATTCATTACATTCATCATCATGTTGTTTATCGGGGGATAATCATGCAAGCAAACTTTCGCATAATTGGAGATGTCCACGGACATTACAGACACTACCATCGTTTATTGCGAAAGTCACACTCCACCGTTCAGATTGGCGACTTTGGTTTCGAATACACGACTCTTTCAACAATCGACGCTAGACGACACAGAATATTAGCTGGTAACCATGACAACTACGACGAAGTAGAAAAGTGGCCCCATTTCCTCGGCAACTATGGCACCCATACCGTAGAGGGATTTGGGGACATCTTCTTCGTCCGTGGTGGACTCAGTATCGATCGCCACATGCGCATAGAAGGAATAAGCTGGTGGAAGGCGGAAGAACTAAGTATGGCTGAATGTTATGCAGCTCTGGCTGAATACCGAAGAGTCAGACCTAACTTTGTAGTATCACACGATTGTCCGCAACACGTGATCCCGCATGTCACAGAATCCATGCGGATCATCCCGTCTAGAACGAATCAAGTCTTGGGACAAATGTTCGCTGCGCATCAACCAACTCGATGGGTATTTGGGCATTTCCACAAGTCGTGGACAAAAATCATAGACGACACGCAATTCACCTGTATCGACGAATTGGAGTGTCTCGATTTTTAAATGGGGATGTAGCTCAGCGGTAGAGCAATCGGCTTTTAACCGATCGGTCGAGGGTTCGATCCCCTCCGTCCCCATGTATATCACGAATATAATTATATGGAGTTTGCACGATGTGCTATTTCAGCAATATCTTCGAATTTCCAACCGCTACCATTGAATGTATATGTCATGCATTGAAGAATCCGAGAATCGATAGACCAGATTTCCTAGTTGGATGCGGACTAAGCGGATCGCTAGCCTTAGTGCCTGTATCGACCAGGTCTGGAATACCATGCGGTATAATCCGAAAAACCAGCGACCAGTCACATTCTTTTTCAACTCTTGAACTCGGTGGACCGTACACCTTCATGGTTAATAGATATGTAATAATTGACGACTTAATATCTTCTGGCGACACTATACATCATATAACTCACGAGATGACTAGACGATACCCACACAGTAGGTGCGTTGGTATCATCTTATATCAAGAATCAGAAGATAAGATTGTTCACAAAGATGGCTACGACAAGATAGATGATAGTATCCCCATGCTTGTTCTTGAACATCAGATTCACACAATTGCACAGGAATCTAATTAATGGGAACACCGACACTCCTTAGCGTAGACCTTGACTGGTTTAATACGTCAAAAAATCCTGTTAAAAAACTTCAAAATCTTTTGAAGCAAATACCACCAAATATACCAGCAGTATGTCATATACAACATCATCATTTTCTGCCAGATTTGCGAGAATGGGTAAAAGATGGATTGTTGCCTAAACCATTCGATATAGTGAATATCGACGAACATCATGATTACTATAACGGAACGGGTCGAGATGTAAACTGTGGCAATTGGGGGTATCACATACCACAATCGTGGTACCAAAAATACATTTGGGTAGGCAACAACGTCTCTGAAGATCTGGATTGGAATCTGGCTGAAGAATGGTTTGACAAACACAATATAACCTTCTCTCGACGAAGAACGCCACGATTGAACAGTATAACCAATGATATTAAAGCCGCAGCTTTCTGTGTATCTCCAGACTATCTCGGAATAAATATGTTAGATACCATCTCTAGAATGGTTGATGTAATTCGTCAATATTTCGATTTACAAAAGGTACCAGAACCAACCACACAACAGTCATTATATTATTTGCGTAATTGGCGCATGACTACGGTAGTAGGCCTAAAACTCATGGTGTCATAAGGATATAATATGGAACCCAAAAATGTGTTTATCGGCATAATGATCGGGATACCAATTTCGTTCTTTTTGTGGTTTCTGATTTATCTGTCTATTGTAGTGGTTTGGAGCGCATGACACGTTAATACTATTGTCTTGGGAGCCTAATATGGGCGAGAACTCTACGGTTCTATTGAGGAAGCTGAACTCAATAGTGAATAAGTACGGTGGGGATACACGACTAGCAGAACATCTATACCATATACCTCGCACGGTCAGAAAATTGATTGAAAGTTCTCCGGAATTGTTGCGACGATTCCAAATTCCATCTAACAATATCGAATCTATCCGAAAGATAGGACAGAAACTTTATTTTGAATATCACTGCCTTGAATCTCACAATTCGCAAGACGCAGAATTATGGTATCGATCGCACAAAATAGTTACTGTGGTTGGATTCGCAAGTAACGATGGATGGGATATTCCATCCCTGGCAGAAAGATTTGAATGCGGACATCCTATCGTCTATTCGGTAATGTTTAAAGATGGTTTTATTGGCCACACCTTTGAAGATGAACTCCTAGATAGTGAGTTGGAATATTCACGTCCAGACCCACCACTGAAAGTGATAGTCTAGCTCCTACATTTGTGTCGTGCTGTATAAAGGAATAAATTATGGGCAGATGTCCGAAACATCCAGAACTTATACAGTCCGGGAATGTATGTATGGTGTGGGTGTGTAAGAATAAATGGACGGATCAGTTTCGATGTGGTTGTCAAATTGATAACATAAATATAGTGAAAGGTGAAAAATGAAAGATATTTATGTCGTATGGGAACTTATCCCAGATGTAACTCGCACGTATCGCCTAACAGACTTGACACCTGAGCAGTTCGGTAAGGTGATTGAATGCCAAGGTTATTACATTAATTGAACAAATACACCAGACCATATCAACGACAATCTACGTTATCTTAACGAATATCTTGAACAATACGGTGAATCAATGCTATGCCCATGTGATCAGCCAATTAATATCAAAGATGGTGTGCTTATTATCTGCGGTTGGATTTTATAGTCACGTGCCATCCGTGGGGTGGGCATAGGACAACTTGATGGCTACCGATCCTTACCACCCAACTTATTACTTATACCTACGGAGAAACTGATAATGTCTGTGCACAACACAACACCGCCCAGTAATGAGCATAAACTTTTTGCTGTTTATCACGGTCATACATATGGCTACACGCAATGGTTGGTGTGGTCAAAAACGCATCCAACACAAGAAGAACTTTTAACGACACTTGATATATATTTTGAACCAGAAAAAAATGAATTTATAGACATTGATGAGATAGCCGGTATTGGAGTAATAAATTAATGTGTTTATTCCAACTCGTAGTTGGAATTTTATTGTAGGGCTAAAAGCCCAATTTATTAGGAGAACAACGATGTTGAACGTCACTTTGGTAACGAACGATGGCGACGGTGGTGTGCAGCAATTGACGGTGAATCCTGGTATTACTCTTGGTACGTTTTTGGATTTTTACTTGCCGGATCGTGATCTCGATGATTTCACTATCCGTGTTCGATCTGATGGAGAGAGTTTTGTTGCTGAGACAGACTATGTCCTGAGAGATGGAGACAAGGTAACCCTTGCGCCTCAGAAGATCGAAGGTGCGTAATATTCTGATAGCTGTATTGGGTGGGGGGTGGCAACCACCCCCCACCCATAAAATCCTCTATGACATCAGAGTTACAATATGAATAAAAAAATAAAGATCAGAGTCGCCCATAAATTTAGAACATGGATGCTCACAAGGCTAGATAGCCGCTCGTCATACGACAACAAAAGAGTTTATAGGGCTATAGATACCGCTTATGATAAAATAAATCAATTACGAGTGTGGACTGATAAGTTATTTTATGGGGTAACAAGAAGGATACAAAGATCTCCGTGGGATAAAACGAACCACGAAGGTATATTGAGCGAATCCGTATATAATAGTGTTGCGCAAGAGATGATACCAGATATGTGCACAACAACCATAGACCATATAAAATTAGTAATAGCCCACCTAACAAACGCAAGTAGGCCGACTGTGGTGTCGTTGCGGCAACTAATAGAAGAAATCGATGTTATATCCAAAAGATGGGATGATATAAAGTATAAAGATGGACGGCTATCTATTCTCGTCAAAAGTATAATATTGGATGATGACGAAGAAAATGTAAATTTGGGCAACTTCCGGATCAGTATAGATATAATCGAACCAATTAATAGTTTGCGCATCATAGCTGTAACCGGTGAAGAGTCATATAATGGGTTTTTCCATCCCCACGTCGCTGATGAAGAATTGTGTGAAGGAAATGGTCAGTACTCACTAAGTCTAGCTATAGATCAGGGAAGATTGGAAGATTATTTCGACCTAGTAGAAAAAATATTAAGGACATATAATCCAGAGTCACCACACACACCCTTGAGTAGTTGGTATAGCCCCGATCGTGAAGGCAGCTTCTATTGTGTTTGCTGCGAAGAATGGAAAGACGAGTACGACCAGGTGTCATGTGACGGTTGTGACTCAATCCAATGCGCTAATTGTGCCGATGGCGCAATGTGCGATACTTGTGAACAATGGTACTGCGATAATTGTATTCAATCATGCAACTGTTGTCATGCACCTATGTGTAATGAGTGCACTTTAATATGCGAAGATTGCTCAGATCAAATATGCAGCGAATGCTTATCTACATGTAACAGCTGTGGTTCTGATAGATGCATAAATTGTGATACGCAGTGTGAATGTTGCGGCTATAGTATTTGCAGCGATTGTAAAGAAATGTGTAAATATTGCGGAGAAGCTGTTTGTAAAGATTGTCTATGTGAGACGTGCAGTGATTGCGGGGAACGTGTCTGTGTAGATTGTGCTTGTGAATGTAATCATTGTGGAACATACAGTTGCCCTCCCTGCGACAAAAAACATAAATGTTTGCTAGAAACTGTCGAGAAAACGAAGGAACTATGATATGGATTTCATGAAACCAAAAACAACATTTTCTGATACAATACGATTCACACCATACGCATGGGCAAAATTAATCTATATGAGAGATATCGGAGCGACAGAAGTAGCTGGGTATTGTGTTACAGCAACAGAAGACCCACTACTGATAACCGATTTCTGTTTAGTAAAGCAAAAATGCACTACTGGAACATTCGATTTAGATGCGGAAAGCTGTGTAGAATACGTAGAAAAAATGACAGATGATGGGTTGGCGCCATGGCAAGCAACCAATATTCTAGCACATACTCATCCAGGTGATAGTCCGGAACCATCTTGGACGGATGAGGAAAATTTTACAAACGCATTCTCACACCCAAATTGGGCTATAATGCTGATAGTAGCAGACGGGGGTAAGACTTATTGCAGGCTGAAAAGCAACGTCGGCCCCGGTATGGAAAAAAGATTGAACGTATGTATCGACTGGAATCTGCCGTTCGCTAGTTCCGACATACCTGCTTGGAATGCAGAATATCAATCTAACGTATCTGAAGAAAAATTCCATGTAAGCGGCATAGAAGAATTCCGGCACGTTGGGTTCAGAGGGCACGAAGCATTCGACATGGATAGGGAGTTTAGGTCAATAGTCGAAGACGTAGATATCCCAGACGTATGTGATGAAATAGACAATATGGATTGTTACTGCGATGAAGAAAATGATGTCTACTGGTGGGACGAGGATAATGGACAGTGGTATCTGTATGAACCGGATACGGGACATTGGTTTACTGAAAACGGAAATGAAATGAAAAGGAGTACTCCCCCGCCAAACAAACGTATAACCGAACTCATGCCACAATGGGCAGATCGTCATGCGACAGTAGATTCCGCATGTGTTCCAACAGAGGAAGAAGGCTAATATGAACCAACTAATAGACAGAGATATCAGACAAAGAGACATAATTCCACCAGAGAAGCTGGCGACCATTAGTGCAACGATTGTCGGGACTGGTGCAATAGGAAGACAAGTCACCATTCAATTGGCGGCAATCGGTACGCCACGTCTGAAATTAATCGATTTCGACAGGGTGGAAGTGGAAAATCTGGCACCACAGGGGTTCTTAGAGCAAGATATGGGATTGTCGAAAGTCGATGCTGTAGAACGAATATGTAAATCTATAAATTCATCAGTAGACATTACCACTACATGTAGGAAATTCAATACGACTCAGTTTACTGGGGGTGTTTTATTCTGCTGTGTAGACGGTATTGAGACTAGACGCAATATATTTAATACTGTGAAAAATAGGGCAAACCTATTTGTAGATGGCAGGATGAGTGCAGAATATATGCGAATTTTCACATCACATAACGATGCATCTCGTACACACTATGAAAGTACTTTATTTAGTGAAACTGAGGCATATAATGGGTCTTGTACAGCTAAAACTACTATCTATTGTGCCAGTATCGCGGCTGGGCTAATGGTTGCCCAGTTTACCAAATGGTTACGTGGACACGATCTGGATAACGAGATTGATGTTAATTTGTTGACTAATGAAATGGGATTCAAAAACTAAAGAGAGGGTATTGAAATGTTTGGGAACAAAAAGAATCAAAAAAAGTTGGTTGGAACAGAATTGGTATATGATGTTTTGGATCGATTCCAAGAATTAGTAGATGATCTGGAAGATGCCGTGGAACATTGTACTAGCGAAACAGATGCCATTGAAGATCATATTGATGCTCTCAATATTCGAAAAACAATTATATCGAGTGCACAAAATCGTGCATCACAAGTCGCAGCTAATCTTCGTAACTTAATGGGTGAGTAATATCAAAAATAGGGGAAGATAATGGGGCGATTAAGTGGATGTAGCGTGTTGTTCATAATTCTATTTCTGTTTAAAGTAGGCGCTATAGAAACCTGTGTGATGGGATGGTCGTGGTGGGTAATTACATTACCTCTATGGTTCCCATTACTTATTTATGGGACAATAGTACTTAGCATCATTACAGCAATACTAGGCACAACCATAATTTGTTATGTGGTAGACAAAAGATAACGGAGATTGATATGAGTATCTCATCCTGGAAACGTGAATTTTACAGAACGCCTGCGAAAAAATGTTCTAAAAGATATGCTTTGAGACATTCGCTCAAAAAATGGACTGGCCTTCTAAGGCGTAATCTTAGGAAACATGATTTGAATTTAAATGGTGTTAGAGACATAGAAAACAAAGACGGCGAAACTGTTTTTTGCATAGACGTATCAACATGTGCGTTATGTACCCACTACTACAATGAAAGTGATTGTAAAAGCTGTCCTTTGGAAACGTCAGGCTCCGGATGTTTAGACGCAAACTCGTCATATAATAAATTTATGAATCAAGGTAGAGTATCGCCAATGATTAATCTACTAACAAAGACAATCAAGAATGAAGAGACAGTGTTTCGTCGTTAATCAGTTGTACCGAACAGTCGCCAAATAAAAGAGTCTACTGGTTTAATTTCTACATTAGTTGGTGTTTCGCTAATTTGTTTTGTGCGTATACCCCCATAAATTTCCCAACTACCTTCCCCGGTGGTTGTGATGGAACATCCAGCGACAAATACAATAGTAACTATAATTGATCCAATCATATACTTTTTCATCTTACACCTCCAGTTAAAAGGTTATACACAATTGGGGATATAAAAATGATACTGAAACGACGACACATTGCCAAATCAATAACATACAGGGTTATTGGGACTATATTCACTATATTGTTAGCTACTATAGCTACTGGTGATATTAATGTAGGATTAGTCATAGGACCGATTGATTGTGTAATCAAAATTGTTATCTATTATATCCACGAAAGATCATGGACAAGAATATCGTTTGGTATCATACAAAACAATGACGACAAATAATCGGCAATGTCAGCCAGACAATCAACCTATCGATATGGAGTCAAATATGTCTAATACGCCAAACGCTATGCTCAAGATCACCGACAAACGCCAAGCATTTAGGATCGAGAATATAGACGTAGAAACTGGAGAAACGGTCGTTGTTATACAAAAGGGTATAATCGGTGCTCTTTCTAATCAGCTTAAGAACACAGCTGCCCACCGCAAGGGGGCTAAAATCATTCGCAAGCTTGGTTATGTCCTTGGTGAATGTGGCGATATGCAATATGGCGCAGACCCAAGTGGTATAAGCGAAAATAAGGGTCAACCTGCTAACAAAATCCACGAATCAGAATAATAACATATACTTGTTCAGTAGCAAGGATTATTATATGATATATAACAAATTGATGTCGTTGTGCGAAAATGGATGTTACCGCAAAGGCCACGTAGAAATAGACCAAAACGGTATGGCATTCGCTATACGAATGTCGAAAAAGAAAATAGCCATGGTGCGTTCTGATAATAGTATTAAATTCCACATACTAGGCAGCTTAAGCACAGCTAATAAAAATAGTCTTAATAAAATTTTGCCATTTAAAATTCAACAGTCTCTTGGTATCTGGATGATCAATGGAATACCAATTCTAAATCAGTCTGTTTTCAGGGAAAATGGTACTCCAATGGCTGATATGGATGATACCGTAATTGAAGAAGTAATACAAGCTAGTAAGCGTATAAGGAAATATATCAAGGAGATGTGCCAAAACCTAGAATATTATTTATATGGTAAGTCAACACGTGGATTGCGACATATAAACCCTCCTGAACAGAACAACATTCACTATAATAATCACCTATTAGATATGTGCCATGGAAGCATTAAGCCCTTATATGCACATCAAAATTACGTTCAGCTAACGAACCATGCGGTAACTGAAAGCTACCGTGATAGCAGCCACGTAGTCCGTACTCACATTGCACGCGATATTATTGGTAGGCAAAAGTCAACATTACTGCGATGCGGTGTAAAAAAGTTCTGTCGTAGGCGTCAATCTGAGCTAATATACTTATATATAGGACGTATATTGTGATGACCGATACATGTCACTTTCCAAGATGCAAACAAATAGCATCTATTAATTATATACAAAGAAATTTATGTGAACATCACTGGCTTCAAATATGTGAGGCTGACAGCAAGACAGAAAAGAAACTATTAAAACGAATCTTGTTGGCCAGAATTGATGGCAACGTGGTGCAGATAACAAAAAACAAACCGAAACGCGATAGGGGTAAATAGGTATAATATAGTATGACCAGAAAAGAAATAGCTACTAGGCTCAGAACTATTTTGGCCAGGGAAGATATAGAAAGTGATAGTCTGGTGGTAAGGAAGTTGTCTGCTCAACATGGAGAAGACATAGAAGTTCTGTTAGAACACACATCTCTAATGGTAACCGATTTAAGATTCCAACTAAAAGCCACCACTCGCGAGTTGTTTCAAATTCGTCACCTACTCGAAGAAGAATAATATTCCAATTTAAAATCTAGACTCATATACCATTGAAAGGTTTTGGTATGCGCAATTTCCAGCAAGATCTAGCTGATTATATATGTTCTGGTCATGCATTATTGTCGGTAGACACTTTTGAAAAAGACAGGGCAATAACCGAAATTGGTGAAGTTACGAAAAAAATAGATAGAGAATTATTTATTTGGTCTGTAGCGACTGGTTGGAAGGACAAAGACGGTAAGTCTATAGGTGATGTTGCAGTAATGTCTCCGGTAGAAGACCATGTTCAGGCTATGATATCGTTTGACGAAGGTGCAGTTTGTGTCTTTAGGGATTTTGGACCGTACTTAGATAACAAGACCTATCCAAATTACGATGTAGTAATTGGTTGGTTAGATGAATTGAAAAAAATTATTTCATCAGTTAGGCAGACAATCATATTCGTCGGTCCAGAATTGCAAGTACCAAAATCCCTTCTCCATGATATAACTAGAATTGATTTTGACCTACCAGATAAGGACCAAATATCGGACAGAATAGAATTCGCGTGCGGCGATGTGGTAATGCCGGATGGCTCAAAATTTCAGCCCAACATGGAATATGTACAACATATAATTAATGCTTGTAGGGGCATGACATCTCAACAAATAGTGGACAGAGTAACTCTGGCCCTACGCAAACACAAGGATTTGACCGAGGAATCTATCCAAACTATCTTAACAGAGAAGGCTGCGGTTATACGAGCATCTGGTATCCTGTCATACATAGAACCACCAAAAGGTGGGCTTGGGATCGTTGGAGGATATGGGGCCTTAAAAAATCATATTATCTTAGATAAACCCTGTTTTACAGAAGACGCTAGAGAATTCGGCATTGAATTCCCAAGAGGTATTATGTTAGTAGGAATACCTGGGTGCGGCAAAACACTGTTATCTCTGGCAATCTCATCTGAGCTGGGTCTGCCATGTATAACTATGGACATTGGAAATCTAATGGACAAATACGTTGGTGAGTCAGAAAGCAATATGAGAGAAGCAATTAAAATGCTAGAAAGCATGGCTCCGTGCGTGTTGGTGCTGGACGAGATAGAAAAAGGTTTCGGTGGCGATGGGAATACGGATGGTGGCGCATCTCGTAGAGTATTTGGTACCTTTATTAAGTGGCTGAATGACAGGACATCGCCTGTATACATCGTCGCTACGGCCAACCAAGTACAATCACTCCCACCCGAGTTTTGTCGCAAAGGTCGATTCGACGAAATTTATGGTCTAGATTTACCAAACAAAGAAGAAAGAAAAGAAATATTCACCATCCATATATCGAAAAGAAATAGAGATACAAATAAATTCGATATCAACCACCTTGCTTCTGTCACTGATGGCTATACTGGTGCGGACATAGAGCAGATAATTAGACTTGGGCTAAAGATAGCCTTTGGCGATAGAGAAAATTTACTCGACAAACATTTGATCAATGCAGTCGATGAGATCATACCTCTTTCTAAAACAGAGTCTAATAGAATAAGCGAAATCCGACAGTGGTGCGAAAAACACGCGAAGTCGGCGCAACCAGATAAAACCAATGATGTTTTCAAAGCAATTAAACGAAAAGTAGAAATGAACTAAATTTTGGAGAATTGCGTGATGAATTTTAAAAACACAGAAAATGGAACAATTAACCTATTTGAAGTTGGTTGTTTAATAAATCTACGTGTTGGCATATGGTCCGGACGTAAGATGTTGACACGTGCAGACATGATAAAAATAGGGTACGATCCTGATAAACTACCTGATGAAATTTGTAACCTGGGTCGCAAACTATTAGTACCCAAATCCGAACTACAAGCATTGAATCAAATAGAACAAAGAGCTAGAAAGGCGTTAGAACGATGGTCTGTCCCATTTGGAATAGCCAATAGTCACTTTGTGCCAATAACAATGCTCCCAACTGTTGAATCACAAATTGATGATATAAAAAACGAATTTTTCGAACGAGTTGACAGTTTTATGGCAAGATTCGATGCCATGGTGAGTGTGGTAAGAGAATCGCATCCAGATTTTTGGGACAAATGCCTGAAAGGAAATTATCCAAGTAACCCAAAAATGTTGAGAGATAAATTCCAATTCGATTGGTATACTTTCAGAATAGCCGGTATCGAATCAATAACAAAAACCAGTACATCTGAGCTTTTGGCTGAACACCATGCCGAGGAAGAGAAGGCTCAAGAAGTAAAAAAGCAAATGCAGGACGAAGTAAGTAAGTTTGTGGGAGAATACGTAGGATCGATGAGAGATGAAGTCGTTAGATTTTGTGATTTAATGACAGCTAGGATTAATGGCAAACCATATGGTGATGAAGATGATGTCAAAAAATTAACTCCCAGATCTATCGCGTGTTTTCGTAAGTATGTTGACAAATTCAGATCAATGAATATTTTCGGAGATAACGAGATAGAAAAGATGTTATCAGATTTTAAGTCGACTTTCCTCGATTCTGGTGTGACCCCTAAAGATTTTGATCCATCAGGAATCAAGACAAGTATCAGTAAGTCTTTAGAAGCAATTAGGAATCAAGCTGCGGTCGAGGGAGAAAATAGGTCTAAATTTATTGGCGAACTTAAGAGGCGTGTTGTCCTATAGTATTATTGGAGATATTGTATGTGTAATCGCAAACCAAAAGTTAATCTTAGTAGTTGTTATGAAAAAAGAACCGCTTATGCCACTGGTTATCTACTAGAAGATGGTAGTATTGAATTGGATACCAAAATCTTCACGTCTCTTAATTGTAGGATAGATGGCGGTGTATGCGCAGAACTTGATCGTCTCAATTCATCTTTAGACCCATGCAAGGATGCACCAAGAGTTATTGTCGCACTTAAGCCTGTTAAAATTCTTCCAAGATGATAATATTGTAGGAATATAAAATGGAAACACCAATAGTATACGCAGTTGGTATCGATTGTGGCAAAACGTAATGTGGAAACTTTGATGGCCAAATTGCGAGTTGATTTAACTGAGAAACAATTTAACAAGTTGGTAGTAATAAAATATATAAATAAAAACAAAAACGGAGGTTCTCGTTGGTTATGTAAATGCGAATGTGGACGACAAGTTACAGTAAACGGATCTGATCTGAAAACCGGTAATACCAAAAGTTGCGGATGTCTGCGCATCAAACATGGGCACACAATAAATGACAGTACATCTCAGGCATACTACGCATGGAGCCACATAAAGCAAAGATGTTGTAATAAAAAAGATAAATCATATCCATCATATGGTGGCAGGGGGATAATCATTTGTGAAACATGGATGGAATTTGAGAATTTCCTAAAAGACATGGGGGAACCACCAAGCAAAAAACATTCAATTGATCGGATAAACAACGATAATGGGTATTATAAATCAAATTGTCGTTGGGCAACCAGAAAACAACAACAAGGAAATATGCGCAGCAACCATATGGTTACTTTTAGCAACAAAACACAGTGTCTTGCTGCATGGGCAAATGAAATTGGTATAAGTCAAAAAACTCTATGGCACAGGTTGGTTACGTTAAAATGGTCAACAAAAAAGGCATTAACAACACCAGTTAGAAATAGGGGAAAATAAATGAGTCGCTATGCTACCGTACAAACACAATTTAAAGATGCTGCAGCGTTGGTCGACGCCTTAATGGAAACTGGCCAATGGACTCAAGAACAGGTTGAGGTTCATTGCCAGCCACAACACTTATTCGGTTATGCTGGAGATATGAGATCAGAAACCGCAACCATTATTATAAGAAAAAGATTTGTTGGTAGTGCATCTAATGATATGGGTTTCTCACAAAATGTCGAAGGCAACTATGAGGCCATCATATCCGAATATGACCAGCGTAAATATGGTAAAGAATGGGTTGGTGAATTGAAGGGTAATTACGCTTTTCATAAACTAAGGCGAGACCAAGAAGCGAGGGGTAGACGTGTGTCGCGAACGCGATTACCAAATGGTCGGCAGAGGGTGGAGATAAGGGGATATAGATAATGGAGGTGTTTCCAATAAAAAATTTACTTTATGCAATTGAATATAAATTTGGAAAAGAATATAGTTTAGTATTTTTCAGTGATGGAAGCGGTAAAATAATCATTGAAGTAAATGGTTTAGAAAAAGACAATAGGCAATTCGACACAATAGGTGAATTACTAGATATAATTGGGGTTTAATATATAATGCCAAAGAAACTAGACTTATCTGGGGAAAAAATCAATAATCTCACCGTACTAAAATGTGCAGGTCGTGATAACAAAAAAAATACAGTATGGGAATGTAGGTGTGACTGCGGGTACATAACGATAGTCCGTGGTAGTTCTATAAAAAATGGTCATACAAAAAGCTGTGGATGCCTACAAAAACAACATGCAGCGAAACAGCAAAACAAAAACAAAAGAAACAATCACCTGTTGACATTCCATGGCGTTACACAGTGTCTCAAAGATTGGTCGAAATCTGTTAACATAAATTCTACTACAATCAAAGAAAGACTCAACAGAGGATGGTCTATAGAAAGAACATTGACCACACCGACACAAACCAATAATACCAAACTTTGTTTTAACGACATACTTTTGATCCCTAGATATTCAGATTTAGTTTCCAGAACAACACCAGATATATCCACCAAAATAGGACATATCAAGTTGCGAATTCCAATTATTTCATCTCCGATGGATACTATATCTGGGCCAGAAATGTTGTGTGCCATGTCTTCTGCTGGAGGTTTGGGGATATTAACACGCTATATGAATATGAATACAATAGACGAGCAAGCCAGACAAGTGAAGGAAATTAAACAGGCTGTTCAGAATAATGCTAATGTTGTGGGCTGCGCAGTAGGTATTAGGAACAATAATTTAGATCATATAAAAAAATTGGTAGATAATGGGTGTTCTGTGATATGTTTAGATGTAGCCCATGCCGACCATCAACTTATGCACCAACGCATTGAAGAAATAATTGGTATTAAAAATCAATATCCATTTATACTTATGGCCGGTAACGTGTGTACGCCGTGCGCAGCTATCGGACTGGCTAAACGAGGTGTAGAAGCCATTAAGGTTGGAATCGGATCAGGTGCAATTTGCACAACAAGGATTGTTTCTGGCTTTGGAATTCCAGAATTATCCGCTATTATGGATGTAAATACAGCACTGAAGAACACATATCCAGAAGTAACAATTATAGCAGACGGAGGAATAAGACAAAGCGGAGATATGGTCAAAGCCATATGGGGTGGTGCTGATATATGTATGATCGGATATCTTCTTTCCGGCACAGACGCTACCCCCATGATGGACGGAAGACATATATATAGAGGTATGAGTACCTGTCAGGCATCCAACAGGCACGATAGAGCAGAGGAAGGTGTTGAAATTCCTACACATAATAATGGATCTACATATGATGTTGTGTCTAGACTTGTTATGGGAATAAAATCCGGTCTTGCAATGGGTGGCGCATATAATCTTAACGAACTAAGAAGTCATGTATCCCATGTGGTAGTAAGCCCACTTTCTCTAGAAGAAACGTTGCCAAGGAGTAACTGATGAAAATCAAGCTGACAAAAAAATGGGTATATACATTTTCTCGATCTGTATCAAAAGCTGAATGGCACGATATTTGTCTCTCATGCCGTCCAGATTGGTGTCAATGTCAATATTTTAGAGGTTCTGCTTATCTTGGAACATCTTACAAATTAGAAGGCCCAATGAGAAAAACTATCAGACAAGCTCGAAGAGATGCGGAAAGATTGGCTGTTAATTTAATTCTGGATATAAGAGATGGTGCTATCGAACTGTATAATATGCACTGTGGTGATACGAAGATGACTAGAGAATAATATTATGAAAATAACTTTTGACATTGACAATCAAGGTAATCTTTCTGGACTATATACAGATGAGATCGATTTATTCTCTGTTGGTTTAATAACAGATGTTCGTAAGGCTAGTAATGTTGAGTTTAATGAGACCGAACAGATGTGGGAAGTATTATCTCTAGGGGGAGAAGTATTACATCAAAATACTAGTCGGCAATCCGCTATAAACTTTGAAATAAAAGAATTTTCTCCAGGAGGTAAATATTATGATGGATAGTGAATTTACAAAACAAGCATTAATAAGGGTCAAAGACTGGTGTACAGCCAATGACTACACTCTCCCAGAAGTAACTGCTATCGCGATAGCAGCAGAACTAAAAACAATGCTTCAACTTAACTGCCAAAAAACATCGAAAATGATAGATATAATAGAGCAAGAATCTAAGCAATCGTATCAATCTAAATCAGATATACAAAAATATTGTGCAGATCATTCAGATTCCTATAGAGAAGGTGTTAAGGCCGGAAAAGTCCTGTTCGCTCAACAATTATTGGGGAAATATACATGACAAAACAAAAACACATTATAATAGAAATAGATAATGATGGAAACTGTTCGGTCGATGGTGAAGGATTCGTCGGTCCCGAGTGCGATAGGTTTATGAAAGAAATAGAAGAGTCTCTAGGAACAACATCCTCCACAAAACAAAAGCCAGAATATAGACAACGATCAGTGCTAAAGAATCGTAGGTTAGAAAGAAATTAGTATGGAACAAAGGGGATGATAATGGCTAGTATATTGAACCAAATACAAACTAAAAAATTTATCCTGGCTAAGTTTTCCAGTATACGGCCCGGAATGCCTATCACCAGAGTTTCAAAAGAATCTCTAGAAAAAATAGAAGCTCGTCTAAGAGCATGGATTGTAGAGGAAGTCAAAAGACATCCAAGTATTGGGAAAACATTCCGTGTTTAACCTAACCAATAAAAAATTTGGCAAACTAACAGTTATACAAAGAGCATCCAATAACAAGTGGGGTTCCCCACGATGGATGTGTCGATGTGAATGTGGGTAAATAAAAACCACAGAAGGATCAAGTCTAAGAAACGGTAGTACAAAAAGCTGTGGATGTATCAAAAAGAATGGTAATAATTTAAAACATGGTAATAATAGAGTTAACAACCGAACACAAGTTTATCGCGCTTGGGCAGCTATGTTGAATAGATGCCACAATAAAAAATACGAGAAATATTCTCAGTGGGGTGGCAGGGGTATCCGTGTTCATAAAAAATGGCATAAATTCGAAAATTTTCTATCAGACATGGGCCACCCTCCCACAAAACACCACTCATTAGATAGGAAAAATAACAATAAAGGATATAACAAAACAAACTGTAGATGGGCAACGCACAAAGAACAAGCTAGGAACAAAAGAAATAATAGATTAATAACGTTTAATAGTGAAACAAAATGTCTATCTGCATGGGGAGAACATTATCAGATCAAACCTGGTATAATATCGGACAGACTTAATAGGGGGTGGTCAACAAAAAAAGCATTGACCACAAAACCAAAATCATGGAAAAACAAACACAGACCACGGGAGTAATATCATGAGTCTTGCATCTTGGAAACGTGAATTTTACAGGACACCTGCGAAAAAATGTTCTAAAAGATATGCTTTGAGACATTCGCTCAAAAAATGGACTGGCCTTCTAAGGCGTAATCTTAGGAAACACAGTATTAAACTATATGGGGGTTACTTCTTAGAAGATAAGGATTATAATGAATTTTATATAAACGCTGATACTTGTGCTCTATGTGTGCATTACCATGATGATTGTGATAAATGTCCGTTAGGAAAGTATAGCGGATCATGTGACACTATAGAATCTCCATATAACAAATTTAATAAACATAATAAAGTATTACCAATGATTAATGCGATAAAAGCAACTATCAAACAAAATCATAAACAATAAGTTGATTAGATATGCTCGTACCTGAAAAAGCCGTAAAAGCCGCAAAATATTCTAATGTCAGAAGGGCAAAAGTATCAGCAGTGGCGTTCGCTTCGTCTGGCGAAATCATAGCTACAGCGCATAATCGTAGAATTGATGGCCAATCAAAAAAATTCACCCAACATGCCGAAGAAGCACTAATAAATAAATTGCACAAATTAAATGCCTTTGATAGATTTAGGGGTATTACAATATTGGTCATAAGAATAAATAAAAAAGGATTATCGATGGCCAAGCCATGTAAAAATTGTCATAAATTGTTGTCTAAATATCCTGTGAAAATTAAATACTCTGGTTGGGACCAGCAAATACATGATTGTTAGACTTTGCGCGGTGGTCCGTCGCGTTTGTATGTTCATCCCAGTTTGTCGTGTATATTCTTTAGAATTGAGGTTCAAGTGAAAAAGAAACGAACAGACAGACAAAAAATTAATATGATTATAGTAGGTGGATTGAGAGAAGCAATCCGCGCTCATGGTCCCATAACTAAACTATTGATAGGTAGTGCTGCGAAAAGAATAACTGGTACATTACTCTCCAGAAAATATAGATCTGCAAGACACAAAAAGTTGGCAACAGAAACACAGAGTAGGGCATGGAGAAATACAAATGAAACTTAGAGTTTATCCTGACGCGATATTGACGCAAATATGCCAACCTGTAAATGATAAAGTAGACAATAAATTACAAGAAGAGAGAATCAGGTTAGTGTCTAAAATGTTTAAAGTCATGAGAAAAAAACGTGGGTGTGGGTTATCGGCACCACAGGTGGGATTTAATATTAGAATGTTCGTATGGTTAGACCAAGGTTGTGTTCAGGCAATTTGGAACCCAGAGTTGCGAGGAGTTACTGGATCGTCTTTATCGCAAGAGGGGTGTCTATCTTTCCCTGGGATTCATGTTACTATAGAACGATCCACGTCTGCTGTGTTGCGAGGAACAGGAATCAACGGCAGACCAGTTCAGTTCGTTGGAAATCAATTAACAACCAGAATATGGCAACATGAAATAGATCATTTAAATGGAATATCTATTATCCACCACATGAACGACGAAGAAGCTGCTTTAAATCAAGACGCCATCGATATGCTTTTAAAACATAGTACAGCTTCAAAAGATTAAGATCTAGTGGTAAAACATGATTTTATTCAACTTTTTATATTTTTGTTGGAACACTTTCTTGATTTCTGACTCTACTTATAGTAAACTCTTGTTAGTATATCATCATCGATAATCTTGAGATCTTTGTGTTGTTATATATATTCTCTGTCATGCACTAGAGTCTCGATCAACCTTGGAATATCTAAGAATATTATTAGTCATGATTGCATCGTAGTGATATCAAAGATTAAAAGATATTTATCGTGTCAGAATTATCGATATTCGCTGTAGTGGAATAATAGTGAGTTAAAAGTATATGGAATGTCCAATATGCAAATTGGCTATTGCGCCTGGCGACTATGTTTTTTATGGCAGTAGAGTAAAATTCTGCGGGCCGTCAGAACACGATTACGTCCACTCAGAGACCACTGGTGGTTCTTATGTCTCGATACACGCATCTTGCTTAGAAAGGCCAGGAGAAGCTGCGAGAATGCCAAATACGGCCCATCACGAGCCTTACGAAGACGAGTTTGTAGAGTCGGTTGTAACTAGATCGGATGCCCTATCTCTTTTTGAAATGTAGATATTGTGTCAAAATTAATTGATTTAACAGGTAAGAAATTCGGTAGGCTTGTTGTTATAAAAAGAGTTGAGAATGATAAATGGGGACATCACAAATGGTTGGTTGCCAGAAAAGGCAATAACTATGCCTGCAAGAAAACGGAAACGGAGCAAATGAATGGTTGAAACCACAATGACACAAAAGGTTTCTTTGGTGTTTCCCGAGAAGGGGACAATAATAGACAAAAATATATCTAAATGGAACGATCAATGGAAAAAATTGCCCTCTTTTGTAATTGATTATTTAATAGCAGAAATGGTTGATTCCAATAATTCAATCCATGGTCTTGAACGTATTGGCAGACTATTAGATAATCATTTTCTAGATTCTGATAAAAAAGAATGGATAAAAAGTGAAATAAGGGAAAAGGGTGAGTATACTCTTGTTGGTAGAATACGGGGTAGGTACGACGAGGGAAAAGATATATATTGGATTGACGTATCTTGTCTGGGAAATCAGTATATTCGGATAGATTCAGATCTTATCACAGAATACGGAGAAACCCTATTAACTACTGGTGCGTGGGGTGTGTTTAAAATCGTGTATGATGAATCTTACGTTATACGCAAAAAACTATATCCATTCCTTGTGACAGAATTCCGTCCAATGCAAATTACTGGGATTGATTTGGACACATGGATTCAACGTCGAGAAAGATTTTCCGACGAAGAATGGCTCGATTTAATGATCAATAGTGTCGGGTTTGATTCAACAAATCTTTCAGAAGAAGAAAAATGGCTATATATGGTTAGGATGGTTCCATTTGTTGAGTCAAATGTGAATATGATAGAACTCGGCCCAACTATGACAGGAAAAACATTCGCTTATCAGTCGTTGAGTTCTTATGGATTTGTGATTTCCGGATCACAGACTACTGTCGCATCTTTATTTTATGATAAACTCAGGAGACAACTAGGTTTGGTTGGTTACAGGGATGTGGTTGCATTCGATGAATTTGCTAGTAGTCGTGGTGCGAATAAGTGGTCTGGGCAAGGTGATTTAATAGATTTGCTGAAAGATTTTATGAATTCGGGAAAATTTGGTAGAGGTACGGCTGAGTTTGCTTCCGACTGTTCTGTTACTTTTATGGGTAACATCGATTGTGACAGAGATAAAAAAGAGGTCGCCGTAAGATATCGTAACTTATTTTCACCACTTCCACAAATTGTTAGTCAAGACCGAGCATTCCTCGATCGAATACACGGATTTATCCCAGGATGGCGCATTGGTCCAATTAGGGAAGCTAATCTTTCTAAAAATCTGGGATTTATGGCTGACTATCTGTCTGAAGTAATGCATAGAATGAGAAATCGCAATTATGCAAATATCATATTGCAAAATGTGGACTTTGGTAAAATGGGACAAAGAGATCAGAGATCGCTTGTTAGAATTGGATCTGGGTTGTTAAAGTTGGTATTTCCACACAGAAGTGTTGATAATGTTAAATCGAATGAGTTGAAAACTGTTTTGGATATAGCAGTAGATTTAAGACAGAGGGTGTTGAATCAATTGGCAATAATTTCACCAGGTGAATTTGGTGGTGTTAAATTGTCATATAAAATAACCAAAGGAGATATTTAGTGAAGCCTCCCACAATACAATTTGGAAAATATAGAATAAGATATCGCCAATTGCCTTATCTCAGTAGATTTTTCTTAGTCGACATAAAGAATGATTCTGGTAAATGGAATAAATGTTTTGTGCAAATACAGCCATTCCACATGATCAGTGATATTCCTATGAGAGAAGCATTTGGTTTTATCCAACATGAATTCATTGGTGGCTACAATTTTACCTGCGAAGTATATGAACGACTAGTTTCTTTTATGAACAAGGTTACTCAATACGATAAATATTTGGATGCAATGGAGTAGGTTAATAATGGACAAATATCCAGAATGTGAAAAGATGGCGGCGGTGGCAGATAAGTCTCAGACAATTGGTGAGTTTTTAGAATGGGCAGCTGGGACGAAAAGATTCAATCTATGTATTTGTACTTGGCCCAGTAATACATACGGACCAATTGGTATGACAACAGAAGAATTATTAGCAGAGTTCTTCGATATAAATCTTAAAAAAGTTGAGAAAGAAAGACGCGAAATGCTTGAGGACATGAGGGAACACAAACAAAAGGGGTCTTAACATGAATTTTATTACAGAACCAGAAGTCTCACTAGTCGGAAAGCCTGTTCTTGAAATTGAAGGTATAATACGATTTTTGGAAGATCACGATTATTCCTGGCCAGAACTTACAGAAAAGTTAGAGTCTATGGTGAGTCTCGGAGATGACGATGGCGAATGGATTACTGAATTTGCTGGTAGAATGTGCTATCAATCCTGGCCCAAGAATGGCGAGACACAAAAGGGAAGATCTCACGACGATCACATCAAACATCTTATAGAGGTAGGTCATGGCGCATGTATCGAGCATGCAACTTTTACATTTGCTATGTGGAATATATCACGCAGTCTTACTCACGAACTAGTTAGACATCGGATTGCTTCGTATTCACAACTAAGTCAACGGTACGTTGATTCATCAAATGTAGCTTTTATTGTCCCACAAGCTATTCAAGAGTTGGCAGAAATTGACAAAGAAGCATATGACGAATGGATGGAACATTGCACAAAATCTCAGCATCTATACAACGATTTGACCAATCGTTTGTCAGAAATGTATTCTGATATTGATAGTGGGCTTGAACGCAGAAAGAAAGCTAGACAAGCAGCAAGATCTGTTTTGCCAAATGCGACGGAGACAAAGATAGTTGTGACAATGAATGCTAGGGCTGTGCGTCATTTTATTGAATTAAGGGCCAACCCAGCTGCTGATTTGGAAATAAGAAAATTGGCTATTAAAATGTGCAAGATTTTACAAAATCAAGCACCACTTTTTGCACATGGGCTTAAAATAATAAAATTGGATGACGGAACAGAAGGGGTTGAGTCGGATTTTCCAAATGTGTAAAATATAACATTCCCAAAACAGTCATGGTATAGCGTCGTATAATATGGTAGAGAATATATATGGTACTAATTGATGAATTTAAACAATATATTCAAACGGAACTATACCTTAGCGAAGAAACATCGCGGGCGTATATGTACGATGTTGGCGAATTCCTAAATTTTACAGAAGATAAAGGTTTTGATATTGATTTGGTGGATGATTTTATTGGCCATCTTAAAACAAAGCGATTGTTATCTACAACCATACGAAGGAAATATATGTCGGTAAGATGTTTTTTCCGATATTTAGCAACTGTTGGAAAAATAAACATTAATTCATTAAAAAATTTAGATTCTGTTAGAGCAGAAAGCAGGAGTGGACATGTTATTTGTAAAAGTGAAATTGATAGAATTATATCTGTTATCCATGACATGTCACAGACACCTAGAGGCGGCAACGTTCGTCGTAATGTCGCTATTGTATTAATACTGTACCATAGTGGATTGCGAGTTTCCGAACTTTGTGGGTTAGACCTGGAAGATATAAATATCAAAAGCCGAGAATTGCTAATACATGGAAAAGGATGTCGAGATCGAGTTGTTCCCACTACCCATTCCTGCCTTTCGGCTGTCCAGGAATACATAGAATACGATAGACAGTCTTCTACAAAAGCTGTTTTTGTATGCCAAGATGGAAGTCGACTAAAGCGTCGAGCGGTTAGTGATATGATTACATATTATTCTCGCCGCGCGGGGGTAAATCATACAACTTCTCATTCGTTAAGAAAAAGTTGTGCAACTGACTTAATGAATAATGGAATGGATATAGACTTAATTCAAACCATACTTGGTCATCAACAATTGTCTACCACACAAAGATACCTTGATGTTCAATTAGATACTCTGCGTGACATTCATAGCCAATGTCATCCTTTTGGAGCAAAATATGTTAATGCCACGACGGAATAAAATTGATAGTTTATCTAATTGCCATAGTGAAAAGGAAGAAGAAGAGACGTATGTGTCTCTCAATTCTGATGAAATGGTTGAAGAATTACTTGTCCGAACCAGACGGCTTATGGTAGTCGGAGAAATTGATGAAGTTGTCTCGACACATATCTGCAACTACCTACAGCTATTTAGTCTTACGAATGAACCAATTTATATGTACATACACAGTCCTGGTGGATGCTTAACATCTGGATATGCTATTGTGGATCAAATGTTACTAAGTTCTTGTCCAATTTATACCATTGTGCGTGGACAAGCAAACTCAATGAGTGCTATAATAGCTGCGTTTGGAACAAAAGGGTGTAGGTACGCTACTGCTAATTCTTCCATAATGCTTCATTCGATAATAATAGGATCGACTGGTCAATCTATAGAGAAGCATGTAGGCATGCTGAATCACGTGCAGGTAGATTACAACAAGAAAGTGGCTTCTTTAGCAAAACAATTAAAGGTCAACCAAAAGACGTTGCTCAAAATGATGCAAGAAACAAAATGGATGTCGCCAGATGAAGCTATTACGGTGGGACTGATCGATGGGATATGGACCCCGGAGCTTGAGAAACGTGTTTCCCAATAATGGATCTATAAAATGATGAAAATCAACAGAAGAATAACCAATGGTTATTTCAACCATGCACTAAAAAAATATGAGAAACTTATTTATCTGTTATGTTATCGGGTTGGTGAAAATCAACACCAAATAGAAGAACTTAAATCACAAGGTGTTGTCGAACTCCTCAAATGTCTGATATGCTACGATGGCAGAGCAGCTTTTAGTACATTTCTATATAGTAGGCTATTTGGTGTATTTCGTCATATGAGAGATTACGATCGTAGACCAAAGAGAATAGGACTAGTATCTCTAGATACAATAATGGATCTATCTGAAACTAATGAAGATTTTGATACTAGTATGTCGGCAGAAGAAGGATTGTCGTGTCTTAATGACGAAGAAAGAGATGTAATAACACAACTATTTTGGGATCACAAGACTATGAGAGATATCGCGGAAGACAATGGGACAGCACCGTCTACTGTGTTTCACGCGAAACATAGGGCACTCGACAGGATGAGACAACATTTTTTGATTAGATAGAAGGATATAATGACAAACGAAAATAGTCGGAATAAACACAAAAGAGAAAAAAAGAAAAAAGAGAGACTGAAAAAGTTTATTGGTATTGATTTGTGCGCTTGTGTGGGTGGACATAAACTTGAATGCTGTGGTCCATGTAGATTAGCCCATACACCACCGCACTCTAACCATGTCGTTTGTTCTGAATGTTATCAAATTGGCAGAGAAGTACTGCATAATAAAGATAAAAAGCCAAAAAGATCATGGAAATATGGACGTCAAAATGATACAGATAATCGGCAAGTAGATAAGCAAATACGTAGAAATAAAATGAACAGAGATAAAAATTAACGTATAATATAATGTGTATAAAATATCAATAGATACGAATTACAGAATAACAGAAAGGAACTCAAATGAAAAATTGGCTACTTATTGCCGCCGTCTTGTGTAGTATGTGTTTTATCGCTCCGGGATGCGCAACCCTCGGATCACACCAACCGTGGCCAGACAATGTGCCGCAAATTAAAGCAGATGTTTTTATGTTCGCGAAGCTGGCTACAAGAATAACGCTAGTAGAAGCAGAAACAACTTCCGAAGATGTGGATACTATTAAAAATTATCTGATAGCTCTACAAGACCTGCTGTCTGTACCTGGAGTTCCTGATTTTACAGGTGCAAGGCTGTTGTTGGCATCGCAATTACCTCAAAAATATATAATATATGGCTTTACCATCATAGATGTTCTTGAACGATATTTGCAATCAGCCGAATTAGATTTAACGCAAGATCAGGAAGCAGTACTGCAAATTATCTCTGCAGGTATTGGTGGGGCACTAGAAGCTGTCGAAGAATTTAATATATAGATATTAATCTAGGAGCGACCCGGTCGGGGGTCGCTCTTTTTTGATAGGACAACAAATGAACAAACCACTAATTACAATGTTAACTGTTGTGTTCGTAGCTTTATCTGTAATATGGATATCATTAACCTATCAAATACCAGAAGCGATAAACGATAATAATTTATCGCCACTTATTCAAGATACGCCATTAGTCGACTTGAAACATACAGAAATGCTCGACGTAGTAGTATATGTAGGGACAAACAATGGAAGTGGGTCGGGAACGTTAATATCGGCCATCCAAGATGATGGACTAGAGATAACAGAGTATCATGTTTTGACAAATGCTCATGTGGTTTCGCAAAGATGGCAAACCAAACTAGAAAATGTTAATTCCATCACTGGTAGATTAGAATTATCATGGGTTGAGACACCATGTTATATAATAGTGTTTGATAACGAAAATGATAATTGGATTAGATATGATGCGAACATAGTCAGCGAAGATGTTGGATATGATCTAGCCATTTTATCATTTCATTCAAACGACAAACTTGGTATAGCGAAAATTGCTACCAGTGAAATGCTCAACCAAATTCAAATTTTTGACGACATATTTACAATCAGCTGCCAGCTAGGTAGAGAACCAACACCGACTGTTGGAATAATCGCTGACATAATTACTGGCACATATGGCGAAAAACAATGGGTTGTTTATGGCAACACTGCACAAATTACGCCCGGTTCTAGCGGTGGTGGTTTATTTCGAGAATATGATGGTCATTATTATCTGATTGGGATACCATTTAAAGCAGCTACAACCTGGACAGGAGATTGCGTGTCCCATCTAGCACAAGCAATATCTATAGACGTAGCCAGAGAGTTGATTGATAATACCGTGATAACCCCATGAAACCAGTAAATCCAATTATTGCAGGAATAATGAACGCTTCTTCTCCTGGCGAATATTTGTTGAACAGAAATATTGATATCCCAGAAATAGCCATAAGTATGGGAATCTTCCAAAGAAATGGCCAATCCGTATGGGAACACACAATTAGCGTAATGAGTCATATAACACCTAAAACACCTACGCTTTTATTGGCAGCTATGTTTCATGATCTCGGTAAATGCAATGTACAACCGATGCCCGACCAATCTATGCATAGATTTCCTTGTCATGCTAAAAAGTCAGCCGAGATAGCTCAAAAAAAATTAAAATATTTTGAAGTATCCAAAGGTGTAGTACGTGATATATCTAAGCTGGTGGCTACCCATATGCACGATATTAGTGGCGAATTAAGGCCACGAACAGTTCGTAAATTTGTCGCTAATGTTGGTGTCGCAAATATCGATAATTGGTTTCGCTTAAGAATAGCTGATTCTAAGTCTTATGCATCACATGGTGAATATTGTCGCCACGTTATAGATCCATTCAAGAAAACAGTGGATGATTACTTGCGATATCGACTTATCGGGGAAAAAACCAAATTTTTAGATTGTACAACCAGAGAAAGTATAAATATCGAAGGGGGAGATTCTTAGTGGGGTTGGACAGATACGAACCAGAAGGGTTTGCGTTAAAAATATTTAAAGATCGATACGCAATTCATCCAGATGAGACATTCGCTCAGGCGTGCGAAAGAGTTGCTAGGGCGATAGCTGATGCAGAGATGGGTGTAAAAAGAGATGAATACTTCAATAGATTTATGAATATATTGGGTACCAATAGGTTTTCTCCTGGTGGTCGTATTTGGAGAGGTGCAGGACGACCAAGGGGGCAAATGCTGAATTGTTTGTCGGGAGAAACGCTGGTACAAACAAAATATTATGGTGCCATTCCTATAAAGCTTTTGGGTGGCACCACAGCAGATGTATTATCTATTGACGGAGTTTTTCGTTCTGCTACATGGTTTAACGCTGGCGAACAATACTTATACCGTATTACACTTGAGAATGGTGATATACTTTTTGCGACGTTGGAACATGAATGGCCAGTTTACAAAAATGGAAAAACAATAAAAAAGGTAAAAACAAAAGAATTATTGAACAAAAGAATATTGATTGAACCATCACTTCGATTCGACTACGATGATGAAGAATATGTATGTGGTGTTAGACATGGGTTGGTTTTCGGCGATGGTTCACTCTATATGAACGGAAAATATTCTCGGCTACAGCAATTTGGAGATAGTCGTCATCTAGTGGATGACTTTTTTAATGATGCTAGAGATTGGCCATCAACTGGAGGTAGAATTACATCTAAGCATCCACCAGAATGGAAAAAATTACCAACTACAACAAAATCCCGATCATACTTAAGAGGGTTTGTGGCTGGCTTGATAGGATCTGACGGGCATGTCGATAAACGAGGCCACTGTATGATCCACAATAAGAATAGAAATGTTCTATGTGATACAAGGAACATATGTAAATTGGCCGGGATAGCCACCACTGCCGTAACACTGGTTCGAACGGAAAATCCGTTTAACGGAAGCGCAGCGAGTTTATACAAACTAACAATATGTAAGGGGTCAATTATTGGCAATAGTGGATTTGATAATAAATTGATTATCAAAAATAAGCACAGGGAAAATATTGTATCGAAATCAATAAAAGACAATGTGAAGAAAAGTAGTATCAAGGTTGTTGGTGTAGAAAAAACTAATCGGTATGAAACAGTTTTTTGTTGCGAAGAACAACAGACGCATACGTTTGTAATAGACAATTTTTATTTAACAGGAAATTGCTTTGTCATACCAGCAGATGACAGTAGAGAAGGATGGGGCGATGTCTTACGTAATGTCACCATTATTTCCGGTACTGGTGGTGGTGTCGGTATTAATTTTTCCAAAATACGACCAAGAGGAACTCCGATAAGGGGTACCGGTGGAGAAGCTACTGGATCTGTAAGTCTTATGAGAGCAGTAAATGCTGTATGTAATGAATTGAGAGAGGGGGGAGGTCGTCGCAGCGCTCTGTTATATTGTCTAGACTGGAGACATCCAGACTTACTAGAATTTCTTCGTGCTAAATTGGACAATAATGAATTAGCAAATGCGAATATTTCGATCTTAGTAAATGATGAATTTTTTGATCTACTGTCTAACAATGGTGAGATTATATTTAAGTGGAAAGGTGAAGAACGTGGTAGGATAGCAGCCCAAGAAGTATGGAATATCATCATCAAAAATGCTTGGGAAAATGGTGATCCAGGAATTTTGAATATTGGGTTAATGAGGCAAAAAAACTCATTGGCTTACGTCCCTGGAGGAGAAATATCATCTACCAATCCGTGTGGCGAACAAGCTTTAGAGGATATGGGTTCATGTTGTCTCGGTGCCATCAATTTGTCAACTCATGTAATTGATAACAAAATCGATTGGGATTTGTTAGAAGAAACTATCGCCATGGGTGTTCGTTTCTTAGACAATGTTATTGATCAAAATCATTACCCGTTACCAATTATAGAAGAGACATCACAGAAACACAGAAGAATTGGTCTGGGCGTCATGGGCTTGCATGATATGCTACTTAAGATTGGACTTAAGTATTCCACCAGTGACGCTAGAGATATCGTTGACAAGGTTATGGATTTTGTAAAAAAACAAGCGTATTATGCCAGTATATCGTTAGCGATCGAAAAGGGTCCATTCCAAGCTATTGATTTTGAGAAACATATTAAAACTGGATTTATAAAAAGGCATTTAACCCAACGACATAGAAGATTGATTAAAGAGCATGGTATCAGAAATTGTGCACTATTGACTATTGCGCCGACAGGAACAACTTCTATAGTTTCTGGATGTTCATCTGGTATTGAACCATTATTTCATCCAGTTTATCGCAGACAATTCAACGAACACAAAGATATGCATGATGAGAGCAGACGATGCAAAGAATCTGAAATAATTATACATCCATTATTAAAAACGTTCCTTCTAGCCGACAAGTCTATAGGGCATTTCCAGGGAGCACATGATATAAATCCAAAAGACCACATAGCTATGCAAGTTATTTGTCAGAAACATATAGATAACTCTATTTCTAAAACTATTAATATACCGCATGATTATCCTATTACACAACTGTCTGACGATATACTGGCATGTATCCGTGATTTAAAAGGAATAACTATTTATCGAGATGGCAGTAAGGGAGAATCACCACTTATGTCAGTGCCATTGGAAGAAGCTAGACAGCATTTAGACCAAGTGACAGATGGGGCTTCTGTTAATGATTGTCCGAGCGGAGCATGTGACACATAAAAAATCCATATGTAACACATTATTAGCCAAAATATCCGAATATATATAGACGTTCGGTTGTATAATAGTCTGTGATAGTAATAGTATATGCGGTTTGCCGAGAATAGAAAGGTGTGATTTGCTCATGGCAGAATGTCATAAACAACTTCAAGAAGCCATCGATTTAGTTAATAAATATGGAACTATATCGGGGGCAGCCAAAGCGGCAGGTATACCAAGACAAACATTAAGTGGTAGATATAATCGTGCGATTGATAAAGGTCTTGTAGCTGGTTCTCCACAATTGTCGCCAGATCAAGAAATCGGTTTGGATGCAAAGCTTAGGTCGGTGGCCAAAGATAACAGAAAGTTAAAAGCCAAATACAATGAATTGCTTCAGTTGTTTGAACGACAAACACAACAGACCAATGCCATGGAAGTGTTTTCACGGAACCTGGAACATATAAATAATAACACGATCAGCATAGAGAAAGAAGGCAAGCCATCCGAATCAACAGCCGTTATGTTATGTTCAGATCTCCATTACGAAGAACTTGTTGACCCGCAGAAAATTGATGGTTTAAATGAATATAACCCGACAATAGCAACCGCCAGATTCCGCAAAGTTTTTCAAAATGGACTTAAGTTAGTTGATATGTGTAGGTCGAAGTCAAATATATCTAAGCTTGTCATATGGCTTGGAGGAGATTTGATAGCAGGCTATATACATGACGAACTAATGGAAAGCAATGCGATGTCGCCGATAGAAGCTAGTTTGGATGTTTATAAGTTGTGCATTTCTGCTATCGATTTTATGGTACAAAATGGTGATTTTGAAGAAATTGTGATTGTAACAAATGTAGGGAATCATGGAAGGACAACAGATAAGATAAGAATATCGACAAGTGTAGAAAATAACTACGAATGGTTGTTATACAATTTTTTGATGCATCATTATGCTAAATCCAAAATTGTTAAATTCAAACTATCCCGTGGTTATTTTAACTATCTTGACATATACAACTTTACATTACGATTTCATCATGGAAACTATCTAAGATATGCGGGTGGAGTTGGGGGTATAACAATCCCACTAAACAAAGCTATTTCTCAATGGAACCAATCTAAACAGGCGTATTTAGATGTATTTGGCCATTGGCACCAACGATTTTCCACCAAGAACGCTGTCGGTAACGGATCTATTATTGGTTACGGGCCATATGCACTGAGCATTAAAGCTTCGTTCGAGAAACCGCAACAGGCGTTTTTCCTGATAAATCCAAAAGCTGGTAAAACCGTAGAGGCACCTATATTTGTTGATTAAGGATATTCATAGTGGGTAATATAGAACAGTCGTATGCGTGGTCCGAGAGTCGGGTCAAATGCCTAAGAGAATGTGCGTGGAAATATTATCTTACTTACTTTCAGGCGTGGGAAGGTTGGTTACCAAGTGCTCCCCAAGAAAAACAGAGAGCTTACACACTAAAGAATATGACCAATCTTCCGATGTTCGTGGGATCTGTCGTCCACGATGTAATCGAAGACATTATTACTTTTGGTCGTGCGACTGGTGATTGGAAGACCTTGGAACAGGCACAGCATAGTGGTATACAAGCGTTACGTAAGGGTTGGAAACAGTCGGTCGATAAAAGATGGCAGGGAAGTCCCAAAAAAAATATTAACTTAGCGGAGCATTTTTATCAGGAAGATCTCGACAAGGATAGGTGCAATTCATTCAAGCATAAAGTGCTATCATCCATTAAGGCATTTTATGATATGCCTTTGTTTCCCATTATGCAAAGCCTGCCAGACGACGACTGGCTTACCATTGAAGATTTCCAAAAGTTTAAACTGAACACAGGGGAAGATGTCGCAGTAAAAATTGACTGTGGCTTTCTGTATGGTGGTAGAGTACACTTATTGGACTGGAAGACTGGTCGTGTGAATGAGAGTGTGATAGATCAATTGGTTACATACGCTATGTATGCTATGAAACAGGGGTGGGCTAAAAAACCACAAGACATAGTGATTATACCCGTGTATTTAGCAGCATATGCCGATATAGGAGAGAGGGCAATACCGCACCTAGATGTAACAATGAAACATATGGAAAGACAAGCGGGTATAATTAGAAATGAATATCCGATATTGACCGAGTCATTCGAACACAAAGACGAACCTTCGTATTTTAAGAAAACAGACAATGAAAGTGCTTGTGAAAGATGTTTTTTCCGAGACATGTGTAGTGGCGCTCGAACTGAAGTCGGCGATGGAGAGACACCTTTTTAATGGAAGCTATACTTTATTTCGATGGCGGTATACGACAGAATATTTGTGCATATGGATGGTTACTTGTTGATCCAAACGACGAAACGAAGATAATCGCATCTGGCCATCGAACGTGTGGTGCGGGCACGTCCAATATCGCTGAATATCGTGCCCTAATTGCTGGTCTACAAGGTAGTATTAAGGTCGGAGCAGATATTATTCACATCATGGGGGATAGCCAACTTGTCGTGAGACAAGTGACTGGAACCTTCAAGGTTAACAAATTAGAGCTTAGGCAACATCGTGATCTCGTACTAGAACTATTATCGCAATTTGAAAACTACACCATTAAATGGATTCCAAGGCGAGAAAACCATCGCGCAGACGACTTGGTTAATGCTGTTTTTGCAGCAAAAAATCAAAAATGTACAAAAAAACTTAAGCAAAATCGAAAAAGAAAAAGGTAAAACAAATTAATAAGACATCAGTAAAAATAATGATCCTAGCCATACTCTTTGGTGTCATGCAGGGATGTGTGACACCCGAAGCGGTTAAGACTGACATCCAGGGTGTACGTACTGACATGGAACGACTTGAGAAAGTTGTGGATCAAAAGGCCGATAATACCGTAGTGGCTGAACAGATAGACGAGATAAATAACATGATTGAACAAACAGTACAGATTGCAGAAAAGTTGTCTTTGTGGCAAAAAGACGTACAAGCTGATACAATAAATTATGGGGGTGCTGGCTGGGTGATAATAGGAAGTAGTATCATGGCTGTTATCTTTATCGTGGCTGGCTTTTTGTTTGTGAAAGCGTTTCTGAAACGTGACAACCTATTGACCCTACTAACATGTGTTGTCAAAAAGGTTGGACAACGTTCACCAGAGGTTGTTTCGGCTATCAAGAAACAATTGAAAATTGAAACATCTGACGGAGGTTTGTACACAGAACAGGATCGTAAGAATCTTGGCCATTTTGCAAAAAACAAGGGAACTTTCGCGGAACAAAGAACCGATTAGGAGGTATAATAAGGTATGCCTACATATGATTACGAATGCGAAGCGTGTGGCCATGAGTTTGAGGCATTCCATTCTATGTCTGCACAACCGCTATTAGAATGCCCAAAGTGTAAACAGCCGAAGCTTATCAAATTGATCGGATGTGGGTCAGCTGCTATCGTTAAAGGAACATCAACGCCATGCTTAGGCGGTCGTAAGCAGAAAAAGAAATCCAACCAAAATGACAAATTTAATCAAGATAAAAACAAATCCGAACCACCATTCTGGAGAGAAGAATCTGTTGATAAAAGAATTCTTAATAATCCCGAGAAATATATCAAAACAGGAGAAATATAACTGTGGATAAATCAAAAATAGAAACAACACAAAGCGATAACAACCCCCGGATACTCAAAGGTATTAAAAACAAAGGTATATTACCGATCAAATGCAACGATTGCAATAGGCATATTTTGCAGCTACAACTTGTTGACGCGCCAGAAGGCGCGGATGCTGAAGTTATTACTCGTGTTTTAGTCAAATGCGAACTATGTAATGGTCATTCTGATGTTGTACAGATATTGGGTACTTTTTATCCAGGATCACCAAGTGATGATTTGTGTTTTGATGTAGTTGAACCCGAAGATTCTGATCCAGAAACTGATGTAGGATTTCGTGTATGGGCGAAGAAAAAATCATAGCTGTTGATGTTGGTGGGGTACCACACAGCATTAATAAGAACCATAAACCAAGGTTTAATGTATTCGCCAAAAAAGAACAAGATAGATGTTGGGTTTTGAGTAATCAAAATGGCGACTTGTTTAATCCATTGGAATCTATGGGCTCAATCACCCAGCAAAACCCAAAACATAGCACAAGACATTGTAGATTAATTTCGTGCAGTCAAAAATGTTATGAGCAATATATAACCTTTTTAAAAACAAAAAATAGAACACCACTTATGATAGCACAGAGGAGATTCCGTCATGACTTTCGAGCAATTTAAAAAAGATTTTTTAGAATTTTTGTCTGATTCGAATGTTAATTTAGGACGATTGCATTCAAAGACAAGGAATGTATTTTTATCCAAAGCTGCGGAAAAATTTAACAATTTTGTTGACAAAAAAGATGATGATATATCTAAGCAGAAAAAAGAAGTAAAAGATGGCCGGATTATATGCCTAGAACCAGGCAACAATTTGAATATCGGCAAGGGTGTCCATGCTATGACACCCGCTGAATCAATGAAAGCAGACGAACAACGACGTGGATCGGCACCTAAAAGTACAAAAAAAAGGAAGCAATAACCCATGGTGAATACACAAAAAGATTCGCTGATATCTTTTACGGTTGCTGAAAAAACTCCGAAGATTAGATTTTTAGCGTCTTTATCTGATGGCAGAACGGTAATTCAGGACAACAGACCAAAAGCAAGACATGCTTGGGTCAGGTTGTCAGAATGGTTAAAAATAAATAAAAATATATCTATTACTGGATTAAGACTACAAGCTCCGAGGAATATCAACATATCTATGCCGCCAAATCAAAAAGGATATTTTTTCGGATACAAAAAACATGCAGTGTGGAATGGACCACAATTCGAATATATTGGCATAGGCTATCACGACAGCAGTGTGGTGAATATTGTATGGCACAGGAAGCCAAGATTTGATCATACAATTACGGAAGATAGAAAACCACATGAGGCTGGCTTCTTTTTGATTGAGAACAAATAGATGGCTATTAGGCATCAACAGCGAGACGAAAAACATCCATACGAATCACCGACCACGATGGGTTTATATACTACTTTTAGGTCATTTATCATAGAATTGGTTTGTCTGAATGTGAATAGAAAATTGGCACCAAGGTTTTGGTCAGATACCAAATATTGGGGGCCGAAATATAGAAGAGAAACGAAAGGTATTGCAAATTTAGCGAATGAATTAAATATGGATGACCAGGTCGTAAGAACCGCTTTGGTGCATGTTATAAAGAACAATAATATAAAGTCGTTAACAGCTAAAAAAACAATCAGCAGAGTGATTGCATTGACCTTTAAACAACTAGATATTATTAATCGTGACAGAAACAAGATGGATGTAAATCGGTATAATTCAGATATAGATATTAAAGAAAATGCTAAATTTGTTGATACTGGGGAAAAGACAACCATCTCTAAAATACGAGAAATGGAAAATGGCTAGAAAACGACCAGATGTAAATGCAGAATCATTAGATGCATTTCTGGAGCGAGTGCACGGAGAAGGAATCATAGCACCAGCCTCAAGGGCGTTACCACCACGGTCACGTAACATACTGAACACCCCATTATCTTTGGACATAGCACTGAGTGGTGGAATACCAGACGGAACAATATGTTTGATAACAGGCAAACCAAAATCTGGGAAATGCGTTGATTCTAAGAATACTTTTGTGGTAACAAATCATGGACTATTGAATCTCAAAGAATTAAGAACATTATCAAAAATTAGAGTTGTGTCTAATACCGGCAAATTGCAGCGAGTATCATCTTGGTATGATAATGGAATAGATAATGTTATTAAAATTGATACAAAATTTGGTTCAGAAATTAGTGTAACGCACAACCATCCGTTGATGGTACTAGATCATGACGGTATCCAGAGATGGAAAAATGGTAAAGATGTCGAGATAGGTGATACTTTAGTGTGTCGTAGAGGGGATAATATATGGGGAAATAGGTCAATTGACAACAACGACGCCTATGTCTACGGCCTTTTAATAGGTGACGGCCATATAGCCAATCAAAGAATACAATTGTCGACAAAAGATTCTATTTGTTATGAAGCTTTTGTTGATTTTGTAGTTAAAAGAAATGGTAAAGTTTTAACATACGCAGACAAGGACCATCATTTCAATTCTGTAAAATACGGCAAAATACTGACAAGAGAGAAGTTTTATATCAATAAATACAAACAAGTACCAGCTTTTATCCGTACATGTAATATTAATAACATATGTAATATGTTGTCTGGTTATTTTGATGCCGATGGAACAATTGGGAAAAGTGGAATAAGTGCGACCACTAATTCTAGGATACTCGCCATACAAATAAAAACCATTTTGATGAATTTAGGAATATTGTCAAATACCAGGGTTAGACATATTGTTCCTCCGGGACACACAGAAAGTCGTGAATATTGGGAAATAAATATACATAATACTGAATCAATAAAAAGATTTAAAGATTATATAAATTTCCGCATTCCAAGAAAAAGAAAAGCACTAGAATCGCTTTGTCGTAGAAAATCATCTACCAAATGCGATACAGTTCCGTATCTGAACGAACCAATAACTGCTCTACAAACAGTAATTATCAGAGATCGTGGATATTTTCTTTCAAGAACAATGAACAACTTGAGGACGACAATCAATAGATGGAAATCAGGAAAACGTCAAGCCCGCAGGGATGTGGTTCGGAAGATGCTTAATCAATTTTTGGATTATCGACACACGAAAGAATATCAGACAATTGAATCGTTAATTGATCCACATTTGTTTTTTGATACAGTTACAGCCTTGGATACGGGTATTGTGCATACAGCAGACTTAAGTGTTCCTATCAGCAAATCGTTTTTAGCAAACGGGATAGTAAATCACAATACAACATTATGTCTAGAGCTATTACGAAATGCCCAAAAACAAAATAGACCAACGTTTTATATTAACATAGAACGTCGGTGTACCCCAGAATTGCTTGGTACCATTGGTGGATTAGATGCCGATAAACTACAGGTAGTACCACACCAAATAGATAAGCCGCTATCTGCAGAAGATTATCTCAACATTATTGAACGGATAGCCAAAACACAAAAAAAAGCTGTAGTGGTTATAGATAGCATAGCGGCATTATCTACTATCACAGAGCAAGAAGAATTAATCGGGTCAAATAAGGATATGGCAGGACCAGCAAAACTTTTGTCAGCCTTTTTCCGTCGAGCACAACAGGTCGTTGATACTAACAATGTAATTCTAATATTTATTTCTCAGATGATTAGCAACAGGGAACCTCGTGGGCCAAAATATATAGAGAAGGGTGGTGTCGCTGTTCAGTATGCTTGTTCTGTCTGGCTCAAAGTTACATGGACGCAACAGTGGGATAAAAACCCAGAGACCAACGCGCCAGATGGACACGATATGCACATAATGGTTCAGTCATCGGCAATGGGCAGGCCATTGCTACCGTGCACTATCCCTTTGAAATATGGCATAGGAATAGACAATGTTCGCGACATAGTCAATACAGCCGAAAATTTGGGTTTAGTCCAGAAAGCTGGTGCATGGTATTCCGTACCAATGTTCGCAGAGAACGATGAGACACCAAAATTCCAAGGGTTGGCTAAATTGTCTAATTTCTTAAGAAATAATATAGATAAATTGATGCAACTAGAATCTGAGATACGAACTATAGTATTACCGCAGGATCAGGAGAACTAAAATGGATCATATGGCGGATCAACTACGATGGTTACCAAATCCATTTACATTAACGACGTCAACTACAGCTAAATTGTTTCTTGCGAATGCGTATGATTTCGGCAATACATTTAGTCCCGACCCCAGTACCAAGAACGGTGCTGTACTAGTAAGTCATAATGACGAAGACTTTGTATATGCAACTAATAAATTTCCAAATGGCATAGCAGAAACGCGAGAAAGATTGGAAGATAGATCAACAAAATATAGATTAGTCGTCCATGCAGAACACGGGAGTATTCTAAAAGCTGCCAAAGTACAAATGGGTACAATAGGTTCTGTATTGTATTGTCCATTTTATTCTTGTTCTGAATGTGCTAAAGCAATAATAGAAGCAGGTATTATTAAAGTAGTTGGACACGCACAATTGATGGCGAGAGCAGCTAATCACAAGACCTGGGTTGAGTCAATACAGAATGGATGGCGCATGTTGCAAGAGGCGGGCGTAAAGTGTTGTTTGTTCAACGGCAAGCTAAACATAACTGCACGATTTAATCAACAAGATATTGAATTATAGAATGGAAATAAAATCACTGAATGGTGGTACGTGCAAGCTTAAGCTTCGGACCAAACACTTAAGACCATACGATAAGTCAAAATCTATTTTTCAATATAAGATTGGTCAACAACTACTACAAGAGTATCCACACGACATTATTTTTGAGGAAGTATATGTATCTGATGAAAAATTTATTTTAGATTTTTTCATTCCATCTGTCAATGTGGTAGTTGAATGTCATGGTAAACAACATACTACACATATCAAACATTTCCATAAAACGAAACAAGATTTTCATAAACAACAGGATACAGATCAGAGGAAAAGAAACTGGTGCGAATTAAACGGATTTAAACTTATAGAAATATATGATGAATAATCTACGAGAAGAAACGACTAAATATAAACAAGAAATGGACGACTGGATTAAGTCGCTTAGTTTGCCAATCTACAATCCAGGAACAGATGAGATAGAAAATATTTTGGGCTTGACAAGACAAGATATGAGATTACAATCGTCTGTCGAATTGTCTGAGAATGCTGTAATTCTATCGCAATATGCATTATTTCTACAACAGAAAGTTAATGAGTGTAATACTTTTTTAAAATGGGCTGATAAAATTCAGCAAATATTATCATGCGACGATAGGTCTAAATTGAATCAATGGATAAAAAAGGCTAGCCTTAGATTAGAAAGGATACAATATCTAGCCAGACGCATCGAGGTAATATGTCAGAGTATTAATGGGTTAGTAAGAGCTAGATATAATGAAGGAACAAATATATGAATCCGTTAGATATAATTAAGAATGGAATTATAGATGGCGATTGGCAACAGGTGTGCAATGGTTTTGAAAAAATAACTGGAGAATGGATAGCTCCTCCATGTAGTGATTCAAATGAAGTTGAATTAACACCGCCAGAAATGATATCTAAAATCCAAAATATCGTCAAATATTTTGATAATACCATAAATTTACCTCAAAAAACCAAAAAGAAAATTACCCAGAAAAAAACTAAAAAAACAACAAAGAAAAATGATACAGAGCGTATAATGGATGAGACACCATCAGTAACACAAGTAACAGAATCTGTAGTTGGCAAAACTGTTTTTATTACAAACGAAATTGATCCGACAGAAGTTCGGGCCAATACAATACGAGCAGAAAAGACAAAAGATCGCAAAGTTAAACTCAATAGACCAACCCATAAACAATACAAGGTTAAATGCAACGAATGTGATAAAGAGTTTGATTCTAGTAGATCTGATGGTAAGATGGGACAAAAATGTCAGCAATGTTTAAATGCTAAAAAGGGTCGAATGTCATAATGCGCAATAAACAAAATGCTATACTACAAGACTCTGGCATGGAACGAGCCGTCATGGCGGGCATAGCTACGTATGGTTCTGATTGTTTCTTCGAAGTAGAAGATATCATCAATGTTAAAGATTTATACTGGAAATATAATCAGGAATTGTTTGCAATTTTTTCACACATGGTTCACAAAGAAGATACAAAAACATTTGATTTACCTAGCATACAGGCTACTGCCAGGATTTTGGGATATGCCTCTTTTGCCGCTGGAGGAAAACACACTGAGTATTTGACATCAATAATAGATGAAACTGGTCTGTCTCGGGATAACGTTCAGGCTATGGTTATAGCAATATACAAATTATCATTAGCTAGACAGGGATATCTTGCTGTAACTAAAATACAAAAAACCTTAACATCGATAACTGGAGCAGAAGGTGTAGATGAAATTATTAGTGCCATCGAAGAACCCATATTCGAATTTACGGGGAACACCGTATCCCAAACCGCAGGTGTGGTTTCACTAGGAGATTCATTCCAGCATGTCATGCAATCGTTAGCCACAACACCGCAAGACATTGTAGGTCTTCCCACTGGTTTTACTAAGTGGGATATAGCAATAGGTGGTGGCTTACGTCCTGCTACTGTGAACGTTATTGGCGCTAGGCCGAAAATTGGAAAATGTCACGGTTCCTTCAGTACGGTAGTATTGACTAACCTTGGTATTTTAATGCCATACGAAATGTATTGCGCTAAATCCACAAATTTCCAACAAGCATTACCACAATTATGTAGTTCGGATTTGAGATTACTGAATTCAAATGGCGATGAAAAACAACCCGAGTATTGGTGGAATAATGGTTTTGTTGATGTAATTAAGATACAAACCAAATATGGGAATACCTTGTCGGCAACCCCAAACCACCCTGTGCAAATTCTAGATACCGATGGAAAAATCAAATGGAAGAACACAGAAGATTTGAAGTCAAAAGATTATTTAGTGTGTAGAAGAGGGGATAGATACTGGGGTAGTGCTACTATCGACATAAATGACGCATATGTTATTGGATTGTTGGTTGGCGATGGTTGTATAAACGATACAATCGTCGAACTAGCTTCAATTAATGGACACTGCCGAGAGCAATTTAGAACATTTATTGGTCGTTGTGGCGGTGACATAGGAACAGAAAACAAATTCCATATAAGATGCAATAGGGTGAAAATTGCAAAAAAAATATTATCATTGGGATTTTATGATGAAAATAATCGCAAAATTTTTCCTACGACTATTAGAACATGTAAAGAAGAAATTGTTTGTCGGGCTTTACGTGGATATTTTGATGCTGATGGTTGTGTAGAAAAAAGAGGAGTAACAGCTACTACAAATTCACAAAAACTAGCTATTCAACTAAAGGCAATGTTGTTGAATTTAGGAATATTGTCAAAAACCAGAATAAGACATATAGTCCCACCCGGACACACAAAACCCAATGTGTATTGGGAGATTGCAATACAAAACGTAGAATCAGCAATTATTTTCCGCGATCTGATAGGATTTGGTATCGAAAGGAAGCAAAAATTACTTAATTCATTTTGCGAAAAACCGTCTTCCACCAAAAATGATGTGATACCAAACCTAAAGGTGCCGCTGTTAGCACTCAAAAGGGCAATCCAAAAACACAGAGGCTTTTTTTTGCCAGGACGAAGAGTCAATATGCGAGATAACGTTAACCGCTGGATTAGAGGGACCAGGAAAGCTAGAAGAGATGTAGTTCAAAAACTATTAAATCAATTGTCAATATATGACTATTTGCCAGAATATCAGGAGATTAAAACAATTATAGATCCGCATCTATTGTTTGATCCGATACATTCACTATTATCAGACAAGGAGTGGACATCGGATTTTTATATACCAGATGGACACAGTTTCATTACGAATGGAATGGTAAGTCATAACAGCTTTTTCTGTATCAATGTAGCAAAAAATATGGCAGAAAATGGTATACCAGTTTTGTATTTAGACACAGAACTAACGAGCGATACGCAGTTGCACCGACTAGCATCTCTTGTATCGGGTGTTGAATTAAATCACGTAGAGACTGGACAGTTCGTAAAAAATCAACATGAATCTGATGCGCTATGGGAGTCACAAGCGAATATTAAGAAATTAGATATCGATCATTTTTCTGTGGCTGGCTTAACTCCTCAAGCAATAATGTCCATTGCCAGAAGATGGTTATCGAAAACTGTCGGTTTTACGGACAGTGGATGTGCCAAACCATGTTTGATAATATATGATTACTTAAAACTAATGGACGATGGTGGTTTGAAGGGAAACGTTCAGGAATATCAATTGCTTGGCTTTTTGATAACAGCACTACATAATTTTGCAGTTAAATACAAACTGCCAGTTTTAGCTACTGTTCAACTTAATCGTGACGGTGTTGAGAGAGAAGGTGCAGAAGTAGTTTCTGGATCAGATAGAATAGTTTGGTTATGTTCTAATTTTACGATTCTAAAGAAGAAAACACAAACCGAATTGAATGAAGACCCACCATCTAATGGTACCAAAAAATTGGTGGTAACAGATACTAGATATGGCCCTGGCATGGAGAGTGGCGAATATATAAACATTGTAAATGAACTAGAAATAGGCAAATTGGCCGAAGGGCAAACATTTTCAATGGTGACACAATCAAGTATGATGGGTTAGGGATGCCTAAATTCACAGAACAAGACATCGAATTTATACAAAACCGCGCATGCGAGCGCATTACAGAACTGCTAGATGCTCTTGGGATGGACTACACAGAAAGGAACGATTACCTTCAAGCTTCATGCCCTGTTCATGGTGGCGACAACCAAAGGGCTATGTTTTGGGCTATGCGATCTGGCCACTGGCAATGCAAGACAAGAGAATGTCACAAAGATCCAATTACAGGACCGTCTAACAGTATATTCGGATTAGTCAGGGGGACAATGGGTCGCAAAACAGAAAAAAAATGGAGTTTTTATCAATCGGTGTGTTTCGTAGCACACGTATTGGGTTTGAAGATCAGCCACGACGGACAGACAGATTCACAGGATATAGAAATATTTAAACTACTGAAACAACATCGCAATCAGAAAAAACAAACTATTGACCAGGGTCTACCATTGTCTTCTATTGTGTCAAGATTACAGGAAGATACTACATATTACCCAAATCGTGGGGTATCTAGGGATATAATAGCAAAATACCACATATCTTCATGTGAAACCCGTGGTAAGCCGATGTATAAAAGATCATTTTTCCCCGTATTAGATTATAATGGTCGATATGTAATAGGGTGGTCTGGCAGAAGCATATATGATCAGTGTAGCGAATGTGGTACATATCACGACCAAGACCGACATAGATGTCCGGACCAAGAGTATCTGTCGGCTTATACCAAGTGGAAACACTCAAAAGACTTTAGAAGTGAATTGGCTTTATATAATATATGGCATGCTAAGTCATGGATTCAGAAGACTGGCGCGGCTATAGTTTGCGAAGGTCCGGGGGATGTATGGGCCTGCGAAACGGCAGATATACGGAATAGCGTGGCTTTGTGCGGTATAAGTATGTCAAAGCATCAAAGATTAATGCTACAGAATGCGGGCGCACTTACTCTGATACTAGCGTTCGATAACGATAAAGCTGGACTTAAAGCAATGGAGCATCTACAAGACAATTTAATGTATTATTTTCGCATATTTTGTGTGACACCGGATACAGTGAATGATATAGCCGATATGTTTACTGATGATTTGGTAAAAAAAATTACACCTATTTTAGCCAGGGTGTCCAAGTCGCAAGTTTTAACCGAAGATTAAATGGAGACGTTTTGTATGACAACTGAATTTGATATTAAAGATTCTGGAGATCGTCGCGGATTTGATACTGGTGCTACTAGAGATGTTGATTACGATAAACCCAGATTCGATTTGATACCAACCACTGTTATAAAAACAATTATAAACACTAAAACATACCCATTCACACGCCTTGATGAATTTGGTGTAAGTGATAATATAAAAGCTCAACTTTGGAATTTGGGCATGGGATGGGGTGATGACCCAAGTAACAACAACTTAATTCACATTATACAAATTGTTTTAGATGTAATTATGCAACAAGAAAAAGATGCCCCATTAATGCACAATGACGATAGTGACAATAGTTTTCATATTATTTCTCCTAAAACATATTACAGATTGGCTAATCACTATGGCGGGGGTGCTAAAAAATATGATCCATGGAATTGGGCCAAAGGAATGCCACTGAGTGTTTTCCATGCTAGTCTAATGAGACATATTTTTTCTATTATTGAAAATGAAACAGACGAAGATCATTTAAGCGCAATCTTCTTTAATGCTGCATCAATATTGCATTTTAATCTTATCCACAGAGATGATCTGGATGACGTAACACCCAGGGTCAAGGGATGGTATAATGAGGCTTAGTTTGTGGTTGAATCTATCTTATGTGTCTAGCATATGTAGTGGGGTCGATGTGTAAATTATTGAGTGAGATGCGGTATGAAAATACATAGATGTAGTGCAAGTTCGTTGAGATTATACCAGAATTGCCCTTTTGGTTATTTTCTCAATTATATACTTGGACTTAGATCAAAAGCTGGTAAAGCGGCATTACAAGGTAATATCGTTCACCAAGCATTGGAGTGGATGGGAAAACTGAAAAAACGTAATAAAACTAATGTTGATCCAATGTGGTTATTAGATAGAGCATGGGATGATTGGGTAGACAAAACACCGCACATCGCAATACGAAAAACCACAACACGCATAGACAAGATAACAGGAGAATACAAAGAAGCTGCTGATTATAAAAAATGTAGAATAGCCATGGAAAGTGTTTTGAATGACAAATTTTATAATCCTTATTGTGCAGAAGTGCTTGATACAGAAAAATGGTTTGCTTTGGAAATGCCGGGGAAAGAGTGGGAATGTGTAGATGAAAATGGGAAAGTGAAACAATTTGCAATTAGAGGCTTTATTGACTTGTTACATAGGATAGACGAAGACACTATCGAGATTGTTGATTGGAAAACTGGCAGTAGAACCGATTTATCCACGAAAGAACCTATAGATGAATTTTTCTTGACTCAAGAAATACAACCAAGATTATATCATTTGGCTATATATTTGTTGTATCCACAATATAAAAACATCATTATAACATTCTATTATACGAATGACCAGGGTCCAATCACAATCTCATTTTCACAAGAAGATATTGCCCAGACAATATCTGTGCTATATAGATTTTTCACCACGATTCGCAAGGATACATTGATTCGTCGGAGTAGAAGCTGGAAATGTAAAATGTGTTCATTTAATAAAGATGACGTATGTCAAAAAATATGGAGTGATCTACACACACTAGGCGAAAGTTACGTTGCTACAAAATATGTGGCAGACAATGGGGAAATAAAGATAATAAACATGTGAAGAGATTAAATACAATCGATATAGCACAACAATTTGGTATTACACAAAGTTTAGTTTCTGCCATAAAATTACACAAAGCATGGAGACATATATGAAAACAAAAAATACATATGTTCCACTTCATTGTCATAGCTTTTATAGTCTTTTGGATGGCCTGTGTTCCCCAAAAGATATAGTCGATAGATGTGTCGAACTTAAATTACCAGGTGTGGCCATCACCGACCACGGGAATATATCGTGTTTGAAAACCTTTTATGACGCAGCAATGAAAAAACAAATAAAACCCATTATTGGATGTGAAATGTACGTTGTCGAAAAAGACGCCGCCATAAAAGATAATACGAATAATACACGCAATCATCTAATAGTTTTGGCTAAAAATGATGATGGCATTAAGGATCTAATGGAATTAATAAGTGAATCTAATAGACCAGATTATTTTTATCGTAAACCACGGATACATCTTGGTGGAATAACACAATTCGCCAGCAGAAATAACCTGATATTTTTAACAGCTTGTATTGCCGGGGAATTGCCTTCTAGCCTATTTGTTAACTTCCGGGAAGCCACAATAGCTAGTGGACATGGCACTAATGTGCAGGGCGTTAGACAACTTCTTAAACCCGACTGGAAGCAAGTTGGTGTTGATATAATCAATAAGCATATCGAAATATTCGGTAAAGATAACTACTACCTCGAACTACAAAATGAGGGTATGGATATTCAAAAGGTAGTAGTTGATTGCTTGAGGCAGCTAGGAGACGAAACTGGTGTGTCAACAGTAGCGACGATTGATGCACATTATTGTAGACAAACAGAAGCGGAAGACCAAAGACTATTGCTCTATGCGCAACTTCACACCACCAGAGAAGAACAAGATCTGAAACTTAAGCAGACGGGCGATGTTATGGACTTCATGGTATCAGACAACTATTATATCCCGTCATATGATGAAATGAGAGAGCATTTTACTGAACAGGAATTACAAACCACACTTGATATAGCGGCAAAAATAAATTACACATCACTTGGTCATTCTCCGTATCTTCCAGTATTCACAAACGAAGAGTCTAGCACACTAGGACTAGACTCCAATGATTATCTTAGACACTTATGTATACAAGGTGCTAAAACCAAACTATCAGATTGCACGGATGAGCAAAAAGTTGTTTATTGGGCAAGACTCAAAAAAGAACTAATCGTTATCAACGAAGCTGGTCTTGCTGATTACTTTTTGATAGTATGGGATGCTTGCAAGTTTGTCGATGCCAAAAATGGACCAAGAGGTAAGGGTCGTGGATCTGGCGCTGGATCATTGGTAAATTATCTTGTAGGAATCACTGGTATAGATCCTATTGAATATGGATTATACTTTGAACGATTCTATAATATGAGTAGAAATATTCCACCACACTTTGATATTGGCCAACAGGATTTTATGTCATGGATGTCTGATAATTTTGAATTACTACACACTCGAAACCGTGACGACGAAAGGGCAAAAATCGCGAGACACTTGGCGAAACGTATGCGAAAATATGGAATTGAATTTACCAACCATATGAGGGAAGAGGTGGAGTGGATAGACCACAACAACCCTAGAATGTGGATGTATTTACACGACATGCTTTTGTTAAAACCAGCAGATAATAAATCAAATTCGCATTTGGCATATGGTTTGGGATTAACATTAGCTGGACGAAACGAATTTGATACGGACAAGAAAGTTACTACACATAGTGGTCATATAAGTTTGCCAGACATTGACACAGATATTGGGGTTGTTTTTAGGAATGAAGTAATAGCATACCTGAAAGAACGATGGGGAGAGGAATATGTTGCACAAATGATAACCTTCGGAAGACTACAGGGTAAAGCAGCTTTGAAGGAAGTCTTTAGAGCCCACCCAGATACTGTTAAACAGCTTATGAAAGTTAAGGCAGTAAAAGAAGGTAAAGATCCAAATGAAATCCATATCACTCCACACGACCTGTGTAATGAAATTACACATTTTATACCAGATGAAGCTACTATTGCTGATGAATTGCGTCAGGCAAGAAAGGAACAGGGAGATGATTATGGCATTCTACAATGGTCAGTTCACAACATAGATCAAATACGAGATGCTTATAACTGGTATAAACCATTATTCGATCAGGCCATGAGGATAGAAGGAACAAAAAAATCACAATCGAAACATGCTGCTGGTGTAGTAATCGCAGATAGGCCCATAGCCGAATTAGTTCCTTTAGTATACGACCCAAAGAATAAGGATAGAGTCGTCGGTTTAGAGATGTATGATGCCGAAGCAATGGGCGCTGTAAAATTTGACTTTTTGGGCGTAGTAGCTTTAGATAAACTATGGAAAGCACAGGATCTTATCAATGGTGGCATAGATGATACAGTTTTAGACGAAGAATTTGTTGAGAGTGAAATATGAAAAAGCGTGTGACATTTATAGTAAAAACATTCGAGAGACCAAACTGCTTAAATAGATTAATATATAGCATTAAACTGATGTATCCAGACATAAGAATAATAGTGGCTGATGATAGCAGTAATCCATGCAAACTAACTGGTGTGGATCACCTACACATGCCATATGACAGTGGCGTTTCTGCTGGAAGAAATTTGGCACTAAGCAAAGTAGACACCGAATTTGTTGTGACGTTAGATGACGATTTTGTTTTTGACCATAGGACACGACTTGAAAAGTGGTTAACGATATTAGACGAAACCAATCTTCATATGATAGGTGGTAATGTGGATGGACATCCAGAATACCACGCCAGCCTACACATTGTAGATGGGGCATTGGTATTCAGCAAAACACCATCTGGAGTTTTAGATAATTTCATTTTATGGAATATTGTTCTACAATTTTGGATGAGCAGGACGGATAAAGTCAAAGAGATAGGTGGTTGGGATCATGATTTTAAAACAGTTGACCATATGATTTTCTTTGCAAGATCTATAGGCAAATTAAACATAGGACATACGCCAACTGTTTCTGTCGGGCATAGACCGATTAAGGATACAAATTATTATAATCACAGAAATTGTCGTATGCAACAATATTTAAGACTAATGATGGATAAGTTGCAAATTAACCGAGTGATAGACATCAACGGAAGAACGTTGTACACATACGATGGTAACGCCATACAATAGGTGGTTATATGAGTACATTATATGCCGGTCCATGGAAGGGGGAATTCGGATGGGAATTGTGTTGGTGGAATCCATTCCTCCGATATCTAGCAAAACAATATTACCACATAATCGTGGCAGCACCACATAATTCAAGATATCTATACGAATTTGCTGATAAATTCATACCATTAGAAACAGAAGGTCTTAGTTATTGTGATGGTAAGTTAATTGGTGACGAACCTGTTGTGGAAGCTAATCACTACTTAGGTCCGAAGACAATCTTCGAAGCTGATACTAGTGGACCAGAGAAAATATCAACACCAAGGGAATGGAGACATTTGTCAAATATAAGTTCTATAGATCAGATAGATATTATGTGCGCTTTTAGGCCAGAGAAGTATATCGGTAAACTTGAAGTTCCAGGAAAGACGTACCCGTTAAACAAATGCAGGAAGGTTGTAGAACTGCTTATTGAACAAGGATTAACTGTCGGATGCTTCGGAGGAAAAGAAAATTATTGCCCAAATGGAGCAAGGGATCTGAGAGACAAACCCCTAGCTACTCAATGTGGAGCAATATCCGTCGCAAAATGTGTTGTTGGACCTAGTAGCGGCACTATTCACTTGGCGAGCCTATGTGGTTGTCCGCATGTCACGTGGATTGCGTCTATTCATCATACATTAAAACAGCGATATCAAACTATGTGGAATCCATTTAAATCACCCATAAAATTTATTGGACATGCTGTTGAGCCGAGTCCAGAGAATATAGTTTCAGAAACATTAGCACTTATTTCATAGCGGGCAAGATAGAGATTCGATACGATTTATATTGATGGACTACACAATGGACTATGCCGATATAAGAGACGTAGCTATAATAGATGCAATACCCAATTATCAGTATGACAAAACTATTCTGAATATTGGGTGTGGTGCAGGACGAATAGATAGGATATTGGCTTCTATGGGTTACAGAGTATATGCTACAGACTGTCGGCATCATAGTATTTGGCAGGATACTGAAAACATAACTTTTCACATAACTGATATCTTCAAAACAGAATCTTTTCCTATTAAGGATAGTCCGGTAGTAATTTGTAGTGAGGTATTAGAACATCTTTCAAACTATCGAGTGGCTATACAAAAGTTATTAGTTATGACAACAACTAGATTAATTATCACGGTTCCTTTTGAGCAATCATTTAATAACCAATCGCCACCACCAATAGGACATTGTAACCACTGGGGTAACAAAAAAAATAAAATATTTGGTAAAAACGGGGAATTATTGTATATATTAAACGACATAAATGAATTTAGAGATATTTGTAAACCATATTCTGTGTCAATATCAAAAATTAGAACCAAACCTGGAGATGTAGCTATGAACCAATGGTGCTACTTAGTCGTTATTGACAAAAGACAAAAGTATGGGTAAATGATGAATCCATTTGAAAACAAAAACATATTGGTCGTTGGTGATTTGATGCTAGATATATACAAGTACGGTGTCGTACATAGAATATCGCCAGAGGCACCAGTCCCAGTTGTTAAATTATCTAATACCAAGCTAGTCCCCGGTGGCGCCGCCAATGTAGCCATCAATGCTAGTGCATTAGGGTGTAATGTTGAAATAGCTGGATATGTTGGTGCAGATCGTGCTGCTAGACAAATCAAATTGTTGTTAGCCGAATACGGTATAGGCCAAACTGCGGTCATAGAATCGGTATTTCCAACAATTACCAAAACCAGAATATTGGCGAACCAACAACATCTTATCAGATATGACGACGATTCGTGTTTTGAAACCGAAAAGAATGTTAATCTTTACGAGAATGAATTGCTCAAATCGCTAACTCAAATTAATACCCGAACAGAATTCGATATATTGATTATATCAGATTATGCAAAAGGTGTGTTTACAGAAAGAACAATGAATTTTATAAAACAAATATTTCAATGTCCGATTGTCGGCGACATAAAACCAATTAATTCTCAGTATTGTTCCAATTTTTTGTGCATATCGCCCAATCTGTCAGAAGCACGACAACTGGTTCCAAACACTGATGATGACATAGACGTAGCACGATTAGCAGTTATGATCAAAAACCACTTGAATCTTCGATCTGTTATAATTACGATGTCAGATAAGGGTATTTTCTTGTTAGATGAAAATGATTGTGTCACATCACATCCACCACACATACCAATCACAAAAAATAATCTTAATCACACAGTAGATGTAACTGGTGCTGGAGACACAGTTATTAGCACTTTGGCATCGTGCATCGCAGCTGGATATTCACTACAGGAGTCTGTGAAAATAAGTAATATAGCAGCAGGTATAGTCGTTAATAAAACTGGTACTGCATGTTGTACTTTCAGAGAATTGAAAGATGAATATATACAATTGTAGCGGTACTCTCGGCGATACATATATTACATTATGTATCTTATACAAGATAGCGATATGCGAACCAATAATATGCGAGCACTATACGGCTCAATACAATTGGAGACATTTAATAAAACAAATATATTCTTTGCTGCCTAACATAAAAGTACAATTTGTAAACACAAGATCTGATCGTGGCTTACGAATTTACTCAACGTTTACTGATCATTTAAGTTATGGTCGAATCTTTAATAACCCAGATAATTGGCAATTATTCCCATATTTCAACTTGCCGTATATGTCAAGTTTGCCACAAGAATATATCGTACTAAACCCAATTGCTGGCCGCACAAATCAGGATAGACAATTACGAACAGATATAATCCAGGGTACGATAGAACAAACACCATATCCTGTCATTATAATCGGCACAGATGATAGGTTAAAATGTATTAATGGACCCGGGGTTATAAACCTTGTGGGAAAAACATCATTACCAGAAGCAATTGGTATTGTGTCAAAAGCAAAAAAAATGATTACATTCCAGGGTATAATGAGTATGGTGTCGTTGAGCCATAAGGTACCCAGTAATATCTATATGACAAGAAAAGATGACGAACCATTTGTTTCACATCGACTCCCAGATGCTTGGAAACAATACTGTTATCTGATAAGGTACAAAGATGAGTTATGAAACCAGCAAGGCACACAACAGGCGATTGTCTATGGGGTATTTTCGGCTATATTTGACCGGAGATGGTATTGATATCGGATGTGGCCAGGATATATTAAATGTAGTGGTTGGTAAAGTAATACCGTATGACAAAATCCATGTAGATACGGCAAACGAAGCTGAAACTATGAGCGAGATAGGCGAAAAAACATTTGATTTTGCTTATTCGTCCAATTGCTTAGAACATATAGATGATCCAGTTTCAGCCATGCGGTCATGGATACGAATCGTCAAAACAAATGGGTTTATATTTATCACTGTCCCAGATGAAGGATTATATGAGCATAATAAATGGCCAAGTCAATTCAACAAAGACCATAAATGGTCGTTTACTTTAAAAGAATCCAGTAAGTTACCAAAATCTATTTATCTTCCGGAATGGTTGAAACAATTTGGTGTTGAAATCGTATTAATAAGAATGGTAGATACTAACTATGATTATACACTAATCGGTGTTGATCAGACCAATGATCCATACAATGCAGAAGCATGTATAGAGATTATATTGCGTAGAAAGGTATAATGATGACCACCTATATCAAACAAATAGGTATGAAAAGATCTGGCACGAACTATACTAGATGGTTATTGGAAAATAATTTCCAAGACGTTCAAGTATTATCTGAAGTTTTACTATGGAAACATTCCCCTAAGCCACCAGATAATGGTAACATCGATTGGAGCGGTGGATCGTGGGTAGATCCAGCACATTCTGCAACTGAACGATTTGCTGAGAAACAAAAACTTCTCAAAATGGTTACGGATGATATGCGACGAGCAGTCGAAACCAAAGAATTGCGATACATAGTTACAGTCAAGTCGCCATACTCATGGTGGTGTAGTTATTCAAAGCGGTTTAAAGAAAGACCAGAACGACTAATGTCTGTTACCCAGGCAATCGATTTGTGGAATCATTTTCATTATAATTGGATTCAATTTTGCGAACACTATAAATTAGCTACAATAGTTAGATATGAAGATCTTCTACAATCATTCGACAAGACGTTACACGATATTAATAATGAGTTGCTAATCAAAGCGAACTTTCCGTTCGTAAACAATAAAGTGCGAATGGCAAGACGAAGTGATATCAATATAGGCATGGGACAGACAGGAATACCGTTCGATGCACAACATTACGAATCTCATAGCTACATGGAAATGTTTGATAGAGAATTAATAGCACAATTTAAGAAACGGCTGTCGCCACTAGTGATGTCGGAATTGGGATATCAAATAGTATGACTAAAACAGTATTGTTGCTATACTGGCATGGACTTGGCGATTTAATATGTCTTACGCCACAACTAAGAGAACTTCATAGATGCGGCTTTAAGGTAGATTTGATATGCCGAAAGCAGGCTATCCAGTCTCAACTTTTTGCGTCTTGCTCGTATATAAACAAATTGATTCCTGTCCAATATGATACTGGTGGCCCGGCAGAAGGTGGAAAAAGCGGAGCTATTAAATTACAGCAATGTATGGATTTATTTCACGAATTGTCAGGTGGTTATGATTTATCCCTCGAATTCAGTGAGATGCCATCTTATGTTAGAGGCGGGAAGATAGCTAGGAACAACAAGATCTGTGGATTTAAGACGATTGATAGCTTAGATCTAGAAGTTTTTATTTCACAAGAGGTAGAAAACAGGGCCATACGATATATTCAACAACAATTTCCAAATGGATATATTTTTTGCCACACCATGATTGAATGGCATCAATATCATAATTGGAATGCTACTGAATGGATGAAAAAGAATTTGCCAGATCTTCCAATAGTTAATACTGGAGTTGGCGGCAAATACGAAATGTTTTTCGATGATATAAACGTCTCTTTTGTCCTAGCCAGAGAAGCCACCCACAGAGTACTATCCTCTTCGGTATTCGTTCATGCGTGTGATGCGATGAATATATCTATGGACGTAGTACATTATGGAAAACAAAATCGGCATGGATGGCCTTTAGATAGTAGTAAAATCCAGCTGATACATGGTGTTATATGAAAATAGTATATATTGCCAAATTTGACAAATTTTACAAGACTGGATGCTACGTAGCCTACGCATTCGAAAAAATAGATGTTGAAGTAATTCGCGTTTCTCCAGACGTATCGTTCACCACAGTTCAGCAAATTATAATTAAACACAATCCAGATTTCGTTTTGTACGGTAAATCCATGAAACTACCACGATTGATTATGTGGCTCAAATCAAAAGGTATACCATCTGTATTTTGGTTGTACGACATGGCCTGGGGAGATAGCCCCGTGGCCGTCGCTAATCGGTACCATATTATTTCTATGGATATGCATAAATCCGATTTGTTTTTTAGTACGGATGGTGGTCACGACAACGAATGGCGCAGCTTAGGTGTCCGCAACTTGACACTAAGGCAAGGTATACATAAACCAGATAATATTTTAGTACCTATTGACAATATGGATTTGGATGTTGTATTCACTGGATTTCCATATTTTCCACTTAGAGCCAAAATGATTAATTTTTTGAAGGATAAGTATGGTAAAAAATTTCTACATGTAGAAGAAGGTCTAAGGGGTCTGCAGTTAAATCGAGTGGTACAATCAGCGAAAATAGTTGTGGCCGACAGTTATCCGTCTCCGTTCTACTGGAGTAATAGAATATACGAGATGACTGGAAGAGGTGGATTCGTAATTCATTCTGATGTGGATGGACTAGAACAGGAATTTAATCTGGACCTAACCACCAATGAAGCTGGGGTAGTTACTTTCAAATATGATGATAATTTCGAAGACTTAGGAAATATGATTGATTTTTATCTATATAATTACTTGAGTCGAGAATTAATAAGAATGAATGGGTTTAATCAGTGTCCAACATATGATGATCGAATTGCTATCATAATAAAGTATGTTGCGAAATTGCGTGATATTTGCAAGGACTGAATCATTGATTTGTAAAATATGTAATAAACAACTAACTGGCGGTATTGTCAGGAATTTTCAACAATGCGCAATATGTGGAATACATTATAATCTTAATGCCCACAGTAAAAATGAGACAAGACGATTATTGAGTAATATGATGCTTAGTGCTTGTTCGAGCGCACAAAAAATGCAAAAACGCATAGATAATGCCAATTTACAATTAGATGAATTGGAATTATACATGTCGCCAGGCAAGTTGTATGATGTTGGTGCTGCTGGTGGTTTTGTAATGAAAGCTGCCCAAGATCGTCAATGGGAAGTCTATGGTAACGAAATAAGCTTATCTGCCGTTCAATGGGCTCGTCGAGTTTATGGAATTGATATTTTCCATGGATTTATTGAAGAATCACCATGTGTTTTTGATACTGATTTTGATCTTGCTGTTTTTTGGAATACATTGGAACACATGATAGATCCTGTCGAAACACTCAAGATAGTCAGCAATATGTTGAAGCTCGGTGGATATATACATATTCGTGTACCAATCAAAGAACCAAAAGATATAGAAAAATTCTGCGAACATGGACACACGGTAGAGTTTAATCCGTCATCTTTGGTGACTCTCGGCAATATTAATAAAATGAGTATAATATCGGAATCATATCTAGATACTAGAATACCGTGTATGGATTTGCTGTGGAGGAAAGAATGATAATAACACCAGAATTTATTTGCATACATTTACAAAAATGTGCAGGATCATTTTTGAGAACTTATTTTTTAGAAAATATCGCTGGCGCCAAATATACTGGTACTCCGCACGACCAAGTAAAGGATATACCTAGAATACACCGACGTAAACCTATTATCGGAACGATTCGAAATCCATGGGAATGGTATGTATCCTGGTATGCAGGAACACAACGCAATCCACAGGGTCATTTTTGGCAACTTCACAAAAATGGTACGAATACGACTTTTTATGAATTTATGGATACTGTAAAATCTATACAACATAAAATTCATAATGTGGATTTCGGCTTGATTAACAGACTCCAGATGGGTGTGTATACATATAGATATATAGAAAGTTATTGTACAAACCCGCAGGTTGTTTTTCAAACATGGCCTATCTGTTCTGGTACAAATCTAATTGAAGACAACATATATTTGTGTAAAACAGAGAGATTGATACATGATATCATAGAGTTTTTCATAACTAGGAATATACCGTTAAATGACGATCAGATAGATAAACTAAAAACAACCCCTATGATTAATCAATCTACACATCAACCATATGGCGATTACTATGATGACAAATTAGTTAAATATGTTACGAATAATGATCAATACCTTGTGCAAAAATTTGAATATAAATTTGTGTAATGGGAGTTGGTAAAATGAAAATAGCTGTTTCTATGATACATGTATCTACGCCTTTGCGTATGGATGCATTAATTAAAACATTGTTGCGATATGGACACCAGCTATGTGACCCCTGCAATGCTGACATATGGTTCGTTGATTGCATTTGGCCACATCGTTTAGATAAAGAGATGATTGCGTCTATGCTATCTTTCCGTGGCAAAATTATACTAATATCTCTTGGAGATTTAAATCTATTCAACCTAAGTGGTTTGCCGGATGAACTCATTAACAAGACAACTGCTTTTGCCAAAATACAGTGGTCTAACGATCCAGCAGAATATGATACACGAATTTTAGACAAGAAACTAACTATTCATCCATTCCTTATTGGTGGACTACCTAGCAAAGCAGAGAAAGAGCCTAAAGCGTGTTTTTGGGGTTTGCCAACTGGATCGGAACAATCAGAAGATAACCTACGAATACGTGCCTGTAAAATTTTAAAACCCAACCCATGGTTTATTGGTGGAATAGTGGGACAGGAACCGGGGGCTATTTTGCGAGATATCAGCGGAATCGAAACGGGTCATCGGCCAAGGGTATTCTATCTAAATGCTATTAACAGGACGTTATTGTCAATATGTATGCCAGGCAATAGTCCATTAACATATAGATTATTCGAAAGTCTCGGAGTAGGATCTGTAGTTGTATCATGCTGTCTCGACGAGATAGAATGGCTGAATAAATTGGTGCCAGGAGAACATTATCTAGCCGTAAAATCTGATTTATCCGATCTACAAGACATATGTGACACAGCCCTTGTCAATACAGATCTGACTACCAGAATAGCTACCGATGGGTATAATATACACTTAGAATACTATGCTATTCAAACCGATGGTGGATTATCGGACCAACTATGGGGTAATATTAGAAATCAACTATCCGAATTGGGGATAGAACTATAAAAAGTGAAACAAAACCATCCATCGCAAGTATAATATATCATGATTAAATTTACAAATTGTGCATGCCAGGTTGAAGTCGGGAAATTTGACATCAACCATATACCGTTAGATTGCCCTGCTGTATGGCGATTATTGGCTGGTGGTCATACGATAGGCGTGTTCCAACTAGAGAAAAAGCTAGGCCAAGACTGGTCTCAAAAGGTGAGACCAAAGAGTTTGGAGGAATTGGCAGCCTTAATATCATTACTCCGTCCCGGTCCATTAGAATCTGGACTCTCACAAGATTATGTAGATATCAAATTTGGTAAAAAAAAGATATCATATTTACACCCATCCCTTAAAGACATTCTTGATTCAACGTATGGGTGTATGGTTTATCAGGAACAAGCACTTAGGATAGCGATAGATTTGGCTGGTTTTAGCCCTGAGATGGCAGATGAACTCCGAAAAGCCATCGGCAAAAAAAAGCCAGAGTTAATGGCTACTTTAAAAAGCAAATTTGTTGATGGCGCCAATAATCATCGTGGCATATCCAAACAAATTGCTGAAGAGATATTTGGGTGGATCGAAAAATGTCAACGATATTCATTCAATAAATCCCATGCAATATCTTACGGAATGATTTCCTATCAAACTAGTTGGCTTAAATGTCATTTCCCACATGAATTTTTCACAAGCTACTTAACTTATTCGCAATATAAGGGTGATCCAAAAGAAGAAATCTATAATCTTGTCCAAGATTCTAGACTTTTCGGTGTCGATATATTCCCGCCAGATATTAGGCGTGGGAATACCCACTTCCAAATGACAGACGTGCCACACAAGGGCGTAGCATTCGGTCTGTCCCACATTAGGGGCGTTGGCACCTCTGCCATTGAAAAAATTATAACAGCAGCCACAACGCAAGGAATGGACCCATTGGACGAATCCATAATGAATCACGGAGGTTGTACAAATGTCGCAGCAAGAACACATGTTGTCGATATTATTGCAGATAGCGAAAGGGTCAACAAATCCAGCTTAGCAACTTGGGGTGATTTTCTGGCATCGGTACCTGACTTTCATAGAAACGTTGGTATAGCATTAATAAAATCTGGCGCATGCGACTGTTACGATATGCAACGTAGTGAGATGATAAGAGAATTAGAAGTAGTACTAGGGACAACAACTCACGATGAAAATGGACACAAAAAAGAAATCAAAGGATTAACACCAAAAGAAAGAGAATATTTCTTTGATAAGCTAAAGACTTCTGGTCAAACAGCCAGAGAAATTATATCGTCCATGTCAAAGTCCCCAGACCCAAAAAACAAATCCTTAGCTCAAATGTTAAAGAATGAATTATTAGAATTATCTAATGGGTTTTTTGATTCAGTAGGAATTTGTGATGGGATTATGCTCGATGATGGTGGAGTGTTCCTCCACACTACACCATCCGAAAAAATAGAATGGTTAAAAAATTTGAAGAGTAAAACAAAGTCACAGATAATAGAATTGCTACAAAAAAATGGATATAAAGACATAAAAATTAAACCACCATGTTCAAGCGATGCAAGACGTCAAATCATGATGTCCAAAGCAGAAATATTATCTACTCCCATTATGGATACCAATACAGCCAGCGCTACTGCAGAAAAACATTTCCTTGGTATTTCATTGTCTTGCTCCCCAGCCGATGATGCGGATGATAGTTTGTCTACCCACACGTGTTTAGAATTGGCACAGTTACCAAATAACGAAGATGCTGTGGTTTGCGCTATAATCGATAGTGTCAAGCACACAAAAACAAAAAGAGGTAAAAATCCTGGACAACCAATGTGTTTTCTTACAGTATCTGATTCTACATATTCTATAGATCATGCGGTTGTATTCCCAGATGTTTTTATGCAACTTAAGGGTATGTGCATGCCCAATATCATATGTTTGGTATACGGGAAAAAACAAAACGGCAGTTTCATTGTGCGCGATATACAGAAATTAATATAATGTACGAAACATAATTTTGATTTCACTGTATAATCAGTAAACACATGGCATATTAGAAAGGTGTAATGATGGCAGAATTAGTCAGTTTTGGAGTTGGGGTCGCAACGGCTGATGCCGAATTGAGACAAGTCGGTCAAAATGGTGCATCTGTTTGTACGGTTAACTTAGCTTTCAACCGTAATTATCAGGATAAGAACAAGGAATGGCAAACAGAAACTTGTTTTATCAAGGCTCAAATCTGGGGTAATAAATCAACCAAGATGGCCGAACTGGTTAAGAGGGGGCAGCCAATATATGTACATGGACACCTCAAGCAAGAGACATGGGAAGACAAGAATAAGCAAAAGAGAATATCCTACTCTCTGAATTTGCGAGATTTTCAGTTATGTGAAAAAAATGGTAAGAGAAATGGTGATAACACCAGCCAACCGACTGTAGCCACTACTAATACCGAAACACCAGCAGCGGCACCGGTTGCGGCACAAGTTCCCGACAACGATACGATAGACGATATGGATATTCCGTTTTAAATTATAGGATAAGTCAACGAAACCTATATGAATGAAATGCACAAGTCATTAGCTGATTTTATCGTTAAATTTGCTAAAAAAATTGTAAATCTATATCCAAGTGGTTGTGCCGATCAAGAAGATTATATTCAAATTGGTTATCTAACCCTTGCTGAGATAAAGCAAACTAATCCACAGACGGATAATTTCGAAGCATATGCGTTGGTATCTATTTGTCGTGCTATGCGAAACGCCGCTATTGATTCATTTTGTATTGTATCGGCACCACGAGAATTAAAAAGAAAAATTAGATCAATTTCTAGATTGATGCTAGATGGCAAGACGGATGCAGAAATTTGTGATCAACTAGATATACCAAACAATTCTATTGGTCATCTTAAATCTCTTGTTAACACACAGTCGATTCATAATGTTTTTGGTGAACAAGAGCAATGCGTGGATCAGTTTTCAGCTTTTGATGATATGTTATCTTCGGGTATATTGACCGATCAAGATAAGGATGTAATATGTGATCAATTGTGCGAAAATAAAGTTGCTATCGGGAAAACCCGTAGACGTAGATGGGAAAAATATCGCAAAATGAGACATCGGCTAACTCGGAGTGGGTATGGAATCTAAACAAAAAAAACGTGTGTTATTCATAGGTGAAGCCAGTTTTTTAGCTACTGGTTTTAGCACATATTGGCATGAAGTAATCAAACGGCTGCATGATACTTGTGAATTTGAGATAGCGGAGATTGGAAGCTACGCCCACGATGATGACCCAAGGTGTCAACAAGTACCATGGAAATTTTATGCTGTAGCTCCTCCTCGTAGTGATCAAAGAGCTATGCAACAATATATGGCTGGCCCAACTAACCAGTTTGGTGAATGGAGATTTGAAGATGTGTGTATAGATTTCCAGCCAGACATTGTCTGCGGCATACGAGACTGGTGGATGGACGAATTCGTATTACGTTCTCCTACTAGAAAATATTTCTCATTTATCTGGATGCCGACAATCGACGGAGAGCCACAAAGAGAACTATGGTTAGACTCATATCAACAGTGCGATTCCATATTAACATATTCTCAGTATGGCATGGACTTACTAAAAAGAACAGGACGCAGAGATACTAATTTGGTTACCATAGCATCTCCTGGTGCAGACCTTGATGTTTTTAAACCACCACCAGATAAAAGGGCTCATAAATCAAAGCTTGGTATAGACCCAAATTCTATCATAGTCGGCACCGTGATGCGTAACCAAAAACGCAAGTTATACTATGATTTGATTGAGGCTTTCAGTCAATGGCTATATCATTCCAAAACTAAGGGGCATACACAGCTAGCAAATCGTACATTCTTGTATTTACATACCAGCTACCCAGACGTTGGGTATGACATAGGCAAAGCAATTAGAGATTTTAAAATTTGCAACAAGGTCATTATGACTTATATTTGCGGCAATTGCCAAGCAGTATACCCAGCCTTTTTTGAGGGAGATATGGCGATATGTCGTAAATGTGGCAAATTAGCAGCACATCCACCAAATGCTAATCATTTTTGCCCAAGACATATATTGGCCGATATTATGAAAACGTTTGATCTGTATGTGCAATACTCTATCTGTTTACACCCTGGTACTCCCGTTATGACTTCTGATGGGTGGAATAATATAGGCAATATAGTTGTCGGCGACAAAGTTGTCGGCAGGGACGGGAAGCTTCATCGTGTCTACAAAACAATGCACAGTAAACCTAATCAATGTTTTGATATTTCAGTTAAAGGTAGACCTTGGTCTGTAACAGCAACGGATAATCATCCATGGCTGGTTGTTGACAAAACTGGTTTATCAAAAGGTACTGAAAGCATTGTTAATCGTGAACGTTATCATAAAAATAGAGGGACACAATGTCCTGAATTAAAATTTGTCTATAAAAGAACAGATGAACTGCAACCTGGGGATTTGTTGGCTAGTAGAATTCCCGAAGAAGAAATTTTGCCAGATTATGATCTTCCGTTTATGGATGAAAACATGGCATACTATCTTGGACTATTTGCTGCGGACGGCCATGCAAATACCACATGTGGGCAATGTACGATAACATCGCACGAAACAGAAGCATCTCACGTGTTGGAAGTATCAAATAAAATCGCCAAAAAAATTAACAAAAAAGCCCGTCAGTCAAAAGTCAAGGATAGAAAGGCAGTTGCTACAAACATATGTGATACCAAACTGCGAGATCAATTGAGGAATATTTGTTATCATCAAGACAAAACAAAACAATTACCAGACAGATGTCATATGTGGCCAATTGATCTTCAACAAAAATTAGTCGAAGGACTAATGTTTGGAGATGGACATCAGAAAAAAGAATGGCTTAACGTGTATTGCACTACTTCTGTCCATATAGCAAAGATGGTAGGTCCAATTCTTGAGCGTCTTGGCTGGTATTACTCGTGCTCTATACAGTATCGAGATGGCAAACTTCCAATGTATCGTTTTGAAATCCGTACTGATGGGCAGCGAAAATCACACGAGACATTATATAGAGATGGATTTGTATTAACAAAAGTGGCATCCTCCAACCAGAGCGATTTTAATGGTGATGTGATAACCATAGATGTTGAGGATGATCATAATTACAATACCATATGTGGTATGTCCCATAACTGCGAGGGTTTTGGGATGCCATGCGTTGAAGCTCAGGCGTGTGGTGTACCCACAATGGCAGTAAATTATTCAGCCATGGAAGACCATTTGAAGAATCCCACATCTATTCCTATAGAGGTAGAAAGATTTTTCTGGGAATCGATTATCGAGACAGAACAAAAACGAGCACTGCCAAGCAACAAAGATTTTGCCAATAAGCTTGACCGATTTTTAAAGCAAACAGAAGAAGTCAGAAATAATAAATCTCATCGAACGAGAGAGTACATTGAAGAACTAGTCGACACATACGGACAGACCCAACAGATGCGTCGTAGGGGATGGGAGCGCACAGCCGCTATTTGGGCACAAGTTATTCGAGAAACATCCATAAATGATGTAAATGATACGTGGCTTCGGTCTACACCAAAAATCAACCAACCGAATTTGATCCCACCAACTAATGATATGAACAACAATGAATTTGTTAATTGGGTAATTGGCAAAATCTGGAAACGCCCAGATATGATTAATACTCATTTCGCTGGAGAATGGCTACAATCACTCAATAGTGGTTCAAGAACGGTTGGTGATAAACGTGTCCCATTTGATCGTCGAGCGATGATTGACCATTTTATAGAAATGGTAAAACACGGTAATGCATTTGAACAAAAGCGTTTCGCCTCTTTGTCAAAATTAGACCCTGATGAATTAAAGATATCGGTGATATAATGAAAATCGCATATATAAGCGTATGTAAAGATGGTACAGGATATGCGCACCAAGCCGTGAACAATATGTTGGCGTTAGAATCTGCCGGTTTAGATGTAGTATCAAGATCTGTCAGTTTATCTCAAACCACCAATCGTGATTTGGCAAAGAAAGTATTACATTTAGAGGATAAATCTGTTGATAATGTAGAAGTGGTTATACAACATATTCTTCCTAACTTTTTCGAGTACAAATATGGTGTGAAAAATATAGGAATATTTGATTGGGAAACTACACATTTTCGTAGATCTAATTGGCCCCATTGCTGTAACATAATGGACGAAATATGGGTACCATCAATACAAAATACACAGGCGGCAAAAAATAGTGGAGTAAAGGTTCCAATAAGAAAAATGCCATGCGCATGTGATACTTCTAAATTTAATGCCGATACTAAGCCACTACAAATTCCAAAGTTGTCTAATAAATGTGTCTTTTATACGATAGGAGAGATGAGTCGTAGGAAAAACATAATTGCCACAATACGAGCGTTCTACAGCGCATTTACATTGCGAGACGATGTCGTTCTGGTAATAAAGGCCAATATTCCAGGCAAATCACCAGAAGAAACCATGGGCATAATAAAAGAGACAATCGCTGATATCAAAAAATCCATACATATCTATGCGAGACATTCGTATTATCCACCAGTAGCATGTATAACTGATTTTTTGCCAGACGAAAAAATCAATCAACTACATAAAACTGGTGATGTTTTTGTATCTGCTAGTCATGGAGAGGCGTGGGGAATTCCTGCCCATGACGCTCTTGGGTTTGGAAATCCAGCGATACTAAGCAATTGGGGATCATCCCCAGAACTGCTGAGCAGTTCTGCAATTGCATCATGGAGACCAACAACAAATCGGTTTTCAAATGACAATGTAGCAGATGGAGGATGGCTTGTCAACGGGCAATTGACACCATGTTTTGGCCACACAGAAAGTTACCCAGATCTTTATACTGGTGATGAGTATTGGTTTGAACCAGATATATGTCATTTTATCTCCTGTATGAAACAGGCATATGAAAAATGGCAAAACGGATCGCTTGCGGCGGTAGGACAAATGGCTAGACATAGGGCGTTTAAATATAGTTATGAAAAAGTTGGTTTAATAGCGAAAAATCTTTTGGAGTTGTAGAAATATGGCATCATCATTATCTGCGATATTAAGAAGTATCAACAGGGATATATCAAAGCCATTGAATATACTATACAGTAATAATCATGAAGCGTACAGCGCAACACTGGCTAAAACTGGTCATAACTTTTATGTTTTGCAACATCCCAAATTTCATCCATGGGACCAAAAAGAACGACCGTTGCCTCCAAACTTTTTCATCTTACAGGGAAAAGATATCCCAAGTCAACTGAGTATGGATATATCGTTTGATTTAGTATTAACACAAAATCGTGTTGAACACTATCCAATAATGGTGCAGTTAGCCAAACAGTTAAATTGTCCTTTGCTACAAATGGAGCATACACTACCGTGGCCAGATTGGGACGAAAAGACAATACGAAATGTTGGTCACCTGCCATGCGACCACAACATATTTGTTTCTGATTTTTCGGTTGAAGCATGGTTTCATAATACCGAAGATAAGGATGTACAAATAATCCACCACGGTATGGACACAGACTATTGGAATGGATGGGTGGGTGGCGATAGTAGGGTAATGACAGCTGTATGGAATTACATAGCACGGGATCGTATTTGTGGATTCTCGTTATGGAAAGAGGTAACAAGTGGTCTAGAGGTAAATCCTTGGGGAGATACACCTGGGCTGTCAAAAATGGCGGACAACTCAGATCACCTCAGAGAACTTTACCGAAAGGCTTCTGTGTATTTGAACACAACTATTTGGTCGTCGTGCCCGTTCTCTCTATTAGAAGCTATGTCGGTGGGTTGTCCAATAGTAACAACCGCAACAACAATGATGCCAGAGTTTATTGAGAATGGTGTGAACGGATTCATAACAAACGATCCGGTGTTAATGAAGAAACATTTAATAGATTTAGTAAACGACACCGATATGGCGAAAGCAGTTGGTGACGCTGGCAGAAAAACAGTTATTGAAAAGTTTGGTCAAGAAAGATTCGTCGCAGATTGGAATCGGGCGTTTCAGAAGGTGGCGCAATGCCCTACAGGAAGATGGCAATAGGAGACAATAGATGCGATTAAATCTAGGATGTGGTGATGACATTAGGGTGGGATATATCAATATAGATTGTAAATCATTAAATGTATCTGGTGAATTTTTTAGACAGGGCGATATGGAGTCGCTAGACTGGTTAACAGAGAATGATACAGTGGACGAGATTCTGGCTATAGATTGCCTGGAATACTTGACTAATATAGATTCTGTGAAAAAAGCGATAGCCAATTGGTTTGCTAAACTCAAAATCGGTGGTAAAATCACCATTTTAATACCAGATTGTTATGTGGTCGCGCAATCGTTCGTTCAGGGTCAAATAGATTTGGGTGAATTTACTAAGATTATTTTGGGGGCCGATCAAGAGCATGATAGACGCAATGTTATCATAGATTCAGATACAATATTGAGAATATTGTCTGAACTAGGATTGGTAATTACCACCAAGAGATATGAAGGTATTGCGATGTATATAGAGGTACAAAAATGCTAACAACTGGTTGCAACGGATGCTGTTTCCTCAAAAGTGATGATACTGGGCGTGGTTGTCGGTTATTTCAAATGTGTGTAGAGAAAAATGGTAATGTTATCGCTCCGGGTTATTGTCGATTGTGCAGAAGCAATCAGTGGGCTCAATCTCACAAAACCTGTGACATAGAAGTATTAAAAGATAAAGTTATTAGTGAGAATGTATTTAAATTTGATTTATTGATATTGTTCGACGAACATATTCACACAGCATCTGATCTTAACAGGACACTTGATTCTGAGTGGTTCGCCAAATATGTCCAAAAAGTTATTATTGTTGATACAACAGGTTTTGGTGATCGCAAAAATATATCGCTAGATTGTATGAAGGAGCACGCCAACTCTATTGATGTTGTTGTAGATAGTAGCGCAAAACATGAAACATATGACCAGAGATCTCGTACAATACAGAGGATTTCTAAACAGGTGCATGCCAAATTTTTTACAGTTTTGTCTGCGGGCCAGCAGATATATGGTTTGGATATTTTGTCGAAGCACATAGAACACCCTTATACAAGAGTAATCCACTGGTCTATGTCATCAGTTATTGGTGACACATGGATACATATAAATGACTTAAATTTTGGTGTATTTATAACTAAGCCATATCGAGCATTAATAATGAACAAGGAAAATCTGACGTTCGAGCAGCAATTAAGCAAAGAAGAACAAGATACGTGCATCAAATTAACTTGGTTTTGCGAAGATGTATTTATATCATGATTAAAGACAAAGAAAACATAACAATCGTTATGGTCACTGAAAACAACAAAACCAACGTTAAGAAGGCTGTTAATTCTATCACTGCAGGATTTAGACCGCCAGATCAAGTAATAATAGGTGATAATGACAGTACTGATGGAACATATGATATATTATGTGAACTATTAGGGGCACAGCCAGTTACAATTGACGGTAATACTGGGATGCCACCAGAATTTGATGGTATTTTGAATGGTGTTTCTATCAAGATATTTCGGCAACGGAAAGGAACCACGGCAAGAACACTTAATACGGCGATACAGATGAAGTGGCAAGGTGTAACGATTTTTGGTTTTATAGATCCAAACAGCTGGTATGCGCCAGATAAAATATCACAAGCAGTATGTGTGTTTAACCAGTTTCCGCAAGTTGCTTGTGTCGTTAGTGATTGTGATCTATACCATTTGGATGGAAGAGTTGAGCGAATATTTAGACCATCATTTGATATACAAAAACTCCTAGCAGGACATCAATATGATCGGAATTTGCTCGTTAGATCTAACGTATTCCCACAACTCAAGAGTGGGTTCAATGAACAGATGTCGGATAGGGAGGATTATGATTTTTTGTTGAGAATTTCGGAGATTGGTCTAATATACCACATACCGGCGCCATTACATAATAACATAGAACTAACAAGCAACTCAACCAATGAGCAACAAATAGATCAACATGAACAGATGGCTCGTAATCTTGCCCTAAGTCGTAGGAATAGTCCAAATGGGTAAAAAACAAAAAAATCCTAAACACGCCGAAGCAATTCGGCGAAAAGAAGCTGCGTCATTAGAAATGGCAAAAATTGGTTTAAAATTAGAGAGTGAACGTTCCATAGTAGGATTCATGTTTAACCATCTATCAACCTCACATATGACTTATTTTGGACTCAATTCAATAAACAATCTTTGTAAAAAATATGCAGGACTAGATATCTGTATTTTTAGACAACACATAATGCCGCCATGTGTGCCGGTATTATGTCCATTGTTTGGTATAGCAGAACTTTTAAGATGGGATAGATATCCGCTCATAGCAACAAGTATGGAAACAGCGATTCATGCCCTATCGACAAATGCAGATATAGTTTATCATTATGTATTTGATCCAGAATTTATTGATGTACCAAACAAGGATACAGACCAAATTAGACCAGCATTCTGCGATGCCAGAATACGTGTCATTTCTAGACACGATGATCACAGACGATTGATCGCAGCAGAGTTTGGTATAGATGTACATACAACAATAGTTCCAGATTTCGACGCAGAAATGTTGGCTAGAATAGCGTTAACGGAGAATCAAAATGTCTGACACGAATAAAGCACCGACACGTATGAGTAAACAGGAATTACATACACTACTACTATCTTTAGGGTGTGAAACTTCTAGCCTCGTAGACAAAGATGGAAAACCGCTAAAGAGACCAGATTTACTGGCGAAAGTGCAAAATTATAGTGCCAAAGACGAAACAATGGAAATATTAGAAACTGCCACAGAAGAAGATGATGAAATAGGTATTGCTGTAGACGTGGAATCTACGAGCGATGACGAATCAGACGAGCGTACTCCCCCGTGTATTAATGATCCAGAATGGACACAATATGTTCTTGGCAAATTTATGCCAGACGAAGTAGATGGGCAATATCCAAGAGTCGAAGGTCTTAGACGTATGGCTGGTGAATTAATCGGTGAGTTAATTGAAGAGGGGTGTGATTTAGTTGCTTCTCCTACAGCCGAAAATGGTTTTAGAGCTTGCGCAAAGGCGTGGGGTATTTTTTTCCTACCAAACGGTATTACTAAAAGATTTGAGGCACTAGCCGATGCCCATGAAGGTAACTGTTTGGAGGATTATGCAACCCACCTAGTAGCAATGGCTGATACCAGAGCTAAGGGTCGTATGTTCAGAAATGCGCTTTGTCTACGTAGAGTGTTGGCTGCGGAAGAAGTTACCAAAACGATGGCGTCAATTAATGAGATACAAAAGGGTGGATCGATTCATACTGGCCAAATAAGCTTAATTAGATTAATGGCTGACAGAAATAAGTTATCAATACCAGATATATTAAATAAACTTGGTATAACATTTGCTATAAGCGAAATTACTGGGGATGTTGATTTAACAGAAATATCATATGAGGATGCTGTAAGAACTGCAGTTGCCATACGCGAGTTGAAAGAACAAACAAAAGAAAATGGAGATGACTAATATGGCGAAAGAATTCACAAAAGGCTTCACTATTTATAAGCCCAAAAGAGATGGGTGCGGATCTGCTTCGCAATGGAATCTGGGATCTGAAAAAGATTGTGTTTTCTTGGAAATGGCTAGTCAGAACAATGATGACCAAGCCGGTAAATTTGATTGGGAAAACAAGCTTATTTTTAAGCTGGGAGAAACAGATATTGGTGAAATATTATCAGTTCTGGCTGGTGGTCAAGTTGGTGTAGGACCACTAGATAGAGACAAGGGTAAACACAAGGGGTTGTTTCACTCAAACCCAAAAGGCAATGCGGTTATGTATTTAGTAAAAGATAAAGATCTTAATTGTTTTAAACTCTGTCTCAGTATCAAAAGAGACAATAAAAGAACAGCATGTATGCACAACATAACCCGTGGAGAAGCATATGTTCTAGAAGTGCTGTTAAAACAAGCGGTGCGTGTCATGGCTAAATGGTATTAACCTTCAAAAGATCTTCTATTTATATCATTTTCCATCCGTTCCATGAGCGCCTTTAGTACTTGTACGTCTGTTCTTAGATCGCCGACAACACATGTTAATTCGCTGATGTCTTCTTTTAATTCAGAAACTGTATCTGAAAGTATTTTAGTGAAATCACTTATATCATTCTTGATATCTTGTTTATTTGTTATTTGATCGTCTTTGATATTTTCTATTGCGACATCATGCATAGATAATTGTCCACTGATTCTCTGACTCTCTGATCCCATGGTAAAGGATGTTCCAGCGATTCCACCGACTACGCTTATCATGGCTATAATAAAAGCATAAAGTGTTTGTTGTTTTTTGGTCATAGTATTATCCCAACTCCATACAATTGAATAAATCTCTTTGCCAGTTCTTTCTAGTTATAACTATAAACTTCATGTTGTTCTGAGTATAAAATCGTATTTTGTTCTTCAACTTGTCGTCTTTTCGAACTTCCATAAGACCATCATATTCAACCCACAACCTATAGTCGGGTAAATAAAAATCACAGATACTTCTGCTTGGCTTCGGTAGGTGTTTATGTGGTTCGTATTCTATACCTTTGATCCATAGCCAGTCAGCAACTTTTGCTTCGGATATCGAATCGTACATTTCGTCGTCTAAGCCTAATGCTTTTTTCCACATAATCTACTCCGTACCAAACTAACTAAACGATCAATGTATTCATGTTCATGGCCGATGGTTTTGTGATGACATTTGTCACACAGTGTAATGCCGTTATCAACATCAAGTACCTTTTTTGGATATTTGGCTTTTGGATAAATATGGTGAGCGGCTATTGGACATTGTGTTTTGTCGCATAGCTGACAAGTACGATTGTCTCTGTCAAAAACAGTTTTTTGCCATTGTTTGTATTCTGGACTAGCAACTAATCTGTTATTTTCCGGAGTTACAAATCCCTTCCATTTTTCAAGTGGGATTCCCTGTAGTTTGGCGCTTTTCTGTCTTTGAAATTCACCTGTTGCACAAAGTTGTTTAATTTTAGCATGGGCTTTTTGGAAAGTTTTTTGCCCGACAGCTGTTTCTTGGCTTTTTCGCATGATACAACCACGTGATATTAATTTAGATCTTATCGTCATAGCCGACATATTGTGTTTGTCACCTAATTCCTTAAGACTCATGCCATTTTTATATTCCTATACAGCACAATCTATGTTTGATATATTCTTAACACCAACAGCTGGATTATGCTTAAATCTATAAATTTTTGCACAGCGAGTGCATCGATCTCTAGGAAGACTTGTTTTTGAATATCTAATTTTTCCACAATCAATACATGATTTTTCTATTAATCCGTTTTGATTCCTGGGAATAGGTTTTCCGTTCACAAAAATCTCCCAAAAAAAGAGAGGACTATGATCGTCGGGTCAATCAATGTCCTCTCATAACTCCTTTATTGACAAGGGTTTACAAATATTCGAGTTGGCAATACAAACCGAAGTTCTGTTTAGAGCCAATACTCAAAGGCGATGCCGACAAACATGAGAACCAATCGTGTCGTACATCTTGAGTATCTGTCCCAGATGGCGATAGACCACCACTACCTGGGCTACTGAGTAGCGATACTGTCACACCTGAACCTGATGGTGCTATCCATCCAGGATGACTACCTGGAGCAATTGCTGTACCACTTGAACTAACACCAGATCCACCATTACAAACTTGCAGAACCTGAGTAGTAACTCCTTCGGCCCCATTGTTTATATTTGTACGATCAAAAATTCTCAATTGACAATTCTGTGTTTTAACAGCACTGTCAAAAGTAAATCGTATATTCATACTAGAATCATTAATGGGTACCGCCGAAGGCACGATAGCAGATGCGCCATCGATTATTACACCAGATGTAACAGTATCGTATTTACAGTTGGTCGCCTGTGGACCAGCTGGAGCGCTACCGTCACTAGCACTGATGAAGGTGCTGTCTTGATACTCCCCGACTTGAACCGAAGTTCCAAAAGACGCACCGAAGAAACCGAGGCCAGATGCATTCAGATTCGTCCAAACTCCACCGCCTTCTCCTGCATAAAACGTAATTGCTGCTGCCATATCTTTCACCTCCTTCCATTAGTATCTTACAATATATTATACACCATATTACACAGATCCTGAACCAACCCAATTTTCTGGTGGAGGCCCGTCTTTGGCATCATAATATTCCCCGCCAACAAGGTCGCCAGACGACCTAGATACCCCACTTTGCCATATGTTTTCTGCTCTAGTTAGATATTTTTTGGCTACCCCAAGAGGAAGAATACCACTTTGCCATTGTAGTATATAATTACTTAATTCATAATTTTCTATACGATTATCCTCGTCAATATCCGCTGGGTGATATGTTGACTGTGTATAACTTGGTGACATTTGCAGTATAAAGAATGGGGCATCAAAAGAAGCAAAATTAGAAGTTCCGCCCAATGTGCCACCAGGAGATTTATTTCCTGGCGTATTCCTTATCGCGCTGAATGTGAATTCGACTTGTCTAGTACCAGACGGAACAGTAACAGTAGTTTCGTTAAGATGCCATATTGGCGTATCGTCAGAACCAAACGTATAGCCCGATATGAATGTATCTATACCTGGTACACCACTATAGAAATCGAATCTACCCTCACCCGAATCATTTATTGTCTGGCTCGCTGTCGTTTGATATAACCCTATATCAGCTTGATATAAACCATTATCTATAGCATTCGCCGAAATACCAAATCTATCTGTCAGATATATTACCTGAGATACTGAACCAGAAGGTAAGTCTGGTGATTGGAAATAATAGTCATGACCAGATCTGGATTGCGGGAATGTATAGTCGAGCGATTCATCTGGATTAGTAGCCGCATGATTAACCACAGATGATGGACTGAATGGATGAAAATAACTATCACTATCTATTCTAAAATTAAATGCGTTTTCTCTTTTATTTATTGTCCACTGCCCGCCACTAATATTTGGTCGTAAATTTGTATCTATATAACCAGTAAAATCACCATATTCCGAAAAATTTCCCAATTGCAATGGTGCTATATACATAACATCATAGTCATATCTTACGTATGGATAATAATCAAGAGGAGACAATCCGGGATCTGTGGGATATTTTTTGTCGTTCCACTCTAAAACCGGATATGTAAGAAAAGTAAAATGATTTCCATCCACATCTGTGATCACTTCTCCCCGCATCGGATGTCTAATCGGATTAGAGGGGTTTATGCCGCTAACTGTATAAACAAATACAGGATCAAAATGTTCATCAAATTTTCTGTAATTTGAACCTTGAATGATCTCTCCAGTAAGATATCGAATTTTATAATCCCATTCTATAATACCACTGTACTGCGGATTAGACACAATAGCTTGTCCATCTTCGGTTTCTCTGTCGGATCGTTCTATAACAAATGGAGGATCTATATTCCATATATTGTAGTACGAAGATCGTTCGTTCGGATTGTATGGTGCCCAACCTGGCATATATAGTTTCTTGTCTTGCGAGATGAATGGTATATCATCGGCAATAGACCAGTCTAAAATATTTGTTCCAACAATGTCAGATTCTGGGTCAATATTACCAGCATGTTCAACAACCAAATAGATTGTGTACAATATTACGCGATTGCCACCAAGATGTGTTCCATGGTAGGCGCCAATTTGTATTGTATCCAAATCATCCCATACCCACGGATCACCGGTGATTGGATTATATGGCCAATCACACATTGAATATCCATCGGCCAATGCAGCATTACCGTTTGTATATGATCTATACGCCCTGTCGCCTGGACACTGATTGTCGGACAAATAGTCTACATAACCACTAATACCAGATGGAACACGTATTAGATGATATTGTAAATCAACAGGCTCGGATGTACCAATAACATGGTCTTGTATACAAGTCCATATACGATAAATCGGCGGCAATGATGATTGACCTAGATCTCCATATATATTTGGCATATAATCTTTCATACCACCGAGACCATATCCACCGGCCACTGGCTGCTGTCCAGAAGCAATCGCAGGTCGTTTCAGATAAAACAAGACTTTATTGCCAGACGTCAAAGAGTCCAAACGTGGATCATCTTGATTCACAGCAAAAGGATTGCTTTCGTTCGGCTGGACATTTTGATACGCATAATCGACATTATAATCTGGATACAGTGTTCGGTTTCCTGACCGTACATTATATTCTTGTTTGTTGCCATTCCAATCGGTATGTATTACAGTCAATTTACTTCCATGCGGGATCATACTATCTGTTGGTGATCCATATCTGGCAGGCACATCAACCCAATATGGTTGACCACTAGGCACCAAAGCACCGAGTGGGTAGTTTGGCATCCATGTATTATGTTTTCTGGTATTGTACCGCCCAACCCCATCGACTTCCCAATAGTTGGGGTCCATTTGCATTGCTGTAAACTTAAGTTTGTAATTTGGTTCCCATTCCAAAGAATCGTCAGACGAAAATGGTGGTGTAAAAATTTTGGAAGGATATGTACCAGATGGATTTCTGACATCGTTCCATATAACGTTATCATAGAAAAAACGACCGCTATGTGGATCATCAGGATCGGAGGTCGCTATATTGTGACCCAGGAATACACTTTGTTGTGAATATATCGACTCCCAACCCGTTTGTTCGTTAGACATATTAGTCGTATGTTGTAGATCTAGTTGGCCATTAACCCAAACATATATCATTCCTATTTTGTCACCATAAAAATATTGGCCACTACCATAATTTTCTGGGGGCCAAGATGTTTGATCCTGACCGGGCAATATTGCATTTGGAAATTTTGGATGACCATTCGATGGCCATGTGTCAACCCTTAATGGTCTTGTAAAAGCTGTATCTTCTGAGCCTTTTATTTTCGGTACTGGGTTCGATGGTGTTACTGGATTTTGCTCATATGCCTGGAAATATGGAACAAATGGATCTACGTCAAAGTATCCCAGTCCATTAGCGTTGGCACCAATTTCACTGACATCCCATCCCTGGTTGGCGTTGACGAAAACCTGAATCTCATGCCATTTATTCGGAGCTAAATAAATCGAACCGTTACGACCATCACCCCTGGGAATCCAACCATCTTCTCTATATGTAGGAGGTTCTGTGTCGGGCTGGGTAATATGCTTTGATCCTAGGACTTCTAGATAACCATTTTTTAAAGTTAATGTTAAATCTTCTGAGGTGGGATCGCCCAAACCAGTGCGGCTTCTTTGTAAAATTACAACTGTACCCTCATCGGTTTCAGTATACAAAAAATCAAATTTGAGATAGAATGCACGAACATCTTTGCCATACAAAGATGTATCGCCATGGCCACCAGTATATAGTCGACATGCGTATTGTGGGCGATCTGTATCGTGACTCCATGTTTCTAAACAATATTCCCCACACCCACCTTTTACCCCATATCTGTCGAAAATTTCTTTATGAGAAACGATACGTGTGTTTTCACAAACAGCATCTGGAACATCACCATTACCATTGTCCCACCCATCAAATACATATGGATAATTACCTTTAGCAAGATCATACAGAACCTGTGTATGCTCCATACCATGCCCAAAATGTAAAGTATACATCCTCATAATTAAACTTCGCTCTTGTGAGCACAGATACTATTATTTAAATATATTCCAGTTCGACAGTCATGCCAAAATTTTTGTCCCCAAGCTGCGTAGGAGAACATGTTAGAGATACGTACCAGTCGTGACGATTACTAAGTTCCTCAAAACCACCTTCTCTAACGCCCTTTTTGCCAGGAGAATTAACAAGTCCAATATAGTTTGACCCAGAAGCATTTAAATTAGACCAGACAGCATCGGTATAAACGCTTTGATCGCTCTGTAAGATGCTTCTGTGTCGTATCTCAGCTGCGTAAAAATCTATATTAGGTGCAGGAGATTCTTTGTTGGCCGATGATCCAGTAAAAGTACCATCAAAAATCCACATTCTTACCTGTTGACAATAAACGGGTTCACCATGAGTAAACCGTAGATTTATTGTCGATAATTCATTTGGTAAATTTTGCAAAGATATGCCAGATCCATCCTGTCCATGAACGACAGACGATGGCGAGTGCCATTGATTATTATTACATTCGAAACCTTCAGATAAACCACTTGTTGTTGTTACGAATGTTCGTCCGTTATATGCTGCAATAGCAACTGGTGAGCCGAAACCAGCAATACCAAAAAAGCCCAATCCAGACCCATTTGACACCAATGTATTCTCACCAGCATAAAGATTCACAGTAGCCATATCGTATTATCTCCTTCTTGTATTTATACACAATCGTTGGTATTAGTGACACCATATTAACCCTCTGGCCCAGTTCCATCTGTGTCATTTGCTTCTTCTGCTCTGTGGTCTTGTGGATCTTTAAACTCAAAATGATGAGTTATTGTTTCAAAAATAGCTGGTTCACCAGGATTTGGTGCAGGAGGTGTAATACTAACCCACATATCAAGATCATCACAGAATAATGGATGAGGATCACTTATCTTATCGGTTAGAACTAAAGTATTGAGCATATTCAAGTTTTGAACCACAAATCTTGCCCTAACATTGTTACAGCCAGGCTTTAACACTACAGATTCACTATAAGTAACTATTGTTGATTCTTCCCAATCTATAGTGTCACCATATTCCGAATCAGGAGACACACCTGGATATGGATTCGCCGAAATGACTTTTTCGGTAATATGCATAGATGTATCATCATGTTCTGGCAAACCATGCCAATTACGATCCCATGTATATTTATTAGTGGATGATACCAAAAAACAAAATTGTCTTGAAATAAAATCATATGTCCACAATTGTTTGCCACAGTTGGGATCTCCCGGATCACAATCGGCAGGATTTATATCTGGTCTATAAACCGGATCAAGTCTTCCGTTCCTGTCCAGAACGCCCACTGCTTCGAGTGTGATAGTGGTGTTCTCAAATACAGTTATATTAAAACAAACATCTATTATCCCAAACATTGTTGGCATATTACTTGGTGGATAATAAACAGTAGGTACAGTACCTTCTGCTTTTGGCTCTAACGTTTCTGCATCGAAACCCTCCCACGGGTTCCCCCACATCTCATCTCTGTGGAGCCTAATCATATATCGCATACCGGCGCTTTGTATCGGGATAATATTGGTTACTGCATTTAATTCTGGCAACGACCTATATTCGTATGCATAAAAACCACCAGCTTCTTCTGTCTCTACTTTATGAAACTCAGACGATCCTGTCAATAGACTTAATGCATGTTGTGGCGTTAATCTGGTACACTTTGTTCTGATTAATCCAGGTGCATCACTAAATACTGGATCTTCTTCTTCGTTGTCTGGACGTTCGATATTCACACTATTGATTGATACTTTCGGTGGTATAATAGCCTGCTTATAATCGCTCTCTGGCCATGGCGTAGACTCTGGGTGTATCGGCTCACCCCATTCGTCTATCGGACGTGGTGGTCTCATTGGAAATGGCGCATTTTCAGCCTGCCAATCTGGCCATTCGTTTTGGGGTACAGGGAAACTAGATGCTTCAGCAGTCAACGAAAATAACGAATGATCGCTGTAACTTGTAAAATCAGAAGCATAGTCGTATAAATTGTACATTATTTCTTGGAATAATTCTGGCATACCAAAATAACTATATGTATAAATATTCTCGAATAAATTGACGAATGTCACCGGTGTTGTTTCTTGTGTGTGATAGATATGACTCGAATCGTGGTAATATGGTACACCAACGGTTTCATCTGTACCTATTTCTGGGAGCATTTTATTCCAATGCAGTATAGCGCCACCGCCTTCTGCTGCTTCTGGATCAAAACATTGTATACTACGAGGATCTAGAGTTAAATACTGTTCTTCTGATGGCGACATTCCAACTATATATTTGCTTGGATTTTCTGTAAATTGTATTGGATCAACCGAAACTACTGAGTCGGCTGTATATAGAGGGATATAATAACTTTCAGACACATCGACAATATTAGATACTTTTCCAGCATTTCGGGTTGTGTCGATAACACTAAGACCATACGACATTCTTGCGTATGTATCTAATAGACCGAGTATATGGCCTGGATTATGATAATATACACCTGGATTACCAACGCCAATACCATAATAAAAGTCTGGCGACGATCTTGGCTCATATGGGGTTGGAAATGGATCAACATATAGTTGTGGATTTGTATAAACTCCACCGCACGGTGCTGTTGTTGTGGGGTTTGGATAACATATACCCTGATAACCACCACAGAAAGCACCCATATCTGGCGTAAACGGATGATAACCAAGCACTGCTAGCAGTATGGTATTCGAATCAGCAAATGTATATAAATTAGCCATTACATACCTATGTAATAGGTGGTGCAAAAGTAGGTGGAGTTTGTTCCATATACGGTAAATACGGCCCAGATTCATCTGTTTCAGAAAAAATACTAATAGTTACCTTCGTCCCAACAGGTATCCACCCAGGACTAAGTTCTGGTTCAGATAAATTCCTTACGTTCGTCCATTCAGATAAAAAATAACTATCAAACACCACCCCAGCACCAGCAAAAGTTTCTGGATCAACATCTCGATAGCTTAATCTTCTAACGGCATAGAATGGACCACCCTCCTTTGTCGTTACAATACCCAATCCACCTTCTGGTTTTTCATATACATATTCTCTTTGTGGTTGCGACGGACCGGCAAGATCTTCGTCGTCTGGCAGAGTTTCTGGTTCTGGTGGGCTTTCAAAATCGTCTTTATTTTCTGGGAAATCATCCTCTAGAACTTTTTCATCTTCTTCTTGTTGTTGTTCTCGTTCTCTCTGTTGCTTTCTCTTAAATTCACCTAATTCTTTCGTATATAAATTGACCACATATCTGGTTGTTACACCATTGTTATCGAATCTTATAAAGATTTCTGTTATACTGCTGCCATTCCCAATCGCTTGGCCTATATTCACTTTTGGAGTACCAGCAACTTCCAATTGGCCAGTATTTATAATAGCGAGTTCCGGCAAAGTATCAATTTGGGTGGCTGCCAATTCGGTCAACTGGTCCATCGCTTGCTGGTTGGTTAAATCTCTAGTACCAAAAGTCCATGGCACCAAATCTTTATCCACAGAAACTTCAGAATTACCAGGCACGGGAATACGACTTCGTACTAGCGACGTATTACTCCATGGGCCATAGTGAATAGTGCGGTCCATAATAGGAATCCACGATTTAGACAACTCTTCATGTCGTGTTAGTTTGTTGGCATCTGGTTCGCCAGTAATAGGATCTATATAATACCTAGATAGCGACACTGGCATGACCATAATAACATACTTACCATACTGCTCCAGCGTACACTTCATATAATTATCATTTTCTCGTGGTATTAAGTTGTTAGAATTATATACAGTATTTGCCCAAGTGACAGGATGAACTTTTTTCGGAGATTCTTCAGTCCCAGAGCCAGTTATAAATATGTCAGAAAGATGCACAAATGATCCCCATCGACCATCCTCTGTCGTTAGTTTCAATAAAGCATCTGGATCAAATTGTCTAGCTCCGTTTGGTGGAATATCTTCTTCCCACCATCCTGCTGGAATAATTTCAGGATAATCTTGCAAATTGGTACCTGTATCAGAAAGAGTGTTTTTCCTTAACTCGAAGTAAAATCTTTTACCCCAAAAATCATCCATATATCGTTGTAATGCAGCCAATTGTTCAGCATCAACTTCGTTAACAAGATAATTGTTTAACACATTTTCCATTTCGGCTATACTTGTATCTACTCGCCTATACTGTGGTTCATTCGGCATGACATAAGAAGGAGAAGATAAAGGAAGTCCAAATTCGTCAAAACCCCAAAATGGTTTGATCTCTACATTACTTACTTGTTCTAGCTTTCGTCTGACACCACCCCAGATGACTTTGTTTGTGGTGGTATCCTGATTTTCATACCCGTCTTTTCTCCTTATAACCTCGTTGTTGTGCAACGAAGCTAACGAGTCTAAATCTATGGCGGTTGGATTCCCTATGGAGTCTAATCTTCTGATGACTTTTATCGTGATGACAATAGTGTCATCAACCACACTAGTCCGTTGAGATTCTACCCACCATTCTGCACCAACAGCATTGCAGAATTCTGTGATAGTAGATACCAAAGATCTGATTTCTCCTTCGATGTAGTAATCATCTGTACCTTCATTTCTCCAATTCGTCAAATCTTTCAATGCATCCATATTAACGGTAAAAGCATTGTTTCCATAATGGAGCGTAGTAGCTTCCACGCGAGATATAATTGTACTGAATGGAACACCAGCTTCCTCTTGTCTGCTGGATTCGTCTGTATTCTCACGATCGCCCTCGGAACCTATATAAACAACATTCGTATCTATTAAAGCTACTTCGGAATCCGGGTCGTCAACATAAACATTCGCTATATTTGCTGCATCAAGAACTGGTCTACAATCTGTCAATCGAACTACGTAAATTCCAGTCCCGGTGGGATCTGTGGTTGTTCGCTCCCATGACTGAACGATACCAAGAATAGATAGCTCACCGTATGCAACATATTGCGCAGAACGAATATCGGTTTCATCTAATGTAAAGTCTTGATCTTCTTCTTCAACAACTGTTACTGTAAAGACGATGGGCTGACTATTAAAACCCATTTGCGCCGTTATATTCTTGAACGAACAACCAAATACCTTCGACGTTCTAGCCCCATATCTGTCATCATATATAACTTGAGCCATTAATATCCATCCTCCGTTACTGTATGAGTCCTTGTCCTATTGTATTTACCACTACTGAAACCCCAAACTTCCCTATCAGATTCAAGAATATATGATCCAGGAAGCCATGGACTGATGCCGGGACCATACGGCACACCACCAGCTGCATCCATAATATCTGCAATTTCATCACTATCTGGTTTAATACTATGGCCTTCTGATCTATAATTAACAGTAATTTGCTGCGCAGTGCTGGTATTTATCCTTTGAATGATTGGACCAGCGATTCGCCCTGGAATGGATATTTTAGCAGAAACAATCTGCGGATAAGAAATTTCAACAGATATATCGACATTATATTCGTCACGATCATTCCATGTCCAAGATGTCCTAGAAGTGCCTCTTGCTTCATTCATAGCACTTGATTTAGCTGTATAGTCACCAGTAAAACTTATACCTACTGGCTTCTGTGAACCAACTAATTCTTCTGCGAGTGTTAATGCATCAGAATCAGATGGTATATTTATCCTAGCATTGTCCAATCTAGTTTCTTTGGTTTCTCCATTACCAACCACCTCAACATTGAGTGTCAAAGTATAGAGACCATCGCTTGCACTATACGATATTGTTGCTTCATTACTTTGTGTATAATCTGTGTCTTCATTTGCAGACCAGTTGAATCCAAAAGTAACAACAGCATCCTTTTCGTTTATGGTTATATCTTTTTGTGTAGGTGTGTCTGCTAATTCGTAGCCATTGAGTAGATTAACTAATGCAGATTCGGTCGTTATTTTAGCTTCACTATTTGTTGGTATAACAGCCTTGGCATTTTCTATAGCAGACGGGCCTCCGGTCCTTTCTTGATTTTCTAATCCATAGATTGTACCGTTGTAATTAACATCTATAATATCATTATCTGTTTTATACACTGTGGTAAACGATTGTTCGACATAAGTTGCTGCTGTTTCTCCAGGACCGGCTTCTCGTATGACCCATGTTTCTGTAACTGCATAACTACCATCTTTTTCAGATATATTTGTATTCTTTGTGTATCCACCATTAACCCAGTTAACAAAATCTGTTGCATATGTTACAAAATCGCTATTCGGGACACCATTTATTCTACTGTCGCACCATAATTTTGCATTTTCCCATGCCTGAGTTTCTGTGCCAGTTATTTCTTCAAAAGTGAGACCACCCTTTGCACTAACAACATGGCTTATTTCGTAGACCTTACCATTGTAGCCAATCGTTTCATTAAATTGCCATTCTTCTGATATGTCTTGTATACCAGATCCATCGAATATATCTTCATCAATAATACCAGTCAAATATTCCGCTTGAAGCTCTATACTGTAATTACATCTATCAACCCACTGACCTTCTGGAAAATTAATTGATTTTACAATTGGTCGACACTTAACTGGGGAAGCTGCTCCTCCGTACCACTCCAATACCTTTCCATCTTCGCGAAATAGCCATCTTAACGCCTCTTGTTTTCTTTGTATCTGCACAAACGGTGTATCACCACCAACATATGTTTCGTCTGGAGGGTAACCACCAAGTGTCCAGAATGCATTTGATGGATCACCAAGGATATAATTCCCACTTGGCGAACCACGGAATGGCAAAAGTGTACCGACAATGGAAATATCGTATGTCACACCGTGCTTAGTTCCATCACCGGCAGAACGATATGCCTTAATCATATTGACTAATGGAGCAGGTATTATTGCTTTACTGTCATATACAACGGAAGCCATGTTACCCCCTTAATAACCATGTAAGTATAGGTTACCACTGCTATTATACACAAGGGTACCTGCATTCAAGAAAAGTGCTAAGCCGTTCGGACCATTATTGAAAAGACCAGAAACGCCAAGAAGATAAAGAGGTAAATAATCATTTGGTTGTCCGAATAATCCATCGATAAACAAATTGCCGGAACTATATATAGATACAGGTGACGATCCCGACATATACAAATTCGTTGTTGAAAACTTACCAGGATCGCACTTCATAAACAATAGCCATGGATCATTATCTCTGCTTAATGGAATATATCCAATTCTGGTTAGGTCATCCGGATTAATACTGCAAACTAATCCAAAAGATCCGGAGATTTCTATTCCATGCGGTGGCTGTCCGGAAGCATGTCCATATGTATATAAATTACAATCCCCAGGTGTAGTGAAATCGGCATTAAGGAACATGGTCCAACTATTGTCGGCATCAAGATTCCCAGATTGAGATGGCAAGAACATTGGCCACGTTTTGGTGCCACCAGCAGTATATGGATAATCTGCATCATTTGCTTCAAGATATAGATTGCCAATATTGAATGTTTGTGTTGTTCCGGACGGACCGATGAATCCCTGTATAAATAAGTCAATATGATCATCAGGAATATTATTCGGCGTTCTAAGGTGTAACGGTCTTGGTGTAAACAGATTTAATGGACCAATATATAATGGCAAAGAATCTGTTATTGGTATATGCGCATTTAAATACAGTGTCGGACTAGGGTCGCCATACGGAAATGCAAAATCGTTTGGATTATACGGATACGGGAAACTACCACTTGAACATATAAACTCTGGACCCTTGATATAACCACTGATAGATCCACTATCGTACAAACTTCCCATAGTGAATAAATCTAGCGGAGGTTCGAACAAGCCAGCCTGAGTATATAAACTACAGCTTCCGGAATAATCGATAGGACCGATTGTAAATAAATTCCCAGAACCATCAAACGTTAAATGTCCTGCACCTGTTTTTAACAGTAAGCCAGACGGATAAGAGCCACTACTATTAAATGTGTCAGACCCACAAGTATAGAAGTTGACATCGGCACCTATCGGTCCGGTAATAAAAAGCGGACAATCATCTTCGTATTGTAGTGGGCCTTGCATGTATAAATGTGGCCCATATTCTATTCCAGCAAAATCATCTGTTCCGGCGTTTCCATCTGCTTTAAAAATGAAGTCGACCAACTCAGGAGTTCTACTTGCTGTGCCAATATATGAGCTATTAAAGGTTTCCACGGTTCTGATATATAGGGGTGTAGAACCACTATTCGTTGCAGGTCCACTTATATAGAAATGCAAACTATCGACTGTGAGACCAGCATTCACCCCACTAATGGTACCATCCATGTCACCCGTAGATTGTGTGACAAATAGACCACTCGAAGTAGAACCGCCAAAAAACAATCCACTGCCATCGAATTGAAAATCATCAGAAACTATAAAATCATTTCCATATACAGGATATAGTTCGTATGTATAAATATTAGTTGGTCTTGGAGATCGTCGTTGATTATGTTGTGGATGATTGTCGTGATTGACCCATCGTATTGACGTAGCATACGTATTTAAACCAAAATTATCCACGGGGCGCATTATACCACTTTCTGGATCGTGGAATATTTGCTGTTGAGTTGGCGGTCTAGTTCCCTGCGTTGGATATCTGATCTGCGGTGGACTGATGTTGCGAACATAAAATCCGGACGGAGGAACTTCTTCTAGAAGATATGCAGATGCATCTGCTCCATAAGCACCTAGTCCAACCTCTAGGGTTACCAGTAGTCCCGACATAATTGTTGTCGGACTGTATAGGTCACCAACAATAATTGGATCGTATATGAAAGGTCCGACTGTTCTTTTGATATATGTTGATCTTGGAGAGACAGTGGGTTTATATTCATCCATAGGACGACTATAAGTATCGGTCGTAACAAATAGACCCGACAGTTCGGTGGATTCAAATTGATATTCATCTGTCCACAAAGCTATTTCATTGACACATAAGCTTTCATCTTGCGCATCATAGTTTATTGCCTGAACTTTAATACCTACCGCATTTTCTGAATAACGACTTCGTGGATCTTCATAATTATACAACGAACTCGCTGGAGGCCCTGTCAATCCGGAACCTATGTATAACCATGGTTGACCATCCACGCTTAGATAGATTTTAACATGATTTGGGTTATTGCCATCTACTCCACTGTCTACAAAATCGGCATGGATGGCAAAAAATGCGACATCGCCATGTTCTACATGTATTTCTGGCCACTTCTCGTTCCACGACCAATACAGACTATCTACCTCGGTGTTCCAACTCCAGTCAGATCCAATAGGTGTTCCATAATGGGTTGTGCCACCCCACCATAACCCCCCACCACTTGCTTGTTCGTATGGAACATCACGGATAGATGACCAAACTTGTAGCCCACTGTCGCTAGTTATTTTCACACCCAATGTGTGTGTGTTTAGAGATGGGCCTTCTGTATCGAAATCGCCGTCCCTATGAAACCATCCAGCTTCAACAATGTTGCCAGATGTATTGGCGCCAGACATCCAAAACGCTGTAGTTATACTTGACGAACCAGCATATGGGTAATCACTTGGGCTAACTACGTGTCCAAGTATATTTTGTCTATTCACTATTGGACCGATTAATGCTTGACCAAATCTACATGAAGAAAAACCACCACCCATGTCGTCATATCCGGGTAATGTCCCATCTCCGACTGTCTGTGTCGCTCCTGGTTTCCCAAGAAAGACCCTGTTACCAATAATTATCTTTGGAAACTCCCACGTCTTATGCTCAATGCGCTCCGTCGCAGTACTAGTCCAGTTATCGTGCCGTCTGCTTAGATAAAAAACAGCGTTATCTTCCCCTATTAGGCCGGAACTAGTATCAACAGGATTGTATAGTATCAACGATATTGATTCGCTAATAACATCTATGGTTTTCAGGAATAGGTCTGATGAATTGCTGTCTACGCCGTATGCGTCAGTATACAAATTTAACTGATCATTATGTAACACTAATCCATGGACAAAAAGGTTGGCACTATCCGATATACTCGATATACCCTCACCTTCGACATATAGAGATACTCCAGAAGGATATTGTCCACCGAATTGATCATCCGTAGCAATGAAACCAAAGCCATCTGTATATAAACTACCACTTTGGTCATGCACCAAATGACCATCACAATACAATAGCAATCCACTCGGATATTCACTGTCATCCAATACATTATAAGAATCAAAACCGGCAGTAAATAACGGTATATTGCCACTATTTATATTTGGTATAAATTGTAAATCATCCCAGTATCCAACCATACGAAAGGCGTGCGCAAATATTGGCGACTCATGATACAATTCTATAGACGTACCACTTGAGACATTGACGAACACCCTATGCATGTTTCCAGCTAAATCAACAGCTGGTAAATCTGTCTCTCGAATATCCCAAATTCTAGAATTATTGGAATACACCTCTCTTGCACCCATCAAACGTTCAGCTATATTATATCGCTGCTCTAAAACCATTTCGGTTACAGAGCCTTCGGCTGTCCCTGTATCACTTAGTGTCCAAACATTATTTTCTGTTGGACTAGTTAGTTCACTGAATGTCTCATGATATTGACCAGGCGCAGTACTCCAATACCCAATGGCAGTGAACGACATATTTCCGCTATTCGATATATATGCCTGAATTGTACCATTGTTGCCACTAGTGTTTACATGAAGTGTTGTATGATTTTTGCCAGTTTCTGCTTTGCTTATTTGATGATGTCGGTCAATACTACTACCAACACTTCTCACGCCACCACTTTCTTGCACAGAATTATAGTTAGTTATTACTATCTCTGCTACTTTGTTGGCGTAAGTAGTACCAACATTGTGATTCACCCATGTGTATTCTGAATTTATTTGAAATAAATCGTGAGTATCATGATATATTCCGCCAACCCAATAGCCAAATACCGCAAATTCTATATCAGAAATATTGTCTGTATAGATATGTATCTTGGCCTGATTATCAACAGGTACTAACAGACTAATAAAATCATAGCCACCGCTTTCGGCGTCATGTAATTCAAAGTATCTATTGATTTGAGAAGATGTCGACCTAGCACCAGCAAGATGTGTTGCTGTAACACTGGAGTTTCGAATACCAATCTCAGCAGTAATAGAACAATTATCGGTCGAAGCCGGGACCATGGAACTTAAATCGTATTCTACCCAATCGCTTCCACTTGGGGCAACGAAAAAATCACTCTCAGAAGATAAACGTTCTATATAATGGGCATACGGGTTCAATCCCTGTATGAAACAATCTGTTGAATTGAAATTTAAAAATGGAATATCAGAATTGGCGAAGTTAGTCCAGTATCCTACAGATATAAAATCTGGGTTTGTTGCTTCGTCGGATGAAAAATATTTTACATACCCACTACTATCTACGATCGAACATAATGATCCGAAGTTTTTGCCAGTAGTAGTTCCACCTGTTTCAGATTCATCTACATTCACAGTTCTGTTAAGTGATGAATATGTGTTACGTACTCCAAGCTCATTAGGACTATTCGTCGACGAATTACCAAGAACAAATTGTGCAACACCACTGTTGGCTATACCAGAACTACCAACATCTAGTGTTTGCCATGTGGAATCTGGCAGTTCAGGAACAGGAAATGAAGTAAAATCTTCTACATAATCTCCGGGCGGGACAGAAAAATAACCCAAAAGATAGAAAGAGCAATCAGCAATACTACCAGCGTAGATTTCAACAGCTGCTGTGGTACCACTAGCTATTGCAGATAAATTGAGTGCAATTTCACCGCCGCCCTCAGCCTCTTTTACTCTAAGTTTTTTTTCTAGTGTTGAACCACTTGATCTAATGCCAATTTCGAAGCCAGTATCTATGTTGTCATTCGATAGGGCAAAATCAGCTACATTCCCACTACCAATACCATATTGGTCTAATGCGTATCCCTCCCAAGTATCCGCAGAAGTTGCACCAAAACTATCAAATTTTTCTATATACGTACACCCAAGCCACCAACCAACCACTCGAAAATTCGGCGCCACAACAGAAGGGTATGTGCTATCAAAATAATCAGAGTAATATTCTATATAGCCGCTAGCGTCTGCTTGAACCATCATCGTTGAGAAATTCTCTCCGTCACCCTCAGCTTCAGCTATTCTGATTCGACGATTTAAAGATGATCCAGTTTTTCTTACACCACCATAGTACTCCGCATTACTTCTTGGGAAGCCTATGGATATTTCAACAACAGCACTTGGTGGCACGCCGAAAACCGATAGGTCATACGGATTCCACTGATCGTCATGACTTGCGTCCGGACATACCCAGCCATTTATATACTCAACATAGTGACGTAATGCCATAAAATCCGCCCGTGTTAGACAACCGTCTCAAAAGTACTTGCGAGTTCTGGGTTACCAGAAGCTCTAGCTAATTGTTGTAAAACAATCCTTATTTCTTCTCTAACTACCTTCTGCGCAACTGCTTCGAATTCTGATGTCAATTCTCCAGCAGCTTCGCTAATACCAGTTACATCAACACGAATTTCACTTGATGTTTCAACATCAATTCCAACGCCTTCGTTAATAGCAGCAGCCATTTGTGTCATGCCATCGGTCAATCCAGACATACTTTCCTGTGTTTTTGTTGCTACCTCCGTGTTGGTAGTTACAGCAGTCGTATTGTCTATCAGTCCTTCTACCTCTAACTGTTGATCCTGCTGTGTTGCAGCCAACTCTGCTTCTTGTTGTGTTTGGTTCTCAACAGCTTGCGCAACAGCGTCTAAACGATCACCAAGATTACTTATAGCTTCTGTGTTAGCAGATACAGCTTCTTGACCACCATCTTTTGTCACGCCACCAGTTGCTCCACCCTGGTCTGCCCCGACCATCTCTCTTGGTATATCAACAATTGCCTGTAGCCTATTAGCAGATTCAATCATATTCTGACTTGCCAACAAAATGTCTGTGCCACCCGTCCTGATATCGATAGAAGCACCATCGATGTTCTCAGTTGCCCTAGCAGTAGCATCTGCGGCGGTCTTAGTGTTTATTGCTGCATTTTGTATATCCGAAGCAGATGCTGAAATATTCTCAAAAACTCTGGGTGCTATCTCTGGTTCTGGTAGCTTCTCTGTTGGGGCAGATAGTTGTTGTAAATAATCTTGAACAGCTGGTGTCAACTGTGGAATCAAACTTTCTGGTTCCCTTGCTACGCCAGGTCTTTCGATTAGTGTTTGTAAACTTGTCGTTAAATCTCCAATAGTACGACGCAAAGCACCAATATTTTCTACTTCTCTCGCCCCAGGCTGCTTAGCCTGCTCTTGTAGTTGCTTGGCCGCCATTTTCGCTATTTCTTCTGTATTTAGACCACTATCTTGAATTAGTTTTGGAATATCATAGATAAAACCACCAAACTGCTTGAGTTCATCGGCAATCTGTTGTGTGGCACCAGATTCCCCTGGTTGTAAAGTTAATAATTCTAACGAAGATTTTGTTTCGGCGACACTAATAGCAGCTTGCAACAAAGCTTCAAGAACCCTGTCCATTCCACCACCGAAAACAGCAGATTGCAACAATATTTTTTCTATTGCTCCCTGGTCGCCCGTTGCCCTCGCTTCTGGTACTTGTTGTCTACGGGTAAACACAGTACCGTCTTGGGTAACACCTACTCCCAATGCACCAGCACCTAGTTGTAAATCTTGTGTCGTCAAGGCAGAGGTAAATACGTTGACAGCATTTGCACTTTCGGTCAGTGCTTTGGCGAAAATATCTGCTGGTTTTTCAAATGACTGAGATACATCAATTGCCGTTTGTACTTCTACAAATTGTCTTTGCCTATTGATGAACTCCAACATCCATCTACTGTTTTCATCCAATTCTTTGGTCGCTCTAGCTGCCGATTCTTCGTTGAATTCATATGGAGACTTGCGTTGTTCTGCTTGTTGTTCGGCTAATGCTTGCGGTGCTCTTTGTGCGATTTTTTCTAATTGAGACAAAGCCACCTGTAAGTTTAATACCTCTACGGCAGTATCTTTTGATGCTTGTAGTAATTTAAGGCTAGCACCTTCGCCGGTAGCTTGCGCCTCTGCAATTTGACGGTTTAATTCAGCATGTTTGACATAACTTTGTTCATATCTGTTTAAAACTTCTCCTACTACGTCACCATTCTGTGCCAAATCAATAAATACATCATTGACATCGACTAGTCCTTCCTCGAAACCAGCTGGGAATTGTAGATCAACACCAGCAGAACGCAATGCGTTCTGTAGACTTTTTGCAATTGTATCGCTAAGATCTGATGTTCTTAAGTCAGTACTGGCAGCTAATTCTTCTCCAGACAAAGCCAGGTTCAGCTGTTGACTTTGTGCGTTCAACCATTTTTGAAAAGTACTAATAGCGGCATCATAAAATGGACGCTGTTTACCAAGAACAGTATCAAAAGCTTTCTGTACTTCCTCTGTCGTCGGTAAAACCCCAGCCTGATCGGTTAACAAAACTTTCAATTGTTGCCCAAGACTTGCGGCAGATGCTTTAAATGCAGCTTCTGCTTCTGCTGGGATCTCTTTCGGATATTCTGCAATAAATTGATCTATATATTCAGATAAAATATCGAATGGGTCGATTTGTGGATCAGACAATAGTGCTCCAAGGGAATCGGCATGTTCTTTGCTGGAAATAATGGATCTCATAAAATTCTCTAAAGCAGCACCAACTCTTGTTATATCCGTGGTGAATCCTTCTAATTCATCAAATTGGCTTAAATCTATAAGCTCCCCCAAATCACCAGCTTCCGCCAACCTCTCGACCGCCTCTTTGGACCATTCTGTTCCTGGTTTAGATACTCCAACGTCTTGACCAACAACCTGGCTAAGTCTGTCGAATGTAGTAACATTGAGTTCTATAGCTCGTGCCGCATTACCAACAGCGTCACTAAGCAGACCTAGCTCATTACTCAACTCGGTCGGTATATGTAGTTTCTCAAAATCATTCGAAGCTTTCTCAATTGCGTTAGCCAATAAACTAACTTTTGCGTCTAGCTGTATTTTGTCTACAGTTTTGGCAATTTTTTCGAATCCGCCTAGCTGAACCACCATGGCTTGCCTGATTCTGGATGCAACTTCGATATTTCCACCAAAAGCTTCAGCTAGTAATTGATCTAACCCAAATTCTAAATTTGATATATCGAATTGTTCAATTGCAGATTGTAAAATATTATTCAATAATTGGGGATTACCGCCAACTATCTCATCTATTATTGCTTGTGCCTGAGAATCGCTTATAGTAACTAGTCCTTCTCCAGTAAATAAATTTCGTACTCTTTCGTATGCACTTGCGAAAAACCCACTCCATCCTTCTTCATATCTTTCTGCCGATTGTTGTATCCCGTCGATTGCTTCTGCGCCAATCCCACCAACTCGCTCTTGTAATACTGCTCTGTCGCCAGTCTGAATGGGTTCGACTTTAATCTCCGACATTTTTTTTGCAATTTCATCTACAATATTTTGAACATCGACATCTACCGCTTGTGTTGCAGCATATGTAAAAGCACCAATCGCAGCCGTAGCAACTGCTACTATAGACGCAAATGGCCCCAGTGATGATACCATACTCCCAATGGCTCCTGTTATGCTTTTGCCGGAAAACACAGACAGGGCTGCTAAAATAACTCCGACAGATTTGGTAAATTCAGCACTCAAAAATGCAGAAGAGTTACCCGCCTCCTTAAAAGATTCTGATAGTTTGTTTGCCGACAAAATAATACCTGCTGCGGCTGCAAGTTGACCAAGCCTGGATGTAGCAGCAGCCTTTGCTTGTCCTGCCAAACCTGCACCCGCAGCAGCCGCAGTGGTTTGTCCAGCGGTCAGTCCTACTCCACCCACAAGTCTTCTCTGTACTCTTTCCTTGGCAGTGGCACCAGCTGCACCACCGGCGCCGGTAGTCGTTAGTGCATTTAGTACACCAGGAATTCCGCCACCAACACCAACAGTGCTCATAAACGCCAATGCCTTAGCAGCTGCATTAATTGATACAGAAAGTAGCTTGAACCCAGCGGCAAAACCTATAATTGTTGTGAATGCCGGTATAACTGGTTTAATAAAGTCCAAGAATGATACGAATGCTTTCCCTGCTTGTGTTATACCACGGATAATGGGTACGAACAATGGCTCAGCCAATGTCTGTACTAGTTTATTGAACTCTTGAACTAATATATTTAGTTGAGCCTGTAGTCCTTCAAGACCTTGTGTCGCAATTTTATCAAATTCGCCACTAGCAGATGCAGCAGTACCGAGGGCTTCGTTGAGTACATCTATATTGCTTATCAAAGCCAGCAAACGACTTATCTGTCTACGCCCACCAAGCTTGGTGCCAATTTCAATTTTGTCTTGAATACTGGTAGTATTTTGTAGAGCAGTAGCGATTTGTTTAATTGCACCAACAGGATCTCCAGCTTCAATTGCTTCAGATATTCTAATTCCTTTACCCTCTAAGAAATTAACAATTTTAGGGTCAGCCAAGCGGGACGAAATAGTCTTCATAAAAGTACCGACAGTCTCTGCACTTTCCCTTGTCGCTTGTCTGATAGTTGTGAAAACAGCAGCAAATTCCTGGAATGTACCTCCTATGGCTTCAAAAGCAGCACCACCTCTTGATATACCCTTGGCTATATCTTCTGAAGAAGCTGCAAATTTATTTGATAGCGCAGTTAGTACATCTAGGACATCAGCAGTGGCTAGTCCTTCTTGTCTAAATTGTTGTGTCGCAGCAATAGTACCCTCTATCGCAGCATCTAGTGTTTCAAAAGATGGCGTTAGTGGAACCTTTGATAGTGCTGTTAATGAAGAAGTCAGTTCATCCCCACGTTGACCAGCTTGTGTTAAAATTTTGCTTATACGAGCCAATTCACTAGCCGATGTGCCAGTACTAGTTGATAAATCCAAAATAGTGTCTCTTAACCCAGCTATTTCAGATTCTGTTTGTCCAATAATTTGTCTTACCTTCAGTATTGCTGAGTCAAACTCAATAACAGCAGCGGTTGCTTTGCCAAGTCCGCCGATAGCCGCAAATGGGACAACGGTAGCAGCCAAAAACGCAGCATATCTTTTGCCAGCCAACTGTACAGATTCACCAAATGTTTTTGCTGTTGTCGAAGCAGCAGACATATTTGCTGCTGTTCTTTTTGTTGAACCTGCAGCTTTGGTCTGTGCTACATTAAGTGCTTTAGTGGCGACTGTTACCTTTTGTATGGCGGCGGCATTTGCCGCAGCGGCTGTATTTTGAGCTTTACTTGTAGCCAAAATGTTATTCGCAATATTCCCACCAGCGGAAGCTGTGGGTTTAGCGGCAGTTTGTATTGTACCTTGAGCCTTAGACAAAGCAGCTTCTACTTTGCCAAGATCAAGGATGTCTTTAATTCTTAGATTAACATCAAGTACAAATGCCACTTATATCACACCCTCACTATTTTTTAACAACAACCTTCTTGGTTTTTTTTGTTTTGGCTTTTGTTTTTGTTTTAGTCTTTGATTTTACTTGCTTAGATTTTGTTTTAGATTTACACTTGCCTATATCTCCAACGACAATAGCTTCACCAGTTGTATCATCGATAAATGGCTCAGAAGTTTCAACCAACAAATTACCATTCTCATCTACTGATCTACCGAACGTATCAACTAGCTGGCCATTGCTATTAATATATCTGCCATCCTTATTTATGAGGCGACCATCGCGATCTGTTATGGTACCATCTTGCCTTGTATATCTTCCATCGTCGTCTATCATACCGGCATCTTTCAACCATCGCATTTCAAACATATGATTGTGTATATTTTTTTCGATACCATAAAGCATGTTGGCCAACTCTTTTGCACCAGCGATAACGGCTATTTCATCCTGTCTATCTAAATATTCATGGCGGTCTGCGAGAAAAACCTTCCCAGTATCGACATAAACCAGACATTTTACTAACAGAAATTCAAACCTGAAATTTTCTGCTTGAGATTCCAACGTGGCTGAATCGAACTGTTGTCGTCTGGCGTGTTTTTCCATGATTAATCTGCGTTTTTCCGCCATCTCAAGTGCGATTGTTCTACCTTCTGACAATTTGATACCACCCTTTTTTAATCTTAATTCATATGCTCTAATCTCCATCGCTAGTTTTTCAACTTCAATAGAATCTTCCAGAGTCCATAATCCCATTTGCAATAAATATTTTTCTAATTCTGATCGAGACATAAGCCGACCTGATGGGCTAGAAGCTCCCTTCCGCATAAGGTCTGCAATCTTAAGGTTGTAAGCCATATTGGCTTCTTGCACTACTCTGTTCGTAGGTTTCACAATAGCCAACTTAAGCATTTTACCTTCTTTGTTGACTGTCTCAAACACACACTTTTTGCTATCCATCGTCTTTGCTCCCAAAAGAAAGTTTGTACCCGTTAAATTCCATGTTGTGCAGATTTACTTCTGACATCACAGCCCTAGATTGTGTATTTCCTTTGTCTAAAATGTTTTTTCTTACTCGATCCCATCGTCTTTTATTTGCAAGTTGTTCGTCTGTCAAAGTGTCCTCTTGCAATCCATGCCCCCAAAGTTCCTCGCCAAAACAATTTTCAAATTCAGCTATAGCATAAATAAAACATGTTCTAAACTTTTTGGCTACAATTTTTTTAAATCTACTTTTGGCATCATCATTAATTCGGCCAACATGAGAAGCTTTTTGTAAGCGTCTAAGATCAGCTAATTCTTTTTCTTTCTCGGACACTAATATTCTCCCTATCTACTGCGGATATCTTTAACATGCTTTGTTTTCATTGATGCAATTTGCTGTCGCATTTCATTTTGACTATCTGGCATATCCTGCTCTTTTATTCTGCCACGTTTATTAACAATTTTTTGTTTTGCCATAATCATTGCACGACTTGTAGAATCATTCATTTCATAAACCCTTTTCGCACCAGCGTCGTCTGTCATAATGAACTGTTCATTCCTACCTGGTTTCGACGATTGTGGCATCGAAGCACCTTTATTTTGTTGTTCAATTTTTTCTCCCTGTCTAATAAACCAAGAATCTAATAGATCATCATCGTCTATTATATATTTAGATGGTCTATCAAATGCATTGTATACAGAATCATAGATAGTAGACCAATAGGCCAGTTCTCTCTGATTAAGCGACCATTCTGTCACAGGATTTTCAAATAGATTATTGGTTATTTTTGCAATTTCCCAAAACGATCTCCATTGCTGAGATCTGGCTAATTGTCTAATAATTGATATACTTATCCTGGATTTATCAAAAAAAATATCACACAATTGTGATATAAAACCATTATCATTATAATCGTCGAAATCTTTTTGTGTTGACCAAAATGACTGTCCATCGTCTGTGGTCGCTATGACACCTATCAAAAATCTTTGCTGACACATCTCTGCATAGGCTTCTGCGCTAGTCTGCATAAGCATATGTTTTTTATTTAATTTTTCAATTAACACCTTTTCTGCACGACGCAATAAGGATCTAGCATTTTCCAACTTGGTTATATTTGACCAAAAATCTAACAGACCACGTCTAATCTTGTGAATATCATCATATAAACCAGTAATTTGATTATTTTCGTCTATAGACCATTGACCAAACTCAATACAATTATTTAATAGTTCTTGTTCGGCTTGTGTACCACTTATGACGGCTCTTTGTAATTCCGTGAAATACACATTAGCAGCTTGAGCTTGTTCTTTAACGGATGGCTGTCTTAGCAGGAGTGAGATTAGCTTGTTTTCTTCTGTCACAACAGTAGCCGGAATACATCCCCAACTAATTTTCGCGATTAAACGATTTGCGTCAGCCGGGTTCATTATTCACCTTCCCAGTCCCAAAAACGAATGGTACTGTCTATCCTAATATTTGTTCTATCCATTCTATTATACACCGTAAAAAAAGCCGAGATATAGCATCTCGGCTTAATAAATACAGATTATATTAGGTGTTAACTTATCCGCCGTATTTCAACGTCCATTAAATCAACAGCCACCCATATTGTCACTGTTGATCTACTTCCAGCATATGCATCGTCCACACGTATATTCAGTTTAGCCCTCAAAGATCCACCTTGTGGTATAATATCATAATCTAGTTGAATTATATTAACACCATCGCTGGGTGCATCGAAACAAATATGATTATTTGCAATAGATCTGCAGTCTACAGTTTCCATCAGGGTGTTCCAAACTGGTGTCACCGGTGGTCCGGGTGGCGTGTCGATATCCTGAGAAATCTCAAACAACACATCAACCTTGCCGTTTGGTCCATCAAAATCGGTACCAGTTATATTACCCATAATACCACGAATACCAACTATTTGCATGTCTCGCGGGCAGTTTTTGAAAAAAAGATTCTCTATATCTGTAACTACAATGCCCGTTTGACTTGTTGTTGCACGTAGTCTACCGAAGACGGTTCTTGCATATGGTAGTAATCGCCATTTTCTCCATCTTCGGTTACTAATCCAATCATATTTCGGTGGTCTTTCTGGACCGACAGGCAAACTTCCCCAAACACCATTAGGCGACAAGGTGCCACTAACTACGGTCTCAATATCTGTTCCATCTAGACTAGCTCTAAATATAGCATTTTCTGTTTGGTCAGACCAATAAACTTTATCATCATCATTATCTACAGTAAGACCCCCTGGATTGGCCAGGCCACTGACGACCGTATTTACAACAGTTCCGCTGATACCAGACGACTCAATTATACCCAATGTCCTGTTCGACCAATACATGATCTGATTATCAACATCAAGATATATTGCATTAAAATTATTGAAACTACTACCAGATATTTCTATCTTATGATTGCCGCCATCATAATCTATTCTATGAATAGAATAGTCATTACCCCCAACACCTCTGCCAACGCCCCAGTATACCCATTCATTTACCGGATCAATAGCCATATATCTTTGGCCGCCAAAACCACCGCCATTGACACCAGACCAAATGGCTTGTGCGGATGTCCCATCTATATTGGCGATTAATATACGATCATTATAAGTATCTGAACAATAGAATTTACCATTTTTTTCATCTACTACGATTCCCAAATAAAATGGATACGAACTTGGTGTAGGGATATTTGTGGTATCAAGTAATGTCTCGACATTAGATCCATCAAGATCGCTTCGCTGTATCAATCGGTAGTCAGCCCAATAAATTTTCTCACCGCTAGTTGCTATATCTATCTGGACAGGAGAAGTTAGACCCGAAACAAGCACTGTTTCGTTTAGATCATTGTCGAGTTTTGCTATATGATCAGCTGACGCATCAGCCCAAAAAAAACCTTCGATTGACATCAAAAATCCTCCCTAGAAGTATAGTTGATCTTTGGGATCAGTTGGTCTGAATTCAGCTATCACCAAAATCTCTACTTCAGATCCACTACCAGCATAAGTATTTTCCACCTGAGCGCTAAGAGTGCATCTCATAGAGCCACCACGTGGAATCGCAACAAAAGTCTGATCTAGCACATTTGTTCCATCTGCTGGAGCATCGAAACATCTACCATCGCCTACTACAGCTTTACATTCCACGGACGCTACTAGTGTATCCCAGACTGGTGTCGTTGGCGGGGCAGGTGACACATCGACTTCCTGAGAAACTTGTGTAATTACTCCGACAGCACCACCGGTACCATTAAAATCGGCATTAGTAATACCTCTCATAACTGCCTGAACTCCCACAACCTCCACCGGGAAAGGACAATTTTTATTGAAAAAACTTTCCGTATCCGTTACAGCTGTACCAGAAGTCGTTGGGATAGCCGATAAAATTTTTGCAATTTTAAACGTTTTGGGTGCAGGATTTAAATTAGTCGCCAAATTGTCTGTAACTAGTGCCATGGTGTTCCTCCAATACAAGATAAGGTTGTAAAAATTCCAGTGTCACACGACACCGAAGGTTTTACAAATTCATCAAAACTCTAATTGTTATACACCAACCATGTTTATAAAACAATCGGGGTAATCAATGGGATGAAATATATAGAAATGGGGTAATATAGACGGGTTGTTACCTTCTTTTATTCATCTAAGTAGAAAGCAATACTAATCAAAACTATCCCAACTCAACACGACGAGACTCGCTGTGTTTCTTCGGTTTATCTGTTGGTGGTACTTGGTCATTATTATTGTGTAGTATGTCCGTTGTCGTTGGGAGATCGTATTGTTTGTCTGGATATATTTTCCAACTTGTGCCATATGTAGGTTTATCGAATGATTCGTCGAAAACCTTTAATATAGATCCTTTTGGAATATATGGGTTGTCTATAATGTGTATTCCTAATATTTGTATTTTCCCAGGTTCCATAGAAAACCCAGATTGAAATTCTGGCCTAGACGCCAATAAATCCCTAAGATCGTCGGTATGCAAACATATCGCTTTAATCTGCTTCTTATCTATCCCTTCACGTTCTATTCCCCGTATGGTTTCGTGGATGCTTTGTATTGTAACGCTCATCAATCGTCACTCTTTCTATTGGCTTGTTCTGATTTGGCTAATCTTTTCAGCATCTCACCATATTTTTTCCGCAGTTTATCTAGTATCTTCTTCAGCTTCTTTGCATCCATATTACACCACATTCTTTTGGCAGCATCACAAGCTTTTGATCATGTTGCACCTTCGTATACATAAAAAGAAAATTTATTTTTACCAACCAGCCATGGTACACTCTAACGGCAGTTTCGCCCATTAAGTGGAACATTCTGCAGTAATATTATACCATCACGCAATATATGCGTTTGCACAAAAAAAACAAAAACCGCTGATTCGCCAGGCTGGCTCAGCGGAAGCCTTCGAAGGATACCTGCCGCTGGCAGAGATCATAGCAAACCCAATAAGGCTACAAATCCAAGGCCCATCAAAAATCCAGCAATCATATATACAACACAATGTAATACTATCAATAGTACTTTTAGCCATTCTGAAAATTCAAAACCAAACATTTATCGCTCCTCTTCTTCTATGCTAATAAAGTTTACAATCAATGCAAAATCTTTTAAATCTACATCGCCATCGTCATCGACATCCCATCTATCTACGCATCCATTAAAACATGTTCCATCGGATGGTCCACAATACTTGAGACATAAACAGAGTGTCGGTAAACTACTTTTGATCAATAGTGCGGAAGGATGCTCATTACCCCACCTGAAATTATAACACATCCATTGTGGCACACTATATCTATAAGATACTATCAGTTGCACGACAACAAATAGAGCTATTATGACTTTACTGACCACGGGCATTTTTTCTAGACAGATAGTTGTTGTACCACATTCTAAGTCGTTTCGCAGTTCGTTCAACTTCTGCGATCAATTCTTCGTTGATATCATCGTTATTGCCAAACAGGCCACCGTCACAACCGCCAGTACACAATACGATTAGATTGGCAGCCTTCAATTGTCGATTGCGTACCTCTCCAGCAATTCTTTGGTGTGTTATTTCATCCTTTAGTGATTTTACCTTATGTTCTAGATCTCGAATATGACAAGCACGGCCAAGCTCTTTTTGATTAAATACATACTTAAGCAAATCTTCTGCCAAGAGACATCTATCCCTCCAATATACCTCTCTCAGACATGAATGTTCGCTGTCTGCCCATGCTGGGTCGTGTGGTTCGTGACCATTCATATTAATCGTCCTTAAAACTATGAATTTGTGCTAATCGTTTTTCTGCACCTTTTTTTGTTGGATAACATCCAAAATTTCTACCAGTTTGTTCGCTATAAACGCAATATGGTTTACCCTTTGGGCCGTCTTTGCGAATAACGGCTGTACATCTTTCTATTGCATCTAAAGTGGCTTTATTTAATTCTTTCTTCCAGTCTTTCATTACAAACTATCCTGATGTAGAACATTAGAAAGCTGATTCATACTAAATCCATGGCTATAATATCCATTGTGAAAATTATATAAATGCAAATATATAACTTTGTTACGTTTTGTAAGCTCAAAAACCACTATACCGCCTTCATCGTCTTGCGACTGGCTTGCAAAATCTTTACAAAATTTAATATTAAATACCCAGCCAGAAAAATCTTTGTTTTCATCAATTGAAACACATGGTTGATTGATATCAGATACAATATGGTCGCACAAAAACCATCCAACATTTTCACAACATTGCTGTTCTTCGTCGAAACCCACTAAAACATTGTTTTCATCTATAAAATTTATTTTATGTCTATTCTTAAAAATTTTCATTATTACCATCCTGGGTTAACCTATTGGGGATGATCGCTAGTTGCAATGTATGATCATCCCAATTAAAATTGTCTGGCAAGTTAGCTACCATACGGTCAACTACATGTGCGACAATTGCAAATCTCCTTCGGCCAATCTGCTTACCATCAATAAAACCAGTAGTCAGATTATGGTCGTGTTTATTATTTTTTGTCTCAGCCATTTTGTTATCCCTTGTCTGCATATTCCACAAAATCATCTCCAAATTTCTCACGATATTTACATCTAATTATTTCCCATTTATCCCAATATCATTGATATGGAGTAAATCCTTGCGATTTCTTTGTATATACTTAATCCTATCCACAATCCGCACAAGCAGTATCGATGCCACCATAACAGACATCGCAAACATATTGATCACACTGTAGACATTTATGCAATAATAATTGATCGTTCGGGTACGGATCGCCACATAAGTAGCAATATTCAGGATCTGATAAATCTGCATCGGCATACCTAAGACAAAATCCACATGGTGGCGATATATGACAAGAACAGCAAGCATCATCCCATTTACGATTAACTTCCGCAATGGCATCCGCATAATTGAATGTCTCAGAACTAATGTCCGATGTGGTTTTTTTGCATTTACAAATAACGGTAGATACCAAAAGTTTTATCTTTCCGGTGCCATGACAATCTAGACAATTTTTATTGGCCATGAATTATTCCTATGGTACAGTTATTGCATCCATTGCATCAACAAAGCCATCTTCGAATTTCTCGGCATTATCGGTAAACAATTCCCAGCAAGTAGAAAATCCATCCACGCATGCACTAAGATCCCATCCGTTGATATCATCGGTCAAATTTTCTAGCAAGTTACAGCCGCAACACATTGATAAACAAATACATACCAACAACCCATACAACATCTTGTTTGTATTATTATCCCGCATTATTTCTCCCCCGAAAACTAACATTTCCTGGCTTCTTAAGTGGTGGAAAACGTTGATATATTTCCCCAACTGACAATTTCCCCAACTCCAATAACCAAGCATCCTCTGTCTTTGGTGTCCATGGATTTGGACTACCAATTGAATCTAAAACTCCTTGATCCACCGGTTCTGTTGTTGTTTTTTGGAATCTTTTTCTATTAGTCATAATTTGTTCATCCAATTATTCTGCATTTCTAATCGCCATAGTCAGTCCCTGCACAGCCAGCATGATGTCTAATGATTCTGTATGCCTTAGTTCTGCTGTCAAGGTATTTAATAAATATTGACCCTGTTGTATCAAATCCTGCCGTTCTCGCCAGATACAGCTTGGGCATCTGACTATTTCTCTATGATGGAATAGATAGTCTTTGCCACAGCATCTGTCACATTTGTTAGTATCCATATATTAGCTATTACACGTTTCTATATATTTTTTCCACACTGCTTTTCGCATTGGTTTGCTAAAAACGTACATTGCAAACGACAGCGCTATTTTTCGTCCAGTGGCTCTACAAAAATTATCATCTGGATGACAAATAGAAATACCTTTATATTGTGATACATTATTCACAGTATGTATCTCAATAGTAGCTAATGAACATTTCCTGTCTTCGTCAACACAAGTACCAGATAGATCGTGGATTTGTATAGGATCTAAAATTCTGTGATCAAATTTAACCCGAACTTCTGTGTCGCCATATTGCACTTTTAACATATCGTTTCTCCAGTTCCAAAAAATAAAACGACGATGGGTTGATTCGAACAACAGTTCCGTGCATATACTTTTGCCCTATGGTCCTGATTTTGGCATGGCGGTTGAATCGGAACACCCCGCCGTACAGCCAACTCCTGTTGCGTGCCACCCTAACAAATCAGCACTTACCATCGTCAACAAATAGCGGGGGTCAGATTCGAACTGACGACCTTCTGCTTATGAAACAGACAAGCTAACCACTGCTCTACCCCGCAAACCGACACCGACCTATTCAGTTGTACATCGGTGTCTAATACTTTTTCTACACATGGTAGATAAGCTAACTATCCTATCGCGTCCGGTAGGATACAACTATGATAAAGACATCCCCTTCATACTATCTATACACCACATCAATTTTATCGTCGGCTGTCCTAAATCGAGTCTCTCAACTGTCAAAATACCTACACCGACATGTAATATACGAATTTTTATATTTCTACCGTACCAAATTTGACCAACCTTGAATTTATTGGCTATATAGATACATCACCGTTCTGCAGTATTTTGTTATCTTCGTATGGTACTAAAACTCGACGACGCAATTCGCTTTGGGCTTCATTCATTGCAGATAGAATAGTTGCTATTCCGGCATAACCAATACTGGTTCCGGGAGAATGGTGACATAGAATATAAGTCAGACGATAAATAATGTAGTTGAGTTCGCCTGCTATGGCACTATTCCCACCACGCAATCGAACTTCTGCTAAATGTTTTGCCAACGATTCGATTAATTCGTCGTAGTGTTCTCTGTTTTCCTTCGGTATATATGGCATTTTTATCTCCTAGAATCCTGTGGTTGAAATACGTAAATTTGGACATTGTCTAAATCGCCAAGATATTGCTCGATCATTTGTCGGACAATCGACCAATCGAGACCACCATGGCCACATCCGAGTGCTGGCAGCGCAACGGTTGTGCCAGATTTACATCCAGATAGCCAAGATTGTAATCTTTTCAAACCAGATTCGACGTATGAATATTCGGATGGATTCTTCCAATGATTTTTTGTGGCAAAGTTAAGAACAGTTTTGTCATCTTGTGTTTTATATTCATGAATCATTCCTGGCAACAATGTATTGGTTTTTCTCTTACATATACGCCTATAAGATTGAAACATTTCTGGATATTTATTCTTGAATGCTAACGCAACACCACAACCCATCACGCCGACACAGTTAACAGTATTAATCAAAATATCAGCATCAATTTCAAACATATTGCCGGACGTAAAATTAAGCATCATTAACCCTTTCTACTTGGTGTTTTCTGACAATTGGGCTCTCATACCAATAAACATCGTGTCTATATTTGATAAGATATTCTGGCGAATAGTATAAAACTGTTTTGCCACAATTGATACATTGATCTTCTGCCCGGAATACACCTATACGTGCACGACACCAATATTCATGTTTGCCGAAAAAACACATAATCCATCTGATAATTCGATAAATTTTTCCCATTAGCTTTTACTCAAATATCGGTTACTTACCACCTTTAATTGGACACGACCAATCTTCGGATCTGTTCTCTCAGTTATTGGTTTTACCACAACTCCCTCTGCATGATGGTTGGCACCCGGCCAAATACTATCGCCTTCGGCTAATTCAAGAATCTTATCTTTGTCATACGGACCACGATATACCCGTGGTACCCACGGCAGCGCAGCTCCGAATGCTCTGGCGCTGTCGTAATCAACCCATTCACCATTCTGCATAATATCAAAAATAGCTAAGAAAATTTCGCCATTGGCGGCACCGTATTTTAAACTTTGTACAGCACCAAACACCTCTCCATACAATACTGTATCTTGATTGTGTCTCAACCATGCTTTTACGGCATCTGAATTGTTCAGAGCTTTCCACCATAAGCTATTCTTGTCTTCTTTTTTCCAATATCGTCTAGATCCACAATACATTTGATCGTCGATACAAACAAACCTAGCATTTACCCCGTGGATTTTTTCGGTGACAGCAACTTCTTCCCCCTCATCAAACAATCGCGAATACTTACGAAAATTCATGACATCATATACGGGCATATAAATACCACTCTGTGATGTTTCTTTTGGAGGTTTTGGTAACCGTATGTTGTCGCCGCCAGTTGTAAATCGACCCTTGACTTCTGGGTCATAATGAACAACACCAAGTGGTTCCATATAATCATCACCAATCTTGGCTCCTGATGGTGCTGGAATCAATAACCCAACAGACCATTCGCCCCTAAGCTTTCTGGCTTTAATTCTCCTGTGTCTACCGAGGAATGCAAAGGTGTCATTATCCGGAACTATGCTGTCTGGCGGAATGTAAATTCCTAAATCTCCATCATTCCAATCAGCTGTTCTAACAACACATTGGAAATCGCCTATCATGACTAGGCTCAAAGAATCGGCATTTGGATGCGTCTCAAGCCTAACCGATACAACATCGCAGGTATGTGACTTAATATCAAACATTATTTTGCCTCATCATTATTGGTTCCTGGACTACACCCATCTTTCGACGACACAACTGGCATAAATCCAGGAATGTTAGCTTCTACATCGTTGGGTTGACTACGCAATACGACAGTCGGAGGATTTTGGATTCTATCAACTTCTATAATCAGTTTATCCACAACAGAGCACAATTCAAAAATTAGAGTTTTAACATGTTTCGTACCAGTGGCATTTTTAATCTGGGCCAATTGTTGTTTTATCTTTTTTGTGTCCATTCTACTCCGATCTCCTCATCTTTAATTTCACAATCATCACAAGATACTATATGTGGCAACTCTCTCTGTAGTCCACCTAAATCTAAGCCATATCCATAAACGAAAACATCTGGTATTTCAAATCCAACAAAATCTGCAGACTGAATTTGTGGTTTGATCGTATTCTTCTTCAATAACACAGCAGACTTTACATTATCCCTGTACGGCCACGCTACCTGATTCTTGATTGCGTTTAAAGTCACACCAGTGTCTAATATGTCGTCAATAAGTAATATGCAGACATCGTGTAGCCTTTTCCTGGATAGTGGGACAACAATCTTTGGATCTTGAGCTATTGTCTGTCCATCTGGATAAGTTGATACTTTAACGAATTCCAGTTCTACACCAATAGACAGTTGACGAACCAAATCTACAGCGAAGAATACTGAACCAGAAAGAATACTGACTATCAATAACGGCTGGTTCGATGTGCTATACAAATCATCTGACCGGTAATATGAATCTATCTCCTTGGCTAGCTCAGAAATACGTTTCTGTATTTCAGATTCTGTAAATAAAATTTTATGGTGCATATTCATATCGCCGTTTATGATTTATTCGGTTTGTCTGTAGTACTAAAAAATTTGTTTGCCATAGATCGACACCCAATTTCACTCATTATATCATTAGCCTTAGACAACGAGAATCCAATTTGTAACAAAATATCTCTAACTAAGATAGGTCGGAGACAACAACCAGAATAATACTCACGATAATTGGTCATACAATATTGTGTCAATTCCCCATCGCTAAAATCGATAAATTTTTTAGCTACTGCTTGTAGTATGTCGATCTGAAATTTTGATAAGCTACCTATCCCTGGGTGTTCTTTTAGTCTTATCTCCGTGTTACGTCGCTCAAAAAATTTATCCCAATCAACAATATCAATAGCTTGGCCTATCATTAATTCATCAATTTTTTGTGGCACCGGACCGAATGTGGTAGAAATAGAACGATCCCATGTAATCATATATCCGCCACTTCGCAGGCATTCTCTATCCGAAATATAAAGCAATTTTAATAATCGTTTATAGTCAGTTTGCCAAGACATATGTTCACGCAACAAAACGCCAGCAGCCTGTATTGCTGCTTCTAGATCAAATAGATTGCTTGGTAAGTCAAAATTGTTCATTTCATAGTGTCCCATATTTATGACACAACAATAAAGATATTCACAAATTACATTATACGTTAGGTGTACGCTCAGTATATCTACTTTTGATTATAACACCATCATTTGTTATCACGAAATCAGCAAGTGCATAGTTAAGTAGACCTTCTTTTCCAGGAATATCTATATTGCTATTGACAACAACAAGGACTTTACCATTTGTCAGATATTTAATCATTATATAATCCTATATTTTTCTGGAGTTAACCATATATACACATGAAGTTCTGGTTTTATCCATATTATATCGAAACCATAGGGTCCAAAAAATTTGCCGCAAAGTGGACGTTCGATCACCACTTGTGCTCACGTATATTTTGACGCCAAATACGGATCAGTAATTACAATTTTATCTCCTGGTTTCGGTATATGTAAAATAGCCACCTTTTCCCTCGCTTAAAATAGTAACAACATCTTATCTGCTGTCAATCTTATTATACAATCATGACCACCCGTTGTTCAACTTAAAAACCACAAAATCCACCATCCGACAAGGAGTAGGCAAGATATCTGAATAAATATGCATATAGCAATCATCCACCGTTTGTTCTTATACCTAAGCACCCACCACATACAAGCGCACGACACCAAAGTGATGGCAACCTTAAAAACAACTATTCCGGAATCGCCGTGGCGATCCCAGACATATTTAGCTATCGGGTTTGCTTCTTCGAATTTTACGAAATGTTTATTACAATATAAGGTGGCATAAAGATCCCCCAATGATATGACCAAAACAACCAATGGTAACAATACATACCATCGCACATAAATACTCCAGATTAAATACTTTACATCTGTTCATCGTGAACAAAAAAGCGGGGGTCGAATAGACCCCCGGTCACTAAGGTAGCGAACGACGCGCAAGGATGACGTGACTTGACTTTGACGCCTGCTCACCACACCGTCCATTTATATTATACACACATTCATCCATTTTGTTTCAAATAATTATTCTTTATTCTGAACATCAAATTGGAAAATATCGTCGACTATATCACAGAGTAAATCATGACCAGATTCAAATCTGGGATCACACTGCATAACTGATTCGCCGCTAAAAAATTGTTTGTATTTGAACCAATCCAACACCTTTTCAAAAACACGTTGTCTTAATTCTGGTGTATCTTGATATGTAACAACAATCTCATTATCTTCGAAAGCCGTTGTGTTATTTTCGTTCTTCATGTGGGCAGATTCCCCCGTTCAGATGTCTACCATGATTACAGTTGTGACACAATACCCGGAAACCATCTGGGAAATTGTTGTCTACTAGCCATTTATTAAAACCAGATCCCCATTTGTTAATCTCTTTTCGGTGAGCATTACCTGTTCCGTCTTCTATATGATCTATCGCCAGAAAACACTGCTCTGATTCGCCACAACAAATACATACCCCGCCATAGTGTTCTAACACGACCATTCTGTGGCTATCTCGGCGAGCCTTGTCTTTTTGTTGAGTTGTTGAACCCTGATACCATTTATTACGTTTTTCGATACACTCTGAACATCTCTTCCCTTTTCCTTTTGGTCTATTGTGCCCACATTGAGTACATAATCCAAGCAATTCTCGCTGGTTTTTATAATTTGCTTGCCTCATACTCCTTTTGGTTAAGCATATTGAGCACATGGTCTTCTGGTCTTCAGCAGCATTGCCGCAGTCAACACAAGTCTTGGTAGATTTTCTATTTGCGTATCGCTTAATATATGCATTGTGACAATTAACCGACTGCTTTGCACAACATTCCTCACATAATCTAGATCCCAACTCGGGTGTTTTTGCTCCACAATTTATACATAAATTAGCATCCATCTTTCGCTGTTTGTATTTTCTTGACCTAGCATTAGAGTTAGTCAGACAGTGTTCGCATAATTTCCGACCAGGAACATTTGGTCGTCCGTCTCTGTGACACAAGTTGTGCTCACTACGATATTTCAATGTTTCAGGATCTGTTGCCATATTATTGCCTCCAGCTTATTATACTATTAACCAGTATAGTTGTTTCGATAGAATAAAAAATCGGGATGGTCCGAAAACCATCCCGATCCATAGATTTTTACATTAATCAATATTAAGTAGCAAGACCTGCCGGATCTTCTACGTGAGTCGCCTTTAAGGAATTGAAATTCGAATAGTTGTACGTTACTGCGGCGTTTCCACCCCCAGCATCTCCACCGCCGTAGGTAACGGACGCAAGCTTATTCTTTGCCCCAAGGTTTATTCTTGTTCCTTCCTCAACCCATACGAAGATTTTTTGGTCAGTTAGGTTAGTCCCACCAACGGGGTCGGCTAGGGCATCAATAAGGTCACCCTCCGATGTCGTAGTCTCAATACCGCACGTTACCTCAATTGGGAAAGATACAAACCTATGATATGGTCCGCGACGACCAAGCTCGAACAGTTCCTCACGACCAAGATCTACCGATATCGTGACAGTCTGAAGGTGAGCGGCGTATGCGTCTCCGTCGACAAGGTTATGACCGTTAGCGTCAATACCATCTATTTCTACCGGCCAGATACTACCACTAACTCCGGTTATGGTTCCGTCCGATCCCATGGAACATCCAGATCCCATAAGGATATTCTCTCTGCGGGCAACGCCTCCGGATGATGCCAACGACAAGGGCTCATCTGAGCCATCGAAAACAGTTGGAACAAAGTGTGTCAAACCACTTGCAACCCATTCCTTGTTGTTGCCAACCAATGTTATATCCTCCGTGGAGTTACCTTCAACATTCATTGTATACGTAAGGGTGGACACATACATACCGGACATACCAACAGATCGAAGTGGTGTTCCCGATGCATTATCGAATGTGTCTGAATAGATGTTAAGTGCCGCGAAGCATCGTTCGTTAGATCTACCAACCAAAGTTGCAGAAGTAGCACTTGGTGTCGCTAGATGATATAAAAGAGGATATCCATCCAGCACTTTCTGCGACGTAAGCTCAATGTCGGGAATACCTTCAATGTTCTCGTATAACTCTAATTGACCAAGCTCGAATACCTGTTCCAAATTGAACGTGGTATTAATTCCGACACTTTGAACACCATGCGCTGTTCTGAATCCAGAAGGGTGTGACCCAGAACCCAAAACACCAAACTGAGCCGCACAGCCGCTGGTGTCGCATGTAACATCGTGCTCTGCGAACCCAAGTGCCTGTATGGCGTAGAAAATACGCGAGTTATTACTCATAGCCAATCAATCTCCTTTCAATAAGTTCAACTATCCGAACTCTGTCCAGTATGTTTATACACCATTGAGACAGCGTGTTTTCTATCTAAGCTTACCAGACAATTAGAATATAACAACTGCAACAGTTGTCTCACATATTGCCCCTGATATCTTATTTCCGAACAACCGCGCTTATCCTGAATTAATTGCACATTGTTCATCCCATCGACATACCACGCTTTATTCGATATGAAATTCATAAAACCAAGAACTATATCTTGCGTCCCACATATACCCGACATTTGATTACCAACCCATCCATCCCCATCGATCATACCCCTCCAAAAATGCCTGTCATATTTCAAACATTCTGGCACAACAGCAATTTTGCTTTTCCGTTGAACAATCCCGTATTCAGCAAGTCGTTCAACTATTCTGTTAGAATAAATACTAAATTATACACAACTATTTTACGCAATGCAAGCTAAATATTTCCAAAATCAATTTCTATTTCCCAGACGACTCTGGCTCTAAATAATTTAGAATTCAAAGAATTAATCGTAGAAGACACGCTATTAGTAGATCTCAATTTTTTCCATGGATTATCAATAGTCATTTGTCGCCAATTCGTAACTCCATCAACAATGTCACCATATTGATCGAATGGAAAAGTAATCTGATTAAGATCTGCCATCCAAAATACAGTACGACTTTGATAATCTATCCAATCCATAATCAAATTTCTATCATTTGGGTTGTCGGCGAAAATATGAAAAGTGATATATCTTGTTTTTATTTGTCCACCACCAAGCTGTAAACCCCTTTGCTTTCCATTCCCAACCTCAATAAAAACACTAGGAAGCCATAATTGGTGTTCCCGGACAGCTGTGCTAGACGGTAAAACTTCGGTCAAAAAATCTTCTAGCGCATATCTCATCAGCAACCCGAAATCGTTACTATCTGCAAACCCTACGTGTATAGATCGTCTGGCATATTCAGCGCGAATATCGTCTTCTGAACTTTTGGGCTCATCGAATATTATGCGACCATTTAAATAATCAACATGATGCCTATTAATGCCGGTATCACTGTTTGGGTAAAATGTGCCATCAATATAAACCCCAGACACCCTAAAAGGATCTGCCGTACCACTACCGAGAGATATGCCACTCTCCCAAACCCATTCACGACCAGCACCCTCCCATACCTTCCCGTCCTCATATCTTTCGTCTTGCGCCAACTGTAATTTCGATTCATCATCGCTATACCAACTATCTGAGTCATATTCGTAAATATTGTATGCACCATTACTTGCAAAACCCGAATCTAGAAACCATTTTAAGTTGTACAGTAATTGATCGGTTAGTTCATAACCACCGAATCCGCCATTGTTAACACCCTTGAAATTTAATGCACACATTGTATTTCCTTCTATCTGATACGTTTGACTAGTATTTCAGCAGCCTTAATTGCTACCTCCTGCTGTCCCAGTGTATATTCTATGAAATTCTTACCAGCTTTACCAGAAATAATCGATGGTAGTACATAACCACCACCACCACCAAGCTTTTCTAATGACACCATAATCGCACGTCCACTACGCGATACTTTTTGTATTGTAACATCTAGATTATTATCATCTCCCTGGAAAACAATATCATACGCAGCCTGACCTATATCTATGGTAGGGTCAACGAGAAGCCATCGCATGACAGGAATTGTTATATCCGATGGTTGCGAAATATACTCCGCTCCTGGTAACGAAAGATAATCACCCCAACTATCCTCTATAGCTTGAACACGTATTGCGACTTCTGACCCACCAGTAGTTTTCGTTGAAATTTTAACAGATGATCTAATCAACTCAGCCATCCCGTCTACCATCGTATTTGCCGTGTTGTCATCCAACCCAAAATGAGACTGCAAATCTTCCGAACCAGTTCCTCGCAAAGATCTTGCTACTTCTGTATTATTAAAAACTCCTACTAACATGGCACCTATTTCTTTACTTATAACAGATGCTGCTGTCAATACTCGTGATGCCATTGCTTTTGATCCATCGCGCTTAATACCTTGGACCAATTGTGTTTTTGACTTTGCGGATAATTCTAATTTTACACGTATTTTGGGCATTATACCAACTCCCAGAAACTTATACAATATCTATCTTCACGCAATCCAACAGGTATTGGCCCCCTCAAAAGTCGAACCCTTAAATGTAATTGACTTTTAATATCATGGTTTACCAACACTGTACGTGCCCTTGATAAATCGTCAGCTTCAGTTAGGTAGGTTTTGAGTCTAACGATACCTTTTGTTTTGCTGACTGAAATACCAAAATTGTTTGCATCCTTTGGATTCCATTTGATTAGACATTTGATGCATTTATTTACAGGTGTCTCGATAAATCCACGACCCTTGCAGTATGGACATTTCTTTCCTCTATCGAATGGACGTGGACCACCTGTCCTGTATATTCCAGTCGACCTTTTTCTTAAAGTATCATATTCACAGTTCGGGCACATTTGCTGTATTGGATCAAATTCCAAATATACATTTTTGCCCAGTTGGTTAACCAACGAGTCAATATACCTTTGGTAAGTTGTTATTAGTTCATCTTTAATCTGAATAGCAGATGTTGGATCAAGAATCGGACAAGATGGTGGTTCGATTGGTTCGTATCCATTAATGAATAACGACATATTATCTGACATCATACCCGTACCAGATCCAGTGATGAACAAATCGGCTGAATTTGTAACCAAATTAATTCCATTGATGTATAAATCCAATTCTTCATAAGAAACACTTTTCCCGTGTAGATACAACCATGTATTAACGTTAATATATTGACTTTCTCCAAAAGTGAAAAGATTGACGCTACCACTACAGAAGTTGTATCCACCCACCACTAGGTCGTGTTGATTATAGTCTGGTCGATATCCTGTGGTAAATAGATTGGTATCGTTATATGTTCTGGCCAATGCGTCTGTATATAAATAAGTAGATTCTGATTGTGTATCATAACCGCCCACATACAAGTCACAAGAATCAGTTCTATTAACTTGTCCGGCTATACATAGCTCAAGAGTTGCACTCTCAGTAAGCGAACCTTTTATGTACAGATCGCCAGATGTCGATAGTAGACTTATCCCATATATAATAAGCGTAATTTGACCATATATATTCGTATTGTCTTCGCTTTGTACGAACAGATCGACAGTATCACTGATATTACCAAACCCATCTATGAATAAATCTAATGAAGTCGAAATAGTGTTGTCACCGTACAGATACATATCTGCCGATGCACTGTCCGTATCAACCCCACAAACGTAACAATCGACTTGGCTTGATAAGACATCCCGTACAATTGGTACTACTAAATCTACAGAATTGTTAAATACCTTTTTGCCATACACATATGCATCAAAATTCTTGTTGTTTACGTCTAAGCCACCAACATATAGTTCTCCAATCTCATTATATATTCCATGTGTTAAAGGTAAAACCAGATCACCGGACCCACTTGACACATCAAAACCATATTCAAAAATATCAAAATATCCACTGGTTGATAAGTGTGAATTAATTAACAAATCTGTATTGCTAAATTCGTTTGTCTTACCTGGTATGACAAATTGTACACTATTGTTCGTGTTATCTTTTCCAGACACGAAACAATCGACATAGTCGCTATCAGCCGCATATGGGTTAATGAATAAACTTATGTTTTGTGAATGACTTTGTTGTCCATATATAGTAAGTGGGATATCAGTGGTAACGACATCTACACCACCCACATACAACATAGCATCCACTATTATCGACCCATTACCTTCGACAAATAATTCAGCGTTATTGTCTGTGGGTTCGTGTGGTTGGTATATTACCAGATCGGTTGATGAACTTTGGCTTTCATAGCCATCAATAAATAAATCGTTGTTACCGACGCTGTCGGTGTGTCCGGTATGAACTAGCATGTAAATAGAGCCAGAAATACCACCATATCCATCGATGTATAGATCACTATCGTCACCGACTGCATTTATATCAAGGAGCACTGTATAGCCACTAGCACTTCCGGACTGACAATATGATATAGCAACCACGTTGCTGTCTAAGGTAGTACACTGGGCACTTCCTAATGGGTCGTTGTATATTGGTAGCTCACTAAAAATACCAGATTGTACGTATGATATTTCAGTACCAGATACCTCACCAACTACCCACTTTCCTTTGTATGAATCATTCACATCTGAGTATGTAAATATAAATCTATTGTCACCTATTCTTTGCTGGCTAATGTATGGTATGCAATTGCCAGGTGCGAAGGCGTATCGTTTTCCAAACGAAATGTCGGTTCCTATTATAGAACCAACAACCATAATTCCACTTTCTGGCGATTCGGTGTGGCTATAACCTAAAACAAATGTTTGTGGATCTAAGACACATATTCTCATGCCATTTGGACATTTCTCTGCTACGGTTGGAGTAAAAAACTCCGTACTTGAATACGATGCCGGTGGCGATGCTGAATAATCTATTAGACGAACTTTACCATAGCAGGAGTATTCTATCGGAAATCCTCCTGTTTGTTGCTCGTGTCTATAACTAACGATAGCTAAAGCATTATCAGAATCTATCACTTGTGATTGATTAGATGAAACGCCAGCAACAGCTTCTGCGACCTTGACCGCACTAATTGTTATATCATTATTTTCATCTACATCCGCAGAATAACATCTAAGTTGATTAAGCTGTTCGTAATGAAACGATACGCCTATATGTCCCGAATTTATGGAAGTCAAACTGCATCGATCTTGACGAACATTATCCATGTAATATTTCGGTGTGCCCCATACAACCGTTTTGCCACTTACACTTCCGCACTTCTGAACACCCCATCCAGCAGTTGTTTCAACACCATCGGCATCTTTACCATATGCATAAATACGATCGGAATCACCGGATGGCCAAATAAAACCAGTAGGCACAGAATCTGCATCTAAATATGGTGTTGACCCATTTATGAATATATTTCCAGATCCGACCGAAACATCTAGGTATGTTCTATCACAAACTACTACTTTGCTGGTATTCGCATCGGTGTCAGAATAAACTATAACATATTCGTCGTCTGAGAGTCGAGATATACTCCCTTGCAAACATCTTCCGTCATTAAATAAAATTGGCGTACCAAGTAGTGCCATTACACATCCATATTCATATTATATTCTCTTGATATAGTCCGTTTGGTTGTTTGGATAAATCCATTTTGTAGATTCTGGATAATCCATAAAGAATTGTCCAGAGAATGTATCGCTTGTGTCGGCGGTCATAAGATATAGATATTGTAGCTGTCTGGTCTCCGTGAGTGGTAAATTCGATGTTGACCATGCCCATCTACCCGTATCGCCTATCTGGTAACAGTCGCTAGACGACAAAGTTAATGGGGTATTTTGTCCACCAGTAATTTCCCAAATTTGTATCGTTACGCTTGTTGCATTTGTTAAACTACCCAGCAATTGGGGCGAATAATCTGGCGTTCTCAATAGCGTATCGATTTGTCTAACATCTGCACCAGATGTCGGCGGACCCGAAGATACAGTGAATAGGGGCATACTGCCACTGAATGGTAAAATTGATTCGCCATTCATGTATAGGTCTATATTATCGTTATCGATATCGTAGCTATCAATAAATAAATCGCCGGAACTAGACACCTGTATCGAATCTATACCTTCTATGAATAGATCCACATATGGTGGAGAACCAATATTGACAGCTATTCCTCGCGGATCTGAAAGATTAGTCACAATGATAGTTTGGTTGCTACCATCCAGATCAATTCTGGTAATATCATCTCTGAGGTAGTCCGAAACATACAAATGGCCATTAATGGTATCAATTGCTAGACCATATATGTTAGCATATCCCATTCCACTTGGGAAAATAATTGTTTGATTACCACCATCGAAATCTGCACGAACAATTTCTACCAGGTTTCCAATATAATAATTAGCCCAATAGATATGTTGAGAATCGTTATCTAATACTAGTGGGCGTGGATACGACAGTGATCCAGAAATAATATATTCGACATTACTACCATCCATATCCGACTTGAGGATAGATCCAGCAGCATCAGCTGAAGTAAAATACAATTTATCATTGGTGGTATCAATATCGATTCCAAAACCTTCGACAGAACTAACTAAAACCTCCTTATTAGATCCATCAAGATCAGATCGTTGTATGTTGTTGGCGCCGCCATCTGCCCAATACACTTTGCCACCATCCGGGTCTACAACAACTTCTCTTGGCACACTTAACCCAGTAACGATAGTTTCTTCTGCTGATCCATCGAGATTAGCACGTTTTATCGTGTCTGTTCCGTAATCGGAATAATACATTCTTTGGCCAATAAGATCCAAACAAATTCCCATCGGTTGGTTCAAACCGGTTGTAATTAAATCAGACGCATCTCCACCGTCGAGTCCAGATGATCGAATTTTACCTATTCCGGCTTCAACCCAATATAGGTCGCTATCAGATCCAAATGATGAGTGTGCATTCATTACCAACGATATTGAACCACTAGCTGGTTTGGGACCATATCCCTCAACAAACAAATTCAATACATCAGACTTAAATTCTATTGTCTTTACAAATAAATCAATTTCTACCAACTTATAAGCACTAGCCTGTGTGTATAAATTACCAGATATACTAGATGTTCCTAGTATAAAGTCTGTGTTACTGTATTCGTACATCGGTTGGCCGTAATAATTAGCCAAAGAATTTAGATTGAACAACTCTCTGTCGGTAAACTTGGTGAAAGTAGTTTTGTCTCCACCCCATAGAACAAGTTCATCCACCCACTGATTCGACTCTCCGTTAGATAGCTCAAATTTGGGAGCAGTATCTGTTGTTGGGATTGGTTGCGTGCCACTTCCTGTACCATAATCAGACCAGTTTCCACCATCAAGTGACAAAGAAAGTCGCCACACACCACTCGCCTCATGTTCTGCGTCTACAATAATAAGATGACTTTCTCCATCATTGAGTGTACTGCCTACACCACTAGCTGTCCAATGTACAGATCCACTATATGGCATGGTTATTTGCAAATCACCAGAACCGCTATACCCAAAACCCAAGCCCCTATCTATATCGACTTGTGTAGACTCAATCGTTGGATTTTTAACCCACATAGCGTTTGTTATGCGAGTTGCACCACTCATTGTTGGATATGTGCCAGATATAGATTCTATATTGGCTAATTGATCCAAACCGCCTATTTTGGCCGATTGAATATCCGATGCACTTTCAAATCCAGCGATACATGAAGTCGAATTAAGCGATGCTATGCTTGGACTGACCATACCTGCAATATTACCACCAACTTCCACCTTGTCACCAAATGAAACCGTAGTTCCACTTACTGTCGCTACGCGAACAAACTGCTTATTAACGGCACCTGGTTGATGAAGATACGACAAGCACACTTTGTTATCGCCCATATAGTCAGCACGTAATTCTTGTAATCTAGATCCTGTGTCTGGCTCAAATGTTGTAATAGCACCCGACGTTATGGTTTCACCACTAATAGACAGAACAGATCCATAACCTATAGAATTGTATTGCCATAGTGCTAGCGCTGTCGACGAATCTATTGGTGTTAAGCTAGCCCACTCTTTATATGTTGTACTAATAACAAATTCATTACTATTAGAAATCTGAACACCACTTCCAAAAGTAACAGTATCTCCACTAATAGAACAAACCATTGCGCCGCCAGTGTTTGATCCCTGGTTGTATAAGAATATACCCTTAGAAGAATCAAAAGTTTCCACTGCTGCAATTTCTACAGTAGACGGAAAAGCATTGGCCGATCCATATGCAAATGATCCACCAGTACGTGTTGCCACAACAGCACGAGTACCACCCAATACTGATGTGGCCATTAAAAAGTGCGTTGAATCTATAGTCGCAACATCACCGAATGTCGTTGGATTACTTCCATCTGGATACCACACGCTACTTCCAGTAATAGTATCGCCACCATCAGTTATCGTCAGAAGGTGTGTCCGACCATAATAGTGCATAAAGATAACAGCATGGCCATCGCTGCCATCCCAGTCCATAACAGTACCAAAAATTTCTTGACTACCTATGGCTACACCGTCTTCTGGGGAATATACAATTGAATCACCACTCACAGTACCAACTGTTTGGTCTAAATCGCCTATAAATAAAACGTTGCTTTCATCAAGACCAAGACATAGCGTTTTGGGCCTAATACTCTCTCCACTCTGTTCTGCCCCAAAGCTAAACGAATCAGAAGCAGCAGCATATATCGCATCATCTATTTTACCAGCCGTAAAACCAGCATCACCGCTCCATGATTGATTCTGGGTATATTCTGTTAAATTATCAAACGGATGATAAAATATAACGTTATCGGACCTAAGTATTCCAGAAGCTGACATATTGCATACCTCTATCTGTTTGAGTAAAATAAACTACAATTAATATATTCTATGGTCTATATCTTCGCCCAGTTCGATTAATAGCAAATTGATCATAATACCATGAAATAGAATTAAAACCCCGTTGTCCGGGAGCCCTGTTTGGACCCAAAACGGCTTGCCCCACACCGCCGCCAGTTGTTGCACCGGACGCTTGTAATGTCCATTTCAGGCTTTCATATGATGCACAGGGACCATATTTCAATATATCGCTATACCCCTTAAAACTAACGCTTGTATCTATAGCACTGTCGCCGTCTCTCACTTTAATACCCTGGCCAATCGCCTGTTTAAATTCGCCCTGTGTGATCAGACATGCTGCTTTCAGAGGAACCAAGGCTATGAAAACTGAATCATTAAGTTCTACCGGATCTGGCGAAATAGTAATATCTTCAATATTATATGTATAGTCGTATGCAAAAGATACTTCCGCGTCAACAATCATCGCAGAAGTAACGATAACCCGTTGAATATATTCATCTGTATACTTCTGTGGACTATCAATATCTCCGATGAGAATTCTAACCATCCATGTGAGTTCAACATTCCATGCCATGATACCTCCCACATTGATATTAAATACTTTTAATATAATCAGCTTTATCGTTCAGAGAGGGCATACCTCCATCACGACCTTCATTAGAAAATAAAACAAAATCGCCATTGTCGTCGTCACCCAAACCATCAGACATTCGCCAATGAAATTGTTCGCGAGTAGTTGATATGGTGGCAATATTACCAGTTGACCAACTATACTGACCTGTCGAGTCGATTTCTGAGCAACCGCTAGACGCAATAATGACAGGATCTCCGTCTTTCCAAAGTTCGATATTTACCGTCTTGCCAGTGGTCAATTCACCAACGACAGCAGGTGGTGCATCTGGATAAAATTCCAATTCTACAATTGATCGTCCAGTTAAAGACATAATAACCTCCGTTATTAATGTATTAGTTCCGTAATTTGATCTACCATATCAGTAGTCATAAATTTGTCAACGAATTCTTTTTCCGTATATCTTATTCCGGATGCAACAGACCTGGATCTTAACGGAAAATTCAGCGTGTGCAATCGCTTCGTAACTGTAGATGCATTTACACCAAGAATTCTACCTATTTGTGAAGATGATAATCCAATATTGTATAGGGCAATAAATATCGAATCTGGGAATAACTGATTGGCTTCTGATCGTGTTCTCATCGGCGTATTCAATAATTTTAGACGATTATATATTGATGTTTCACTACATCCGACCCTGGCAGCTATATCTGCACAGCTAAAACCTTCACCATATAAAATCTGTATTTTGTCGTCCGATAACAATATATTACCCCAAAAAAGACCTTTCATTAGCTATAAAGTTATACACCAAGAAAAAAAATAAAACCCGTCAACAGACGGGTTTGGTGCAACATGAAAATGATGAAACTATATTACATAGATATATGTCAAAATTTATGGTTTCAAAATATTGCGGATAGTTGTTTCGCTTACCTCATACATTCGAGCCAATTCAGAAATTGTTACCCCGACACCTCTTAAATGCACAACCCTGTCCCTTTCTTGTCTTGCTCGACTTTCTACCAACTTTTTTCTGTTACCTGGTGTTATATTATTGTCTTTCAGAATTTTGTATAAAGTGCTACTAGCAATTCCGTATCTGTTACATATTGCCCCAATTGCTTCACCACGAACATACGCTTCTAGTACACCAGACTTAGTATCTTCTGGAATTTCAAATCTATTCTTACTATAAAAACCAGCGCATCTTCGGCCTTGTCCTATAGCCAGGAATCTTGCTCGCACAAATGATAATGATTTGCCAAAGTGCTTAGAAATTTTCTGACACGACCATCCCTTATTATATAAAGCTAAAAGTTCTTCGTCCCCAATCCCATTATGCATATGCAATCTCTTATGCATATCTTCCGTTACTGTCATGCCATTGTCAATATCCCAAAATGGCTCATAGGCTTGGGACAATGCAAACAATTTATCACAATCTTCTATCGGATTTAGCTCTGGATACTGCTTTAAGAATGTGTTAAAAGCTTTCGAAAAACTGACAGGATAATGATGAATTTCAAGCTTGCCAGTTTTTCCAGTAATGCGACATTTATAGTCATCTCTCTCCATGCATGCTTTTCGCCAAAATTCGGATTTCTCACAATGGCGAATCCTATCATGCAGTCGTGTTATACCACCCTTGTAAGATTTAATCCTTGCACCATTGTGCTCTGGGGTAATACCATGCTTTTTCAAAATTTGTGCTATTGTGGTTTTGTGTACACCATAATCCTTGGCTATATCAGCGCAGCTTTCATTTTGGTTTGTATGGTATCGATCGCAAATAATCTGATGTTCCGATTCTGAAATTTTACGATTCGCTTTTGTCACCATTTCTTTCCGATCTCTCATTTTAACACCATTTTTCGACAATCTTTCCCAAATAGAAACAGGGTTCATATTATGTTTCTTCGCGATTTCCGTAGTAGACATCATAAGATCTTCGTATTCGTGTCGTATTGTGTCAAAATCAACTTTAGCTCTTGATTCTCCAGCGCTGCGTATTTCAACGTCATTTTCTCTGAAGCGGCTGATCAGTGTTTGTACAGAACATCCCACAATAGGGGCAACCTCAGTAGTTGGCCTCCCCTCACCCTTATATAACTTAATAGCCAACTCGATATCAATTTGTTTCTTGGCCATGACTTAATCTCCTTCTGTGATATTATACGTCGCAATGGTTATTTTGTTCATAGAAAAAAATATTTTCTTAGTTCTAATAAAAAATGAGGCTGACATATCGTCAGCCCCATTATTGTTAGAAACTACCTACTAAAAGCTGCCGAGAATAACTCTGCGTCCGTCGAGGGCAGCGAATCCATGCTCTTGCCATCCATAGAAACCCGCTTTCTGACGCCTGTGAAGCATATCATCTTCAAAGATTGACAGAGGACGTTTCACTGGCATGACAAAGGAATCACTCTTAGATAGATCCATACCGATAACAATTTCCTCATCATTAGTACCCATAGAAAGACCAAGTGTATCGAAAAATAGCTGGAATTCTTGACCAACACCTAGTTCATCAAGCGGATGTAGTCTAACACCGTAAATCCTAGCCATTGGGCCAGTATCTTCCCCGGCCTCAAAGATCTCTCTGCGAGTTAAATCATCTACTTCATCATGATCCCATTCGCGGATATCTTCCAAAGCCTCTGGGCTAATGTACAAGTCCGTTAGTTGTCCACGATTTATCGACGCGCTATTTCCACCAGCCAAACGTGTCATCGTAGTCTTCATCAACGAAACGAGCCTCTTAGTAAACTGACCGGCAGTAGCGGCACTGTCATAAACCAGTGGGGCACCCCCAAGATAATCTGTGCGACCAGCACCAGCTGCTATAATAACTCGCCAACCATCTGTGTTCATCTTCTGAACAAAACCAGCTTCTAGGACTTCCATGGCACGTGCAACAATACTCCAGCGTGCAGAGGTGGCATATTTTAGTGGCCAATCAATAGCATTACCAACACTATAAGTCTGAACAGTAACGGCATCTCCAACTACGGTACGCTGCGGTAAAGCGCCTTCGTTCGGAATCATATAAGCAACATAGTCACCCTCTTGTTCTGTCTGAAAAAGATCAAGAGGATACTCTGCGGTTGCACTTGGATCTAGCAATTCAGGTACGAAGATTCCACCTAGGATGTCGCCATCCAACAGCGCGGAACGCAAAGGAACCTGTAGGGCCTCCGCTAATGAATGCATAGCCTCCAAAGCTTCAGTTTTGTTTGGAGAACCAGTGCGTTTTAAAAGTTCTATTTGTCCTGCAGTTGGTTTCACAATTTTGCGACTCATTCTTCTTCACCCCCTTATACTATGTCAACAGTAAGCCGAACAAACCCATTGGCGTCCGGTGTGGTCTCAAAACGACCAACCTGTGGAGCACCCGTAGCCTGCGTAGCGCTAACATACCCACTTGCAGCCAGATATGCTGGTGCGCCCGCTGTCGGTGCGGAACCAGTAACCATATCAGTAACTACAAATCCTTTCGTTACTAAAGTACACTTATCGCCAGGACGAATTTCCAGACTTTCATAGTTGAGAAAATCTCTGGTTGCACTCATAGGTTCATTTACTTCCTGTAGCAAAACGCCCTTAGCAATTGCGCCGGACGGATTAGCTACATAACCCACAACGTTTGGATCATCAGTAATAGTAAACCCAATAGCTGCACCAGAACCCTGTGTAACTACGCTAGCTACACCACCTTTCTCAGCCGCAATTGTAGTCCAAAAGTTCGTGATATCAGTTGTTTCATTATACTCTCTGTCTGGTTTCAAGGCCATGCTTATTCACCCCCTTCGGTTTCGTCGTTTTTGCGCCCACATAGTGCCTTTGCTGTTGCGACCCATTCAGATTCATCTGACTTAGCCCCTGTATCAGCAACACTAAAGTCTGGACCTTCTTCCTCTTGTGCCTTATCCAAAACAGCTTCTGCCTGCTCTGAAACCTCTTCTTGACCATCAGCTTTGTCATTGTCTACATTCGACTTAGTACCTATTTCACCTGCGTATTTCAGCACTATGGCAAAAGTATCTTCGGTCATGTCTCGTAGTTCTGCCAATGTAGCATCTTCGTCTTCAATCTCTTTGACTTTAGTCAATTTATCCAGACGATCTCTGGCAATACTGGTTTTACGGATCTCATCTAATTCGACTTCACTTTTTTCCGCCCTAGCAACTGTTTCGTCCAATTTTGTCTGAAGTTCAACTTTCTCTGCTTCAGCAGACGTAACCTTACTAGATGCCTCCACCATCTCAGTACTCAATTCCTCCACTTTTGTAGTCAAAGTAGCAATTTGGCTAGCATAATCATTGCCTTCAAACTCTTTAACCTTCTCAACTAAACTAACTATCTCATCCTCTTTCGTCTTCACAATAGCCTGAGCTTCCTCAAGTTTCTTCTGAAGTTCTTGCATTTGTTTCTCATCCATGTCGTCTACACCCCCTTCCAATAGATCATCAAGTTTAGCAATCACAAAATTACTAGAAGCAGCATCGTGTTTTGCTGCAACTTTAATCACAGAATCTGGATTTGCTGGTTCATCAACAAATCCTTGCGCTCCAAAAATAATATTCTTTAAAACTCTACCAATCTTATATCCCTGATATTGGCCAGTTCCGTTGTAAATCCTTAAATGTTTAGTCAGAAAAGCGGTCTTCTCTGTACGTTCAATTATCTTAGTTTGTCCTGTTGCCTGATCTATTACCCCATAATCGAAATCTGGGAACCAGGCTTCCATAGACACGAACATTTCTCCTGATTCGGATTTCTTAATTATATCATTGATCCTACCAGACAATTTCGGAAAAGCGCGATATAGAACGCCAGCAACCTCTATATCAAATTCCTTCGGAGGCGACTCATCATCTGATAATTCTATCTCATCACCATCCTTATCAAGCACGCGACTATCTACGATGTGGCCTAGTATTTGTGTCTCGTCGTGATTATCGTTCATTGGCTTGTGTATCGGCGTTTTTCTGGCACGCCATACTTCGTCTGGCAAAAATATATCATCATTTAGATTCCACCCAGTACTAACAAGTATTGCGACAACCAGGGCGAGATCTGGCTGTTCTTGTCCAATTAGTTCTTCTACAGTTTGAATGATTGATGTGGTTTTTAATAATTCTGCTATAGATTTCTCACTAAAATAACTATCTAAATCCTTGATATTGGCTTTGGAAATCAAAAAAGCAGACGAACTTCCATTTTTGTTCGCATGGAAATCAATTCCGTCTTTTTTTTCAGCATCATAAATTCGCATAAAACCCCCATTCCCAATTTTATACACAACAATCGGTTAAAACTGTCGTAAAATGAGAACTATTCATCAGTATCTGATTATATATTACGATTTTTTCGCATATGTTCGACAAGGTCTCTCGCCGTCTGAGTATCATCGTGGACTTCTTTTGAAGCAAATCCATTATCATCCAAATCAGCGTGTGCTTCTGTTGCCAATTCTTCTGGTGATGGAAGATAAAATCTTCGCGTCTCTCTCATCCCGGAATCATCAGTCATATCTTCAACTGTATATGAGAAACTTACACTTTCGTGGCCATCGTATGTATATTTATCCATATAATACGACGACGCTGGCATAAGAATACCATTAATGGTCAATACGGTCTGTCTGGTCACTGTGTCTAATGATATGTTTACTATAGCCATAACTATTACCCCCAAAATACCCATTATCTATCAATATCGTTCACAAAATCAGCCCATGCTGTGGCTGTTAAAACTTTACGTTCTGTGAAAGTTGGCGAATCGTTAGTTGACGACGTAAAATCACCAATCAAACGATTAAACACATTTTCTAATTTTGAATCACCAACGTTAACATCAGACAATCTTTCTGCTATTAGTTTATTTGTAACCATGTCTCCTGGTCGTAATACAGACAAAATACCTCTCTTCACTCTTTCTAAATATAGTTTTTGTTCTTTTGTCAGTAACCGCATGTTTTTTGCTTTACATGATTTTAGGTAATTTTTATTAATCAATTTATCTATTTGATCTAAATATTGAAACCCTATCATGTATAATGTAGATAAAGTCTTTGGTGTCCGTGTATCCCGAACTTTGGTATCAGTAGTAGATGGTGGCTTACCTGGCGAATTATTACCGTCGTCTCGTGGCTGATCGCCATTAGGATTATCTCCACCACCATTATCGTCTTCTGACGTTCCAGAATCTGAACAATTCTGCTTAACTCTTTCTAACTCAATAGCCAATTCATTCTGTTTTTCCATAACAGAAAAGGGCCTATTATATGGATTAGATTTTTCTAATATGCCAGAACTATTGTCTCTAATTGTCTGCTCTGTTCTCATTCTTTCTAACTCAATACCATAATTCACACCAAAAACTTCTGTTACCTTTTCTGACGATATAATACCACGATCCAACAACTGAATTATTAGTTGTTTTTCAGCCGCTTCGTCTCGAAGCGACATAATACCAAAATTAACTGCTGGAATCCGCTTAAACCCCATTGCATCTGCCACTAGCCGCAATTCACCATCCATCCATCGGATAGCTCTGCTTCTCACATATTCCAATCGTTCAACCAATGTTTTCAATTGAACAAAAGCCGATTGGGCATTACGGGTACCAAGATCGGCACCACCGATCAGTGAATCTGGAATACCCAAACCACGAACTATATCTGTGTTAACTCCTTGATATTTATCGGCTCCCAGAATTTTATCAATCGGCGGATACTCTACCTGTAAATCGATCATATCATCCCAAACCAAATCCATGACACCGCCGCCAACGTTGTGCTGAAGAATATCTATCAATTTATCTACAGCGGCGGGAGTGGGTAATATTTGGCTGTCTGATTTTCCTAGCTTCCAAATGCGAATAACATTAATTACACCGTCGAGCGCAGCCATATCAGCTAATCGCATTTTTTCTTTAAACATCACATCTTCCAAAACACCATACAAAAATGGCGTTCCCCAGTCTTCCCAGTCGTCTTTCTTGTAATAATCAACATATATCCTGCTCATGTCGAGTTTAATTAATCTACCACTATTCTTCGCTGCTCGAATTATTTCTGGTGGTAATTCTTTTAAAAACTTCTTAGCGGTATTGGTGGATGGATTGTTTATCGAGTTGGCCAAAGATGTCGGTATTCGCATACCCAAATCATCTGAACCAAAAAATCTACCAACATCATCCCCAATCTTTTCTACAATTACTGGAGATATAAATGTATATTTCCATGGTATTTCTCGTTTTTTGTGTTTAGCTTTTGGAACATCAACTTTGGTTGGAATATCTGTGACAATAGTCTCGTCAACAGTCTCTGTGATAGACACACCGCCCTTTGCCATTTTTTGGGCCATAGGAATACTAAGTATCGCATTCTTTCGTCTTACGATCACATTGGCATCTCTCATCAGTAGTTTCATAAAATCATGCGCACGACCAGAAAGATTAACACGGCGAGCCCATTCCCTAAAGAATTTTTCCTGACTTTTAATTGGATGTTGTAGTTCTAAACCTTCTGCTGCAAAATCTGTCATCAGATCAATAATATTTCTGACCATTCCGACTTTACGATAAATTGATTGACAAGCCAAAATAATATCACCATGTTCTGTCGGCAGTTTGTCGTCTGGGCGTGCAGCGTCTTGGTCATATCTATTAAAACCACTCCGAAGATTAGTATCAGATGCGATAGCTCTACGGGGCAGCCCTCTATGCGCATGACACACATCTGGCAATCTATGTTCTTTTAGACTATTTGGCCCACAAGAGTATAGATTGTCATTTTTGACACTGGCAGATTCGGGTTTTGTAGTCTTATTTGTATTTTTATCTGACATTATTTATTCCGATCATATTGGGGTTCAATTACGATACCATTGGTTATACACAACAATAATATCTAAATTCTTTTACCCTTTTTAACAGCCTTAAATATGCCCCCATTGCGTGTACTACTAGCATTTCTCATTCTTCCGACACCCGGCCCTTGATACATATTCTCATTCTCGCCTGGTCTTGATCGTTTCTCAATATTCCCTGGAACATCATTGTAATCAATATCGGTCGATGGCGTAGTCTCTGTATCGTAAATATACTTATGGCATAATAAAAGTGCTGTGTATCTATCTTTTTTGAGTCTGCCTTTTCTACTACGACCTTCGACTGCACCGGGTCGCACAACCTGTGGTGTGTCGAACCGCTCTTTCCCAGTTGCAGTTTCACTCATTTGGATCGTACAAAGTTCATTTTTTAATTCTTCTATATTAAATACATTTTCTTCAAACGTATCAAAAATAATACCCTGGGCCTTTTCTGCCTCTATGGATGCATACATCTTGACGCTGTCAAAAGCTGGAAAAAGCAATGTTCTAGTTTCTAAACTTTTGTGTAAGGCTATGTTTGCGTCTTGATTAAAGTCAGTACTCTGCTTAACAAGGTGTAAAATGTGACGACCATCAGTCTCTCCGTCAGTGGTCTTTGGATCATCAAAATCAATTGTTTCATAAATTGGGAAATCACCAGCATCGATATCAAGCAATTTTTTAGTTCTTAACATCTCTGCCACAGCATAGCCTCCACCCTGGCTATCCATTTCAATTCTTACTGGATTAAATAATTTAACTATTTCCCGTATTCTAGAACAGCAGTAGGCGTAATAATCATCGTCGGTAATCAGACCACGCTTGCGTCGTTGCGAAAACTCTTTCTTATTAACAGCCCAACAATATACAACCCTATAATGATTTTTCCACACCTCAACTAGTGTAATAGCCAAATTGTCTCTTTCGGCAGCAGGGTCTATGCCCATTACATACTTACATTTCGATTGCCCCCTCATCGATGGTGTAAAAGTAATTGGACCGTCTGGTGTAATAATGGGTTTATTCGGCCCTACTGTACATCCTTCGATTAAGCTCCTAGGGAAAAAACCATCTGAATCTTTTACAAAAACGGCACCATATTCCATTAGATATATATTTTTTGGAAGTGTCGCTTTTGCGTGCGCCAATTGTCTGTCATCCAACAATCCATCTGGCAAATGGGTGTGTGGTATCCTAATTATTGAGTAATCCTTATAGTTGAAACTATCTGGTATTGCATATTCACCACCAAAAATTTGCGACACTTTGTCCTGATCGCCCTGGCTATGTATTATATCTTGCCACATCTGGTATTTTTTTGCAAAATGATTAAACGCATAATACGCTGTTCCTGAATAAACAATCTGGTTTCCATGAAATTTGCCATCATCTGTGACCAATTTCTTTTTAACATCATTCGGCAAATCAAGTTTAGCCAATTGTTTATCAAAAGCACGTTTCTTTGCTTCTTCAATTGGAGTCTTGGCTGTAGCCGCGAAACCACGAACGACCACATCAAATACATCTTCGGGGATACTAGCAAATTCGTCGGCAATAACTACATTTGCACGGAATCCTCTAATTTTGGTATTGTGACTAAAGAACCCATTGGCGCAATATTCGTGCCCATCCGGAACATGAACATCAAATGTAACACATTCATCATCTTCTATAGAAACTATTTCGTCATAATAAATGTCTGGATCAGCGAGACGACGAATGTGGTCTACACGCTCATCATCTATGTGACCATAGACTCGTAGGAAATTATCTACCAATGGACGACTAGCGGATTTTTTCACCTTTAATCGACCAGCACAGACCGACACACAATTGCCAGTGCCGTGTTGCGCTCGATTGTTCTCAGAAATATCAATCATATCACCAAGAACGCCAGGTATCTCGTCGTTCTGATCCATCCATCGCTTTTTCTTTTCAATACCGCTCAAAAGCTTGGCTTGTTTTCGTTTTAATCTGAACCCAATTTCGGTAGCAAAAATCAAAATATCTCGACCCGTTATTGACAATTCATAACATTCTTCCCATTTGTCATCTCGTTTGCGAGACTTCACATGGGCGACTATCCCGTAGTGTAATAGAATATATTGAAGTTGTCTCACCAATTCTTTGCTGGTATTGTAAAAGGTAATACCTATTTGTGTTCCACCGCGTTCTGTTGTTACTTGAACTGTACCATCGGTATCGAACAGCCCCGAAATAAAAGCAGATGTTATGTGACGCGGAGATTGAAGGATGGTTGTTGGGAACTGCTTGTGTTTAGTAGGCAAGTGATTCCTGTCTATTCCGAATTTATCCAGTAGGCCATTCCAGTGTTTTACGCTAGATAGCGTCCAGTGCTGTGGGTCTGATGGCAATTGTCTTATTGGTACTAATTTCTGTACAGCATGAGCCAACTCGATATCGTTTGTGGCAAACGCGATTCTTTTCTGTATAGTATAGCTACCATCACCGGCCAGTAGTCCAAGTGCATATGACTCGTCTTCTGTTATACCAACATCACCGTCGTGCCATCTAACAGAACGATCAAGCAAGATTCTGTCACCAGATTTAATTTCATCCATTCGAGTCCATGTAGCCTTGTTATCTCTGACGATTTTTAGCTTGTGGTTGTGTGTGGCATTAAATTCGAATCCGTGATGAGTTCGTATCTTCTTGGTTTGGGACTTACCGTTGCAATAGGACTCGTCGCTTAGTCTAAATTTTTTGTTACCCCAAAGTTCTGCATAACGATTAATAGTGGTTTGTTCAGTTTGTCCAGGAATTTGATCGTCAGATATTCTTCCGAATCCATGTTTGTGTGTTACACAAGTTAAAGTGTCACTGCAACCATCTCCCATTGGCAGGGCATAGATAATACTATCGCCAATTTTAAAATAACATAAATCCACATTTTGTCGTGGACCAGCCTTTTTCCCACCACCGACTATGTGTCGTAAAATGGAAGAATTTGACCAGATAGTGTCGATGTAGTTAAACACCAATCTAGCTTGTCTTAGTCCCGCTCCGACAATAACTACCTTGGTACCTGGGTCTAACAGTGCTCTAAGTACTGAATAAACAGCGAGCATGAATGACTTACTACCACCACGACAAGCTATCAACATGGGAAATGGTGTTTGCCACATCATCTGCAATATTGCGATTTGAATTGGAAACAAATCTATTCCCAACAAAGCCTTGGCCGTCCAGCCTATATAGTCTATGTTTAACATATGTCTGGCGACAACCACATCTAGCGAATCTTTAGATTGTTTAAGATCCTGGAAAATATGCTTCTTTATGTCTGGCACCCTGTTTCGGAATGGGAATAAATGGCCATATTCCCCTTGGGCACCATGTAAAAGATCATCTAAAGTTACGCTGTTATTCGGCACAATCTCGTCCTTTGATTATTTTGGTGACTGCGGAATCCACCTAGACTTTTCCAATCTTACAACTTCCTCAAAAAGCATCTGGGCTATCTTGCGACCACACGAACCAGCAGGGATAATTGGCACCCTGTGTTTCGCAGATAAGTGCATCAGCCATCTGATTAATGATTTACCAGGAACACCTTTTGAAAATTGAGGGGGCGATAATTCCATTATATCTGGTGTCAGCAAAGACTCAATGATAATATACGGATATTTCAACTTAGACATGCGATCTAATTCATTTTCAAACGCCTCTCTCTTGTGACGGTTATAATTCCCCCACAACTCAGAAAAATCATTTTTTCGTTCAATCGTTAGCAGGTCTGTGTAGCCAACCAGGCTATAGTCGCCAGTTTCTAGGGTCTGTCTAGTTGTGCCATCGCATCTGGGAGGTCTACGGTCCGGTACATGTGGTTGAAAATCCCACCCATGACCGCACTGCTCTCTAGTGTCTCGTATCACTGTATAAGATGGCAAAACAAGTCTAGGCATCTCTGTGTCTCTCTTTTAATACACACATAGGAATAAATACTAACACCGAATCATACTTCTATAATCGTGTTGTACCATACTGTCGACCATTTCTCCAAAACCAATCTGTCTACTCCATCCAAGCACTCGGTTGGCTTTGGTCGGATCGGCGTGCAATAAATTCACATCAGCTGGTCTATAAAATTTAGGGTCTATTACTACATAGTCTTTGTAGTCCAATCCTATTGTGTTAAAAGCAATTTCCAGAAACTCCTCAACAGAATATGTTTCCCCAGACCCAAGGACATAGTCATTCGCAACGTTGTGTTGCATCATCATCCACATACCTCGCACCATATCTTTTGCGTGAGACCAATCTCTTTTTGCTTTTATATTTCCGAGCAATAGCGGTGAAACATCCGAATCTTTTATTGGAAATCCTTCGTGCGTATCCATCCAGTTCTGTAGCATTGCCACATATTTTGTTATCTTCCGTGTCACAAAAGCTTCTCCGCGCCTCTCAGACTCATGATTAAACAAAATACCAGCACAAGCGAATATACCATAAGCACGACGATAAAGGCCAACCAAGTGATGGGCATATAATTTTGCCACAGCATATGGAGAATTTGGCATCATAGGTGTCGTTTCTGATTGTGGAGATATATCAGTATCACCAAAAAGCTCGGACGTACTCGCTTGATAAAACTTTGTTTTAGGGGAATAGATACGTATGGCTTCAAGTATATTCAAAGGACCAACAGCATCAATTTGGCATGTCGTAAATGGCTGATCGAACGACACCCCAACATGACTCATAGCTGCGAGATTGTATATTTCGTCCGGTTTGATGCCAGACACCAATCTGCAAACACACGGCCCATCTGTTACATCTCCATCTACAACAACAAAATTACTATTATTCATCAAATGTGTAATTCTGCCCGTGGTATCGACAGAAGACCGCCTAATCATGCCATAGACCTTGTACCCCTTCTCTAGTAAAAGTTCCGACAAATAACTACCATCCTGCCCAGTAACACCTGTTATTAACGCAGTCTTACTAATCACAATTATTACTCCTGTCTTCTAGAGCTTTTTGATATTTATCAACCAACTCTTGTACATCTGGAGATAGTTTTTGTTCAACAACATTGCCGTCTTTTCCGCCAAGCATTTCTATTTCTTTCATACAACATTTCTTATATTTCTCGCCACTGCCACACAAACACAACCAATTTCTGTGCCACTTCATGCGTTTTCTAGACAACGGCATTGTAACGCCATTGATTCTGCGAGACATATTACGCTCCAACGACCGTCTCTTGCTCATATGTGATACCTCTTTCTTTGGCACTAAGGATAGAATCTATTTGCCAACAATGGCGAATCGCCATGCGCTGACCCTCGGCATCAATCTCATCTGCATAATCTGATAATCCGGCGTTTTGAAACAAATCTACCAATCTGCTGAAATACGTATGATTATCTGCAACATGTTTAACATTGTTTTTCACCAATTCGTGACGACATGATTGGTCTTCTATTGTGGCGATTGTTTTGGTCATAAAATCTGTTATACTAGTGGCAACTAAACAAGATTTACCCAGGTACCTAAGTGCCAATGGGTTGTCGCAAATTTGTATTCCGCCACACAAAGGTATCATGAAAGATCTGTCGTTTATATACGCTTGTAGTCGAACCTGCCCCTCTGTGTGTACATTTGGACATACTTTTGCTGTGGCATAAATGTGTGATAACAAATCTGTGTTACACAAACGTCCATTCGACGGCAGACCCGCCTTGTTCCATATGTCATCTCCAAAGGATTGATATGAATATTTAAGCAACTGAAGACGTTTGAATAACGGTGCGATTAGGTTCAGCATTATATTCTGTCTGTGATAAAAATTCGCCACCATGGCTACGTCAGTAAGAATATCACACGTCGGAGGTGTCGCTTTCACCAAATTACCTGCGACTGGTACGTGTAGTAAATTTTGACTACACCATAAACCCATATATTTCGACCATAAATGTTTTTCAATTTTTGTGTGAATCACACGCGATTTGATTCTACTGATAACCGATGGTTCATCATCGTGGGCTATATCATACGGGCTATCTATAAACAAACCATCCCTATTTAAAGGTAACACATCGATCAATACTGTTACGTTGTTAGCATTGATTGTTTCAATTGGCAATTGCCGTATACCATACCTCGAATGCGTCATGATTAATGATATATTATGTTCCTCTATTATCCGAGAACAACCCAATTTGGTTTTGGGATCACACACATATATATTCCATCCAAGGTGGCGTAGTGCATCTACATACCCATCCTGTATCACACAGAATGACATACCAGGTCTAGGAATACACAGTGCATTTTTATTCATAGTCTTCATCCTGGAAATTAGTTTCCGAATCCATAATAATGGGTTCAACACTTCCATCTGGAAATTCGACTGGTTCACGAAACTCTTTTTTTACATCTTCTGCAGACAATCTCGTTAATTCTGCCAATTGTCCTTGTCTATCTCTTTCTTCCTGCGAATGCTGTAGTCTTCCAATCAATTCTAGGAATGTTTCTTTGCCGCCTCGCAATTCATCTAATCTATCTTTCCTTGTTGCCGCCAAACCGGAATAGATTCTTTGTCGTTCTTTTACTAGAGCATCATATCTATCGTTAACAACCTTCAGGTGTGAATGCTTATCTTTAATCTGTTGCTCACAACGAATTCTAGATTTCTTCATATCTTGGTCTTCATCGTCGCTTATGGGATGGCCCATAAGCCAATCTTGTTTTTCTGTTATTTGTCGTTGTATCTCCCTTATTAAAATCAATTGCCTATCGACCAGTATTCTGTGTTTTAGAAAATCATCAATCTGCATAAATTCGCTGATAACTATATCCTCGAATTGACAGCACAACAGACCAAAATCTGTCAGATAAGTTGCCAATTCATCTAATTCAAATTGCTTCTTAATAGTGATATAAAGATGCGTCTTTTTGAACTGACCAGTAAACCACGCCGCCTTTTCGGTATCGGACAACCCGTGCGGTGGCATGGATAAGTTCGGCTTATCAAGTAACGAAATATCAGATGTACCACCTTTCGTCTTAACAATTCCCAATGCCCTACGACGACGACTAACTGTGTCGACAGACCACTTATATCCACACTCTTTGATCAGTCGGTCTTGGATCTGCCTGTCTGTAAAACCATGCCTGATACATTCTCTAAGAACCTGCATAGCCTTCGGATTTGACGACAATTTCCTATGATTGACGTTAGACATCGATATCAGTCTCAACTAAAATTTCTGCTATTTTTTCTCTTAATTCACCAATTGATGATCTGCGAATTTTATTATTTCCTAAAAGATCTTCAAATAGACCCACCATATCGTCTGGTAATTCAGAATAAATTAATTTTAACATCTCGTCACAAACCATCTTGTCGCAAGGATCGATACTCGGATGACCAGCCGCTACTAATCGTCCATTACCAGACATATCACCATAATCCAGTGGTAACGCATTAACCAAATTCATTCTTGTTCTAGCAAGACCAGAAGTAGCGGTATCAAGTCCTGGACGAAAATATTTATCTCGTTTCAAATTCTTGGTTCTATTCCCAACATGTCTTACTAAGTAATTCTCAATTGGTCCTATTTTTGGATCATATCTTTCAATAGCTTCTAGACACATCCGCCATACCTCTTGATATATATCATCGCTTTCATAATAAGCGAAAGCGCCGTTTGCGCAACGAATTTTAGCCAAACGATCAATTATCGGATAAGCCTGTTGAAGTATCTCTTTACTAGCAGCCATTCTCTTTTTCCTTTGCTTCAGATGTGTTAAGCTCATCCTCTATCAACCGCTTACCATCACTTTCGTCTGGGTCTTGGGTCGATAAATCATCTTCTACTTGATTTTCAACATTTTTAGTACCACGAGTTATGAGCCTACAATTCAACCTGGTTTTCTTATCATTCATTTTTATCACCCATCTCGTTATACACATTGGTCCGATAAAATCGCCATCCATATATATAGAGAGCAGATTTCAGGCTATGTGTTCCATATTTTATTATTTTTAAACGAACAAATTTACAACTATCGAGTATAATTTGGTATGTCAATGTTCACAATAAGAAGGAACACACTGCCGTACATCTATCAATATGCGGTAATAGACGATATAAATGGCGAAAAACTTGGGGATTACAAGACCAAAGAACAAGCGGAATTAGCCATCAAATTTTTTAAACAACATGGCGTCCCAGAAAAGGACGAAAATACGAATGCTGTCAACGAAACAGCATATGACGTACTCAAAAAACGGATACAAAATCCACTGGGAAATTCACCGCCAACAACTAAATCATATTCAACCAAAAGGCGGGTAGAACTAGACGAATGATAAAATTAATCCACGGACAATTCGAAGCAATACCAGCGTCAGCAATAGGAGAAATTGATCTGATTATCGGAGATCCACCCGACAATATCGGATTAAAATATAGTGGATTTGTTGATAAATTTACAGAATCTGAATATAAAAACATGATGACCATTTGGTTGCATCGTATGTCGGAACTGACCAGCGGTCCAATATTTTTTACTTTCAACGAAAAATGGACGCATATAGTAGAAAACATAATACATGATTTTAATATACCGCTAATACAAAGACTGCAATGGCATTATACTTTCGGTCAAGACCAGACCAGGCGTGGCAAATACGCATTATGTTATAGGCCCATATATTGGTTGAATTCTAACTATATAAACCCAGAGAAGATAAAAGTACCCAGCGCCAGACAAACTAAATACAAAGACAAAAGAGCCGCAACAGGGGGTAAAATACCAGCTAATGTTTTCGAGTTCTCACGTATTTGTGGTACATTCAAAGAACGAAGAATATGGTCACCAACCCAATTCCCGGAGTTGTTAGTGGAACGTATCATAAAGGGCCATTGCCGTCCTGGTGGGCGAGTTTTAGACCCATTTATTGGCAGTGGCACATCTGCTATAGTTAGTAGTAGGCTTAATGTAGGGTGTGTTGGTATAGAATCAAGCGAACAAACCATAAATGCCACAGCGAACCACATAGGAGTGCGTTATGAGTAATAACCAAATATGTCTCACAAAAGAATATGCATCAAAAGAATTCTCACCATTTGATTTGCAGTTCAATGTCGATTTAATTAGTGACAATTTTACTTTATATGACCTTTTTTTGATGATACACAACGCAGAACAAAATATGCCTGGAATTGCCGCGACCATGGGCATGTCTAGCTTCGACGACTTCTGGCAGCAAATAAATCTAGATAGCGATGACGATCGTAGCGAAAATATCAAATACCTACAATTATCATGGTTCCCAGGATACGATATTATAACTACAAAAAAAACTGGCAAACCAACTGACCAGGGAGAAATCAAAGGTTTGTCTTCATTAATAGACCAGAATGTCAACCGATGGGACGACCCCAAACGTGCGTATATGTCTGGCTTGATGGATGTTGTCGGTATTGGACCTGGGTGCCCAAGCCGAAACTTAGATTTCCATGAATGCGGAGATGATTGTGATACAAAAACATCCTACGGTGTAGGGCTAACATCAGTGAATAATCTAGGACACCTACCAATTCGCGTATCAACTAAAGTAAATTTTTACCCACCCCATGTCGAGTCAGACAGAGATTTTAAACCAACTGGATTCGAACTAAACATACAACCAACACTTTGGTGTCTAGCAACTAGTATATTCTGGGAATTGACATTTTTTGGCTATACGCCTACCCAAATATCCGACGAACTACAAAAACTTAAAGACCAAATGAATGACATTAAAGAACAGTTTGATAAAAATAGCACGCCAGATGGGAGCAAAAACAATGGCGATTGAACAAAAGACATTCTCAAGTATAGTTAACATGAATGCTGCAGATATATCAGATCTAATAGAAACTGTCGCACAAGCAGCTACATTGAATGCTAATTTGGCAAGTAATACTTCAAATAAATTAATTGTGGCCGGAAAACTTATTGGATGCGCAAATGAGTTGATAGAACAGTGCGGGTGTAGAATAAACATCGTAATAGAACACCCCAGCTGGTCATCGAATATAACATATACAACAAAATAACATTATGATACAAAAAATTAAAAATTGGTTCAGAAACATAATGGCGACGTATTGTTTTGTCCTGAATCCACGACACAACGATACTAATAAAGTAATATGCGATGTATGTTGTGGACAAAATTCGGCATCTAATGTCACCCATGTTTTCGACGGAATATTGATATGTAATTCATGTTCAGAAACTATAATTAAAATCCATCTATTAAATAGACCAATCAAGACACTATGTCCAATGTGCGAAAATAATCAAAATGACAACTGTAACTATTGTGATCTGCCAAAAATAATAGAGGCATAAATTGTAACTTGGAGAAATGCTAGTATGACAAGTCATTTGAGAGAAGACATAGACAGATGGTTTGACTATTCATATCTTCCGTCCAAAAGAATAATTTATGTTGGTTCGCACAGCCCAGAAACAACCAACGGAGATGGCGAATCTGGCACAGACTGTCAAATGTCTGAATTCTTTATTAAGGCTATTACACATTTAAATCTAATATCAAATAAACCGATAATTGTACACATGAATAATCTTGGTGGAGATTGGTATCACGGAATGGCTATGTACGATGCTATTCGCGCTTCTTCATCACACGTATATGGTTTGTGCTGGGGATATGCAATGAGTATGGGATCTATCATTGTGCAAGCGTGTGATTCTCGCGTGGTAGCACCTCATTGTACATTTATGATACATGATGGGTTTGATACCATAAGTGGTACATGCAAATCTGTTGAAGCCTGGGCTAAACATACAAAAAAACTCAGGATTAGAATGTATGAAATATACTACAGCAGGATGAAACAGGCAAAACCCAGAATCACATTAGAAAAAATCGAACATCTTTGTGCCCAGGATAGCATATTTACAGCAGAAGAGGCTGTCAATAGTGGATTAGCCGACTGGATTCTAGAAAAACTGGATGATCCATCTAAATACTACGCTACAGACACACAAAACTCCAAATGGCAATCGACTATGAAATTAGGCAAACATGAGACAGACGACGACGACACAGGAGAGGATCAATGATCTTAAAAGAATATCAACTAGCTGCCAGAAGTACGGCCATATATTTGGGTATTCCCGCTAGTAAAATGATTTATCCGGCACTCGGTATTGTTGGTGAATGTGGAGAAGTAGCCGACAAAGTCAAGAAACTGATAAGAGATAATGGCTGGGACATGACGGAGGATCGCAAAAACGCCATCGCCAAAGAGCTTGGAGATTGTTGTTGGTATTTAGCGAATATATGCTGTGACACGGGACTGGATTTTGATATGATGTATATCATGCGTGGATCTAGTATTTCTCAAAAAATCAAACCAATGATACTTCCACGAATAGTATTGCATATGAATCGCCATGCGATATGTGTCGCTAATTCTTTGGAAAAATGGTGCTATGATTACGACGGTAGAATTGGAGAACAGTGTAGATTCAAAGATATACCGATACATATGTCAAATATTATCTCGTGTATTGAAGAAATTGCAGTTCGATGTGGATTCACACTTGGACAAATATGCAAGATGAATATAGACAACCTAGCTGGACGGAAACAGCGTGGGACATTGCATGGGGATGGTGATAATCGCTAATGTGTATAACTATTATGTGTCTCGCTATGCAATTGATTGGAGGAGATTGTGTTGATTCCGGTTGTCTGGGTAGTATTGATAGATAAGGATAGATTCCTTCTTTCTCAAAGATCTTACTCGGATGTTGCTGGTGGATCATGGGTATTCCCAGGCGGAAAAGTAGATGGAAATGATACAACATATGTACTCGCAGCATATAGAAAACTAAACGAAAAGGTTGGAATAGAAGGAAAACGATTTCGCTCGCTATATAATATCAATGTAGAAAAATACAATATAAATATATTTCTATGCGATAAATGGTCAAACATACCATACCCAGCCTGCAGCGATATAATAGGAGTAGGATGGTTCAACCTACAAGAAATGCACACTATAACAAACCTTCTATCTCCGTTCATAAGTAAAAATTTACTTTTCTTTTCGTATATGATGCAACACTACGACAACCATCGTGACAAATGGGCGTCGGAATGGATTCAACATAGATAAAATGTCGAAAAAATCCATACCACCTATTATGTGTGTTTTTGAAAACTATATATGGGTTAATTCTCCATCAGAGTGGACGATGAAAAGTACATATTTTAATGGAACACTGTATGTGTCAATGTCGATAAAATTGTACAAACCCAAGCGATTAAAACATATCAGAAGAAGTATAAGTATAACAAGTGTACGCGACAGATGTCAAGACCTATGCGGTCTAGCTTCTGATCTTGTGGACGAAATGAAAACAGAAGTATAAATTGAGAAGATTATGCTAACAAAACTAAATAAACCCAAAAAAATGTTACACTTTCTTATACATAAATGGCAATTGTTAGTCGTATATGCCGCCCAAGAACGTGTGCATGTAGCTGCAAGCAAGTATGCTAAAGCCAACAATGTTGAGTTGCCAGAACCACCCCTAGTTATAGACTCCAAACCATGTGATCAGATCTCAATCATTAAAGCCAAAATCATAGATATATTACCAGAAGCAAAATTCATAAACTATAATTATGAGGCGCAACTACCATTGGACCCAGAAGATTTTGTAGAAGCATACATTGGAGATCATATAATATGTATAAAAAGATTGTTCAAAATTATAGGCAAAATGAATTTGGAGTAACATAACGTGTCTATTTATGTAGACGTTAAATGCGAATGGTGTGGTAATGTTTTTAAAAAACCACGCAAAAGATTCAATCAGACCAACAAACTTGGACAGAAACACACGTGTTCTAGATCGTGTGCGTCAAAATTAACAAACGAAAATCGCAGATGTAAACCAACAACCCAAAATGCCCAAAATTCACGCAACGACAAAGAAAAATTCCCAGAAAAAACACATGCCAGATATCTTGTACGACAAGCAGTTAAATCTGGCCATCTAGTTCCCCCTGGTGAGTGCGAGGTATGTTATTCTGACCGCAGCGTCGAAGCCCATCACCCAAATCACTCCAGACCATTTTTTATACTTTATTTATGTAAAAGATGCCATGCGTCTGCTGATGATTCTGTAGATAAATGGGAAGGTTTGGGTACTGATTATTCTGGGTGTATAAATAAACAGATAAAGCAATGAAACCAACAAGCTTAATGGGAAAATATTCGGCAGATATGGGGAAATGCCCACCCAATCACTCAATCGACAGAATCAATAATGACGGCAATTACCATCCAAGCAACTGTAGATGGGCAAACCACACAGAACAGGCAAGAAATAAAAGAAGCAATCGACTAATATCATTCATGGGGAAAACACGGTGTGTATCTGTATGGGCTGAAGAATATAAAATTCCATACAACGTTTTACATATGAGACTGCAAAAATATAGATGGTCTATTGAGAAATCGCTAACCACCCCAGTAAGACCAAAGGAGAAATCTGGTGACAAAACTAAGATATAGGATACAAAAGGCATTATTTCGATTCATAGGAGACATTAGGTGGCATGGATGGCTACGCCCTATGTGGATTACTATTAATGGAAGATCGTTCAGCTTAAAAGGAAAGCACTACCGTAAGGTTGTATCAATAATTAAGCCTGGCGATATTGTAATACGTAGATTTGAAGGTTATCTAGACAGAATCTTTCTGCCCGGCTGGTTTAATCACGCCGGTATATATATCGGCCATAATACGGTAATTCACGCAATTAGCGACGGAATAGTTACCGAAGATATAATTGATTTCATGAGAACCGATCACATGATCGTACTAAGACCACCATCTAAATGTGCAAAAACGGCCGTAACAACAGCAGTGTCTTTGTTGGGTAGACCATACGATTTTAGTTTCAATTTTAATGAATCACTAAGATTTAGTTGCACAGAACTCGTGGACCATTGCTATAAAGGGTTGATATCTGGGAAAAAACGATTAGGTAGAAGAACTGTGGTCGCTGACGACATTGTGGAAACTAATGAATTAACTGTTGTATGGGATTCTAGAAAGGATGTCTAATAATGGACAATAAAGAATTCGGTGATCGTCTACAACTACTTATCAACGAAATCTCTGGTTTACCAAAGGAACAACAAGACAAACTAACCCCACTTGTGACGGAGACAAAAAATCGGCACGAACAAATAGCGACAGATTCTAAAAAATTAGCTAATAAAATGACACAACTTAGAATTTGTGTGAAATATATATTATTCGATCTCGAAGCTACCAGAAGAGAAAGAGATCAACTTCTTGACAACGAGAAACATGATAAATAACTATCTAACTACTCTTAGTAAATGAATTCAAATCGCACTCATGCGGATTAAACTGACGAGTTTCACCATCCCTGTATGGCAGCTTATAGTTTGCCAGTACGACCTGGATTAATTCAAAATCCGTCTTATTTTCGTCGTGAACAATTTCCAACGCATCTTTCCCACAAGCAAATGCCGCAAATGCCTCCATATTAGCCCCTAACGAATCTCTCCATCCGGGCAATAGGGCGATCTTCCTACATTTGTTGACAACAGCGTTCAGATCCTCCGTCATACATTGGCCAAAAGAAGACAGCAAATAGCTATCGTGTTCTGCCGGATTCCAGACAGTATAACCCTTTTCTCTCAGTAAATGAGACATCATGGCAAACATCTGTTTGTTTAAATCTTTATAGCCCCTCATTGGACCACCGAGATAAAAATCGTACATTTTTCTCTTTGCGAATAATCTACTAACCATCCCCATAACAACTGTCTCCATGTTTATCGTCTTCATTAGCCATTATACGTCTAGCCATACCAACTTCATCACGCTGTATGCACAGGTCTGCACATGCTTTCCGACATGCGTCCCATACTGGTCGACATTGTGATCGTACTCTGACCATGGCAATTGGATCAAGTCCCTGGAGGGAAAGCGTATCGCACCAATCATAAAATGCTAAATCTAGAGTTTTCATAGACAATTCTCCATTGGATCTTGATACTCGTTCCACTCCGAAATAGCTGCTTTGTTGGCAGCACAAACAATAGCTTCGACATCACAGTTATAAAATCCAGAACAACTGAAACTGTTTATCTCCAACAGGTACATATTATTATTATGTTCCGCTATGTCTACCGTGTAACATCTATCCGGTTGCCATTCCTCTTCTGCTATGCGGTATGCAAGACGCAAAGCTGAGTTAGGGTATGTGGATGCCTCCGTGGGTAAGTATCGAGACCCTGCGACTACAACACGATCACATATGACGAATCTCCATTCTGCATTAATGTGTTTATACGGTGAAGCAACAATTAGACAATCTGGCCCAATCGCACCAATAAGCGATTGAATTTTGTTCGAATAATGCTGTGTTAAAGCGTGTCCCGAAAATGGCTTAGCCCCACTATCTGGTCTAATAAACAGCCCACTATAGTTCGCATCTGCACAAATACCCTTGTGTCGTCTTAATAATTCTCGTATGGGCATCATATGGTATCGATGATTAAGCAAATATTTACCAAGATACGTATAATATGTACTACATTTCATATTTTCGAAATTGCACCAAACTCCTGGTATAAACTGCGATGTACGTCGAACGTTTCTCACAAAATCAATGTCGCCATAGCATATTGTACAATCATTTTTGTCGTATTCGCTCAAATCGATTCTACAACCCAGGCGATGGTCAATTGTACTGATCTTGATGTCGTTAGATACCATAGATGAAATAGTAGATATAATTCTACTGACATTATCGTCATCCATGTTTTGTTGTATTACCCATCGCGGCATTGCATAACCACACTAATACAAATGTATTTTATGTCGCCGTCGCCTGTTCAACACCACGAACAGCACCATCCTCTAAGATTATAGAGCATTCATCGCCCTTCGACACTCTCTCCAACCAAATCTGCGCATCTGCATCTTCGGCCATCTTCGCTATCATGGCTAGATTTTTGTTGTCAAGCATAGAACCTTCTCTAATGAGCAATATTCGCAATTTTGGATTCATAGCTAATCCAATAGATACAGATATTTTTATCTGCTGAGCAGTTGAGCATTGAACAAACGGGATTCCTTCGAAGGTAACTATGTCGTCGTCAATAGCAAGTCCCTCTATTGGAAATTTAGCTTTTGCCAAAGCCTTGGTTTTATCTGTAGTAATTTTATTCATTTTAGATACTAGAGATGTCGACTGTTTCCTTAATATATCCAGTTCATTAGCTAATTCGGCATACGCCTTGTTCGTCCTAACTTTAGCATTGACGCTGTCTGCCTGGTTCATCTTCTGTTGAATTGCTTGTGTGTCAACTTCTGCTAGACTTGCCAAATCGCTCTGTTGGTTCTTGATAGTTCTGTTAAGAATTGCTACCTGCTTTTTCAACTCTGCTAATTTATCTATATTAATCGACAAACACTGACGAGTCGAAGTTATTCGTCTATTGTTGTCAAGGGCGATAGTATATTCTTCACTAAGTGCTCCCGCAGAAACCTCATCATCTGGTACATCATCGTATTTAACCAATCCGTCTAATCTTGCTTTAAGACTCTTGCCTTGTTTATTAACGAGTGCTCGTTGACCAAACAATTCCTTGTATTTTGTATCAATTTTGTCAAAATCTAAGCCAACCAATTTCTTTAAAACTCCTGCGTGCTTCTTCGCATCCATCCTAGCAAATTCTAACGGATCGAATGTTAAATCACCCGTCAACTTGCTAAGCATTGCCTGCGGCGAAGGGAATATGGCACCGTCCTTGTTCTTAACAACAAGACGAGTACCATTCTCTGTGAATGTCCGTGTTACCTGGATATCACCCATATCCAAAACTACACGAGCCTTCTTTTGTCCATGTCTAATCGGTTTACATGGAATTGAGTTGGCTCCATTTAGTGCATATTCGATCGAATCTAGTACACAGGTTTTGCCAGCAGCGTTATCACCACCGACTACCACAAGAGATCCGTCTGGTTCAATATTAACCACCTTTAGATGCTTAACATTTTCTACTTCAAGACCAACTATCTTCATAAGTAATTACTCCGTAAATATATGAGATGTCTAACATTCATTTAATTCTAGTCGTTATTATGAATAATACTTTGCATTTCCATCTTTAAATTCTTCAATATTATCGGGTGGATCAATTCCCAACATCGTGAACATATGATCCAACACCGGTTTGCCATATAACAATAGAGACTCGTATGTCACAACAACAAATGGCACCTTACACGCCTTAAGTCCATTAAAAATCATGGGATAAGCAATTTGCAATCTATCCCACGACTCTTTGTACGAACTAGTATGTCCAACCCTAATCTGCGACTGAATTGTAGAATGCCAATCCCTTGTATTAACTACAGCCTGGACATCAAATCCAGCATTTTTCAAAGGCGATACCATCTTCGGAATCTCAACCCAACGACGGATATTCGTATTCATTCCATCTAACGGATAAGTCCTGTGCCATACAATATTCATTTTTTCTGTTGGCAGATGACTGTCGAAATAATTACCACTTTCTTTACCATAATATCCAACCTTATTGAATTGTCGACACATCATCCGCGTACCAGTTGATTCAGCGCCTAAACACAAAATGGCTCTTTTGGTCATCTACAACATCCACATCAATATGAAAGATACCGACAAGCCTAAAGCAAACAACAAGCCTAAAGCAAAAAATACAATTGGAATACTCCATGGTCGAAAAATTAAATAATCAACCAAACAACATAAGTTAAAATATATAATCCCAAAAACTTTCTTCATAATATTCTAAGTATCTCCACTACTCAGTAACCACCTCTTCTACTACAACACTCAAATCCGACTTCGCAAATAATTCCGGACGATTCTTCTGCGGACGACCACGACCGAAACTTACCAAAACACGAACAACAGATTCACCATCAATAGGATTTTCAAGATCTAATGATTCTGTAACAACAGTGACCACTCTTGCTGTCTTGCCAACCACCGCTGGACATACATCGCAACGGACAACCTTTACTAATTCACCAGTCTTCATCGTCGTTCTCCTTGAAACAGAAACATTATTCATTACAATATGTTATACCAAGAAAATAACTACGTGTTCTACAAAATCTATTTGTTGTTGTATATTTTATTCACATATCGGACGTTATTGGAATAAAACCCAAAGTTATAAATTAAGTATTCGCTAAATCACACTGATCGTCAAACGACCCAAGAGGCAAAACCAACCCATCCATGATCCTTTTAACCTCCTTCCTCGCATCGTCTTCACTATCAAAAATTCGACTAATACCAGACATATTGCCTCTGATGTATAATTCAACCGCATACTTTTCGCCACATCGTTTGAGTACAATCCCAGTACCATTCATTATTCTATCCACTCTTTAGTCATCGTGATTTACCAACCCTTTAGCGATTTGATAGCCTTCGCGATAGAAATTACACGATCTGCAGCTATTGACCTATTGAGTTTCGACACTCCGTACCCAACACATTGCGAATTTAGGGCTGTTGTTCTATTAATTGGAATAGTAGTTTTCATATTCTCTACTAGAATATCTACAGCTGCATTCAACTGATCCATTAAATCAACGTTCACCACCGAATTCTCTTCATTATAGATAGGAGTTTTTCTAGTTGCCATAATTTTCACCCTGTAACCATTCTTTGCATAATTGCCACATATAAACGTTTAACCAAGCATCCCACAAAGCATGATGCAATTTAACATCGCCGTGATTCATTTGAAGCATTTCGTTGGCACGATCTGTTACGGTTGATTTGATAGCTTCGTATGTAACATCTGACAAATTCGCCATCATGAACATAATACTATTCAAATCGATAGATCTATAATGAAATGGCCAATTATAATTCCACACAGACTTCAACATAGGCAAGTCAAAAGAACCAACATTCATGCCCATGGCATAAATGGGCTTAGAATCTGATACACGCTCAAGCCAATTGGCAAATTTTTCCAACCCCTCCTGTGCGGGTAAACTGCGGTTGCGCATATCTGCATACCTACCAGGAGGATTAATTATATCTAACCCATTGATAGCCATCGCCTGTTTTGTCACCGTATAATTATCCCACTCTAACTGAACATAGAATGGATCAAGATGTAATGTTTCATCAAGCGCAATTGCACCGATAGATAACACACTATGAACACCAGGTTCTAATCCACCAGTTTCTAAATCAATTGATACAATAGATTGTTCTGTCATCGACATTGTATGCCCCTATGGTACATCGCATTTAAATGGCACAGACTTTCCTGTGGTCACGGTTTTGATATCGCAGACACGGATTACATGATGTTGGCGTTCCTTTATGCAAGCATCGCAAATACCTATCTCTAAAAATCCATCATCCGGCACCGGATCGAATACCGTAGAACCATAATTTCCGTATGCACGAAATATTAAACCACCATCGACAGCATGTACAGTTGTCGGATCGGATGCATCACTTGTACCCATCTCGCGACGACATACAAAACATTTCACATCTTTACCATCAAACATCGCCCATCTCCATATTTGCATTCCAGTAAAATCTATTTTATTCAGCGTCAAACCAAATTTCGTAGACACCTGCCCCCATAGACCGTCTCTTCATACTACATTTTTGTCCATTTCGAAAAATCCAGTCACCATCATCAAGCAAAATCTGTTTAAGTTGTTTAGATGTCACTCGTTGTTTGTGGCAACACGATCGCCAATGATTAATAGACAACCTAGAATCAGACATCACAACCCTCCTCGGTAAAATGGATTTTGTTGTTGACAATCAGCGATATACAACACTGCGTAACACCAAATTTCTCTGCCAGTCGTATTTGTGTCATTCCATTTGAACGCAATCTGCGGATTTGTTTTACGTCAGATGGACCCAGTCTCCTGCGACAACAATTTCTGCGATTAACTTCGGATCGTAAACCCCACCTAAGAAATCTTTGAGATCTGATCCTTCGTGGTTGCTGTCTTTTTGCACTACGAATACAAATCGGTTTATATAAAGGATTTTCCCCCTTAAATGCTGCGCATACCAACCTTTGTGTCAAATATTTCTTACCACGAACATTAGTGTATTGATATCCTGTACAGTGGGTAACTGGATTAACCCTAATCAATCGTCCATTATGTCGTCTCCAAATATTACCCTTGCGATCTGCGTAATAGTCATCGTGTCCAGGTATCTGTTTTCTATCCACACGCCTACCCATATGTCATCCCCCTAAACGCTATAGCTACTTCAAACAACGAGCACCTTTGCGTATCCAAGAATAGTCTACCGTATTGTCTGTAAAAACCACTAGCTGTCTCACAAAATTCTTCCTTGGATTGTGCTTTGTTACATACGACGTGAGTCTTAATATGTTTCCATTATAATCATAAACCCCACCGCCCCATGCGTGGCCATGGCATAACATTGTATTTCTCCACAACCAATAACGAATACCCAACATACTCAATCGCGATGGCGTAAATTTATTCCTTTTACCTTCCTGTTCCCCAACTGTCCATGATGTAATATTGTCGACACCCAAAGAAATCAACCAATCTACAGCAATCTTGTATGATTCGGCCGAATCTATCCCGCCCCTGCGCAATAACAAAGTACATCGTGGTGCCAGACCATGTTCCCTAATATTGTTAAAAATAGTATCTAACTTCGGATATTCTTTTAGACCATACGCATTAGCCTGTTCTTCTTCACCAGTCCCATGAATCGACACGGCAATACTGGTCAACCCTAGTCTCTTCCATACAGGCAGATAGGCTTTACAAAATACTGGATCGGCCAATAAAATACCATTTGTGAACAAAACAACAGTTGGAAAATAGGCACCGTCACGAGAACATTTGCTATATACTTCAAGGGCCTTGGTAACCGCCGCTGGTTCGCATGTGGGTTCACCACCACTCGTCAAAGATAGGGACCAGCCACCATATCTTGCCGACAATTTAATAGCAGATTCTAGACACCTCTCGTATTGTACTTGGTCAACATGCGACCTTCGTAGTGGTTTGCCAGCGCAAAAAGCACAATTGGCATTGCACTTACCATCACCAACCAATGCAGAAACACTATAGATTTTTTCTATACAAGACATACAATTATCAATTCAGTAATGTCGCGTCCAAGACAGGACCATAATATTCAGAAAAACTCCACTCAAACACTTCTAATATGTCAATACCTTGTTCCTGACAATAAAGCGCACCTGTCCAAAACGCAAGCCCAAAAATCAAAAGACCATAGAATATTACTAACCATACCAGTACGGCAAAATTATCAAATATATTTCGTATTCTCATATCCGACCCCCAATTGCTACTTATCGGAATCAATTATAGCATCAACAACCTTCTCGTTCCAAAATCTAAAGCCGGGCTGTTTACATCTACCCATATGAACCAAAACACCAGGAAGATGGAATGTAATCGACGGATCTGTATGATCAATATGTACACCCACGGAAAACCACGGATTTCGTGCTATTTGTATATCCCATCTCCTGACCATTACTGTACTATACTCTTCTCGAACCAGTCTGTTCACTATTTTCTTAGCTTCTTTGTTGGTCATGTATAGTTCCTATAATATCAGCCAAAGAAAAGCAGCAACAACCCATACAATTGAAAACGATAGAATAATCCAATAAAGAATCCGTATACTTTTCATGTAATCATTGTAGAAGTTCATAACTATTCAGTTTCGACAAATCTATCGTATTCTTCTTTGCTAACTGACATCCACATTTTACACTCGTCATTGGAATCTTCAAATTTACCATCAGCTAATAATTCGTATTTTAACAATCCGTTCTGCATTGTCGAAACCCTGGCACTATCAATACTCAGTGGATAATATAAAAAACACATTTGTGGTCTACTGAATACTGAAATCCCGAGATTGACGATCAAAAAACCTATTACCAAACCAAGAACAATCGCAACAATATCCAACGAGTGATTACTCATATCTACATCTCCCGTAAGTACAACACGGACCAACGACTCTGTCTAGACACCACCAGTCGCCACATCTATCCGCACCACATAAAACACATTTTGTTTTTTCTTTATCATTATATGACGATGCTATTATAGATGATAATACAGTATCACAATTTGATCCACCGAGAACGATTTTAGATCCAGTCCAATATTCCCACGCCGAAATTGGGACACGAGTTTGACCACGAATCCATCGAGCAAGTTGCCCGACAGCAAATGCAGTTGTGCCTCCCATCCCAAGCCTGCCGTAATTAATCGACAGAGCGCCGCTGTGTTTTGCAACTTGAACTAGTTTGGTTTTTGTTTGGAATCCTGGTTGATCATAAGTCAAATATAGTCGATTGTTTTTGTGTGAAAAACTTAGATATTCCGCAAAAGTGTGTAAAACATCATTCACTTCGTTAAGTAAATCAATCTTCGTCATAGTCACGGCAACACATCCTGTTCGTTATATGATTCAAGTAATCTATTATATTCTTCTTCAGTTAGAAGTAACTCAACTTGGCATACCCATGGTGCTGTGTACATACCCATCTTTCCAGATAATGAAAGTGAATGAGACGGAACGTCATCCGATACATCAATTGTAAAATCACGAATATCCAACGGAAAATGCGTAACACAAGTTCCATGACGAACCCAACATGATGTCATATTCGCGAATATAACTAAACATAATGATATAAGCAAAATGGTTCCAAAAACTTGAAGTGTTTTTATTATCATAGTTTTTTATCCAAATCAGTCTCGTCATTAAGAAGTGCAATAATGTATGATTCAACAGCCACAAGAATTTCTTGAGCAGTCGAAGCAAGAGCACCTTTTAGTAAAGATTTAGTTTCTTTCTCGAACCACTCTCCATATTCACTTGGGTATCCACGGATTTTACAACAACGTTCATGTACCGACATTTTCGTCAATTCTCTACGAAAAAATGGCCATAAACGCCCCAATCTTTTACGTCTTGCAAGATACTCCTCAATTACCTCCATATCGTCCATAGTCCTATAAAACTTAATATTGTTTAATAGGCGATTGCATCTCTCAACAACATCCCACCTATCCATCGTAACAAAACCCGCTTGTATATCAACGCACATATTGTGTTATCTCCCGTGTTTTAAAATACAATACGTTTACAACCCTATGGGTTGTGCCATCTTTCTAGTAAAAAAGCTTCACTGGGGAATCAATATGATATTGACGACCACCAAAATCATACTCTCTCCACAGTTCTGATCTCAAATTTCGCGTTTCCATAATTCAACCACCTAAACATTTAGTCGGGAACACAGCATTTGGGGCTTCCCGTATAGCCTCATCCCAAAACTCTTCCACAAGAACCTCAGCAGTAATTTCATCTATTACATTATTTTCTGCTTCCACACCTACCATTGTTTTAATAGCCGCATTTACTGCGTGATCTTTCGGTAGACCGCATTTAACAATGGCTATTGCCTCTGAGTCTTCTCCCACAAATGGCAACTCGGGAATATTTGATAAACCGTCTGGGTAGTATAGCTCAACAGCTTCTGGCCCAGAGACGTGTATCGTTGGACCGACACTACAATTATCACATCCAGAAAGCATCTGAATAATGTACCAACCACCAGGAGCCTTCAATTTATAGGTGTGACCACTAAATATACAACCACATTCACACATTCAATCCCCCTCTCCAAGAAACTGACAAATCTCTAATGTTCCCCTGTCGCCTTCGTCCTCAATTAACATCCCCAATTCTTCTGGCATTAAATGATCTTCCATACCCCCTTTCTGATTACTACCCGTGGCGCCATAATTCGTTCTAGCCATGGTGAAGGAACCAGTCTCTTGCCCATTATCCCACGTCTTCCATGTCCATCCCTCTTCTGTGATTAAAAGCGTTACTGCTAATCCATTGTCTGGAATTTCTTGCTTTTTCATATCTCACCTTCCCACGAAATCAACTTTAGTATTTAGTCAAACCATGCTTCATTGCGTGTGTAATAGCTTCTCTGACGGTCGGTTGTGTAATATAACGGGTCGCCTGGAGCAAACGAAGACCTCGCCCTGAAGACGATAATCGGCAAACCCATCCGCCCTTATGGTGTACAGCAGTTTTATCTAACCAATCCAACATCTCTGTGTCCGAAATTTTAGCTGTTTGTTTAACAAACTGTCGTATACCATCCGTACCCATATATAAGCCCTCTTTGTCGTCTCTCAGATATGGTGTACAAAAATAATCGGCTATTGAATTGGGGATATACTTTATCTCAAACTCTAAATCCGTTAGTAGTTTACAAGCTTCATGCTCAAGCCCGTTTTCTATGTCGTTTAGTGTAACAAATAAATATATCATATATTTTACCAATAAAATTCTTCTTCACTATATCTATTCCTTGCGTGCTTCGAGCGATATCACGGATGCCATTAATCCACAATATAAACTCATAGCGAGACAAAGAAAGTATTAACCGACATCACACACAACGGTATCAAGTGTAAGAGACGATAATTCACCGTTCCATTTGTTATTTACAGGACGAGCACGGACCACTCTGTGTACAGGTAATTCGTAGTGACCCATAGTAGTTCGACCACCCTTGGTTTTCTCCCAAAACATAAATTGACAAGAACGTTTTTTCTTCAATCCGCTCTTGTACATTTCAACGACAATACACAGTTGTTCATCCCATTTTCTTCCAGCCTGGATATCTGCGGGTTCTGGGTCAAACCTAGCAATCGCCAAATCGCCAATTCTAGCTCTCATAATTATCTCACATTCTTTTCGAAGTAACATGAACAAGGGGGCAACCTGAGACCGGATGTTAGCCTTTCAATCTCTGATAACATTTCTTTTTCGGTATCAAAGCGGCTCCAATACTCAGATTTTTTCCCGGCAATCCATAGGTCAACACAATATTTATCTCCATCGGTTCTCACTAGTAATCCAGTAAATTTATCCATATTGTTCTCCTATTAAAAACTGTATCCATATTAAGTCTCCAAATAGCATTTCAGCAAGACGTAAAAGTACAATAAACATGCGTAGCACTGAGAGCGATCCTTTTGTCGCTATCGTATTATACAAACAACAGCCACCCGAATTTCCGACTCCTCCGATTTTTTTTGATTAAATTCCCGTCCTATAAAGCGATTTATAAAGCGGGTTGAAAGTGGGTACCCTTTTTGTGAGTTGAAAGTGGGTAGCAAAGCAACGGCAGTGTCGTGTACAAAGAAGAGTTAAAACGTTTTTTAGTGAGGGAGGGATTTTTGGGTCTTGGTATGAGTGGACCCCCCGCCGTTATCGGACCCGGCCCAGTTATCGGACTTGAATATAAAACCGGCCACCCCCTTATCGGACCTACATAAACCATGGTGGGTATGCTCAGTTATCGGACCAATTTGATCCAACGAACATGCTAAGTTATAGGACTATCTTGCTGGACCAGCAAGCTATCGAGTTATAGGACGTATTTTTTTCTTGGCAAACCGCTTGCATCTTACCTTCGGGTATTCTATAATAGGGTAGATAAGGGAACACGAAACGAAAGGGTAAACCGATGACCTATCAGACGATCGAGACCTACGCGACCGACCTTGCTGAGAACGTTCTTGTCTGGCTAACGGACGATCCGATCCGCATCGGGTACGTGCTCGCAGGCCTTGCTGTGCTCGGAGCGGTTCGTGGAATTCACCGGTCCCTTGGCTATTGCAAGCACACCAGCCATATCGGACGCCGCGTTCTCTAGGTTTATCGGACACGACACCTAACAAGGAGCGATAACTATGGCAGCGTACCCTGGCAATCTTATCAGACTCTTCGGTGACGACGATGACGATTACTATGAAGTTGTCGGCGTACACCGCAACGAAAGCGGTCCGGATAACTACGAATTATCGGATGGTAGGATTGTATCGGATATGCGGGTTGAATCGGTAATGGTCGATGAAGTATCGGACCTTCTCTGGGAAACGGAATAATGACCTATAACCTAGTGATCTATCGGACGGAAGCATACCCATATAACCAACATGCTTTGGTCCCTGCTCTGTATCTATCTGACCTTCGCATCTGGTTGAAGTCTGTCTTGAATGCTACGATTGTCAAGGTGACCGATAACTATCGTGCTTCTCTGAGCGGTAAACTAAAGGTTATCGCACCCGAAGCTTGGTCCGCATACGACGAATGTAAGCGGTATGTTCACACAGTCAACGTTTTATCGGAGGTGGCACGTGTTTGGTAAAGCTAAACTTGAAGTACCAGCAAGCAATGGTATCGGACCTGAGTACATGGACGGACTATCGGACGAGATGGCCATGTGTTATGGGACGACGTTCGCTCGCACGTTATCGGAAGAAGATGGTTTCGTTCTTGTGTCACTGGAATGTGGCAAGGTCGTAGTTATCGGACACGACACACTCACAGACCGATTGACTATCGGACGTTTGGAGCATGACCGATGCTAGATATGGGACCAGACAACTCGGACTACTTCCTCTCCAATATGTGACGTGATGGAGAGTCCAATAAGTCGGCATTCTTTCGTGTCCTACTTGGTATCTGCTACGGTTGGATTGTCGCCATCTTTACCGGACTCTTCATGGTTATCGGGTTTTCTCTTTTGTTCACGATATGGAACGTATGGGCAATCGTTACAATCGTAACATCCGGTATCATCCTTACTGCCCTGACAATTATCGGAACACATGGGATATTACATCCTATAACAAGATGGTACAAGAATAGGCTATCGGCAGAACAACGGCGCCGCCTCGTAAGACGTTTGTCGGGAGAAAGGAAATAGTGGATTTATAGTTATCGCTCTTGACTTCGCGTATCGGGGCGATATAATGTAGTGTACAGGCAAACAATCTTTTCTCGGACCACGAAAGGCGCAGCGATGAGTAACATTCTCGGACAAACAGGGCGACACACCTTATCAGAAGAGGCGCTCAATTATCGGATCTCAGCCGGTCATGGTGTCCGATATCAGTTTTCGCGTTATGGGACAATGTGGATGGCATGGGTTTGCGGACCTTTTCATTCTCGGACCTATGGCGTGTGCGGGGTCGGTACCACCAAGGCGAAAGCTAAAGTAGCGCTGAGAAACAATCTCGCCGATAACTATGGGTATCATGGTGCCGTATCGTTTTCGGACGTTGATAGCGCCGATAACGTTGCTGTGGTGGACATTAGGTTATGGGACGATCGCGACACCAATAGGCCGATAACGGCGCGGGACGCATGCGGCGCGGTTGGATGGTAGATATGGGACGTGAGACTCGGTTCTGGTTATCGGTCATCTTAAAGACAATCCTCATTACAGTAGCACTTTGGTCTTAATAACAAGGCTCGTTATCTGGCCTTTTCCCTCAGACATAGTTTCAGTTATCGGACCGACCGCCGTGAGTGATTATCGGTCGAAGCCAGGAACGGTTTACCCTGTGCGTGTGTGGGGCGGTTTTTATACGTGATAGCCTATAATATAATATGTGCTCATTGTGTTATAGGACCATGTTGTTGACCCCAACAAAATGGTTATTGGACTTAGCGCGGTGGCATCTTATCGGCGTGGTCCAGATAATCGTTTACCCTGTGTGATAATATAGGTATTTTTGTGTGTTCCATAGCGTTTTTTCGGTTATCGGACGTAATTATTATCCGATCGGAGCGATAATATCCTCATTTTCGGTGTTTTCTCAGTTATCGGACCCAATTATAGGACTAGCATAACACATATTATAGGATCTTCCGATAAAATCACGGTTTTGACCGTATAATACCGGTATATTATTGGATCTGCGCGTAAATGAAGCTATTATGAGACCCCCAAAAGCGGACTTTGTTACAATTCGATATTACCGGACAAAGTGCGATAATAACCTTGTTTGAAGCCTAGAAACGCCGATTCTTTTTTCTCAGTTAGACGTTGACCGCTTGTATAACTAATTCTATAGTATGATGTAAGGATAAAGAAAACGACCTTACAAAAACGGACATTCCAACGTGGTTATCAGAACCACCGATAATTAGTGGCGCACGCTAGTTGCGTCCGAATAAGTTTCGCTAACTACTTGCCCGTCCGATAGTTAAGACGGGTAGTCTTGGCGTTGGGCGGGTGATAACTCTAATGGAGTATTCACTATGACCACCGAAACCAAGGAACGCGAAACGTCTGCGCCTGCTGTGTTCAACGAGAGTGTCTTTATGGCGAATTCCGTGCTTTACGCGGAACACAAGCGCATTGTTGACGCCTGTAGTCGATACGACAATATCGATGAGGCAATCGGTGCGCTCCAGAGTGTCGTCGTCGCTCTCATGGCACAGTCCGAAAACGGTTCGGGTTATACTCCCGATTCCGCTCTCGGGTTTGGGTCCGAGAATGCCGCTGTCATCGCTGATACGATTCTCGGCAATCGCGCCACGACTGGGGCGATTCGCAAGGCGTTCGCGCTTTTGGGCAAGTAGTCTCTGAGTGTATGTCGCACCGCGCCTGTAGTCTATAGACCACTCGTGGGGTCCGGTAACGGATTGTCTATGGGCGTGGACCGATGGACATTCAGACTTAAAGTCTGGATTGAATCGCTTGGTAGGGTAGCACCCTATCGTTATAGGTCCAGCATCCAGGGCCAGCGGTTCCCATAACAAATGACGCGGGAAGTCCGATAAGCGTCGGGTATTCCCGGACGGGGTTGGGTATTAGTCCAATAATCGCCCTAGTAGGGTCTGAGTTTCGCGCATGATGTGCGGACAGGGTCCGAATGGGAGTCAACGGTTATCGGACGAACGCCAGTCCTAGCAGCGGCACAACGCAAAGTCCGGAATGCGGGCTTGGTCTACGCCATAATAGCGTGGGCGGGATAAATAGAGAATCGTCTACACGATTCCTTGTATATTGCGCAAGGGTTTGGTACAGCGCCAGACAGCAAAGTGTCCAAGGGTCAGTCGTGTTAATTATTCACGGTTTATCTATGGGAATCCGTCTATGGTAGGTGTAGGCTTTCATGTTGGCGTGGGATAAGCATTCCTCATATCAAGTCAATGTTTCTTTCGTATGTCCAACGACCTTTATTATTGGGTCTTTTGTGTCGTGCTGACGGCGCGCGGGGTCTTATAATTGGGTAGGGTGCGAAAATCATTCCTTGTTAATTCTACAGAGAATATGATGATTCGTCAGACGTTTAAAGGTAGCACTTTATGTGTCCGATGGTACGCTGAACAACACGCCACGACGGACGGGCTGTATAGGTGGAATTATCGCTCTGGCGCGACCGCTCTCGGCTCGATCAGTCGTTAAAATAACACTCCAAGAAACCATCCTAGATTAACAAATAGTCAGACTTTATTTGCTAGGATGTGAGTGATATAAAGTGGTGTTGTGGTCTACGGACCGGGAAGTTTCATTTCTATGGTTGCACATTGACAAACGGTGTTTGTCGCGTTGAACGTGACAATTTAAGGGTTTCCTCACCTACCATATTATGAAACGGGCAAGTCTGGTGGGATGGCTTGTCAATTTTGTGGCGCGTCGGTGAGATACCTGGCGCGTTGCATTAGATTGAAGAACACTTCTTTTTGTAGTACAAAACTTTGTACCTGAAATAGTAGAGAATTCGCGTCGCAGATTGGGTCGTCAATATGTGTGGTGCTTTTCGTTGGGATCATATGCGTTTCACACCATATGTGGTATGGCGACCAATTCATTTATGTCACCACACAGGAACTAATTATGCACGTAAAGGTGTTCACTAAAGAGTCGCAAGAACAAACCATTCGCCTAATGTTGTATGACGTATCCGATGGCGTCATGCTGTGTGTGGTTGGTGAATGTGGGGAATATCTTGCGGGTGGAGACATATTGAAAATCGCCAATAGTGGTGTTATTAAGTTGTGCCACAGTATCAGTCCAGATATGGGGTTTGAATTAACTTCTCTTGGAATGGTTAAGGTCACATAAAACTATAGTTATCACCCCAAAACAAACATACCAGGGCACCCAGAATAGTATTGGGGAGTTTTCTATAGATTTCCGGGGTTTTTTGTAGTAGTCTGGGTGTGTCTCTGTCTCAGGTACAATTTCCCCTACAAAATCCGCCCCGCCTAGCCCATCTCTTATGTATTGTGTAGGGGGATATAGTAGACCAGAATCAAAAATCAGCCTCACAGCGCCAAAAACGGGGTTTATCGTACTGCATCGGCGCC
>Ga0209345_10000061_pt1 | contig 167813 bp, 165 predicted proteins | sample Cruoilmetagenom7_FD_187294 | JGI IMG/M metagenome (GOLD analysis project Ga0209345, IMG submission 187294) | Oil polluted marine microbial communities from Coal Oil Point, Santa Barbara, California, USA - Sample 7 (SPAdes) (version 2) | ecosystem: Environmental > Aquatic > Marine > Oil seeps ... | reverse complement strand
CACGCGTTACTCACCCGTCCGCCGCTCTCAAAAGTAGCAAGCTACTTTCTACCGCTCGACTTGCATGTGTTAGGCCTGCCGCCAGCGTTCAATCTGAGCCATGATCAAACTCTTCAGTTTAAATTTCGACAACCAATTACAAAAGCAATCAGCCATCTAAGTCATGCTCAAAAACGTACATCTAAATGAATTCACATATAGGTTGCTTGTCTTTGATTAAGCTTTAATGCCTAACCTGAACAAGCGCCCACACGCATTACCTGATTAATTTGTTAAAGAGCGGCTTGAGCTACCCGATGTGTTGGGCTGTTGTCTCAAGCGAGGTGCGTATTCTACCTAATATCTGACAGGAGTCAACAAGGATTTATGAGTTTTTTTAGTTTTAAATACATAAACCTAAGATGATCAAGCATTAATCAGATGTGAACTAGGAAAGGGCGTGGCAATCCGGCTTTAACAAGCTACTCAGCTTCGTCTTCAACAACCGTTTTACTAGTAATAAACCGCGACATAAACAGGCCTAGCTCAAACAGCAACCACATAGGCACTGCCAGTAAGCTCTGGGAAATGACATCCGGCGGTGTTAGCAACATACCAAACACAAAGCATACAACTACAACATAGGCTCGCTTTGCCGCGAGATTTTTGGCTGTTACAGCGCCTGACTTAATTAGCAACAGGGTTGCGACAGGGATTTCAAAAGTAATGCCGAAGGCAAAGAATAACTTCAGTACAAAATTGAGATAACTACTGATATCTGTCATGACCGCTACATTCTCAGGACCCACACTGGTAAAAAATCCGAATATAAGCGGAAAAACAACAAAATAAGCAAAGGCAATACCGGCATAAAACAGCACAATGCTCGACACCAACAACGGAATGGCAAATTGTTTTTCGTTTGCATATAAGCCCGGTGCAATAAATGACCAGATCTGATGCAAGATATATGGCATCGCCAATACTACTGCGGCCACCAGGGTTAACTTAAACGGAGCGAAGAACGGAGAGGTAACATCTGTTGCAATCATGCTAGTCCCCTCTGGCAAGAGAGCCGTCAGTGGCGCTGACATGAACAAGTACAGATCATTAGCAAAATAAAACAAACCCAGAAAAACCAGAAACACAGCCAGTACAGCTCTCATCAACCTCTGGCGCAACTCCACCAGGTGGGAGATCAACGGCTGTTCTTGTTCTTTAGTGGTGTCTGTCATGTGCTGCTTTTATCACTATCCGTTTTGGGAGATTCTGCTGTAGACGCAGCCTCAGTGGTTGGCGTTTTCTCAGCCTCACTTACTGCGTCCTCAACATCCTTGGCCGCTGCCTTGAATGGCTTGCGCATTTCACTAAGCTCTTTTTCAAGCTCTTCTTTACTGATCGCTGTGGTACGACGCAACTCTTCAACACGCAACTCTTCGCTAATTTCATGCTGAATAGCTGTGACTGAACGTTTGATGCGCCCAAGCCACATACCACAGGTTTTAACTGCAACAGGCAGCTTATCCGGCCCCAGAACCAGCAACGCAACTACGCTGACGATAAGTATTTCGGCAAAACCGATATCAAACATATGAACAGGGCTTACTTATCTGAGCCAGTCTGGGATTTTTCCTTGTCTTTTTCAGCATCAGGCACTTCGCTTTGCGAAAACTGAGCATCCTCAGTGAGTTTTTTCTTTTCCTGATCTTCCTGAGCGTCTTTGGAATCATCCTCACTCATGGCTTTCTTAAAGCCTTTAACCGCGCCACCTACATCACCACCCAGATTGCGCAATTTTTTTGTGCCAAATATAAGCACCACAATGCCAAGCACAATCACTAACTGCCATATACTGATTCCACCAAAACCCATTGTTCTTCTCCAATTATATTTATCTGACCGAGTCATCTGACCGAGTCATCTGACCGAGTCATCTGACCGAGTCATCTGACCGAGTCATCTGACCGAGTCTGATTGCAGACGACTAATCTAATCGTTAATTGTTTTGCCGTGAAGCTTTTTCTTCAAGACCCGACATATCAAAGCGTCGCGCAAGCTCTAACAACACAGCCTCATGTGTTTCACCAAGATGCGACAGCATAACCAACGAGTGAAACCATAAATCTGCTGTCTCATAGACAAGGTCGGCACAGTCACCACTCACTTCCGCATCCTTAGCTGCAAGAATGGTCTCGGTAGCTTCTTCTCCAACCTTTTCCAGTATTTTATTCAGCCCTTTGGCATGCAGACTTGCTACATAGGAGCTATCTTCCGAGGCCCCTTTACGAGCTTCAAGTATTGTTGCCAATCTATCCAGGACATCACTCATTACATCAACCCTTGTTCTTATAGATAGATCCAGGAGACTTTACTACCTGATCGGTGATCTGCCACTTTCCCTGATCATCCAGCTTTCTAAAAAAACAACTTTCTCTTCCCGTATGACAGGCTATTCCACCAATCTGTTCAATAACCAGCAAAACCACATCACCATCACAGTCGAGCCGCAACTCGTGCAGGCGCTGAATATGGCCGGACTCTTCCCCTTTACGCCAGAGCTTTTGGCGTGAACGTGACCAATAAATCGCCCGCTGCTCCTGCACGCTGAGCAACAGAGATTCACGATTCATCCAGGCAAACATCATCACACGGCCTGTTTCCAGGTCCTGTGCAATGGCAGGCACTAGCCCCTTCTCATCCCACTTGACCTCATCAAGCCATGATTCATTAATCTTCACAGCACTCTTCCATCATCTAATTCAAAGCCCGTTAGCATAGCTTAACCACCGCCACTGAACCAGTGGCAATCAAGCTCGCCACAAGCTAACCCAGCCAGCACCAGCTAGCAACCAGCCATACCAGGGCAACTGCGAAACTGCCAACTGCCACTCGGGTCGAAGCAGCATTGCTACGGTCAGTATGGCCGTAGCTCCTATGAGCAGATGCCGCCGCGTTCGTTGTTTAGCCTTAACCTTTAACTGGGCCAAGCGCTGCTGAGATTCACTGTACTGCTCGTTACGTAACGCACTTTGCTGCAGAGCATCGAACACCAACTGCGGCATTTGTGGCAGCTTTTCCAGCCATTCAGGTCCCTGCTTACGAATGTTGGCCATCGCGGCCTTCACACTCATTCGCTCTTTCATCCAGTTTTCCAGGAACGGCTTGGCGGTTTTCCACAAATCCAGATCTGGGTATAGCTGCCTACCCAGACCTTCTATATTCAGCAACGTTTTCTGTAGCAGAACCAACTGTGGCTGTACTTCCATATTAAAACGGCGCGCTGTCTGAAATAGACCGAGCAACACCATGCCGAAGGAGATTTCTTTCAGCGGTTTTTCAAAAATTGGTTCACATACACTACGTATAGCAGTTTCAAAAGCATGTACATTGGTATCTCTTGGCACCCAACCAGAGTCGATGTGTAACTGCGCTACTTGCCGGTAATCACGCTGAAAAAATGCCAGTATGTTACGTGCAAGATAACTTTGATCTTCCTCACTTAGTGAGCCGATAATGCCAAAATCCACGGCAATATATTGTGGGTTATCCGGATTATCCCGCGATACAAAGATATTACCGGGATGCATATCGGCATGAAAGAAACTATCCCGGAACACCTGGGTAAAGAAAATTTCCACACCCCGTTCAGCCAGCTTTTCCATATCAGTATGCTGCGCCTGTAACTGCTGCATATCGGCTACGGGGATACCATAAATACGCTCCATGACAAGCACATTACGGCGAGTATAGTCCCAGAAAATTTCTGGCACATAGAGAACGCTCGAACCTTCAAAATTGCGCCGGAGCTGTGAGCCATTTGCAGCTTCCTTACGCAAATCCAATTCATCAAAGATAGTTTGTTCATACTCTTCCACGACCTCGACAGGACGCAACCGGCGCCCTTCCGACCATAGATGACAGACCATCCAGGCCAGCGTATAGAGCAGTGAAATATCCTGCCGGATCACTTTATCAATACCCGGGCGAATCACTTTCACTACAACAGCCCGTCCATCTTTCAGCGTTGCCCCGTGCACCTGTGCAACTGATGCAGAGGCCATGGGATCCGCATCAAATGTCTGGAATATTTCGGATACAGAGCAACCCAATGAACTTTCAATAATCGTTCGAGCTCGAGCACTGGGAAAGGGTGGTACATTATCCTGCAAACGAGCCAGCTCAACCGCAATATCATCGGGAAGTAGATCCCGCCGCGTTGAAAGCATCTGACCAAATTTAATAAAAACAGGCCCCAGCGCTTCAAGTGCCAGGCGTAAACGTACTGCCTCAGACTGGCGTGCGGGGAAAATATAGCGCCAGGGGAGCAGATACAACATCAACCTCACCAACCAAGGCAGTGATGGATGCAAAAAAAACGTATCCAGACGATAGCGAGCTATGACCCAGCCAATTTTAATGGAACGTAACACCGGTCGCACTTAGAGACATCCTATATCGAATGGTGGTTTATTAATGATCTTCAGCCCAGCAGGGTTTTGTTGCGCCCGGTGTCTTTCGCCTGATAGAGCATTTTATCTGCTCTTGAGAACATGCTTTCAGGGGTATCGCCAGGTTGCACTTCAGTGACACCGAAAGACATAGTGATGCGAACTGGCTTACTCTGGAAATTAAACGGACTGTCTTCAATTACTTTTCTAACTTTTTCAATTGCCGTGATAGCTGAAGGCCCATCGGTTGAAGGCATGATGATAACAAATTCTTCCCCCCCGAAACGGGTCACCAGATCAATATTACGCAAGTTTTGCTGCAGTATTCTGGCCATCAGCCGCAGTACTTTATCGCCAGCCAGATGGCCGTACTCATCATTAACCTGTTTGAACAGGTCCAGATCTGCCACACACAGGGTAAATACTGTCTGATAGCGCTCCCAGCGCTCCAGTTCATTCAGTATGTGGCGGTCATAAGCATAGCGGTTAGGCAGCCCGGTCAAGGGATCGGTGCGCGCCTTCAACTGTTCTTCTTCAATCCGGTGTTTAACCTGATCGGCCTCTTTCTCCATTTGTGAGACTTTCTGTAAGAGATCCTGATAACGAGCTGTCAACTTGGCTTCACGCGCCTCTTCAGATTTTTTATGCTCATCCATAGCACGGACAATGCTCGACAGCTGACGGCTAACGGCTGTTTTCAGTTCATTAATATCCGTAGATTGTTTTACTGTACGGTTGATCTGATATACGTCATGACGTACCGTTTTATCCAACAGGTTGTTACGTTTACTGGCTTTAACTTCATCATCGTGGCTTTCATTAAGAAAGGTTTGCACATAGGCCAACTGCTGATTCAGACTAAGCAGATAGTCTTCAAAGTCCTCCCCCATATCTACCCCTGACAAGCGCATCAGCTTAATCAGATTATCCAGAATATCGGGCAGCTTTTCCGAAGCGGGATTGGATTCCAGTTGGCCGATCAGCTCATGGACTTTGGGTGCATACTCATAGGGAACGCGCAGCAACTGCACCAAATCCAGCAAACGCCCGGAGATAGAGGTTACAATAAATTCACGATTATCAGCCAGATCGCTAGAAATCTCTGCCCGCTCCTCCGGAGTCGCTGTTAGCAAGAGGCGCCGTTGATACTCCAGCAAAGTCTGTAACAAGCCAGGTATTTCATACAAATGCTCAGCATTAGATGCCAGCTTGTGGTTATATTCCGGTAGCAATGTATTAAATTCACCGGCTACATCCTGCTTTTCAATAAGCCCAGACCATTGCCGGAGTAGATCTACTAATTGTCTTACGCTATTGGAGCGAGCAGTATCCAATACGCGAATACGCTTTTCGATCTCCCTGGCTAAATTCCGTAATGATCGAACCTCAATTGTATCCAGCTTTGCCAAGAGCAGGCGTAGCGACTGATCCAGCTCTGCATCCTGCCCCTGCAGTCCGAGACTCAATTGTGATAGCACGCTTTTCAGCTGTTCCAGCAGACGCTCCGAATACTGCTCTGTTTGCTCAAGCTCCTTGGCCAGTATTTTGTATTTTTTTCGCCAATCTTCTGAGTCTGCCATTGCAGCCAGCTCCCTCAATACCACATATCGAATTTTTTACTACTATAAACCAAAAAACCGCCGCAGTGACCCCTTTACTTATGGAATCACCACAACGGTTTAGTGGTTTTATGATCAGTCCGAATTATTCGTTCAGTTCTGCTCGCTCTTTTTCGATCAGGTAGTTAACCACCTTGAGCATTTCACTATTACTCCCCGCCATCGCACCAGTAATCTGGTATTTGCCATTCACGACCATCGCGGGCACGGCTGTTATCTGATAGGCACGCAACCTTGCCTGACCCTGCTTCAGACGAGTATCTACAGCAAACGAATCGTAGAGCTTATTAAACTCATCTTCCTCTATGCCATAGGCACTGTAAAAGCCTGCAAAATCATCAACGCTGCGCAAACTTGTATTCTGCACATGCACTGCATCGAACATAGCCTGATGCGTCTCTTCCACCTTACCGCTCAATTCAGCTACATAATAGGCTCGGGCAAATGGCTCCCAATTGCGGGAGAACACCACAGGAAGGTGTTTGAAATCCAGATCCTCTGAGCTCTGTTGCTGTGCCCAACTGGACAGCATAGGTTCCAGATTGGCACAGTGTGGGCATGGATAACCAAATACAGCCACGACCTCTACCTTTTCCGGATCACTGGTAGTCACGGCTGACGGTAATTCCTGATAGTGAACTCCTGCCTCATATCCAGAATCAGTTTGCGCAATCGCGCTGGTAAATGGGATCAGGGCAAATGCAGTAACAGCAAGTAGTTTTTTTAGCATAGTTCTCTCAACTCGGAATCAGCTTAGGACAGTGACTATGACCCTGTTTGAGACACTTAGTTCTCAAGCAGGAGCAGTTTTCTGTCCGTACATCCTGTACATAAAAGGGCAGCCTTAGCCACCCTTTTTAATTTAAGCACGCATGATTCGACTAATCAGTGTAAGCCACGAATGTACTGGGCAACGGCACTCATTTCAGTATCAGACAGTTTTACAGCAATATCACGCATCATCCGGTTGGGATCATTGGCACGATCTTCAGCAGAAAACTTCTGCAACTGTAACGCGGTATACTCTGGATGTTGTCCACTCAGAGCCGGGAAGCGCGCCGGGTTATTACCCTGCCCACTAGGCATATGACAAGCGGCACAAGCAGCTACGCCCTTATCAGCAATACCCGCTTGATAAATGCTACGACCAAGCTCCAGTTGATCCGCAGCCGTTTGACCAATAGTTATGGTCTGGCTGGAGAAGTAGGCCGCGATATCACGCAGATCACGCTCAGTAAAACCATCCAGCAATCCGGTCATTTCCGGTATAACACGTGCGCCGCTGAGCTGATCCTGCATCTGCTTCAACAGGTAACGGGAATTTTGACCTGCCAGGCTCGGAAACGTCCCCATAGGACTGTTACCGTCGGCACCGTGACAGGCGCCACATACCGCAACTTTTTGCGACCCGGCAGTTGCATCGCCACCAGTGGCATGCGCCATTCCGGTGATTCCAACACTTATCAGTAAGCTGATTAGTAATTTGTTCATTGACTAGACCCAGACTCTTGCTAAAAATTTGTTTTAGTCCAGCTGCCGCATTGACCGGTGCTGACACCTCAATTGTTGCTACCCCTGACTAGAGGTTCTCTCAGTTCGCAGGTAAAATTGGCTGTATTATAAACTAATATCCTCACAAACTGGAACGCATTTGTTCTGTGTGGCGATCCTATCATAGTGAGATCCCGATGTCTGAAGCACAATCCATAATCAATTTTCACCAGGCACGCTTTTGTGTCAGTGCTGACAAACTGAACCAATGCCCAGATGACAGCTTGGCGGAAGTCGCCTTTGCTGGTCGCTCAAACGCAGGCAAATCCAGCGCAATCAATACATTAACACAAAATGGCAAATTGGCTCGAACCTCCAAGACACCTGGTCGTACGCAATTGATCAACTTTTTCGATCTCAATATTCCCGGCATTCGTATCGTCGACCTGCCCGGTTATGGTTATGCTAAAGTACCAGTCGCGATAAAAGTCCATTGGCAAAAACACCTGGATGCTTATCTGCAGCACCGTGAAGCCTTAAAGGGCCTGGTGCTGGTCATGGATATTCGTCATCCGATGAAAGATTTTGATGAAATGCTAATCAGTTGGTGTGAAAAAACCGGCATGCCACTGCATATCTTGCTGACCAAGGCCGATAAACTGACCCGAGGCCCAGCACAGAGCACGCTGCTGAAGCTTCAGGCACAATTACGCAAACGCCTGGGCGACAAGGTCACATTGCAGACCTTCTCAGCGCTGAAGAAAGAAGGAGTACCGGAACTGCGCGCCAGATTGAGCGAGTTACTGCTGGAACAGGGAACGGAAAGTGGCGCTTAATGCGCCTCATCCCAATTCAGACCGGCATCCGCCTCCACTAGCAAGGGCACTTTAAGGCTGACCGCCTGCTCCATCGTCTGCGTAACTCGTACAATAAAGTCGGTCACATCGGCTTCGGCAACTTCGAACACCAACTCATCGTGTACTTGCATGATCATTTTTGCATCAAACTGGCTCTGCTCCAGCCAGTTATCCACATCAAGCATCGCCTGCTTAATAATGTCCGCAGCCGTACCCTGCATCGGCGCATTAATCGCCGTACGCTCAGCCGCTTGACGACGCATGCCATTTTTTGAGTTAATCTCCGGCAGATAGAGACGACGCCCGAGCAAGGTTTCCACATAACCCTTTTCATGCGCCAGCTCCCGCGTTTCATCCATGTAACGCTGCACACCTGGATAGGTAGCGAAGTAGTGATCGATATACCGCTGGGCATCGTTACGTCCCACCCCTAACTGACGCGCCAGACCAAAGGCCGACATACCATAAATCAGCCCAAAGTTAATGGCTTTGGCACTGCGACGCTGCTCGGTAGACACCTGTTCCAGCTCGACACCAAAGACTTCAGCGGCAGTTGCCCGATGGATATCCTCTCCTTTGGCAAACGCCTGCAGCAAACCCTCGTCACCCGACAGGTGAGCCATGATACGCAGCTCAATCTGGGAATAGTCAGCGGCCACAATACGATAGCCCTCAGGCGCAATAAATGCCTGGCGAATCCGCCGGCCTTCCTGGGTCCGAATCGGAATATTCTGCAGATTGGGGTCCGATGACGACAAGCGCCCAGTGGCAGTGACGGCCTGATGATACGAGGTATGAATACGCCCGGTATCCGGATTGATCATCAGCGGCAGCTTATCGGTATAGGTTGATTTCAGCTTACTCAAACCACGATGCTCAATAATCACTTTGGGCAAAGGGTAGTCCAGGGCTAGCTCCTGCAACACCTCTTCTGCCGTGGAAGGCGCTCCTTTAGGAGTTTTTTTACGTACCGGAATCCCCTGCTTCTCAAACAAGATCACCTGAAGCTGTTTAGGTGATCCCAGATTAAAGGGCTCACCGGCCAGTTCAAAGGCTTGCTGCTCCAGCTCCTTGAGCCTGATCTCTAATTCCCGGCTGTGCTTGGATAGCAGCGTGGCATCCACACGAGCACCATTGCGCTCGATCTTTGCCAGCACCGGAATCAGCGGCACTTCCAAGCTGTCAAGTAACTCGGCAAGACGACCTTCCTGCGCCAGTTGCCCCGTCATCCTCTGATGTAGGCGCAGGGTGATATCGGCATCTTCAGCGGCATAGGGCGTGGCAATATCGAGATCAACCTGATTAAAGGTAAGCTGGTTTTTACCCTTACCGGCAACCTCTTCAAAACTTGTTGTTTTAAAGCCCAGATAGCGGTCGGCCAGACTATCCATATCATGCCGTCCTGCCGTGGAATTCAACACATAAGATTCCAGCATGGTGTCCGCCACAACCCCTTGCAGCTTGATGCCATAGCGCGCCAGCACATTCATATCATATTTGATGTGCTGACCTACCTTGGGTCGCTGTGGATCTTCCAACAGCGGTTTGAAGCGCTCCAGCACCTGATTACGGTCCAGTTGAGCCGGGGCTCCCACATAATCATGCGCCAGTGGCAGGTAGGCCGCTTCACCGGGTTTAATCGCAAATGACAAGCCAACCAGCTCGGCTTGCATATAATTCAGGCTGGTGGTTTCGGTATCCAGGGCAAACAGTTCGGCTGTCTGCAAACGGGCTAACCAACTTTCCAACTCATCCCAGCTCAGAATCACCTGATAATCGGTTTCCATTACCGGCTGCTGAGACGCTTCCACAGCAACGCTCTCTCCAGCTTCCAGCTCTTCAATCCAGCTGCGAAACTCAAACTCACGAAAAAGCGCTATTAGTGCGGCGGTATCGGGCTTCGGACAGGGAATATCTTCCAGTTTTATATGCAGCGGCACATCCGTCTTGATGGTCGCCAGCAAATAGGATAGCTCAGCTTCCTTGCGATGAGCTTCCAACTTCGCTGCCATACTTTTGGCGCCACGAAATGGCAGGTCGGCAATCTGATCCAGATTCTGGTAAAGCGCTTGAATACCGCCGATGCCCTGTAACAGTGCCAACGCGGTTTTTTCACCCACGCCCGGCACGCCTGGAATGTTATCCACCTTGTCGCCCTGTAAGGCTAGCAGATCAATCACCAACTCAGGAGGAATACCAAATTTTTCCTTCACCCCAGCCACGTCCATGCAGGTATCGGTCATGGTATTGATCAGGGTGACATGCTCATTGACCAACTGCGCCATATCCTTATCGCCAGTCGAAATAATCACCGGACGCTGCTTTTCTGTGGCTTCACGTGCCAGCGTGCCAATCACATCATCAGCTTCCACGCCCTCCTCAACCAGCAGCTCTATCCCCATCGCCCGGACAATATTGTGTATCGGCTCAACTTGAACGCGCAGATCATCCGGCATCGAAGGACGATGCGCTTTGTATTCAGCAAACAGCTCATCACGAAAGGTTTTACCCTTGGCATCAAAGATGACAGTGACCGGGCTCTGTGGATACTGCTTCAACAAACTACGCAGCATAGAGGTCACAACCCGAACGGCACCGGTCGGAAAGCCATCCCGAGTACTCAGGTTTGCCTGCTGTGAGGCAAAAAAAGCACGGTATAAATAGGAGGAGCCGTCGACTAGAATAATAGGGAGATGCTGTTCACTCATGAAATTTTCCGTTTTGCTGGTTGCCGTGATTAGTGTCAGGGTTCACAATCATAGCAAATTAAATCATTTAACTTATGAGAAAAGCGCCATGCTTAAAAAACTCTTACTCATTGCTCTGCTCAGCGGCCTTCCGTTAGGCATGGTCAATGCACAGGAAGACCAGCTCAACCCTGAGCCGGAAATCACCATCACCCATGATGGCGAAGCCACTTATTATGAATACCGAGTTGGCGGAATACTTAAAGAAATCAAAGTTGTACCTGTAGTAGGCGAACCCTACTACCTGGTGCCTCAAGGCGAATCAGGCGAGTTAATACGCGCAGGAGAGCCCACAGTTCTTACACCTAAATGGGTTCTGTTTAGCTGGTAGGAAGCATTGTTGTGGCCGTTTATACTCCTGTTACATCTGCTGAGCTTAGCCAGTTGCTGGCTGACTTTGATCTTGGCACCCTCAGCCACTTCGAAGGCATTGAGGGTGGCATAGAGAACACTAATTACTTCGTGACCCTGTTGCTCCAGGGTCAAAAAAAGGAGTACGTACTTACTATCTTTGAGGAACTTTCATTCGAAGAAATGCCGTTCTTTGTTGAACTGGGTCACTGGTTAGCAGAACGCAATATTTCAGTACCCTATGCCATACGAGACCGTAATGGCATTGCGCTTAAGCAACTCAAAGGTAAACCCGCCTTTCTGCAGCCTCGTTTTTACGGTGCGGATGTTCCGGCAGCGCAATTGCGCCCGCATCACTGTTTTCAGATAGGGGAAGCCTTGGCGCGTTTTCATCTGGCTGGCAGCGATTTCTATCTGAAACGACAAGCGCATCGTGGGATCTTATGGTGGCGCCGTGAAACACAAGCCATCGCCCATCGCTTAAGTTCTGACGATGCCGATCTGCTGCAACAGGAAGTTTTAGCCTTTGACAGACTGCGGGAAGCCAACTGGGATCTGCCAACAGGTGTCATTCATGGAGATTTATTTCATGATAATGCCCTGTTTCTGGATGACAGGCTGGAAGCAATTCTCGATATGTACAATGCGGCTACGGCCTACCAACTCTATGATCTGGCCATCGTTGCCAACGACTGGTGCAGCCGCCCGGATTGCAGCATTGATACAGAGCGGGAAAGTGCCCTGTTGGAGGGCTATGCTCAGATTCGTGCCTTCACGGCCGATGAAGCCCGTGCCTGGCCCATTCTGACACGCACTGCCGCCATGCGCTTCTGGCTTTCACGCCTGATTCCCTGGTTAGGCATTGCGCAGGCTTCACGCCAGGGGGGCGATATGAAATTGAAAGATCCGCAGCAGTACAAAAACATACTGTTATCACGCCTGAATACCCCGGCAAAACTAGGTTAAACCCGATACTAGCGTAAAGAGAACTGATGGACGTTACCCACATTATTGACTCACTCAACGATGCCCAGCGTAGTGCAGTCACCGCGCCGGTGCAAAACCTGCTGATACTGGCCGGTGCCGGGTCCGGTAAAACACGTGTGCTGGTGCATCGCATTGCCTGGCTGATTGAGACCGAAGGCCTGTCACCCTATTCGATTCTGGCGGTCACCTTCACCAACAAGGCGGCTCGTGAAATGCGTGGCCGTATTGAACAGTTGCTAGGGATCAACACCCAAGGTATGTGGGTGGGCACATTTCACGGGCTGGCACATCGTCTGTTGCGTGCGCATTGGAAAGATGCTGGGCTGCAGGACAACTTCCAGATCATGGACAGTGACGACCAGCTACGCTTGATTAAGCGGCTGTGCAAGGAACAGAATCTGGATGACAGCCGTTGGCCACCCCGGCAAATGCAGTGGTTTATCAATGCACAAAAGGATGAGGGTCTGCGCAGTCGACATATTGAACGTACCGGCGACCCTTACCAACGCACCATGATTGATCTCTACCAGGCCTATGAAGAAGCTTGTGATCGTGGCGGTATGATCGACTTTGGTGAACTGCTACTGCGCTCACTGGAACTGCTGCGTGATCGTGCTCCGGCCTTACTGAAACACTACCGCGAGAGATTCCGTTATGTCCTGGTGGATGAATTTCAAGATACCAATGCCATCCAGTACGCCTGGCTAAGGCTGTTATGTCAGGGCGAACAAAAGCTCATGGCCGTGGGTGACGACGACCAGTCCATTTATGGCTGGCGTGGCGCGCGGATTGAAAATATCCAAACCCTGAGCGACCACTTTCCGGGTACTGATACCATTCGCCTGGAACAAAACTACCGCTCAACCCAGGCCATACTGAAAACCGCCAATGCGGTGATTCAAAACAATGCCGACCGGCTGGGTAAGCAGCTTTGGACCGAAGGCAGCGAAGGAGAGCCGGTCTCCCTCTACAGCGCCTTCAACGAACAGGATGAAGCGCGTTTTATTGTTGATCAGATCAGCAAGTGGATAGAACATGGCAACCGTCGTGATGAATGTGCCATTCTCTATCGTTCCAACGCTCAGTCCCGTGTGATGGAGGAAGCCCTGATCCGCTCAGGGGTCCCCTACCGCATCTATGGTGGACAGCGCTTTTATGACCGGTTGGAAATCAAGAACGCCCTTGCCTATCTGCGTCTGATCGCCAACCGCGATGACGACACCGCCATGGAACGGGTGATCAATGTGCCCACACGTGGCATAGGTACACGCACCATAGAGCTGGTGCGTGAGCGTGCGCGTCAGGAAGGCATCTCCATGTGGCGAGCCGCCAATGAAATTATCGAAATGAAGCAGTTACCCGCCAGGGCAGGGAATGCACTGCAAGGGTTTCTGGATCTCGTTAATCAAATCACTACTGACACCCACACCCTCAGCCTGCATGAGCAAACTGACATGGTGATCAAGGCCGCCGGATTAATCGAGCATCATGAAAAAGAAAAGGGTGAAAAAGGTCAGTCACGCATAGAAAACCTGGATGAGCTGGTCACCGCTACCCGGCAGTTTGCCAGCCAATGGGAGCGTGACAACCAGGATGAAAATATCACCCTGCTGGCAGCATTTCTCGATCAGGCGGCACTGGATGCTGGCGAAGCTCAAGCAGACAGCCATGCGGACAGCGTACAACTCATGACCCTGCACTCAGCCAAAGGACTGGAGTTTCCACTGGTGTTTCTGACAGGAATGGAGGAAGGTCTGTTCCCGCACAGCATGTCGGCTGAAGAACCAGGACGTATGGAGGAAGAACGTCGACTCTGTTATGTCGGCATCACCCGTGCCATGCAGAAGCTCTACCTGACGCTGGCCGAATCCAGGCGTTTGCATGGCCAGGAAAAGATCAATCGTCCATCGCGCTTTATCCGCGAGATACCCGATGAACTGATTGAAGAGGTTCGTCTTAATTCCAGTGTCAGACGCCCCTACTCCAGCGGACGATCCGACCAGCAAAGCAGCCTGTTTGGCAGTCACAACAGTCTGTCAGTCAGTGAAATCAGTGGCACACCCCTCAGCCTGGGTCAGCGCGTGCTGCACCCGAAGTTTGGCGAAGGGATGGTGGTTAACTTCGAAGGCTCCGGGCCCAAAGCTCGTGTCCAGGTGAATTTTGACGACGAAGGCAGTAAATGGCTGGTCGTAGGTTTTGCTAAGCTGGAAACCCTCTAATGGAGTGGCTGTTGCCAGAGCAGCTTAGCTCATTGCATGCCCTGTTACTGGTCCTTTCCGCCGGGGTGACATCGGCCGTTACCGCCAGCATGGGTGTAGGGGGCGGCATATTACTCCTGGCGATCATGGCTGTCATCATGCCTGCGGCTGCCATTATCCCGGTGCATGGCATGGTGCAACTGGGTTCTAACCTCAACCGGGTAATCATGACGATAACCCATGTTGACTGGCGCTTGCTGGCGGCCTTCGCCCCTGGCTCAATCCTAGGCGCCTGGCTTGCCAGCCTGTTTCTGGTACAACTCCCTACCAGCACGCTGCAACTAACCATCGCCGGTTTCATTCTGTTTCTCTGCTGGGGCCCCAAAATTCCACCCATGGCTTTGGGACGTACAGGCACCTTCGTGGCAGCCAGTATCACCAGCTTCATCAGCATGTTTGCCGGAGCCTCCGGTCCACTGGTCGCAGCCTTCGTCAAGCAACAGCATGTCGGTGACCGCTTTCGAACCGTTGCCAACTTTGCCGCCTGCATGAGCCTGCAACACTTACCCAAGGCCGTTGTGTTCGGCGCGGCCGGATTTGTCTTCAAAGATTGGCTTGGGCTAATGCTGTTAATGATCCTCAGTGGTGCTGTAGGTACCTGGATGGGTCTGCACCTACTCAAACGCATCAGCAACCAACACTTCACCTTGATCTTTAACTGGCTACTCACGCTACTGGCGATTCAGCTAGTCTGGCAAGCGCTCGCCTAATCAAACACAAAACTAAATCATTTGCATTTACATAAAAGCGCAGATAAGCTGTGACACCTTAATACAACTCACCAGCCAGCCCCCTACGCCAGCCCGTGACTGACTTGATCTCTGATGATGAAGGAGTTGAAGGATGCGTTTTCAGGGCCATACAACGGCTGTCAAAGCTGTTGAACCGATTAAAACACTTGCCACTCGTCTAGATCTGCTGGCCCAGTGTCATCAGTGGCGCCCTGCCAGCAAGCGGCTCCAGTCGCTATTGCACACCGCGGATAGTCTGACGACGCCATGATATTCAAAGAACCTCAGGCTCGTGATGCCTTGGGCCTGCTCTACAGCCAGAACCGCCAATGGTTGCTGGGCTGGCTGTGCAAGCGCCTGGGCTGTAGTCAAAGAGCCTCCGACCTGTTACAGGACACATTTGTACGTCTGCTTAAACGCGATGAGTGGTCACAAGCTCAAGAGCCACGAGCTTACCTGATGACCGTCGCTAAACGGGTACTGATCGACCACTGGCGGCGTGAGCGCATTGAACAGGCCTATCTCGATGCTCTGCAACAACTACCCGAGGCAGAAGCGCCGTCACCCGAGACTCATCATCAATTGCTGGAATTACTGGTAGAAATCGACCGTCGCCTGGATGGTCTACCCGCTCTGACACGCCAGGCTTTTTTGCATGCCCAGTTGGATGGCATGACTTATAGCGAAATTGCCCTGGCCCTGGGCATGTCGGTCAGCAGCGTCAAACGTCACCTGATTCGTGCCACCAGCCGCTGTTATTTCCCTGATTTGACAGGCTGATCATAAGATGAATTCTCCACCACCAACCATCCCGGAAAGTGTTGCTCGTGATGCAGTCGAGCTACTGCTGGACTGGCAAATGCAGGCGGAGCCCGACTGCTGGGAGCGTATTCGTCGCTGGCGTGCGGCACATCCCGACCACGAACGCGCCTGGCAACAGATTGAAACCACTCAGCAGCAGCTGTCTGTCCTGTCCCCTGCAACAACCAGGCTGGCTCGTAACACCCTAAGCACTGGTCGACAAAGCCGTCGACGTTCCCTGAAGGTCATGGCATTGCTTTGCATGGGCGCAAGCAGCGGTTGGTTGATCAGTCGTCAGCCAGGAATCACCCTCGGACAGGATCAACACTTCACGGGTACCGGAGAGCAGCTTGAACTACAATTGCCCGGTGGCAGCCAAGTACAGCTGAACAGCCGCACGGCCATTCGACTAAGCTACAATCAACACCGCACCCAGATACACTTGCTGCAGGGTGAAATTTTCATTCAGACCGCCGCCCCCCCTGCAGAACCCCCTCGCTCTCTGCTAATCACCACACAGCAGGGCGTTCTGACACCGGTGGGAACCGCTTTTAATGTGCGCCAGCTGCACGAAACCACCCAGGTGGCGGTACTCGCAGGGCAAGTACGGCTGATCCAGGGGCCGGTGCAGCAACCTCATCTGATTCCCACTGGCGAAACACTGCTTATCTCCAACACGGCGTTAGTCTCACAAAGCCAGGTAACACCTGCAGACACCGCCTGGAGACAGGGCATGCTGATTGCAGAAGGTATGCGCCTGCAACAGTTCATAGATCAGTTATCTAGGTATCATCAAGGCATTATCCGGCTGGACCCGACACTGGCAGAACTGAGAGTATCCGGTAGCTACCCCATCCAAGACACCCGAAGGGTGCTCGAAAGCCTGAGCCATAGCCTGCCGATTCGGCTTGAACAGCGCTCCCGTTACTGGATTACGCTGCGCCCTGCAGGATACTCCGGATGAAGTTTAAAAAACATGGACTGATTTTCATTCTCAAACGTCAAGGTAGGTATATGACGTTTTATTGAGGATGTTTTCATGTCATTCAACCTGGTTGCTCTACCCTTTAAATCGAAACCTCTGCCACGCTTTGTCTTGCTTGGAGCACTCGGAATGGGGTTATCCGTTGGCTGGACACTACCCAGCGTAGCCGCTGCGACTAGTGCTCACACCGAAACTCATCACTTGAATATTGCTGATGGTGACTTGGGCCAGGCACTCAACGCCCTCGGCCATCAGACCGGCATTCTCCTGTCCTATTCACCAGATCTGGTGGATGGCATGACCAGCCCAGAGCTGTCCGGTCAATATACCGTGCTACAGGGTTTGGGCCTGCTACTGTCCGGCACCGGGCTTCAGACCGAACAACTTGCCAATGGCGGCTTTCTGATTCGCAGCCAAAGTAACGCCACCGATGATCAGGCAGCAGCCCTGCCGCTGATGCAGGTTGAAGGGGCCTATACTGGTTACGGCTACGCCGCGATTGAAAACGGCGAGATGCGCAATGCCATGCGCGGCGATCTGGCCGAAACCCTGAGCATTATTCCATCTGTCCGAGTGGCTGATAGCAGCAGCTCCAGCCTGCAACAGGGTGATATCAAACCAGCGGAGCTTTCCATTCGCGGAGCCTCTCCCTATCAGAATAAACTGATGCTGGACGGTGCGTCTATCGATAATCTGATGGACCCGGCACAGCGTGAAAACCCCAGCAACTACACCAATGTTGCCGGACACTCGCAGGGCATTTTTCTCAATACCGACTTTCTCAGCCAGGTTGAAGTCATTGATGTCAACGCCTCGGCCAGTGAAGGGGGATTCAGCGGCGGGGTGATCAAGGCCGAAACCAAGTCCTATGACGGTGAAGACTTCTTTAGCATCAGCCAGCGCCGTACCCGTGACAGCTGGACCAACTTTCATATCGATCCAGCACAGCTGGGTGAGTTTGGTGATGGCGCCGCACAGGCAGTTACGGGTGTACCAGGTGACTTTCAGCCCAACTTCCGCAAGGATCAGCTCAGCCTGCAGGGTGCCACGCGTATCGGAGATATCGGTATTTTTGCCGGGCTGGATGAAAAGACCTCGCGAATCTGGCAAAAACAGGTGGTAGATATAGATTTTGACCATTTTGCCCAGACGGGACGTATCTTCAAACCCAGTGAAGAGCGCTCACTGGATACCTACTCCCGCTCAGGCGTGCTCCGTCTGGATTGGCTGGAGCAGGATTATCTGTTTAATGCCTCCTTAGCTTTCAGTGAATATGATGAGGACACCTTCTTTATCAATTACCTGGATTCAGACTTCGATAGTCGGCATCAGGGCCTGAATCTGAGCGTCAATTACGGCCAGCACTTCGGCAATACCCGACTGGACCTGAATGTCAGTGCAGGCATCAGTTCAGATGAGCGGTATTTTAAAAACGATGTGCTGGATAAGTACCGGTACACCACCATCTATCAGGGCGGTTTCATCGGTGGCTATGGTGATCTGGAAAGTGAGCAGCGTACGCTGACATCCACCCTGAAGCTCAGTACTCCGCTGACGGATGCGCTAACCTTCGACTATGGTGGTGAGCTGCGCTGGCTCAACTTCCGCCAGAATCGCCTCAATGATTTCACTTACAACGAATATACGCTCGATTTCACGCAACCCCTGCCGCCACAAACAGGGCTGGGATCCTGGTCGCCCTCGGATCAATACCATGTGCGGGAAGTGATCTATCAGGCGGGTGAAATCAAGTTTAACAACCTCAATGCCGCCGCGTTTACTGAACTGAATGGCGATCACCAGCGCTTTTTTTGGCACACCGGCCTGCGTCTGGAACGTGATGACTGGTTGGGCAATACCAACCTGGCACCTCGCCTAAGTGCTGGTATCTATCTGGATGATGCCAAACGTTACCGTATTACTGCGGGTGCCAACCGTTATTACGGCAAATCCTTTATGGCCTATCGTCTCAGGGAGCTGGAACGCGATCGGATCCTGATACGCTCGCGCACCTCGCCCACCGCTGAATATCAGTCTGTTGACGCGAATCGTGATTGGTTCTATCAGGATCTTGACACCCCTTATGATGATGAACTGAATCTGGGTATCAGTGGACCCCTGATGTCGGGTGAAGCCGGACTGATGCTGGTGGAACGGAAAGGCGAACGCCAAGTGCGGACCCGCTATGATGCTGCAACCGATATGCATTGGTTTGATAATTCGGGCTCCAGCCGTACCCATCAGGTCGACCTCTACTGGCGTTCAACCCCAGCTGAATGGCTGGGCGCCTACTGGGCCATCAACACCTCCGCCTCCTGGATGGATAAGCAGACAGACACCACCTATGGCAACAGCTCATCCGGTTATCTGTCCAACAGTAACAGCGCCGATGACGAGGTCTGGTTTGAAGGTAAACGCATCCTCAAACGTGACCTGCCAGCCAATGATTTTGCTACCCCAGTCAGTCTTAATCTGGATCTGATTACCCGCAGTGGCGATGACCGCATTCAATTGCGTAATGCGTTTGCCTTTACCAATGGCTATCGCTCACTGCGTAATGTCGGCACCGACCCCGCCACTGGCTTAAAACAATACGAAGTGCATAAGCAGGGCAGCACGCTGCGCTGGGACATGAGCATCGATTTGCGCCTGCTGCAATCGAGAAACTCGCCTTACCTGCGGCTGGATGTGGTCAATGTCACCGACAACCAGAACACCATCAGTGCTGAATCCAATGTGCAGCTATTTGGTGTCGGTCGTCAGTATTGGCTAGAACTGGGCTACAAGTTCTAGGTGATGCCATGCCATTGAAGCTATTCATTTACAGTCTGGCGATGGCCCTATTCATGAGTCCATCACACGCCGCCTCTGACCCACTAATAGAGGCGTACCGGCAACCTCAGTCGCTCTGGCCCGCGGCTGAAACCGACCCGGGGATTGATACCGTGGCACTCGCACCGCTGCCGGCGCCAGACAGTTTACCCGTCTGGTCCAGCGTGACGCCCGAGCGCATCACGCTGGGTAAACAATTGTTCTTTGAACGCCGCTTATCAGCGTCTGATCAGATCGCCTGCGCCTCCTGCCATGATCCAGACCTGGGCTGGACTGATGGTCGACGTGTGTCCATCGGTCACAACCGGCAACAGGGTGACATGAACGCCCCCAGCATCGTCAACAGTATTTTTCTGCATGAGGTGTTCTGGGACGGTCGAGCAACCAGCCTGGAAGAACAGGTTATCGCCAGTTGGACCAATCCGATTGAGATGGCGGGCGATGTGGACGTTTCAGCAGCAAAGCTGTCAGCTATAGCGGGTTACGCTCCCCTGTTTGAAGCCGCATTTGGCGATACAGAAGTGACCGTTGAACGCATCGCATCTGCCATTGCGACGTTTATGCGCAGCGTGAATATGCTCGACGCCCCCTATGATCGTTTTCTAAAGGGTGACTCTCAGGCTCTTAGTGATGCTCAGGTGCGTGGTCTGCATCTGTTTCGCACCAAGGCGCGCTGCATGAACTGCCACCAGGGAGCCTTACTGAGTGACCAGCAGTACCATCACCTAGGCACCTCATTTGAGCGCGTCGGTAATTTTCAGGGACGCTATCAGATCAGCGGAGCGCCTGAAGATGTCGGTGCTTTCCGCACACCGCCACTCAGGGGTCTGAGTGCAACCGCTCCCTACATGCACAATGGTTTTGCCAGTGATCTTGACCTGTTACTATCACTGTACAACATCGGCTGGTGGCAAAACGCGGCGCTACGGGACAAAGACCCTGACATTCCCTTGGCACAGCTTTCGCCGCGAATCAAACCGCTAGAGCTGTCCCAAGATGAACTGGCTGACCTCAAGGCGTTTTTGCTATCCCTGACCGGCAATCTGCCTTATATGAAACCTCCAGCAGAATTACCCTGATATAGAAATCTGTCGCCGATAGACACAATCCACCTAAGGATGTCGTTTTCAGAACAGTAATGATTTGAACTGCCAGACGATGCAACTTATGCTTGAACTCTCAGGAAATTAAAATTAACTGAAGTAAATAATCCATAAGCGCGAGCGAAAAGAGGTGACTGGGTGAAACTGGCATTTACAAAGAAAGAATACCTCCAGCGGGTTAGAAAAGTTCGCCGTGAGATGCGCACCCGCAAAGTGGATGTCCTGATTGCAACCGATCCTGGCAATATGAACTGGTTGACCGGCTATGATGGCTGGTCCTTTTATGTTCATCAGGGGGTAATCCTTCACGTCGATCATGAAGAGCCTATCTGGTTTGGACGACGCATGGATGAAAGCGCCGCGCTGTTGCGCTGTTTTATGAAAAAGGAAAACCTGTCCAGCTATCCGGAAGAGTATGTTCAAAACCTCGAAAAGCATCCGATGACCTGGATTGCAGAGAATATCTTCATTGAAAATGGCTGGAGTGGTGCCACCATCGCTACCGAGATGGACAACTACTACTATACCGCGGATGCCCACCGTTCGCTGCGACTGGCCCTGCCAGAAGCACGCTTTGTCGATAGCTATAACCTGGTGAACTGGTGCCGGGCGATTAAATCAGACAAAGAAATAGAGTTCATGAAAATTGCTGGCAAGATCACCTCGAAAATACACCAGCGTATTCTGGATGTCGCCAGAGTCGGTGTACCCAAGAGTTTTGTGGTGTCACAGATTTATGAGACGGCGATAGCGGGGGTCGACGGGCACAGTGGTGATTATCCTTCCATCGTGCCGCTGCTTCCCTCAGGCAAAGAAGCTTCAGCCTCCCATATCACCTGGGATGAGCGCCCTTTTAGAGCCAATGAAGGTACATTTTTTGAAATCTCTGGTTGCTATAAGCGCTATCACGCCCCCATGTCACGGACCCTTTACATGGGCAAACCCAGCCAGCGCTTTCTGAATGCCGAAAAAGCCCTGCTGGAAGCCATCGATGCCGGGCTTGAACAGGCTAAGCCTGGTAACCGAGCCTGTGATATCGCCCATGCCCTCGACCGGGTGATGGAAAAATATGGCATAGACCGCCAGGGTGCACGCTGCGGCTACCCTATCGGGGTCAGCTACCCACCGGATTGGGGTGAACGAACCTCCAGCCTCAGGGCATCGGATGAAACCCTGCTGCAGCCCGGCATGACCTTCCACTTTATGCCTGGTATCTGGCAGGAAGACTGGGGTATCGAAATCACCGAAAGTATTCTGATTACCGAAACCGGGGTAGAAATGCTGTGTGATTTTCCCAGACAATTGTTTGTGAAGTAGCATCCTGCCAATGCTATCGCTATGATTAGACCTGCACATCTAATCAATACAGAGCGATAGCATGAACCTGGCGTTGCCAAAAGAGGTCAAACAGCAGCTGGTTTTTTTGCTGGCTGAGGTCAGAACCCAGTTACAAAACCTGATTCTGCTGCTGGATTCTCCTTCGGCAACGCTAACGCGTGCCATCACGGAGCGCAGCGGACACAGCTATAACCTGAAACAGCGCACCCATATTCGCTGCCTGAAGGCCTTCAGTGACAATGAGCGCCATGATCCTCAGTCACTCAAGGCTGCGGGGGATCTGGCTGACGAACTGGAACGGATTACCAGCCTCTGCCGGGAGGCAGCCAGAGAGCTGCAACATCTCAAACATCGCAAGATGCTGCAACAGCATAAGTATCGCAAACGCCTGATGCATATTGATAATGCGCTGCATCTGGTAGAACAGATCCTGATGTCCAATGATACCCAGGCCGCTCTTGAAATCAGTAAGGTACAGCAGAAACTGGTACGTTTTTACAAAAAAGCCCGCACCTCTCATTTGACAGCACTGAAGAAGCACAAACAAACCGAAGCACTGATCAGCAGCCTGTTTCTCGCTCGTCATATCATGGATATGGGCTCCGCCCTGATCAATATCAGCGAATCCCTGCTAGCAGTTTTGCTTGGTCAACCCATGAACATGAAGCAGTTTTTGTCGCTGCAGGCCATGGTATCCAGCCTGGGCCATGACGAATGGGATAATTTAACCCTGGAAACCATCGCCGAAACCCGCTCTGGTAGCGCTATTTCTGCCATATCCCAAGATGATGATCAGTTTATCGGCGTGCTCAAGGAAGGGGCGCTGCGCAAAGTACAGGAAGAGCGCCGTGGACTGGAACGCTGGAATGAAATTATTCCAGGCATTGCCCCTCAGGTTTTATCACAGCACCACAAGGGCAGCTCCGGTGCCCTGATTATTGAACACCTGCCGGGCAACACCCTGGAACAACTGGTACTCAAGCAAGCCGAACAACCCCTGTCGGAGGCTATGGAGCTAATGTGTGATATGCTGCCGAAAATTTGGCAGTCAACCAAGCGAAAAGGAAAAGTATCGCCAGCTTATATCCAGCAACTAAAAAAGCGCCTTCCAGCCGTTCTAAGCATACATCCAGGTTTTAACTCTACTGACACCCAGATAGGTGGCGTCAAGCGCCCGGCACTCAACCAGTTACTGAACCGGGCGGCGAGTCTGGATGAAAAACTGCCAGCCCCCTTTTCTGTCTATATCCACGGCGACTTCAACCTGGACAATATCCTCTACGAACAGGTTAAACATCAGCTACGCTTTATTGACCTGCATCGCTCCGGTTATATGGACTATGTCCAGGACGTCTCAGTGTTTATTGTTTCCGGTTTGCGTCTACCGCTGTTTGATAAACATTCCAGAGCCTGTATTGAGCGTATTTCCACACGCTTGTATGAGACTACTGCCAGCTTCGCTGAAGCACAGAAAGACACAGGCTTTGAAAGGCGCATGGCGCTGGGGCTGGCCCGCAGCTTGATTACCTCGACCCGCTTTATTCTGGATGAAGCCCATGCCCGCTCACTGTTTGAGCGGGGTTTCTATCTATTGGAACACCTGGTTGCACATCAGGATAGCAAAGACTATCCCCTGCCCCTTAAGGAAATACTCAATGTCTAAGCCCAGAATTGCCGTTATCGGGAATCCCGGTAAATGGTCAACTGAAGTACTGGCAACTGCATTGCACCAACGCACAGGTTTTCGTCTGATCGCTGATCTGTCACAAATCGCACTGGACCTGACATCCGGACGCTTAATGTTTGAGCAACACAATCTTTGCCACCTGGATGGCATCATCATCCGTAAAGTAGGCACTGACTATAGCCCAGTCTGTATTGAACGCCTGGAAATGCTGCGGGTAGCAGAACATGCCGGTGTGCGTATCTTCAGTTCCGCCAACAGCCTGATCCGTCTGCTGGACCGACTAGCCTGTACAGTCACACTGCATAACCACCAGATACCCATGCCGCCCACACTGGTGACAGAGTCGGTGGAAACAGCACTACAGCAGATTCAGCACTGGGGCAGCGCCATTCTGAAACCGCTGTTTTCCACCAAAGCCCGTGGCATGCAGGTACTCAATGCTAATCAGGGTAGTAAAGCTCTCGAATCTGAATTAACTCGCTACAAATCCCAGCACCCCTTACTCTATTTACAACAACACATCGATATACAGGGTACAGATATGGGGCTGGTGTTCATTAATGGCGAGTATCAAGGGGCTTATGCTCGCATCGCTGATAAAAAAGCCTGGAATACAACCATTCACAATGGTGGACGTTATGCTTCCTGCCAACCTGATTCGGCTACCATTGAAGTCGCACGTCGGGCACAGGCCGCCTTTGATCTGGACTATGCCACTGTTGATGTGGCCATGAGCCAGGAGGGGCCAGTGGTTTTTGAGGTTTCAGCACTGGGTGGCTTCAAGGGCTCCCATACCGGCAGCAATATTGACCTGGCTGCACGCCTGGCAGATTACACCATCGCATCGCTGAGGTCCTGATCCTATGCCAGCCGTCTCTTCTTCAGCCTCACCACCAATAGCGCCAGACTATACAGGGCATGAATGGTTGAAAGCACGTTTACCAACAGGCCTGGTCCCTTGGCTTGAGGGGGCTGGAGATAGCTGGTATCAGGCCGCCTCCTCGTATACGACAGAATTGTCACAAGCCTTACACCACTTGTCCAATCCCGAGCACTGGCGCTGGCCGGAACGCTTGGTGCTGTTTTTTACCGATTTGCATGCCGATGCCGAAGCCTTTTCGGCCTCACTGGTCGCCAGTGGTGTATTTGCCCGCAACGGACCACAACCATCAGACCTGGCACTCAAGCGGCCTGTAGACCAGTTTGAAATTATTCTGGGAGGCGACTGCCTGGATAAGGGTCCGTCAAATCTGCAGCTATTACGGCTGATTCGTCACCTTCTGGATAGGCAGGTACAACTGACCCTACTTAGTGGCAATCATGATTTGCGTCTGCAACTAGCCATCCAATCACTGGATAACCCCAACTGTCCCCGTAATGGTCACTTTCTGTTACGTCTGGGAAGTAAGGTCATGCCACTATGCGTCGAGTTGTTAAGTCAGTACCCGCTCTCTGCGGCTGAGCGATCCAGCTTGCCCAATGAGCACAGCTGTGAAGCCAGGCTCATGCCAGCGAATGACTGGCCCGACCAGTTTCGTAAAGGTGCAGCAGACACCCTGAGTCCGGCCCAGATCGAGTTGGAACTGGAGCGCCTGACCTCACGTAAACAACGTTTTTTTGCTGCCGCCAGCCAGGCAGGACTAAGTTTCCAGCAAATTTATGCCGCCATGCACCGCTGGAAACAACTGTTTTTGCAACCGGATGGCGAGTTTCATTGGTTTATTCAGCATCAGCAACTGCTCTGCCAGCGTGGTAGTTTTTTGTTTGTACATGCCGGTTGTGATGATGCTATTGCACAGCAATTGGTTGAACAGGATTGTGACAGCCTGAACACGGCCTTTCAGGAAGCTCGCCAGGGTGAAGCCTTCGCCCTGTATTTCGGTCCTCTAGGCAATATGCTGCGCACAAAATATCGCAGACAGGATCCGCAATTATCCACCCGCTCCAGTCAGGACCTGATCACATCCGGCATTCATGCATTAGTTCATGGACACAGGAATCTACATCATGGTCAACGCATCACCTTTCGGGCTAATATGATACATTTCGAATGTGATTCAACTTTAAACAGCACATCACGTAAACTGGAAGGGTTATCTGGGGGAGGGGCAGCCGTCACACTGATTCATCCACAGGGGTATGTTATGGGCATCAGTAGCGACTATCCGTCGATCAAATTTTTTCAACCAGACAGCTTGCAGACAATCACTACCCAATTACTCTAGCTTGTTGTAAAACACGAGGCTTGGCATGAGCAAAAAACGAACATTCCATCACGAGTCTTTGCAGGAACCGGCGCAACTGGTCAAAATCCTTCAGGCGCTGATCGATGGTTTGGAAAAAGGAAACATCAAACTGGATGATGGTAGCGGCAAGATCAGGCTCCAGCCCGAAGGGCTGTTAAACCTCGATCTACAGGCAATAAAAGAAGCTGGCGTTAACAAACTCAACGTAAAGGTTACCTGGCGCGATAAGTCTCAAAAGAAAACAACAGCAGACAAAGACCCACTCAAAATCAGCTGATTGAATTCTTTATAACCGAAAGGGTAGGTGTGCTCTCAAGGTCTCTTTATCTATCGGTTTTACAATATAGTTAACCGCTCCCAGCATGATACAGTCCAACACCACCTCTTTTTCATGGTGTCCACTCACCATGATTACTGGTATAGACTCCAGCGCCGAATCATTTTTCAATTGCCGCAGTGTTTCAATACCACTCATGTCCGGCATAAACACATCCAGCAGAATGATGTCCGGATGTACCTGCTTTAACTGTTGCAGAGCATCACTTCCACTCTCTGCCACATGAACCTCAAAGCCTTCATTTTCAAGCATTTTCTTTAATAACCGACAGTGAAACTCATCATCATCAATCACCATAGCGACCAAGGTTTTTTGCTGCTGGCTGACAGGTTGATTGAGCTTTTTTAATGCGGATTTAATCAGACTGTCGAGTTCTGATTTTTTGGTTTTTTGTTCCGCCAACATTTGTTCAACCAGTTGGGTTACCGATTTAATGCTATGGGTTTTTGCTTCCAACTCAAATCGCTGTTTCTGGATATCAGCATTGTATCCCAGGTCATCCAGAGCTTGGTGGACTGACATTATCAAGCGGTAAGGATCATAACTAAGTGGCCAGAACACCACATAATCATAAAAAAACCGCTGTTTGCTAAGTTGATAGGCCTGTTCCACACTGTCTTTGTTGCAGAGCGTCACCGTATGAAAAGGGTTAGCTCTTTTTTTATGGCAAACCTCTGTTAAAGTCTTGCGCAGGTGAATGGCACTATCCAGCGACTGGTAGGCCAACAGTATCACTTCAGCCTCACTACGCAGAAACTGCTGTGCTATCGCCACCGCCTGATAGTGTACACAACGCTGTATTGTTTTGAACTCAGTCCCCAGTTGCTCAATCACCGTATCAGCAATGACCTCACTATCCGAAGCCACAAATATAACTGAACGACTATTCATAGCTTCGACTATTACTGGATTCTGGAAGACTCCAGGCTGACCTGAAAATCCCTGCCCAAATGCTGACCATACCAACACTACCTCTTAAAAATCATTAAAGATAAGCTTAGCAGTCGGTAGGGTTTAATACATCAACGAAAAAACCCACGCACAGGTGGGTTTGATGGATAAGGCTTGTGGGTTTCTGTAATAGAAGCCCACAAGTCGCATGCCGATCAGGCGCCGATCACACCACCATCTTCACGGCTGATCACCAGGGTTGCTGAACGCGGATAGGGCGAACCATCGTGTGGCCAGTGACTGGCTAACTTACCAGCGGCAAAGTCTTCCGCCGACGTAGTCGCACCTGGGTGCTGTACGTTGACGAACATGGTTTTCTGATCCGGTGTAGTGACCACGCCGGTAATCTCCTGACCGATCGGCCCCACCAGGAAGCGACGGATCACATTATTCACCGGATCAGCCGCCAGCATCTGGTTATTACCAAACTGTTCCCACGGACCGGTATTGACAATACTTTCGCTCATATCAGTTTGAATCCACAGGCGTGAGTCGGCATCAAACCACAACCCATCCGGGCTGTTGAACATGCTGCCACCATCCAGTGGTTGTCCTGCCAGTTCCGAATCGGATTCAGGGCCAGCCAGTACAAACAGGTTCCACTCAAACTGAATGGCATTGACCTGATCATTGTGCTCGCGCCAGCGCACGATCTGACCCCAGTTATTTTCAATACGTGGGTTGACCGCATCCGTTTCTTTACGGCGACTGTTGTTGGTAAGGGTAAAATAAACTTCACCGGTTTTCCGATCAACCGCGCCCCATTCGGGACGGTCCATTTTGGTCGCACCCAGGGTGTCCGCTGCGAGTCGAGTGTTCACCAGTACATCAGCTTGGGAGTTGAAGCCGTTTTCCGGCGTCAAAGGCCCCATACCGAACACCAGTGGTAACCAGTCACCTGAGCCATCTTCATTGAAACGCGCCACATACAGGGTACCGTTGTCCAACAAATGACCGCCAGCTGTCTCCTTGTAATAGGACTGAGCACTGACATATTTGTAAATATACTCAAAACGAGAATCATCACCGGCATAGCACACGATGGGCTGACCCTCGACAGCAGGCTGGAATACCACCCCTTCATGGGCAAAACGGCCCAACTGAGTGCGCTTGACCGGTGTCACGTCCGGATTGAACGGATCAATTTCAACCACCCAACCAAAACCATTAACTTCATTACGGTAGTCTTCGGTGGCCGATGCGCCGGCTGGAGTGACATTGAAGCGGATAAACTCATCAGCGCCCGTGTCAGCCAGCTCCCATCCATAGCGTCCCGCACCTTCTTTAGTCACGCCATAGCGACTTTGTTCGCGAGGCTGCTCAGCGTGATTAACAAAATAACCCGACCAGTTTTCTTCAGCTGCCAGGTAGGTATTCCAGGGCGTAACACCGTTTGCACAATTATTCAGCGTACCGCGGACTCGCGTACCTTCAGGGCTGAAACGGGTTTTAACAAAATCTGTGCCTCGTACCGGACCGCTGATTTCCATCTCAGTCAGGCCGTGGATACGGCGGTTACGCACATCAGCTTCTATGGCCCACTGTCCATCGGCCTGTTTCTTCATACGTACAATACTGACACCATGGCCATGGATTTCCTTGAGTACTTCATCCGCATCACGCTGACCCTCAGCGTTCAACGCAACAGCTGAGCTGGACAGGGACTGCCCACGAGTCGATGCATGCATAAAGCGCGGCTCAACATATTCATGGTTCATCACCAGCAATCCATCCTCAGAACTGCCCTGGTATGGGTCCTGTCCCTCTATCGGGAAGAAATGCATACCATCATGATGACTGCCCATCTGGTGAGCCTGATCCCTACCGGAATTAGCCATCGGATCGAAGGCAGGCTGATGACCCGAGATAGGATGTCCCCAGGGGAGTATAACCTGATGCGCATAGCCCTTGGGTAAGCTGACCCCATCGGTAGCCGAAACAGAAATCGCTTCAAAGCCGATCAATGGCGTGTGACGGCTGCTGCCCGCTGCGGCCAGGCTGGAATAGCTACTGGTGGCGAAGAAACCCAGCATAGCGGTACCCATACTACCTTTCATCATGGCACGACGGGATAAGCGCTTTTCAAACACTTGCTGAAACGAAGGGTTATCCGACTGGTTGCTCAGCGGCTCATCACCCTCATGATTATCAATAACGACTTGCGGGGGTTGCTGGATTGTCATGAATATTCTCCGTGATTTATTGACAGTACAACAAATCTAATGACCCAGTGTGTCAGGAGCTTAACCGTCCAGTGAAGCATTTATGACAGTTTGAATATATGCTACCAGCCTCAGTTCAATTGCATTACCGGCCACCCCCGCGCTTTGGCAACTGCCGCCAGGCGCTCGTTCGGGTTAACGACAACGGGCGCATCAGCCTCATCCAGCAGCGGTATATCATTATGTGAATCCGAGTAAAACGCTACCGGCCAGTCACTCAACTCCATCTGTTCAGCGTAGCGGCGACAATGGTGTACTTTTCCAGCCTGATAGCTCATAGGTAGCAGGGCTCGACCGGTAAAACAGTTATCCTTCAGTTCCGGATCTATGCCTATCACACCATCAAAACCCAGCGCTTGAGCCACAGGCTCCACCAGAAATATTTCACTGGCAGAAATCATCAGCAGATGATGCCCGGCGATACGCAACTGACTAATCAGACTCAGTCCATCCTCATACAAACGCCCCAGCAACTGCTCCCGGACGAAGGTTTCGGCTATTTTGGCAACCTCGACATAAGGTCGCGCTTTCAAGGGTTCCAGATTAAGCGTCAGGTAGGCCTCCATATCCAGATTGCCGGTGGCATAGGTGTCCATCAACACACGGTGTTTTGCCTGAAAGGTATCGATATCATCAATCCAGCCCAGGCGAGCCATTTCACCAGCCCAAAGCTCAGAGCTGTCACCGGCCAGCAGTGTGTGATCAAGATCAAAAACAACCAGATGGGGTACTTTCATCAGTATTTCTCAATTCAGTGCAACCAGAACCAGTCCGGTCATCATTAGTGCCAGGGAGAACCAGCGAAAACCTGACAGGGTTTCTTTCAGCCAGAACACGCCGAGCAAGGCTCCCAGCGGAATAGATGCCTGCCGCAGCGCGACCAGATAACTGACATCTTCGGTATAGGCCATAGCAATCAGCACCAGTCCATAAGTACTAAGTACCATCAGACCGGCAAGCACCCAGATCCTGGCGGGTCCTTGCAATAATAGCCGAGCAGCCGCTCGTTCACTCGGCATCAACGCTACCACCGGGAACATCCACAACACCGCCATCCAAGCCTGTAATACCATGTACTGCAACCCGGCCAGCGTGGCACTCAAGCCATCTGCACGCATCAGATCGATGGCGGATTTATCGATCAGTGAGTAACCCACCGTACCGGCTGCCGCCATCAGCATAAATCCTAGTGCAGGTGTCAGGTAGAGTGACCAGCTGAAAGCACTGGGGCGTACCAAAGGCAACATAAAACCCGCCAGGGCGATCAGTAGCATCCCGCCGATATCTCGCAAACTCAGTGCCAGGTGTTGCCAGATTATAAAGCTGACACAGGGCACCAACAGAACAGGCAGAGCCCGCGCCAGTGGATAAAGCACACTGATCTCACCACGTGCATAAGCCCAGGCTAATCCGGCCATATACACCCCTTGAAAGCCACCGGAGAACAACAGTAACCACCAAAAGTCAGTGCCCAGCCCGACCCAGTCACGACCCACCAGCAGTAACGGGGCAAACAGTAGCGCGCCTCCAAGCATCGCCAGCGAGAAAAAAGCCAACGAGGGCACCTGTTTTTTACCCAGCAAATTCCAGCCTGCATGCATACACGCAGAGATCAACACCAATACCAGTGCCAGGTTACTCAAGGCTGTTCAGCGCCCGCCAGACGAAAGCCTATCTCCTCCAACACTTCAGGAAGCTCGGCAATTGAGTCAATAATATAGTGCGCTCCTGAACGAGCCAGTGCCTCGTGGGCAGCCAGACGCAACTGTTGTTGCTGAGTGTCTGACAGCGCCAGCCAATCCGTTTGTGACAGGCCGGTCTGATTACCCGAAACCGCAACGGCAACCGTCCACATGCCTGCATTGAGGCCCTCTTCGATTCCCACAGCGGTATCATCTACCTTGACGCAGGCCTGTACACAACTGACCGACAGATCCCGAGCGTTTTGTAGCGCCATCCAGGGGTAAGGGCGCCCTGCCGGTACATCAGTCGCACATACCACCGATAGCGGTTTAAAGCCCTGCTCGGCTAATACTGGCAGCAACTCGGCAATCATTTCGCGGCTGTAACCGGTATTCACCCCGATATCTATCCCCTGTTCATCACAATAGCCAAGCAGCTCATCCATACCCGCTATCAGTTGATTGTTTTGCGCGATGCTGGCCTGTTGGTAACCCACAAACGCAGTATAAAGGCGGTCGACTTCGGCCGAGTCTGCTGGCTGATGCTTAACAGCCAGCCAGGCTTCAGCGATACGGGGCATGGCCAATAGAGCCTCAATATGTTCACGCTTTTCTTTGCCCATGGGCGCACGCGCTTCAGCCTGGGTAATCGCCAACCCTTCCGCGGCAAACAGGCTCTGAAAAGCCTGGATCGGTGCCAGAGATCCAAAATCCACACAGGTGCCAGCCAGATCCATGATCACTGCTTGAACCTGCCCGCAATAACGACGCTGATAACTAAACATGCTTTCTCCTTACAGGGACATAGTCTGAGGGGGTTGGATCGCAGTCAGCCCGAGGGCAGTACAGCTGTCCGCCACAGCCTCCAGAACAGCATTGATCTGCGAATCAAAAAGCTGGCCGATACAGCCCAGCCGGAAGCTCTCGACTTGGGTCAATTTACCCGGATAAATCAGAAAACCACGGCTCTTCATCTGTTGATAAAACGGCATAAAGCTAAAGGCCGGATCATCCGGAGACAGGAAAGTAATAATAATGGGTGATAGCCAGGCATCTTCAAGCAGAGTCTGAAATCCCAGTGCACGCATGCCGGCTACCAGCCGATCACGATTGCGGCTATAACGCGCCAGTCGTGCTGACTGTCCACCCTCTAACTGATACTCCTGCAGCGCCTGATGAAAGGCAGCCACCACATGCGTAGGTGGGGTAAAACGCCACTGACCGGTTTTTTGCATATAGCGCCATTGGTCATAGAGATCCAGTGACAAGGAGGGTGACTGCCCTTCACACGAAACCAGTGCTGTTTCGCGGATCAGCGCGAAGCCAAACCCGGGTACCCCTTCTAAACACTTATTGGCTGACGAAACCAGTGCGGTAAAGGGTAGTTCGTTGGCATCCACCGGCAAGGCGCCAAACGCACTCATGGAGTCAATAATCAGCTCTCGCCCTTGTGCGGCTACCACCTTGGCGATAGCGTCCACTGGATTGAGAATACCCGAACTGGTTTCACAGTGAATCACCACCACATGGGTGATCAGTGGGTCCTGGCGCAGCAGTTCGTCAACCTCCTGGGCCAATGGCGGCTGGTAATCTCCCTTATCCAGCGTCACACAGGTCTTTCCCATGCGTTGCAGTATGGCGGCGGCTCGCTGACCATAAGCACCATTCATCAGCACCAGCGTCTTGCTGTCCTTAGCCAACAGCGTGGCGAAAACTGCTTCGACTAGATAGGTACCACTCCCCTGCAGTGGGACACAGACATGGGTTTGCTGAGCATTGGCCAGTGTCAGCAAGTCTTGGCAAATAGCTGCGGTGATTTGATTGAAATCACCATCCCAGGAGCCCCAGTCACGCAGCATGGCTTGTTTTACACTCAAACTGGTCGTCAGTGGACCGGGCGTCAGTAGATAGGGTTCGTTGTGCATGATCGGCGTCTAATCCTTCATAGTTCTATGTAGAGTGATCACAGAGTGCTCAGCGCTGTCGCCAGACCTGAGCTTTCTTCAGTAACAGATGGGTCACCAGCGCATGCAGAACTTTCACCCCCATAGAGGTCAGCAGTATCAATACGGCCATCGCCGCCGCGCTGGCAAAGTAACCGGCCTCATCCAGGTGCAATACCGAAACGGCCGCCAGGCGTGTATCGGGGCCATAGAGAAACACCACCGCCGATACCGTGGTCATGGCATTCACAAACAAATACACTGAAATATCCAATACGGCAGGCAGAGATACCGGCAGAGTCACACGGATATAAGTACGCCAGAAAGGCACCTTGAGTGATGCCCCAACCGATTCGAACTCCGGATCAAGTTGTTTTAGCGCCGTCATCGAGGTCAGATGGCACACAGTATAAAAATGGATCAGGGTGTTAAGAATCAGAATCGCCAGGGTGCCATAGAGCAGATTCAGCGGATTATCTGGATGGTTAAAAAAGAAGATGTACGCCAGCCCCAACACCATTCCAGGCACCGCCATAGGCAATATGGCAAACAGATGCACCGTCTGTCTCAGCAGCGCAAACTCCTTGCTTTTCTCCACTAGCCAGGCGTTGGTAAAAATCACCAGCGTACCAATTACAGCCACTCCTCCAGCCATTTTCAGCGAGTTAAACCAGGACTCCCAGCCACTCCCCCCCAGACCGTCAAAACTGTAGTGAGTGAGGGTGAAACTCAAGTTATAGGGCCAAAATTGAATCAGCGAAGCATACACAGCGGTGCCAATAATCAGCAAAATCACCGCAGCAACAGTATAGCAAAGTACGGCAAACAGCCCATCGCGCATTGGTGAGGGTTCGGGTTGATAGGGTACGGCTCTGGATGACAGCTGTGAGGTTTGTTTGCGTTGCACCCAGCGATCAGCGATAAAGGTAAACACCGCAGGTAACAGCAGAATGACGCTGACAACCGCCCCCATCTGGAAGTTCTGCTGGCCGACAACCTGCTTATAAATGTCCGTTGCCAATAAGCTAAACTGGCCCCCGATAACCTTGGGCACACCAAAATCGGTAATAGCCAGGGTGAACACCACAAACGCACAGGACATTAACCCGTAACGAACACCCGGCAGCGTCACCGTCATAAAGGTTCGAAACGTCGAGGTCTTCATCGCCTTGGCCGCTTCATACAAACGCGCATCACTGTTGGACAGGGCCGTGATCAGGATCATCAATGCATGTGGAAAAATCCAGAAACACATACCGATCACAATACCAACAGGACCGTAGATGCTGGTATCGCCCAGCAGCGATTTCATATACCCCTGGGTGCCAAAGATGTACACCAGACTAATGGCTGGCAGCAGTGACGGTGCCAATATTGGTAGTAACGTCAGTGTACGAAACAGCTTTTTCCCCGGCATACAGGTTCGGGTAATGCCATAAGCACACAAAAATGCTAACACTACCACCAGCAGCGTCGTCATCAAGGCAATAGAAAATGAATTCAGTATCGAGTTAACTAACGCCGGTGTAGAAAAATAATAGCGATAATTCATCAGACCGATAAATTCACCGCTGCTATTCTGTAAACTTTTCAACAGCATAGTATAAAGCGGTAACGCCAGGCCAATCAGCATCAACGCTAGAGCTGCCAGTAAAAACAATAGTTTAAGCAGTGTTTCCGAGTTGATTTTATAGCGCCAGTCAGCAAGGCGAGCCATAGGAAAATCAATGCTCATATCAATGTACCTGTTGCTCAAAAATACGGCAGTAGCACTGAGGTAACTGCAAAAACACGTCACGGCCAACGGCAATATTCATGCGCTCGGCATCGGTATGCTGTAAATCCACCACCACCTGCTGCTCCTGCATTAACAGGTCACAGGTGACACGCATAAATGAGCCTAAATATTCTACATGCACTACCCGCGCTTCCAGTGATCCACTTGCATCGTCCTGCTCTGTCAGTACAACTTCCTCGGGTCGAATACCCAGGCAGGCTGAATCGCCATTATTAATTTCATGCGGAAGACAGGGTAGATGCTGAATACCCAGCAGCACACCCGAAGCCGAGGCCACTTCAACCGGCAGCAGATTCATGCTGCCGACAAACCCGGCGACAAAGGCATTAACCGGATGACGATAAATCTCTTTAGGGGTGCCAATTTGTTCAATAACACCATGGTTCATAACCACAATACGATCGGCCATCGTCAGCGCTTCTTCCTGATCATGGGTGACCATAACGGTTGTTACACCCAGCGCCTGCTGCAATGACTTGATCTGTTGACGCAGGTGCAAACGCACCCGTGCATCCAATGCTGACAGCGGCTCGTCCAGCAGCAATAACCCAGGCTCAGTCGCCAACGCGCGCGCCAGCGCTACACGCTGCTGTTGCCCTCCGGATAACTGCGCCGGATATTTGGCATCCGAGCCCTCCAGACCAATCAGTGTCAGTAGCTCCTGCACCCGCTCGCGGATGCGTGTTTTACAGTAACCCTGACTTTTCAGACCGTAGGCAATATTGTCAGCAATAGTTAGATTGGGGAACAGGGCGTAGGACTGGAACACTATGCCAAAATCACGCTTTTGTGGCGGTAGTGTGGAAATCTCTTTATCCATTTGAAAAATTCGCCCACTGCTTTGCATCTCCAGTCCGGCGATAGCACGCAACAAGGTGGTCTTACCGCACCCGGATGGACCCAGAAAGCAAACAAACTCACCCTCAAAGATCTCCAGGTCTATGGTCTTAAGTGCGGTGAACTCACCAAACTGTTTGGTTAGGGCCTCAATTTTCAGACACACTTGTGGTGAGCTATGATGGCTGCCAGCCAAGGTGGAAGTTTGCGGCACAAACGCCGTTATGGATGATTTCTGCAATGCATGCATAGGGATAACTCCAATTAAAAAGCAGGTGGAGCATCCATGCTCTCACCTGCCGTGTTCAGTCCTACTGATACTTAACGCGCTTCACTCTTACCATCGTAACGACGCTGCCATTCCTGCAGAATGCGGTCACGGTTCACGGCCGAGAAGCTGAAATCATTATTGATCATGCGATCAACAATATCAGCGGGATAGTTTTCAATTGGCTGAGCAACACCCGGCATGGCCACGACAGCATAACCTTCGTTATACAACTCATTGGCATCACGGCTGATCGCCCAGTCCATCAGTGTCTTTGCTGCTTCCAGATTCTGAGTACCCTTAACAATAGCAGCAGCTTCCATATCCCAGCCTAAGCCCTCAGACGGAAACACCACTTCAACTGGCGCACCCTGAGATTTCAGACGTGCCGCACGGAACGCAAAGGACACACCGACAACCGCTTCACCGGAACCTGCCAGGTTACAAGGTGCTGAACCTGAGTGGGTGTAGCGACTGATATTGTTGTGCAGACCATCCATAAATTCCCAGGCTTTCTCTTCACCCCAGAGCTGGATCCAACTGGAGACATCCAGATAACCGGTTCCAGAAGAGTTAGGGTTTGGCATTACCACATGGCCCTGATATTCCGGACGGGTCAGATCTTCCCAACTAGTTGGCATAGGTACACCGAGCTTTTCGCCTTCAACCGTGTTGTAGCAAACAGCCGCCACCCAGGCATCCATCCCTACCCAAGCGGGTGGATTATTAACATCAACGAATTTTGGATCCAGATTTTCAACACCGGCTGGCGCGTATGGCTCCAGCATTTCTTCTTTATCCAGCATCAGCAGACTGGTTGCCGCCAAGCCCCAAATCACATCCGCACGGGGATTTTCTTTTTCGGCCAACAGGCGAGCGGTCATAACCCCTGTAGAGTCTCTCACCCAACGAATACTGATATCAGGATGCGCCTGATTAAAGCGTTCGGCATACTTCTGCAAATCATCTGACTCAACAGCGGTATAAACAGTCAACTCTGTTGCTGAAACAGCCTGCACAGCCATGACAGAGCCAAGGGCCAGCGCAACAGCTGTCTTTTTCAGGGAATGAAACGGTGCGTTTTTCATGATGTCTCCTGAGTATTATTTGGTATAGACCAGATACTAAGGATAGAGTGTTTCAGAATAATGACAGTTTATTGAAATTTTCAGTTCATTAAATAAGGATTCGGCTATAACAAAATCTATCCGCTTTTTTGGATTGTTTTTTGGCATCGGCGGCAAAATCGGCTATCTGATCCGGTTTATAATCACAAGGCGATTCAACACGGATAATGGCAAATGCTATAGACGTGAGTGGAAAGTTACGCTGCAGACCGTCACGATCCAGAGCTGTCATATAACCCTTCTGAATCATGTCCTGGGGGTAAAGTGAGTGCGCAGCTGCTTTGAAAGCAACCTGCACCTCATGAGTCAGCTCCGCCACACTTTCCATTTCTGTCATCACCACAAAGTCGTCTCCACCTATGTGGCCAACAAAATCACTACTGTGGTTAAAGTGCTTTAATAGCAGATCTGCTATTCGTGTAATCACCAAATCGCCGATCTGGTATCCCAGCACGTCATTGAGTGGTTTAAAATCATTGATGTCGATATAAATAAATGAAAATGGCAATTGACGCTTCAAGCGCCGATCCAATTCATTATTGATCGGCACATTACCGGGTAGTTGTGTCAGCGGATTGGCATAACGTGCTTTCTCAATACGCTCCTGGGTAATCTGTTTAAGCAGAGTACGTGTGGTGCCAAGACCGGCATAAATACCTTGATTCACAACGATAAAATGTTGTTTAAGATAGTGAAAGTCTTCTTCAATCAATCTCCGACTAATCTCATCCAGTGTGGAGTTTTGATCCACTACCAGAGAATCACGGCCAATAAAATGAATAACAGGGCGTTTTTCAAATAGTGCCCGGCCATACTGACTGCCATAGAGCTCCATTACTCGCCACTTATGCAACAGTCCTAGAGGACGACCTTCATGCACAACGGGTAAGGAGAAAATATTGATATCTTTCTGCAAACGCTCCCAAGCTTCACGCAACGAAACATCCGGCTCTACAGGCTCTATATATTTACACAGATCACGAGCCAGTTTTCCAGTAGACTTCGGTACCAACTGTTGTTTGTCCGGTAGGCTACTCAGGTCGGCTGTTGGATAGGGCTTGGGGCGCCCGACCAGAAATCCCTGAATAAACACAATACCCAGATCCATGACCACATTCAGCTCGGCCTGGTTTTCGACACCTTCAGCTATCAGTGTACAACCTAAACGACTGGACAGGTCCACCAGCGAACGCACAAATTCCAGCTTCACCAGATCATCGTGGATGTCACGAATAAAATGCCGATCTATTTTGACAAAATCAGGCTTGAGGTCGGCCCAGAGCTTTAATCCAGAATACCCTGTTCCCAGATCATCGATAGCAACTTTAAAGCCCTGAGATTTAAGCCAGCTTATTGAGCTTTTAAGTTCTTGTAGCTGCAACGCTGGATAACGTTCGGATATCTCTATCACTATCTGCTCAGGTTTCAGATGATACTGATGGAGCAGTTTCATCAACCTAAAGCCCCGAAAGCGAGGCGGCAGCAAGATACTCGGACTCATGTTAACAAACAGGTAGCTGTCCAGGGCATGGGCAGACCAGTTCTTCGCTGCCACAGTCAGACAGATTTCTTCCAGCTCACCCGACACACCTGACTTTTCCGCCACATCAAACAACACCGGCGCAGCGTGTAATGGACTGTCGGACGGACCACGGCTCAATGACTCGTAACCAAACACTTCCTGTTTATCAATATCGACGATCGGCTGAAACAATGAGGTTATCAGCCCGTCGCTCAGAATGTGTTTAAGTTCGTCATGCAATCTGTCTTTCATAGATGCCTTCTGCTTTGCGAATACCAACTGACGCGGGGAATTGAGCCTCGCACTACACAAGCGTCAGAGACAGAGTGAATATGTCTCTTGTTTGAAATGCTCTTTAAATAGAACTGTAACGAGAATATGTGACAGAAAAATTACTAATGATTTTTTAGGGGTAATTACTCACTGATTTCCCTGTGTATTTACACTGATGGTGAGCACATCGTTTAGCCAAAACTCTTCATCAAATTCAATACAGGCACCCTCATCTGTTTTACCAATACGGGTAATATATAATCCGGGACAGCCTGAATTCACTCCCAAAGCAGCTGCCACACTGCCAGTCAAGGCTGTCGGGGTAATGGTAATCTGCTTACGGGTCAACCTGATGGCGTATTTATCCGCCAAAAGCTTCCATAAGGATTCAAACTGCTGTTGTTCAATTCCCGGCAAGTAACACGGATTTAGCCAGATGGTTTCCACAAACACCAAACGCTCATCAACAAAGCGGCGACGACGTAAACAGTAAACGTCATCACCTGGGTGCAGCGCCAAGGCTGTTGCCACTGAAATACTTGCCAGCATTTTCTCGATACCCAGCACCTCGGTGCGTGGTATGCGCCCCTGCTCAGCCACATAATGGGTAAAGCTGACATCGTTTACCGGTTCATAGGTCAGCCGTGGTGAGGAGACAAACCAGCCACGCCGATTGCTGCGATAAATAGCCCCTTCACTTTCCAACTGTGCCAAAGCCTGGCGCAACGTAATGCGCGTAGTGTTGAAGCTCTCAGCCAGCACACGCTCAGCAGGCAAACGTGAGCCCACCGGCAGGTTTCCGGAGGTAATGCGCTGCATCAATTGGTCTCTAAGCTGCAGGTATAACGGTTGCTCTGCCATGAACCGGTCCATGTTGAATAAATGTAGTAATTTTAACGGATTATTAGTTCAACATGACAGGGTATGACGCGAATGATGTGGGTCATAAAAACGCCACATTACTGTCATCACTTGGTCACCTGAATCAGCAATGATCCTAAGCATTATTATTCTGGGGGTGGACCATGTTGAATATAGAAGCGTTGGTATCTGAAAAATACCCGGCGCTGGCGCATAAGCCCGCCGTGCTAAAAACACCCGTGATGCAATTATTGCGTCATTTATTCCACGAGGATGAGGTCAATCAGTTTCTGCATACCCATCAGGACCTGGGTGCGTTTGAATTTACCGACAAAGTACTCGAACATTTCCGCATCAGCTATTTAGTGTCGGCGCGGGAAAAAGAAAATATACCCTCTGAAGGGCGTGTCGTCATAGTATCCAATCACCCGCTCGGCACCTTAGATGGACTGGTTTTGCTCAAGCTGGTTGGTGAGGTACGACGTGACATCAAGATTCTGGCTAATGACCTGCTATGGCAATTTGCTCCATTGCGACCACTGCTGCTGCCTGTGGATAACCTGACCCAGAGCGGCTATCGCAAGACGGTCAGAGAAGTGACCGAGTGCCTGAAAAAAGAACAGGCGGTGATCATTTTTCCAGCCGGGGAAGTCTCCCGGGCAACGGCAACCGGTATCAAGGATGGTGCCTGGCAAAGTGGCTTTGTACATTTTGCCCGCAAGACCAATGCGCCGATCCTGCCGATTCACTTAAACAGTAAAAACTCAGCTATCTTCTATTCGCTGTCAATGATCTATCGCCCGATTGGCGGACTGATGCTAGTCAACGAGATGTTCAAGAAAAATGCCGAAGATATGCCGGTCAGAATTGGTGAGCTGATCCCGCTGGAGCGCTTTGATAATAATGAACTGCCGTTAAAAACCCGGTTGAAACTGTTACGAAAACACGTTTACCGATTACCGAAAAACAAAAAATCCCTGTTCGTAACTGAAAAGCCCATTGCGCATCCCGAAGAGCGCCAGTTACTGCGACGGGAATTGCGCAAAGCCGAATGCCTGGGGCAGACCCAGGATGGTATGCATATTTATCTATTTGATTATGCCTCAGACTCTCCGGTGATGCGTGAGCTAGGCCGACTAAGAGAGCTAACCTTCCGTCGGGTAGGTGAAGGCACAGGCCAACGCTATGACCTCGACAGCTATGACCGTAACTATAAACACCTGGTTCTTTGGGATGACGAGGCACTCGAGCTGGTCGGCGCTTACCGTATTGGCGAATGTGCCTCTGTTATCCGCGCTAACGGCTTACAGGGCCTCTATGCGGCCAGTTTGTTCAGTTATCAGCCAGAGCTCGAGCCGATGCTGGAAAATGCAATCGAGTTGGGTCGTAGTTTCGTGCAGCCGCGCTACTGGGGACGACGCAGTCTGGATTATCTCTGGTATGGCATAGGGGCCTACTTGAAAAGCCGTCCTCACATTGACCGCATGCTCGGCCCGGTATCCATATCGGCCAAGTTGCCACAAATTGCCAGGGACCTGTTGGTGATCTACTACCGCCATTATTATGGATTAGAAAAGCTGGCGAAAGCTAACGCACCTTACAGTCCGTCTGATGCAGGTTTTGGTGAAGCACAACGCCTGTTTTGCTTCAAAGATGCCCGCGAAGACTTTATTGCATTGAAAGAGCGCCTGGATCTCTACGGTGTCACTGTACCCACGCTGTACAAACAATACACGGAGCTCTGTGTAGATAAGGGGGTTCACTTCCTTGACTTCAGTGTGGATGCTGACTTTGGTTACTGCATCGATGGCCTGGTGATGGTGAACGTTGCGGACATCAAAGCCAAAAAGCGCCAGCGCTATATGGGTGAGCTCAACACGTGAGATAGGTGGATGGGGTTTAAGGCAACCGGGTCAGCCCCACCCACTCCACTTGTGAGAAGCTGCCATACGGGGTTTCTTCCTGACGTATTCGTGTCAACCCAGCATAAGGCAAGTCAAAGAAAAGTGCTTTCTCAATCGGCTGCTGCAATATCTGTCGTAACAAAAAGTTACAGGTAAACAAATGCGCTACGATAAGCAGGTGCTGACCAGGATAGGTCTCGCCCAAGACTTTCCACACACCACGAATCCGATGATCAAAGTCATGGAGTGTTTCGCCCTTAGGCGTTGGATTCATAAGCGGGTCGACCCAAAAAGCGGTCACACCATCCGGCTTATCCGCCTGGGCAGGAAATGACTGACGCGCCTCGGCATGAGTCAGACCTTCCCACTGCCCTAGAAACAGCTCAGCCAGATCCGCTTGTTCCTGCACCGGTATATGATGTTGAGCACCTAACCAAGTGGCAAACTCCCGGCAACGGCGCAGTGGTGATGTGATGATGGTATCCCAGGGCGCCTGATCCCCCACAGCCTGGCGCATCTGCAACCAGCCTTCGCGACTCAGCGGATCATCCGTTGCACCGCGGAACTTTCGCCCACCTTCCGGTTCTCCGTGACGGATTAAGTCAAACGTCGTCACTACGGCATCCATTGATCGCATGGTCACATCCTTAAATAAACGCTTTGCGCACTTTGGCGGAAATATATTCTGAAACCAGTACCGTGGCAAAAATCATAATGAAAATAATACTGACTTTGTTCCAGGCCAGCGTGTTAATAGCGGCATTCAATTGCAGACCGATACCACCCGCTCCCACCAACCCCAGTACAGTCGACTCTCGGATGTTAATATCCCAGCGATAGATACTGATCCCGGCAAACGCGGGCATCACTTGCGGCAAGACAGCATAACTCATCACCTGCATACGGCTGGCCCCCGTTGCGGTAATCGCCTCTACTGGTGTTGGATGTATCTCTTCTATCGCCTCATAGAGTAACTTACCCACAAAGCCTATCGAACGCAGGGCAATGGCAAGAATGCCGGCCAACAAACCAGGCCCCAGAATAGTCACCAGCAGCATGGCCCAAATCAGTGAGTTAATCGATCGGGATGATACAATGATCATCAGTGCGAGAGAGCGTATCAGAGGGTGTGGTGTGGTATTACGTGCCGCCAGGAAGGCACAAGGGAACGCCATCAGAATACCCAGCAAGGTTCCTAGCGTAGCGATATTGATAGTGTCCCAAAGTGGTTGCCAAAGCTGGCTTGAATAACCCCATTCAGGCGGTATCATCCGGCTTAACAAGTCAGCCCCCTGACGCGGGGCGTCTTCGACAAACACCCACATGGTATTATCAGAAATCACTTTCCAGCACAGCAGGAACAGCGACACGCCGACCAACCAACCCAGCCAGATCAGCCATTGCTGACGGGTAGTACGCAGGGTCCAGTGAGCGCGGCTCGAATCTGCATCAACTTGTATATATTTAACCGGCATTACTGTACCCACCTACGCACATAACCCGACACATATTCCGTCAGCAGTACGATACCAATAATGATTAACAGCACCGCTGCCGCCGTATCATATTCATAACGGCTCAGAGAGGTGTTCAACGTCGCGCCGATGCCACCTGCGCCGACGATACCGATCACAGCGGATTCACGAAAATTGATATCCAGCCGGTACATGGATAAGCCAATTAAGCGTGGCATGACCTGCGGCTGCACCGCATAGTTCATGAGCTGCAACCAACTGCCGCCAGTGGCACGAATGGCTTCAACCTGGCGCTCATCTATATCTTCAATATCTTCAGCCAGCAATTTGGCCATAAAGCCGATTGTGGCAAACGCCAGAGTTATCATCCCCGCCAGCGGTCCGAAGCCAAACATCACCACAAACAGAATGGCAATAATGACCTCCTGAAAGGTCCGCGAGACTGCAATAATGGAACGGCAAAACAGATAAATCGGCCAGGGTGCCATATTGCGCGCTGCGCCAATACCGACAGGGATTGCCAGCAAAATACCGATACTGGTGGAGGTGAAAGTCATGGTCAGAGATTCAACAATGCCTTGCTGAATATCACTCCAGCGGCTGGTAAAATCCGGTTGAAGAAACGCGGCAAAAAAATTCAAACCACGAGACGCGCCCTCGGCCACACGGGCCCAGTTCACCTCAACACTGGCACTGGCCAGAACCAGATAAATCAGGCAGGCTGCCACCAATGCCAAACGGTAGCGCCAATCAGCAATCAATGGCGGGCAACGCCAGCGACCTTGAGCCGCCATGGCCTTACGTTCAGCCGCATTATGGGTAAAACGGCTCATAGGGCAGCAGTCCGCATCAAATTAGACATGGGCACAGCCGTTTCGCTATCTTGTTCCTCTGATGCGTCAGTATCAGGCAGGGTATTCCAGTCTTCTTCACCATAGATACGGGTTAGAATCTCGGCATCCAGTTGATCAGGTAAACCGTCAAATACCAGCTCACCAGCGCGCAGGCCGATGATCCGGTCAGCATACAACTGCGCCAGCTGGACATCATGAATATTGATAATAGCGGCGAGCTGTCGTTCGGCGCAAAGCTCTTTAATCAAGCGCATGATCTGCCGCGATGTTTTTGGATCAAGACTGGCAGTAGGCTCATCAACCAGCAGAATATCCGGGCTTTGCAACAACGCACGGGCAATACCGACGCGCTGACGCTGGCCGCCGGAGAGTTCATCAGCACGCTTGTCAATGAAATCACTCAACCCAACCCGTTCCAGCAAGCGGAAGGCTTCCTTGATCACATGCTGGGGATAACGGCGCAAATAACTGCGCCAGAAACCGGTATAACCCAAATAGCCGGACAACACGTTTTCCATGACCGTGAGGCGATCTATCAGCGCATATTCCTGGAAAATCATCCCCATGCGGCGCCGGGCCTTGCGTAACTGACGCTGACTCAAACCGGTCAATTCAGTTTCACCAAGAAAAACCTGTCCCTGGGTAGGCTCTACCAGCCGGTTAACACAACGGATCAGCGTGCTTTTACCCGCACCAGACGGACCAATCAAAGCCGTTACCTGACCTGCGGGTATATTCAGCGTCACATCGGTCAACGCTTTATCACCCGTATTATAGCGTTTAGTTAATTGCTTCAGTATCAGCATAACGTCCCCAGTTTTATCCTATCCAGTAACCTGACCGGTCTTAAACTAAAAAGCCTCTCATCCCTGAGAGGCAAAGAGCCCTGAACTCTAAACTCTAAATGCTTTAACGCGACTTAATTGCAGTTATATGTCACATCCATAGCCTGATCGATGGTACGAATCACAGCCCAATGCTGCTGATAAGTGATCGGGATAAACTGCGCTTCGCCGGAGTTTTTAAACTCTTCCTGCAGTGCACTGCCTTCCCAGTCATAACTGAAAAAGGCTTCCTGAACTTTTTCAGCCAACTCAGGTTTCAGGTTATATACATAACCATAGCCAGTTGTCGGGAAAGTCTGTGACTTGTATACCGTGGTATAGCTATCCGGTTTAACCACATCACGTGCAACCATCCGATTCAAAACGGAATTGGCAACCGCCGCTGCATCGTAATCGTTATTGATCACACCCAGAATGGAGTTGTCATGTCCGCCGGAGAAAGACGGTTCAAAATCACGATCAGCGACCATACCAAACTCAGCATCCAGCAAAGCGGACGGCGCTTTAAAACCGGAATTGGATGTTGGTGAGGTGAATGCCAGGCTACGACCCTTAATATCTTCCACTGACTCAATCCCTGAATCCGGACGGGTGATAATTTCCATTTCATAACCGAATGAGCCATCGTCACGCGCCATCATAGTGAAAGGCACAAAACCAGCACAGTTAACCGCCAGCGGATTGGAGCCCGTGTTGAACCCGGCCACATGCAGACGACCCGCACGCATAGCTTCAAGCTGAGCCGCATTGGACTGGACGGGGAAGAACTGAACACGCTTACCGGTCACGCTTTCCATGTGCTTCAGAAAGCCATCCCAAACCTGTTCATACACAGCAGGATCTTCAACTGGTGTATAAGCAAATACCAGTGTATCCGGATCAACCCAATCTTTGGCATCCATAGGGGCATCCGCAACCAGATCACCATCAGCATCGGTAAAGCGTGAAGACATATCACTGGCAACCGCAGAAAACGAGGCACCGAAGGCCAGAATCCCTACAGCTAGCGGTGTACGTAAAGGTTGTGTCATTTTCGTAAGCATGCGCATCATGAACCTCATCTATATATTCTAAGTTGCCATTACTTTAGTGGTGAAATATGACCAAGCCGTGTCATATAGATGATGAATATATGTCAGTTAGATGAACACAAATGCCAACCTTGTCAAAACTCTGTCATCTAGTTTTCATAAGATAGGAGTTCACCGGCCTTAACAGGGAGAACTCCGATGACCGGAAGTGATTTTCATGCCCGTACCCGCTCTGAATTTCAAGCGTTCCTGGTCCAACAGGCCCAGCGCTTTCCGGCACCCAACCGTCTACGCGTTGACCTGCATTGCCATGACCACAACAGTGATGTGCCGGATGAACTCTGGGGACGATTGCTGAAACTGCCGGAAACCTGGTTGCCCACTGATAAACTGGTGCAGCGCTTACAGCAAGCAGGCACCGACCTGGTCACCATTACCAACCACAACAATGCCCGTTCTTGTTGGCAATTGATGGAACAGGGCATGGATGTATTGTCGGCAGCTGAATTCACCTGCCACTTCCCGGATGAGAGCCTGAGTATTCATGTACTGGTTTATGGCTTTACTCCGCAACAGGAAAGTCGTCTTAACCGGCTGCGACAGAATATCTATCACTTTGCCGCCTATACGTTGGAGCAGGACCTACCTACCGTACTGCCTCATCCGTTGTTCTTCTACAGTGCTAAAAACAGCCGCGGTATTGAAGCGCTGGAAAAGCTGGCACTGCTGTTTGAGCGCTATGAAGTTCTCAATGGTCAGCGTGGTTTCTGGCAAAATCGCATGACCCAGTTATGGGTCGAGAGCCTGACAGAAGAAAAAATACATCAATTAGCGCTGAAACATAAAATCAATCCCCATGATTTTTGTGCACACCCCTACCACAAATGTGTGACCGGTGGCTCTGACGATCACAATGGTATTTTTGCCGGTGAATGCGGCAGCTTTCTGTATGTGGATAACCTGGATGAGCGCCGTAAAACAGAGCCATTATCGAGCTTGGCTCTGGAAGCGCTGCGCGCCGGCTACATTGCCCCTTATGGTGAACCCGGTGAAGAAGAGCGACTGACTACAACCTTCCTGGATTATTTTTCCCAGGTGGCCATCCATATGAAAGACCCAGGGCTACTCCGGCTGATGCTGCATAAGGGTAGTCTGAAGGACAAACTGCTGTGCTTAGGGATCAGTAATGCCATGCAGGAACTGCAACGGCATAAATATACCCTGACGTTTTTAAAGACCTTTCATCAGGCACTGGGGGGAAAGGCTCCCGCACTGCTCAGCAACCTTGGCGTACCTAAAGAATTCAAACCCACACTAAAGATCATCAAGCAACTGGCGAAAGCGCGGCGTAAGCAACCCGATCAGTTTTCCCTTACTCTTCGGGACAGCATTCCAGAACTCTACCGCGAAGTGACCGGCATCTTCTTTCGTCGTCTGGAACGTGAACTGGATGGTTTCAAGGGACAACGCTTCAGCCGGGCCAACCTGAACACCCTGATCAGCCAGTTTGAAGTTCCGACCAGCTTCAGGCACCTTGCGGCCAGCAAGATGTCCGCACAGTCACACATGAGCCAGGTACAGGTGTTCAAGATGATGGATGAGCTCACCTTCCCGGCCCTGGCTGCGCTGGTGATCGGCGGAGCCTCTTTTACCGGTAGTCAGGTGCTGTTTGCCAACCGCAAGCTAATGAATCAGCTTGCCGACAGTCTGAATGCGGGGCATCACTCTGAACGCATTCTCTGGTTGACCGATAGCTTCTGTGACAGCAATGGCGTGTCATCCTTTCTCAAAAACGTATTAACTGAAGTGCAAACGCGTAATCTTCCAATAGATCTGCTCACCTGCCACCCCGATCTATCGGCAGAGGATCACCTACAGGTACTGCGCCCGGTCAGTCGATGCAGCCTACCCGCTCCTTTTGAACAAACCTTTTACCTACCTGACATGCTGGAGTTACAGCGCGTATTTGAACAAGGTGGCTATGACCGTATCATCTGCTCCACGGAACTGATCATGGGACCGGTAGCCCTCTATCTGAAGCACGCTTTTTCTGTACCTGTGTGGTTTTACATGCACACTGACTGGAATGAGTTTTTCAGCCGCAGTGCTGGTCTCAATCTGCAGCAAAGCGACAGATTGCGGCGTCTACTGCGCGCTTTTTATACCCAATTTGATGGTTTACTGGTGCTCAATAACGAGCATAAAACCTGGCTGGAGTCGCCAGCTATGGGGATGGATGCATCCAGGCTACAATTAACAGCACATTGGGTCGATGCATCCTTTCACCAGATCAGCCACCGGCGACGCCTGCCTGATTCACGTCCCACTCTGCTGTATGCCGGTCGAATCAGCCGTGAAAAAGGGGTGTTGGATCTACCCTCAGTGTTGACCCGAATCCAGGCCCATCTTCCCGATGTGCGACTGATCATTGCCGGTGATGGGCCCGCACTGAAGAAGTTACGTAAAAAAATGCCGGAGGCCGAGTATACCGGCTGGATTGCCGCCGAACAGATGGCCGAACTCTATCTCCAGGCTGACCTGCTGCTGTTGCCCTCGCGTTTTGATACCTTTGGCTGTGTGGTGCTGGAAGCCCTGGCTACCGGCCTGCCAGTGGTGGCTTATGCCAGCAAGGGACCCGCTGATATTGTGCGTCATAATCAGGAAGGTTTTCTGTGTAACACAGCCGAACAGATGGCTGATCAAGCAATGCACTATCTCCAGCTACCAACAATACAGCAAAAAATAATGCAAAATGCGGCCATCGCCCGCTATGCTGATTACCACCCAAGGCCGATCCTGGATCAGTTAATGCATAACATCGGCCTGCATAACCAATCAGATAGCAGCGAAGAGCCTGATTTATATGAAACCCAAGCTACCTGAGCCAAGTAATAATGTCTTTGAAGTATTCATCAATTTTCTGCAACTGGGCTTAACATCATTTGGTGGACCGGTAGCGCATCTGGGATTTTTTCAAACTGTATTTGTGCAGCAAAAACGCTGGATCAGTGCTGAAGCTTATGCCGAGCTGGTTGCGTTGTGTCAGTTTATCCCTGGCCCGGCCAGTAGCCAGGTGGGTTTTGGTATAGGCCTGCAGCGCGCAGGAATCGCCGGAGCCCTGGCTGCCTGGGTGGGTTTCACCCTGCCCTCAGCCGTGCTGATGCTGTTACTGGGTGTTACCCTGGTTAATCTTGATCTGTCTGCCTATCTAGGCTTAATTCAAGGTCTGAAGCTTACGGCCGTGGCTGTCGTCTGCTGGGCACTCTGGAATATGGCCCGTAGCCTGACTCCGGATTATCGGCGCCGCGGCATTGCGCTACTCGCTGCAGCAGTGGCGTTAATCCTTCCCGGTATTTTCGGCCAGTTGGGAGCGTTGCTGCTGGGTGCGCTCCTGGCGCCCTGGCTGGTTAAAACACCCCCACTTGCCCACGACCAGTCCGGTTTACAGGTGCCGATTTCGACCCGTGTAGCAATCACCGCTGCCGTGCTATTCAGCGGTGGACTACTGCTGTTGCCGCTGCTGACGGTTAACACTCAGAGCAGCTCACTGCTGATCGGTGACGCCATGTACCGCGCAGGAGCTCTGGTTTTCGGCGGCGGCCATGTTGTATTACCCTTGCTCCACGCTGAAACCGTCAATACAGGTCTGATCAGCGCCGATGATTTTCTTACGGGTTATGGTCTCGCTCAGGCAATGCCCGGCCCCCTGTTCAGTTTTGCCGCTTTTATTGGTGCTCTCAGTGGTGGAGCACTCATGGCAATACTGGCTTTAGTGGCAATTTTTCTACCTGGATGTTTATTGTTAATCGCCCTGCTTCCGGTATGGCAAAAACTTCGGCGGCACCACTGGCTAAGGCGGGTTCTGGGTGGAATTAATGCAGCGGTAGTCGGACTGCTGGCGGCGGCACTCTATGATCCGGTGATCACTGCCGCTATTCACCAATGGCAAGATATCCTGCTGGCACTGGTATTACTCGGTCTGCTCGCCACAGGGCGTATACCCGTCTGGCTGCTGGTACCCTTAGGCGCATTGGCAGGCTATAGTCTGCTGTGATCCATCCAAAAAGACCACAAGAGATCACTATGCCAATCGCTTCGACCTTGACAGAGTCCCGTATCCGGTTAGTCTGCATTGCACGCGTTTTACTCTTTGCAAGTTTCATGACGGTTGCAGCAACCTTACCCCTGTTGATCCAAGACTGGTCCCTTAGTGCGACAGCGGCCGGAGCACTAGTCACCGCCTTTACCCTGGGCTATGCCCTGTCGTTGTTTCTGTTTTCCTGGGCATCTGACTACCTGGGTGCCAAACGGGTTGTGGCCACCTCTGCTCTGGCGGCGGGTATCAGTAGCCTATTGTTTGCGTTTCTGGCCCGCGACTGGAACAGCGCTTTTTGGCTCTACGGTTTGATCGGTCTGTGTCAGGGCGGTATCTATACCCCACTGATCGTACTGATTTCCGATGAAATTGATCCGGATAAACGCGGTCATGCCATGGGTATGTTGATTGCGTCCACGTCGGTTGGCTATGCCAGCTCTCTGGCATTGTGTGGCTTGGGTATTGCTTTGGGAAGCTGGCAGACTGCATTCATACTGACCGGAATGCTGCCGATCTTTGGTGCCCTGCTGTTAATCTGGACACTCGCTCCACTCACCAACCGTATTCACCCGTCACAGGCCAACTTGGGTATCACTGACGAGCTGTTACGCAACCGACGTTCTCGCCTGTTGAATACCGGCTATATTGCCCATAACTGGGAGTTGTTAGGCATGTGGGCCTGGATACCCGGCTTTCTCGCTGCCGGGTTCGCACTCAAAGGTCTGGATAGCGCACAGGCCAGTATGAGTGGTGCTTATCTGTCGGGTATCATGCACCTGTTCGGCGCTGTTGCGGCGCTGAGCATGGGGCGATTATCGGATCGGCTGGGCCGACACAAGCTACTGTTTCTGTTGGCTGCCAGCAGCACACTGCTCTCCTTCAGCATCGGCTGGCTGATTCATTTGCCCCTGATACTGCTGATGCTGCTGGTACTGGCGTATGCCTTTACCTGCCTGGGGGACTCACCTATTCTCACCTCAGCCCTGTCTGAAGCCGTGCGTCCAGGCTACCTGGGGCGTGTTCTGGCATGGCGATCCTTGCTTGGCTTTATTGCCGGAGCACTGGCACCCTTGGCATTTGGAGGCGTACTGGATCTGTTTCAACAGTCGGAACCCGCTATCGCCTGGGGCATGGCCTTTGCCATGCTTGGTCTGGGTGGGATCATTGCCAGCTACTGCGCTGTGCGTTTACAAAGTAATCTGTGCGATCTCACACCAGCAGGGTGAATTTGACCAACTCTTCCATGACATCCTCAATCCGGTCGTAATAGGGTGACGGTCTCATCCGGCCGTTTTCATCAAATTCCAAGAAGGCTTGAGCAACAGGTGATTGATAACGAAAGTCCAGCGTGTTGGTGCCACCCGACGTTGTTCGACTAGCCGCTAACTGATACACAGTGCTCAGACTCGCAGCATTGTGCGTAATCAAGAGATTCCAGTTGCAGGGTGAAATGATGTAACTCAAATTGATGTTTCAGAAGTTCACCAGCTTGGTTCAATATATGATCATGATGTTGATCTGATGCGATAACAAGGTGAGCAGTTAACGCATTTTCACTTGTTGAAATCGCCCAGATGTGCAGATCATGAATGGAATGAACCCCTGGAATTGCATTTAACGTCGACTCGACTACGGTCAAATCAATATTGTCTGGAACGCCATCAAATAACAAATGAAGTGATCGACGGAACAGAGACCAAGTTCCAACCACAATGACCAAGGCAATTAATAAGCTGACAACAGGGTCTAGCCAACTCCAGCCTTTCCATAAGTAAAGTATCCCTGCAACAACAACACCAGCTGATACCAATGCATCAGCGGCCATGTGCAAAAATGCACCTCTGATGTTGAGATCATTCTTACTGCCACGCACAAATAACCAGGCCGTTAGTGTATTGATGACCATGCCAATAGCCGCCACGATAATAACGGTCATTCCATCGACGCCAGTTGGCGTTGTGATCCGTTCTAGCGCCTCCCATGAAAGTGCGCCCATCGCCACCAACAGAATGACAGCATTAACAAAGCTGGCCATGATGGATCCTTTACGCCATCCGTAGCTGTGTTTTGAGTTTGCTTTTAGGCTTGCGGCACCGAAAGCAGCCCATGCCAATAACAAACCCGCTACGTCACTCAGGTTGTGGCCCGCATCTGCCAAGAGTGCCAGAGACCCTGTTTTCCAACCGTAATAGGCTTCTACCAGCACAAATCCCAGGTTTAACAACACACCAATAGTGAAAGCTCTTCCAAAATTGGCGGGTAGATGGGTGTGTGGTTGATAAGATGCAACGTCATCATGATTATGCGACAAGTGATGCTCCTCTTTGAGCTAATGTGGCAATCAATACCACGTTTCTCACACATCAACAAGACAGTTGGCTGACACCACCAGACCGGTTAACCGGTCTGGTGGGCTGCGAGCAATAGTCGCAGATGCCATGATAGGTGGATCAGTCGCTGACAGGGCCTTCAGTAATGGCTGAACGCATACGTCGACGCAGAATCGGTCCAATGATATACGGCAGGATTAAACCCAGAGCCGCAAATAACCATAGGCCTATTGCCAGAGGCGTACCCCAGAGAATACCCCAACTGCCATCAGAGATGACAAGAGCATGGCCCAGATTTTTTTCCATCTCAGGTCCCAGCAGCATACCCAGAATAATAGGTACCAGAGGGATTGCCAGCTTGCGCAACAGGAACCCGGCAACACCGAAGGCGACCATGAAATAGAGGTCAAAGGTGCTGTGACTGATGGAATAGATGCCCACGAAAGCAATCATGGTGACCATGGGTAGCAGATACATGGGTGGAACCGACAGCAGCTTGACAAAAAAGCCTACCATCGGAATGTTCATGATCAGTAACAGAAAGTTTCCGATCAACAAGGCGGCAATGACCCCCCAGACAATCTCGGCGTTCTGAGTGAACATCAAGGGTCCTGGAGTGATATTCAACGAGATCAGCATCGCCAGCAATACCGCTGTGGTACCGCTGCCAGGCACACCCAAAGTCAACATGGGTACAAGAGCACCGCTGGAGGCACCATTGTTACCCGCCTCTGGTGCTGCTACACCTCGCGGGTCACCTTCACCAAAGGTGGACTTTTTACCCAGATATTGTTTCTCCAGAGTATAGCTGATGAAGCTGCCCAGAGAAGCACCGGCACCTGGCAGTACTCCAGCAATAAAGCCGAGGATACCCCCACGGAAAGTGGTCGGCAGTATTCTGATAATATCCATGGGTTTTAGCAGAAGCTTGCCAACCTTGATCAGTTTACGCCCGGCTCCAGCTCGTTCTTCGATAAACAGCAGCAACTCTGAAATAGCAAACAGGCCGACTATAGCCAGAATAAAGTCTATGCCTTCAAAGAGCTTCAACACACCAAAAGTGTAGCGCTGTGTTCCGGTCGAGTGGTCAATACCCACGGTGGATATCATGATACCCAGTGCAGCCGCTACCACGGTTTTCATTGGGTTTTTGCCGGTGATTCCACCGAGGGTTGCGAACGCCAGCATAAACAGAGCAAAGTATTCTGCTGGACCAAAGGTCAGCGCAAATTTGGCAAGAATCGGCGCCAAAAGTATCAAACCAATAGTACCGATCAGACCACCCATAAAGGAGGCAATGGCGGATATGGCCAGAGCTTCCGCCGCTCGGCCTTTCTGAGCCATTGGATAGCCATCCAGACAGGTCATCATCGCCGGCTCATCACCGGGTATGTTCAGCAGAATGGAAGATATACGACCACCATACATCGCACCGGCATATACTGAGGTCAACAGAATCATGGCGGTTTCGGGGGACAAGCCCAGCGTAAAAGCCAATGGAATCAGAATGGCGACGCCATTAGCCGGACCGAGACCCGGCAAGGCACCAATTAATGTGCCAATAAAGGCGCCAATCATCGCAAACATCAGGTTTTGCGGTGTCATTGCCACAGCAAAACCTTGCATCAAAAACTGCAGAGTGTCCATCATTCAACTCCCGACAAGATGGCCACCTACTCGAACGCCAGCAAGCCCGCAGGCAAGCTCAACTCAAGCAGATTATTGAACAGGAAGAAAACCACCACGGCACTGACCAGCCCGACCATCAAAGCGCCTTTCCAGCGCGCACCCATGCGCCAGCACAGGGTGCAAACAGCCAGGGTTGTCGCCGGAATGAATCCCAGAGGCTCTAGCAGGAGGGCATAGAGCACCAGAATAGTCACTGCAATAACGAGTTCAAGCGCCGTGCGGCCTTTTGGCCAATGTTCATCGGGATCCGGTTTAACCATCAGGTAGCAGCTTGACAGTCCCAGCACCACCGCCAATATAGTTGGTAACGTATCTGGCCCCACCGCCTCATGGCCGCCAAAAGGCGGCGGCCATTGCTGGGCGACCCAGCCGTAACTTACGGCCAGGACGAACAACATGAGACCGAGCAGGCGATCTCCAAAAGACGTCATTGCAACAGCCCTATTTCACGAGATAGTTGTTCAATGTCAGCGACCTGATCGCGGACAAAGCTTTCGAACTGAGCTGCAGGCGGGTGGAAGGGAATCAAACCATTCTGCTGCATTACAGACTTCCACTCTTCGCTGGCATACAGGGTGTCGATGGCCTCTACCCAATAGGCTTGTGCTTCGGGATCAGCATCAGCCGGCATATAAAAACCGCGCCAGTTAGGGCCCAGTGCATCTATGCCTTGTTCACGAGCCGTCGGGATATTATCGAATTTACCCGGCAGACGCTCCTCAGACAATACCGCAATGACACGCAAGTCACCCGATTCCATGAAGCCGGTCGCTTCAGAGATATCACCGGTGAATGCATCAACATGCCCACCGATAACCTGAGTCATAGCCTCACCACCATTGTTATAGGAAAGGTAAGGAATGCTTGGCAGGTTATCTGCTCCAGCGGCCTTGGCTGCAATCAGAACTTTCAGGTGATCCCATCCGCCATTGGCACTGCCACCCGCGAATTTCACATTACGGGGATTGTCTTTTACAGCGTCCATCAACTGGGTCAGGTTCTCATACTCGGAGTCCTGAGCAACAGCGATGATGCCATAATCCGCACCCAGTGCGCCGACCCACTTGACCATGCCAGCATTCATATTAGGGAATTGCTGTTGCGCCAGTCGAGTAGTGGTGGCAGTTGAGGCCGCTACGATAAGGTTGGTGTCATCGTTGCGTTTGCTCACGGTGTGCGCAAATGCAACACCACCACCGGCACCAGCCATATTAGTTGTCTGTACACTACCGGGCACAAAACCCAGAGTTTCCAGCACATTGCCAACGCTGCGGCAGGTGAAATCCCAGCCACCACCTGGATCTGCAGGGGCGATACATTCGACTTTACCGGTGGGCTCCCAGGCAAACGCAGAGAAACTGACAGCAGAGGCTGCCAATAGACACAGGGTTTTTTTGAACATCGAGTTGTCCTCTTGGTTATTTTTATAGAGTTCCCCACTAGGTGCGGGGACAGATGCTTTTATTGGTGGCACAACTTTAGGCAGCAGGCACTCAGGAGGAAAGATTCTGTAAGTAATGCCTTTAATGGATAAAAACCGCGTTTTGTTTATATTGTTCACAGGTGTTTTACGCTACTATCAAACTTTACTTACCCATAAAATAATAATGTCTGATGCGCCACTACTTGTGTTAAGAAAACTCAAATTAAAAACCCGTATGATTCTGGTACTGGGATTGGTCAGTGCCATTCAAACCGGACTGATCGGCGGCTTTGCCTGGTATTATCTCAGCGACTCTCTGGATGATGAGATCGGGCAGCGTGCCTTAATGGTGGCCAAAACCATTGCCGCCATGCCCGAGATCATCACCGGTGTGCAAAACCGGGATCAGGCTGCACTCAATGCACTTGGCCACAAACTCGCTACGACCAACGAAGCCTTGTTTATCGTCATTGGCGATAAAAACAGCATACGTCTGGCTCACCCGAACCCGGATCGACTGGGTCACTCCATGGCCGATGATGATGGTGATCAAGGTACTATTGCCCTGGTCGAAGGACTCGGCTATATCGACAAGGCGTTAGGCAGCCTAGGCCTCTCCATGCGCGGCAAAGCACCTATCTTCGACCTGACAGGTGAAGACATCATCGGCATCGTTTCTGTGGGCTATTCACTCAACCAGGTCCGATCGACCATTGCCCAATATAACCTGGTGCTGTTCTCAGTCATGGCGTTAATGCTGGTCGGCAGCGTGGTGGCGGCGATTATCATTGCCGGGCGCTTCAAACGTGCCATCTTCGGACTGGAGCCGGAGCAAATCGCGCGCTTGTTCGAAGAGCGCGATGCCACCTTACAATCGGTTCGTGAGGGCATCATTGCCATCAACCGCGAGGGTATTATTACCACTTTTAATCGCACCGCCATTGAAACACTGGGCTTGAACCCCGACACCCGCCTGGCTGGCCAACCCATTACCAAAGTGCTACCAGCCAGTGTTTTGCCTGCTGTATTGAGTAGTGGCCAACCGGAATTTGACCAGGAAGTCTGGCTGAACAATCGTCAGATGATCGTCAATCGCCTACCGGTCAAACAGGGCAATGAGATTATTGGCGTCGTTTCCAGCTTTCGCCCCAGAGATGAGCTGGATCAGGTCAGTCGCCAGTTGACTCGTATTCAGCAATACGCCGACACCCTGCGCAGCCAAACCCACGAGTACTCCAATAAGCTACATACCATCGCCGGTCTGATTCAACTGGGTGCCACAGACGAAGCCCTGGCGCTCATTGGCAGTGAAGTCAGCGATCATCAGGCGCTCATTCACCTGCTCCTGGAATCTGTTCCCGACCCACTGCTGTCAGGCTGCCTACTGGGTAAATACAACCGGGCCCGTGAAATGGGTCTGAAATTGATCATTGACCCTGGCAGCCGGATGCTTGAATTACCCGACACTCTGCCCAGAGATCAACTGGTTACCGTTATAGGTAATCTGATCGACAACGCCATGGAAGCCACTCGAATGCAACTGCCCCTTGGGGGTGAAGTTCACCTCAGCATGAGTGATCTGGGCCATGATTTGATATTCGAAGTAGAAGACCAGGGCACTGGAGTGGCGCCAGAAGATCAAGAGCGTATATTTGAAAAAGGCTTCACCAGCAAAGCAAGCAATAATCATGGCATTGGCCTGCATCTGGTGCGTAGCTTTGTCGACCAATGGGGTGGCTCCATCACTCTGGAAAATCTTACCGAAGGCGGATCACGCTTCACCCTCTACCTCCCCAAAACACCGACACAGTCCATGACGGTTATGGAGACCCACTGATGATACCCATCCGTTTATTAATTGTGGAAGACGACCGACAGATTGCCGAGATACAACGCCGTTTCGTTGAACGCCTGGAGGCGGTGGAACTCTGTGGTATCGCTCACAGCCTTGAAGACGCAAAAGACCTGATCGATGTAATGAAACCGGATCTGATGTTGCTGGATGTGTATTTCCCTGAAGGCAATGGCCTCGATCTGTTGCGTCAACTTCGGGCCGGAAACAGTGCCACCGACGTTATTCTGATTACCGCTGCCCGCGAAGTCGAGACCTTGCGCAGTGCCCTGAGAAGCGGCGTATTCGACTATATATTGAAGCCACTGGTATTTGAACGCCTGGATGAAGCCATCAACAATTACCGTCAGCATCTGCTGACACTGGATGGACTGCAAAAAGTAGCACAAAAAGAAGTTGATGCCCTGCTGCCACGAGGACAACCACGCCAGGCACCCGGAACACCCCAGCGTCTACCCAAAGGCATCGATGCACTGTCGCTCGACAAAATCCGCGCCGTAGTGCAGCAAGGGGATGACTGGAGCGCCGAAGCTGTTGGTCAGTGTATCGGTGCGTCAAGAACAACGGCCCGTCGTTACCTGGAATACCTGGTGAGTACCGAAGAGCTCAGTACCGAAGTTCACTATGGCACGGTCGGACGACCAGAACGGCGCTATCGCCCGCGCTGACAGTGGCACCTATGCCACTCACGGTCCGGCTGACTAAAACCCTGCCCCAACACAAATAGTCATAGATTAAGAGTCATTGCTTTGACAATCCTGTGCTGAGCACTAATAATATATGGATTTTCATATATTTTAGAAAAGCAGTGGTTTTCTTATCAGTGTTTCCGTCAATAACAGCGCTAGCTTTCAACCTGACGAACCGCTTGTGGATAACCCATCAGGATATTGACTATGTCACATGAAAATTCAGCACAACAAGCCCCCTCCACCGAAAGCATGGGTATTTTTGGTCGTTTTCTATCGGTTTGGGTAGCTCTGGCTATTGTAGTGGGCATTCTGCTGGGTCAATTTGCTCCAGCTATACCCGAAGCCCTGGCAGCCTATGAGTATGCCCAGGTTTCCATACCGGTGGCGATGCTGATCTGGGCGATGATCTTCCCGATGATGGTGCAGATCGATTTTTCTGCACTGCTGGACGTTCGCAAACAACCGAAAGGGCTGGTCATCACCACGAGCGTCAACTGGCTGATTAAACCCTTCAGTATGTTTGCAATCAGTTGGTTTTTTCTCTTGGTGGTGTTCAAGCCCTTTATTCCGGAACATCTGGCCTATGAATACCTGGCCGGAGCCATACTGCTGGGGGCTGCGCCCTGTACCGCGATGGTGTTTGTATGGAGCTACCTGACCCGTGGGGATGCCGCTTATACCCTGGTGCAGGTCGCTCTGAATGACCTGATCATGCTGTTTGCCTTTGCCCCCATTGTGGTGCTGCTGCTCGGTATATCCAATATTCCAGTACCCTGGGATACGGTCGCCCTGTCGGTCATTCTGTATATTGTCATTCCACTAGGCGCCGGCTATTTAACCCGCATCACCCTGATTCGACAGCGTGGTCAAACATGGTTTGATCAGGTCTTTATGCCACGCATAGGTTCGGTAACGCCCGTCGCGTTGATCATCACCCTGGTGTTGCTGTTTGCTTTTCAGGGTGAAGTGATCCTTAACAACCCGTTACATATTCTGTTGATTGCCGTCCCGCTGATTATTCAAACTCTACTCATCTTCCTGTTAGCCTACTATTGGGCAAAAAGCTGGAAAGTGCCGCATAATATTGCCGCTCCTGGCGCCATGATCGGTGCGAGTAATTTTTTTGAACTGGCCGTTGCTGCCGCGATTGCCTTATTTGGCTTACAATCAGGTGCAGCCCTGGCTACGGTGGTGGGGGTATTGGTTGAAGTGCCACTGATGTTGGCACTGGTTCGTTACGCCAATCGTACCAGAGGTCAGTTCGTCAACAATCCGCCCAGCTAAGTATGTTTTTAGAGGTAGATCGATATAGAGGGTGGCATCTTCAGCCTGATGGCAGAAGATTATCAACCGGTTCCTGTATCAAAACACATGCAATGAGTGCGCTTTCAGACTGAGGGTGACGGGCATCCCCTCATGCAACTGCTGACGTTCGACATAATGCACCGGAATAAAAAAGCTTAAGGGCAGCTCAGGTGCATGATCGGGCAGGACGCGGACGCTGGCATGTGGCCCCATTAATACCAACTCGGTAATAGATCCAGCGATGGGGTTTTCACTGTCACCCGGAACCGGACGATCCGGGCGTTGAAGCAGAATACTCTGCGGTGGGGCAATCCAGGTGACCTGATCACCGGTTGCATACTCAGAGGGCTGGTTAACCTTTATTGAACGTCCCGCCCAATCCAGACTAAGCCCCTCCTGCCCGACAGCGGCAACTCTCGCTGAAAAGATATTCTGCATACCCAACAGCCGCGCGACATCCGGGCTGGCGGGGAGCTGCATCAGACGCGTTGGATCAGCACACTGCAGCAACTGCCCGTGGTGCAACACACAGATGCGGTCCGCCAGTTGCAGCGCTTCATCCAGATCATGGGTGACCAGTAACATGGGAATATCGATCTGTTTACGCAACAACGCCAGTTCGCGGCGTAATCGAAACCGGGTCACCTGATCTACTGCCGAAAAAGGCTCATCCAACAGTAACAGATCAGGCTTTGACGCCAGCGCACGAGCCAACGCTACCCGCTGGCGCTGACCACCGGATAGCTGCGATGACAGTCGGTTATGCAACCCCGACAGCTTGACCCGCTCCAGCCAGCCAAGAGCGGCTGCTTGGCGTTCTTGTCGCGGCAGGTGTGACATGGCCAGGGTCAGGTTTTGCAGTGCAGTCAGGTGCGGAAACAGCGCATACTGCTGAAATACCATCCCCACCCGTCGCTGCTCCGGTTTGAGGCAGATGCGTTGCGGACTATCCAGCCAGACACGTCCCTGACAACGAATTTGCCCCTTAACATCGGTGTAGAGACCCGCCAAGGCACGCAGCAGTGTGGTTTTACCACTGCCGGAGGGTCCGATCAGCGCGACAATTTCACCCGGCGCACAGCTCAGATCCATCTCCAGCGGGATCTGGCCCAGTGCACGCAGACTCATTTCCAGACCCGGATTCATAAATGCCCCTTGTCTGAGTGGCGCTGAGTCTTCCACTGCACCAGCAACAAACTGACAAATGCCAGTGTTAACAGGAGTAACGACATCTGACCTGCAGCGGTCATATTAAGTGCCTGGACTTCATCATAGATGGCGATTGACAGAGTACGCGTTTCGCCTGCGAGATTGCCACCCACCATTAACACCACACCAAATTCTCCCAGGGTATGGGTGAAGGTCAGCAAAAACGCACTGAGCAGACCGGGCCAGGCCAAGGGGAGCTCTACACGCCACAGGGCCTGCCAAAAATTCAAGCCACACACCCGTGCCGCATCGCGTACATCCGGGTCGATGGCGGCAAAGCTGTTCTGCACCGGTTGAATGGCGAAGGGCAAATTGGCGACCAGTGACACCAGCAGCAGGCCTTCAAACGTAAAGGCCAACTGACGTCCTGTTAACCATTGCCAACCCGCCCCCAGCGGAGCATCCGGCGCGATTGAAAGCAGAAAATAGTACCCCAGTACGGTAGGCGGCAATACCAGCGGCAGAAAAATCAGACTTTGAATAAAGGGCCGAAAAGGCAGTTGGCGCACAGCCAGTGCTCGCCCTAAAAAGATACCGACAGGAAACAACAATACGCTGGTCCAGAAGGCCAGCTCCAGTGAAATCTGCAGAGCCTGCCAATCCATCAGTCGGGGAGTCCAAAACCGTGGCGCATTAAAATCTGTTTTGCTTCTGGCTGTTGAATATAGTCAAAGAAGGCCTGCGCCGCTTGACTGGCATTATTGATTAGCGCTGCGCGTTGAGTCAGTGGAGGATGCTCCGACTCGGGAATAAGCCAAGCTCGGCCCGGTAGATCCTCACGTCCACTGAGCAACGGCCAGGCCACCACACCCGCTTCGGCGGCACCCGAAAGTACGAACTGGACGGCTTGTGAGGCATTTTCGCCCAGTACGCGGAAACTGCTAACCTGTTCAGCTTTACCCAATCCCGTTAGCCAACCCATGGCAGCCACACCATAGGGCGCGTGTCGGGGATTGGCAATCGATAGTTTGGCGGCATCCGAGCGCGTATCTAACCAGTGTTGAAAAGCTATGTCTGCCTGATCAGTCTCTAGCGTCTGACGACTATAAAAGGCGATTCGACCGAGTGCATAATCATAGGGCTGCCCCATGATTAGCCCTTCTGATGCAAGCCGATCTATATAGGCGGCATCGGCTGAAAAGAACAATTCAAAGGGCGCACCTTGCAGCAACTGGCTGGTAAATACGCCGGATGAGCCGAAGGTTAAGCTGATAGAGTACTGCGGGTAATGTTGATGAAATTGTTCGGCTATCTCGCGAAGCGCCTGTTGCAGATCGGCAGCAGCAGCCACGCGTACTGATGCTAGTATCTGGACACTGGTGGCCATGCAGAACAAAAATAACAGTCCCGCCAAGCCAACACGCTGGAACCATCTATGCTTAATCATTCATATCAACCCACGGGTTCGGAGTAACGTCGATGCTATTATTCACCGATGGCCGGTAAGCATCAAACGGGCGCGGCACATGACAGCAGACATTGCCGACTTCATTAAAGCGCACCTGGCAGTTGGTGACCAGCAATCGGCGTAAGCGCTGACGTGCCCGACGCAAGCGCGCCTTGGTCGCGGTTAGTGTCAGCCCCTGTTGCTGTGCATAGTCTAGTTGCGCCATGCCTTGTAGATCACAGGCTTCTATGATTTCACGGTCAGTCGGCTCTAACTCACGGATATTGCGTCTTAGGCAGAGATCCAGTTCATCAATAGCATCCCTGTCAGTCTCGGGTTGCGGGTGTTCAGGATTCAGCTCGGTCCAGGGCCTGGATCGACGATAGCGATCAATCAAGCTATTTTTAGCCACTCGAAATAACCAGGCTTTGGGGTTTGCCAGCTCACAAAAGCCTTTACCCTGCTGCATGGATTTAACAAACACATCCTGAAGACAGTCATCAGTTTCATCGACATGTTGTAACTGATGATACAAAAATGCCCGCAGCTCTTTTTCATGGAGCTGCCAGGCACGTAACACACACTCGAAATTAAGCTTATTCATACCTGATCAGACCAACAGGCTGGCCACCTCATCCGCACTGGCGACCTTACCTTCAATGACGATTTCATCATCAATGGCCAAAGCCGGTGTTCGCATAATACCCGCATCAATAATATCATTGGTATCAGTTACTTTGACTAACTCATAGACTATACCTTTGTTATTTGCGGCCAACTCGGTATTTTCGGTTAACTGCTTACATTTCGCACAGCCACTGCCATAGATAGTAAATTTCATCTTGATCTTCCCCTCATTAATTACCTGTTTATAAACACACTACCACCAATTACCGTAGATAAACCCGGTAATTGTCGCCATCACAACCACCAGCGCACAGTAAACCAGGGTTTTTTCGGTGCCCAATATGGTTCTGATCACCAGCATATTGGGTAAAGATAAAGCAGGGCCTGCCAAGAGCAAGGCCAGTGCCGGTCCTTTCCCCATACCGGCGCCCAACAGTGCTTCAACGATCGGCACTTCTGTCAGGGTAGAAAAATACATTAATGCCCCCAGAACAGAGGCAAGCATTGTTGAAACCAGTGAGTTATCGCCCACGGCAGCCGCCACCCACTGCGATGGAATAATGCCTTCATGACCGGGACGTCCCAGGGCAAAACCCGCCACAAACACACCCGCCAGCAGTAGCGGCAGAATCTGCTTGGCAAAATCCCAGCTTTGTACTGCCCATTCTCGATCCTGATCGCGCAGAGATGAGATCAACATTAACCCACCAATACCGATGACAAAGGGCAATTCAGGTATTGATGGCATCATCACCGCAAACGCGGCCACAATGCCAGCCAGGATCAGCATCGGCAACATCGGCCACTGCCAGTGCCAAACCAACAACGCAGCTAAGCCAGCCGACAATAGCGCTGTAATCGGCCATTTCCAGGCATAGATCTGCATCCAGACCGGGCTGTCAGCCGCTGCCCAGTTGGCAAATACCAGAATACCCACCATCAAGGCAAAAAACAGCGCGACTATCCCCATGGGTTTATCGCTACTACCGCCAGCAAAACCACGTTTATTGGTGATTGAACGCTGGGACTCCTCCTTGCGATAGATAAAATGCATGATGGTACCGATCACCAGGGCAAAGACGATGGCGCCCACGGCGCGAGCGATACCAATTTCGGCACCCAATACCTTGGCGGTGACCACCACAGCCATCACATTGATGGCAGGGCCGGAATACAGGAAGGCAATCGCCGCACCCAGGCCAGCACCGCGTTTATAGATACCACCAAACAGGGGCAACACGGTACAGGAGCATACCGCCAACAGGGTTCCTGATACGGAGGCTACACTGAAAGCGACCGGTTTTGAGGCATCCGGCCCCAGGTAACGCATCACCGCATCCTGGCTTAGATAGGTGGCCATCGCACCGGCAATTAAAAAGGCGGGCAGCAGGCATAAAATCACATGCTCACGTGCATACCAGTTGGTCAGCCTGAAAGCCTCCAGTACCGCATTATCAAAGCGCTCGGTACCGGCAGGAATAAAGTAGATCAATAAGAATGCCGCTATCATCAGTAGCAACACCAGCCCTTCGCGAGGGTTGCTTCGATACAGGGCCAAAAGACGGCTATACACGGCAGAACTCCTTGGTGTCTTGTTCATCCTTGACGGGTTAACTAGCTCCTACAGTATAGAAGACGCACAAGACACTAAAAGGATGCATAACACTTTAGAAGACGGGAAATAATAAATGCACAACACACCCCGTTATGTTGCAGTCAATTTTAATTTTCAGCGGGTTTTAGGCTCTCAGGTCTACCGGGCGGCAGGGCGAAAGAAATCAATACGGCTAGCACCACCATCGCGCTGGACACCCACAAACAGGGTTCTAAGCCCCAGTTCATATAGATCCAGCCTGATAGAAGTGTGCCTATTAAGCGTCCCATGGCGTTGGCCATATAATAGAAACCCACATCCAGTGATACGCCATCACCACGTGCAAAACTGACAATTAAATAACTGTGCAGGGACGAGTTAACCGCAAATACCACGCCAAAACAGAGTAAACCTATCACCAACACAGTGCTGGGTGGCCATGACAAAGTGAGTCCATATGCAATCAGTATTGGGAAAAAAGCCAACAAGCCACCCCAAATAACCACGTCACTACGTCCGGGAATTCTACCGCTGCGTTTACCAGTAAAATAAGGCGCAATGGATTGGATGACACCATAGCCAATCACCCAGCTTGCCATAAAAAAACCCACTTGCCAGAAACTCCAATCCAGCACTTCTTTCAAAAACACCGGTAATGCCACCACAAACCAGACATCACGGGAGGCAAATAAGAACATGCGAGCGGCCGCCAAGACGTTTATTGCTCGACTTTTTGAAAAGATGTCGGTGAACTTGGGCTTTTGCTTCATGCGTCCCAGATCCTGTTTCAACAACAGCATCGACAACAACCACACGAGCGTCAGCATGATTGCCATAGCCAACACGGCACCGGTAAAACCAAGTACGCTCAGCAACACCGCGCCCATAAAGAAGCCAACGCCTTTGAGCGCGTTTTTCGATCCGGTTAAAATCGCAACCCATTTATACAGCGTGCCCTGGGCATTTTCAGGTACCAGATGCTTAATCGAACTTTTGGCACTCATTTTATTCAGGTCTTTGGCAATACCCGACAAGGCTTGAGCAACCATCACCCATACGACGGTCAGCCAGTCGCTCGGTACTGTCAACATCAACAGTGCAAAAACTTGTAACCCCAGCCCCATATTCATGGTGCGGTTAAGACCCAATCGGGCTCCCAGCCATCCACCCACAAGATTGGTAACAACACCAAAAATCTCGTAAAAGATGAATAAAAAAGCGATCTGCAGGGGGCTGTATCCCAACTGGTTGAAATACAGCACCACCAACATGCGTAAAGCACCATCAGTAAGCGTAAATGCCCAGTAGTTACCGGTAACAACCAGATACTGCTTAACCCCTGCTGAAAGCCCTGCCAACATGATAGTTACTCTTGATCCATGACGCCGACTTTACGACCCAGCTCGACCATTCTTAAGGCATAGCCCCATTCATTGTCATACCAGGCATAGATTTTCACATGCGTTTCATTGACCACCATGGTGGATAAAGCATCAATGATGCTGGAGCGGGAATCACCGCGGTAATCCACAGAAACCAGTGGACGCTCTTCGTAACCCAGAATGCCCGCTAAAGGGCCTTCGGCTGCAGTTTTGAGCAACGCATTTACTTCTGTGGCACTGGTAGGACGTTCAACTTCAAAGACGCAATCCGTTAGCGACGCATTGGCCAGCGGTACACGCACGGCGTGACCATTAATTCGGCCAGCCAGTTCAGGGAAGATTTCAATAATGGCTTTTGCCGATCCAGTCGTTGTCGGAATCAGGCTGCTACCACAGGCTCTTGCCCGACGTAAATCCTTGTGAGGTGCATCCAGAATGGTTTGGGTATTGGTTAAGTCATGAATGGTGGTCATGCTGGCATGACGAATACCTAAAGACTCATGTATCACTTTAACCACAGGCGCCAGGCAATTGGTGGTACAGGAAGCGGCTGTGACGATTGGATGTTGCAGTGGATCATAGAGGTGATCATTGACGCCCATCACCACATTCAGCACACCCGGCTCTTTAACCGGCGCCGAAACCACAACGCGCTTAACGCCTTGATCCAGGTAGACTTGCAACTGAGCCTTGGTTTTCATCTTGCCTGAGCATTCGAATACCAGATCACAGCCTGACCAGTCATTACCCTCAAGGGTTTTTTCCTGCGTTACTCGGATGCGCTTGCCTGCGATCACCAGTTGACCATCTTCAGCACCTGCTTCATGACCCCAGCGACCATGTACCGAATCGAAGTTAAGCAAGTGGGCCAGACTCTCGGCGCCAGCGGCCGGTTCATTGATCTGGACAAACTCAAATTCTGGCCAATCCCAGGCCGCCCGCAATGCCAGACGCCCCATACGACCAAAACCATTGATACCTACTTTAATCGCCATCGATCCGTTCTCCACAGTATATATGCATGTAAGTATATGCTAGCTTGGCAGGAATATATGACAAATAGATGACAAAAAAGCCCGTTCTCCAAAAGAAAACAGGCTTAATATAGATCGAACACTACTAGGTTCAATTATCGCGAACGATCGCTTGCAACTCTTCATCATTGGTATGGCGAACATTACGTCCTTTTACGAAATAAATCGTATACTCACAGACGTTGCGGGCATGATCTCCGATACGCTCAATTGCGCGCCCTACCCATGTCATTTCGACCATTCGGGTAATATTACGAGGATCTTCCAACATATAGGTCATATTCTGGCGCAGGATCGCCTCATAATCACTATCAACTTGCTTATCTAGCAAGGCCACCTTCAGGGCTTCATCGGCATCCATTCGACGAAATGCACTCATTGCTCCGTGCAGCATCTGGGTAACGTGACCACCCATGGTTGCAAATTCATGGAACTCTTTAGGAGGCAGCACGTTATTATCCGACTTAGCCGCCATACGGGCAATACGTTTTGCCTGATCACCAATACGCTCTAGATCTTTGATAGTCTTGATTACCGCAATCACTGCACGCAGGTCACCCGCGGCAGGCTGGCGCTTGACTAGTACCTGCACACATTTATCATCAATCTCTACTTCCATATCATTGATTGAGGTGTCGGCACTGATTACTTCTTGAGCTAAAGCAACATCGGCATTGATGAAAGCATTTAAGGCTCTCTCCACCTGCTGAATCACCAGCTCACCCATGGCCAGAACATCATTAACGATTTCATTCATTTCGGCGTCATACGCCTGGGAGGTATGCCCATCAACACGTTGATTATTCATTCTTGCTCCTGCTGATCAACCGAAACGGCCGGTTATATAATCTTCGGTACGTGAATCTTTTGGATTAGTGAAGATCTCTCGCGTTTCATTGATCTCAACCAGATCCCCCAGATGGAAAAAGCCGGTTTTGTCAGACACGCGCGCGGCCTGCTGCATATTGTGTGTTACGATGGCTATGGTGTAGCTGCCCTTGAGCTCATCAATCAACTCTTCGATGATCGACGTAGCAATGGGATCCAAAGCGGAACAAGGTTCATCCATTAAGATCACTTCAGGGCTGACCGCAATCGCCCGTGCAATACATAAACGCTGCTGTTGCCCACCCGATAGACCAGTGCCTGGAGCATCCAGACGATCTTTTACCTCTTTCCACAGACCCGCACGCTGCAAACTGGTTTCAACTATCTCATCCAAATCACTTTTATTGTTATCAACCAGGCCATGCAAACGTGGACCGTAAGCGATGTTTTCATAAATGGACTTAGGAAAGGGATTGGGTTTCTGGAATACCATGCCCACCTGCGCCCGCAACTGAACCACATCCAATTTTTTGTCGTGAATATCACGGCCATCCAACAGGATTTCGCCCGTAACACGTGCCGAATCAATAGTGTCATTCATGCGGTTGAAGCAACGCAAAAACGTCGACTTACCACAACCGGATGGCCCGATAAAAGCCACTACTTCATTTTCATACAGATCCATATTGATGCCATGCAGAGCTTCAGTATCACCGTAGAATACTTTGACATCACGGGCACTCATCTTGATGGTGCTTGAGGTTGCAGAGACCTTTTGCTTATCATCAAAACTCATCTGCATGGCACCCATCGTTGGCTGTTCCATTTTCATCTCTCTCACCACCGTGTTTCAAAATGTTTGCGCAGCCAGATGGCTACAGCATTCAACGAGATCATCAGCGCCAGGAGTACAACAATGGCTGCCGAGGTTCTCGCCTCGAAAAAATTACGTAGCTCATTACCCTGCCACAGAAAAATCTGCACTGGTAAAGCTGTCGATTGCTCAAAAGGGGTTGCTGGCACACTGGCAACGAAAGAGCTCATCCCAATCAGCAGCAAGGGTGCCGCTTCTCCCAGCGCCTGAGCAATACCGAGAATCGCTCCAGTCAAAATACCCGGTATCGCCAAAGGCAATACATGATGTAACACGGACTGCACTTTGGAAGCACCAAGGCCCAGCGCGGCTGAACGAATCGACGGTGGAATTGCCTTTAGCGTCGAACGCGTAGCGATAATAACCGTCGGTAATGTCATCAAGGTCAGTACCAAACCACCGACTATCGGGGCAGAAAGCGGTAACTTGAACCAAAGGATAAATACCGATGCACCGAGCAAACCAAACACAATGGAAGGTACAGCCGCCAGGTTATTGATATTCACCTCGATGAGGTCAGTTAACTTGTTCTGTGGTGCAAACTCTTCAAGATAAATCGCCGATGCAACCCCGATGGGCACGGCAAGGAACATCACAATTAACATCATCATCAATGAACCCATGAAGGCGCCAGCCAGACCTGCAGACGCTAAAGAGCTACGTGAGTCAGGATTCATAAATAGCGATGTGCTAAAGCTATTCTCAATCACACCTCGGTCTACCAGCTCATCAGCCCATTCCTGCGTTAAGGTTGAAATCTGCTGTTGTGATGTAGGTAAATCACGGTCAACATTTCCTTTAACCCAAACATCAATGTTAGCATCAGCCAACATTGTCAACCGCTGCGTTGTCCCTATAATAGACGGATCATCTCGTACCATATCACGTAAAGCAAAGCGCTCACCAGAAGTGACTAATTGCATCGCATCACGCGGGTGATCAGCCGCTTCGGGGATCTCTTTGGCAATCGCATTTAGTATAATTCTATTAAAATTAATAAAGCCCAACTGCGTCTGCCATGCCAGGAAGCGCTGATTAAACTCGGCTTCGGACTCACTCTCCATGCGAACAGGCTTTTCATCTATCTTAATAAGCTGCTCATCAAAGTGTACATCAAGGGTGATATGCGCTTGCCAAAACGCAGGCACACCTTTCGACAAGATGGTGATGAATAGCAGTGCCACAAAAGCCAGTGCCGCGACAACGGCTGCAACACCCATCATTCTAAAGCGTTGTTCTTGAGAATGACGCCGCTTCAGCGACTTTGTAACACGCTGTTGCATCAGATCCCGTTTTTTCGCCAAGTCAGTTTGATCTGGCAGATTCACTGTTTCAGTATTCATAATTTACTCGTACTGTTCACGGTATTTACGAACGATAACCAATGCCACAACGTTCAGACATAAGGTGATCACGAACAGAGTCAAACCCAAAGCAAAAGCTACCAGAGACTGCGGACTAGCAAAGTCCTGGTCACCTGTCAGCTGATTGACGATGGTCACCGTCATAGTAGAGACAGCCTCAAAAGGGTTTGCTGTAAGTATAGGGCTGTTGCCCGCTGCCAATACTACAATCATGGTTTCACCGATTGCTCGACTGGCTGCCAACAAGATCGCACCGACAATCCCCGGCAATGCCGCTGGAAATACCACTTTGCGAACGGTTTCGGATTTGGTAGCACCGAGTCCCAAGGATCCATCTCGCATGGCTTTAGGTACTTGGGTAATAATGTCATCAGATAAGGATGAAATAAATGGAATAATCATAATCCCCATGACAATCCCAGCTGTTATCGCAGATGTTGCGCGAATCTCTAACCCCAGTGTCGCACCCATCATTGACAAGAAAGGCCCCACCGTCACCAAAGCAAAAAAACCATAAACAATCGTTGGAATACCCGCTAAGATTTCAATAATAGGTTTCGCAATTGCTCTTACTTTAGGATGCGCATACTCAGCAAGATAAATCGCCGTCATCAACCCCACTGGTACAGCCACTAATAAGGCAATGATAGCAATCATCAGAGTGCCCCAAAGCAGTGGCAACATACCAAAACCACCCTGGCCTCCAGTCCCTACGGTTGAGAAGCGCGGGTTCCAAGTGGTTCCAAAAAAGAAGTCCATGGGACTGACGAATGAAAAGAAGCGCATCGCTTCGCCAAACATAGAAAAGACTATGCCAATCGTGGTCAAAATCGCTACCGTTGAGCAGGCTATCAAAAGGAACCGAACGACACGTTCAACAGCGTTCCGAGCGCGTAAATCCGGATGAATACGCTTCAAATTAAAGACAAGTGCGGCAGCGGCAACCGAGGCCATCAATGCCAACATTAACAAATTCCCTGTGGTTTTTAGCTTTTGCATATGTTCTGCAGCCGCTAATTCATAGGGTAATGCTTCATCAGTCAGGCCAAAGCCTGTGGATAAATTTGTAATTCTTTGCAGCACATTGCGTATATCATTATTGCTACCGGCTACAACTTCTGGTGGCAACTGTGCAACCACCATTGATTCGATAATACCTGGCTGTAAAAAAGACCAGCCTAGAAAAATGATAGCCGCTGGCACCACTGTCCAAAGCGCCAGTAAGGTTCCATGATATACAGGCCGTGAATGCAATCTAATTTTATCACCCGATGTTGTGACAGCGACCTTACGACTGCGTACCAGTCCTACTTGATAAACAAAGGCCATCATCATCAACAGTACAGCAATCAGTGCCAGGTTACTCATATCGGCTCCAGCGTCGATAAGGTTTCATTTACAACGTTGTGCATAAACATCCAGTACAAAAAAACCGAGAATGCAGTGACATTCTCGGTTTTTTTAGTAGCGGGTTGCTTAGTCCAGTAATGTCTGAGACATTACAGCTGCAGTGATCGCATCACGCTCTGTCATGTCCATAGGAATCAAACCAGCTTCTTCCAGAATGCTCCCCATACCACCGATCTGCTCGCTCAGGAAATACTGAGCATATTCCAACAAACCAGGGATCACACCAACGTGCTGATTTTTGATGTAGAAGTATAAAGGGCGAGACACTGGATACTCACCAGTACCAATAGTTTCCAGGCTTGGAGTCACACCACCAACTGTCGCCACTTTCAGACTATCGCGGTTTTGATCATAAAAGCTCAGACCAAATACACCCAGCGCATCTTTCTGAGCATCCAGACGAGCCAAAGTTTCAGTGTAGTTACCAGCAATTTCTACAACACGACCGTCAGTACGAATGGCATTACAGAAGTTAGACTTGGCTTCTTTTTCCATCGCCTGAACTTCTTCAAAAGTTTCACAACCAGGGTGAACTACTTTTTCTTCGTAGACTTCACGAGTACCGTGGTTAGAGCCAGGGATAACCAGTACGATTTCCTGATCTGGCAGTGAACTGTCGATCTGTGACCAGCGAGTATAAGGGTTGGCTACCATTTCGCCATTCTGTGGAATCTGCGCAGCGCCAGCCAGGAATACATGATGCGGCTCAAGTGCAAAATCACCACTATCTGTACGTGAAGCAAATACGATACCATCGTAGCCAATTTTAACTTCAATAATCTCGGTTACGCCGTTTTCAGCACAGCTTTCCACTTCACTGGAACGAATTGCACGTGATGCGTTGGCAATATCAATGGTGTTTTCACCAACACCCTGACAAAACTGGCGCAAACCGCCACTGGAGCCACCCGAACCGACAACAGGCGTGTTAAACTGTGGGAAAGAGTTACCAAACTCTTCAGCAACAATCGAAGCAAAAGGCAGTACAGTTGAAGAACCAGCGATCTGAATGGTATCACGCGCCATGGCTGGTGCAGTGAAAGCAACGGCAGCAGCTGCGGTCATCGCGATGGCGAGAGCTTTGTTACGAAACGTCATTGAGGCATCCTCGTTTAGTTTTGTTAATACGACCCGAATGCTGTTCAAATGATCATCCAGGTCGCTAATTCTTACAAGGTGGTATTCTGACAAGGATATATTTCAGAAAAGTGAAAGAAATGTTACGTTTTTGTTACAGAGGAATCGCCCTTAGTAAATCGCTGATGTTGATGTTGGTGTTGATTAGCCAATACACCCTGGCTGTCACCGAAACCTCTCCCCTGCACGGAGTTATTTCAACTGTGGGATCAGATACTCTGAGCCGTTTGATCAGCCAGTGGAGTGAAGCTTTCCAGCAGCGCCATCCGCAGATATTACTTGAGCTGCATACCGGTGGCTCATCCTCAGCAGCCACCGCGTTGATCAGTGGTACGACTTTACTCGCTCCGATGAGCCGCCGCATGAGTTCACAGGAATCGCGTCAGTTTCAGGCCAACCATGGCTACGCCGTAACCGAAGTGTCGTTAGCTGAGGATCGTATCGCGGTCTTTGTGCACCCGAACAATCCTCTCAACCATTTGACACTGACACAGCTCGATGCAATCTTTTCATCAACCCGTCTGCGAGGCCACTCAACCCAACTGACACACTGGAATCAGTTACAGGCTAGCGCCACTTGGTCCAACCGCCATATTGCCGTATTCAGCCGTAGTGTCACCTCCGGCACCTATGGTGATTTCCGCGAACTGGCCTTGGCCGGTGGTGATTTTATTAATCGCCTGATCGAACTGCCTGGCTCCATCGCCGTGGTCCGCGGTGTCGCTGCCACCGAAAATGCTATCGGCTTCGCCAGTGTTGCCTACCAAGACCCAAACATTAAACTGCTATCCTTACAAACACAGGCTGCATCACCACTCAGTCATCCACTGGATAGTAATGCACCTTATCCCCTCGCTCGTACCCTCTACCTTTATATTAATCAGCCACCTGATGCGCCCTTGCCCGCTCATTACCTCGCTTGGTTGCAGTTTATCTTCTCAGCCGAAGGGCAAGCCATTTTACAGGCCTCAGGCTTACGTCCTCTGACAGTAAACCGGCATGAAACACAGTTACAAATTTTTGAGGCAGATGCTTCATGACCCAACCGCGCCGGCATCTGTCCCCAGGCTATCAACGTTACCGACGCATCAAAGATAGACTGATACGCCAGTTGATTCGCCTGGCTGCAACCAGTGTGATCCTGGCATTAGCCAGTCTGTTTCTATTCCTGTTCTGGGAAACTCTGCCTTTATTTGGGTCTGCTGATATGCGTGAGGAATCTGATACCCAGCAAACAGTCAAGTTCGTCCCGTCATCTGATTTTCAACCATCGCCACCCATCCCTTCTGGCAGCAATCTCTCAGCTCATGCCATCTGGCTTTATGGTCAGGCCTCGGTGATTTTGGTCGATTCACAAGGCCAGATCAGCCAGTGGCTGATCAACCCCTTGCAACCTGAAAGCTCAGAAATGATTTTGGCAAAACAGTTTCCAATACAGCGCACAGACACCCGGCTACTGGCGCTGCCCGGTAGCAAGGGGTTTATCAGCTACGATCCCTCCGGGCTGATTCGGCTGTACCATGCTACTAGTGGCAACATGTTGGCCGAGTACCAGAGTCAGTTATTACCTTTGGAGCAGATACATGTCTCTGAAAATGGCGGCCATATTCAGTTACAAAATACAATTGGACAACAGCAAACCCTGCAACTGCACAATCCCCATCCAGATTTTTCCTGGTCATTGCTGTGGAAACCCTGGCTCTATGAGGGCCATCAACAGGCCGATTACATCTGGCAAACCTCTGCTAATACAGACCGTTTTGAAGCCAAATACAGCTTCGTCCCGCTGTCAATCGGAACCTTAAAGGCAGCGGTTTACGCCATGATGTTTGCTATGCCGCTGGCTATCTTGGCTGCCATATATACCGCCTGCTTTCTGAGCGAACGAACTCGGGCCTGGGTAAAGCCGGCGGTGGAGTTGGCTGAAGCTTTTCCTACCGTGGTATTGGGCTTTATCGCCGGTCTCTGGCTGGCGCCTCTGCTGGAACAGCATCTTGCTACCGCGCTCAGTCTGTTGCTGCTGACTCCCTTGTTGTTAATATTGATCCATGCTTTGCTCTATTCGACAGGTTTACTCAAAGAGTCGCAAACAACTCAGTGGTCAGGCCTTCCTCGAATATTAATCCTGCTGCTGGTTGCGCTCCTGTTGGCCTGGCAGTTAGGGCACTGGCTAGAACTCTGGCTGTTTAAGGGCAATATGATTGAATGGATGACGACTCAAGGGATAGATTATCAACAGCGCAACGGCCTGGTGGTCGGGCTGATGATGGGGTTGGCTATCATGCCGGTGATTTTCTCTCTGACAGAAGATGCTCTGATCAGTGTTCCAGATAGTTTGCGCCAAGGTGCTATGGCACTCGGCGCCAGTCCGTGGCAAGCGGTTATCCGTGTTGTAGTCCCCACTGCAGCGGCGGGAATTTTTGCAGCCATCATGATCGGTACTGGACGGGCACTGGGTGAAACGATGATTCTATTGATGGCCAGTGGTAACAGCCCGGTCAGTGATTTCAGTCTGTTTGAAGGCATGCGTAGTCTGGCGGCAAATCTATCTATAGAAACACCTGAAGCCATGCAGAGTTCTACCCATTACCGGGTTTTGATACTTTCAGCCACTCTATTGTTTTTATCAACCTTCATAATGAACACTCTAGCCGCAGTGGTTCGTGAAAACCTTTATCGTCATTACAGGCATTTTTGAGGTGATGCATGCGACTAGGCTCGTTTAGACAGGATTTGCTCTGGCTTTGGTTCTGCGGCTCGATGCTGCTGCTGTCACTGATGCTGGTAGCCGCGCTGTTACTGTTGATCGGCACCCAGGGGCTTAGCCATTTCTGGCCAGAGGCTGGCGAGCCACAACGACTGGTGCGTTTCCTACAAAATATCTGGCTGTTTCTCAGTGAACCGCCGCGTGAAAATAATCAGGCGGGGGGTATTTTTCCAGCCCTGTTTGGCACCATAACCATGGTTTTCCTGATGACTCTGCTTGTAACTCCCATCGGTGTTCTGGCCGCCATCTACCTGAGCGAATATGCTCGTCAAAACCTTATGACCCGCGTGTTACGAATTGCCATTTATAACTTGGCTGGTGTGCCATCGATTGTCTTTGGTGTTTTCGGCCTGGTGTTCTTCGTTTACATTTTAGGGGGGTCTGTAGATAAGCTGTTTTACTCTGAACAGCTGCCCACCCCCACCTATGGCACACCGGGTCTCATTTGGGTATCACTGACACTGGCATTGTTGACGCTACCCGTAGTAATAGTAGCAACCGAAGAAGGCCTATCACGTATCCCCAAAGATTATCGTAGTGGTTGCCTGGCGTTGGGTGCCACTCAGACAGAAATGCTATGGCGGGTGGTGTTACCCATGACAACCCCCGCTATTCTGACCGGTATCATCCTGGCAATTGCCAGAGCGGCTGGCGAGGTCGCTCCGCTGATGCTGGTAGGAGTGGTCCGTACAGCGTCACAACTTCCGATTGATACAACCTTTCCCTATCTGCATCTGGATCGTAATGTGATGCATCTGGGCTATCATATTTTCGATGTCGGCATGCAAAGCCCGGCGGGAAGTGATGTTATGCCACTGGTGTTTGCCGCCGCCCTGATTCTGGTCACACTGGTTATTACGCTGAATCTTACTGCTATTATTATCCGTCAGCGCCTACGCCAGCGTTTTCGCCAATTCACCCGTCATCATTGAGAAGCCGAGCCATGCAGCCAGCAAAAATAGAGATCACAGACTTAAGCCTGCGTTTTGGTGACCGGACCGTGCTGGAACAGATCAATCTGCACCTGCCTGCGCATCAGGTAACTGCTTTTATCGGCGCATCAGGTTGTGGTAAATCTACCCTATTGAAGTGCATCAACCGACTGAATGACCTGAATGAGCTTTGTCATACTCTAGGTTCCGTCTACCTTGATGGTGAAGATATTTATCAGAAGTATTACGATCTGCCTGAGCTAAGACGCCGGGTAGGCATGGTCTTCCAGACACCCAACCCCTTCCCTATGTCAATATATGACAATGTTGTATTTGGTCTGCGGCTGCTGGGTGTTCGTAAACGCCATAAATTACACGAGGTGGCTGAACGCTCATTGCGTCAGGCCGCGCTCTGGGATGAAGTCAAAGACCAGTTGAATCGAAATGCTAACGAACTTTCAGGTGGCCAACAGCAGCGTCTGGTGATTGCCAGAGCTCTCGCTGTGGAACCGGATGTGCTGATGCTGGATGAGCCTGCATCAGCACTGGATCCCATTTCCACGCTAAAAATTGAAGAGCTAATCACCGAACTGAAACAAAGCTATACTATTGTATTAGTGACACATAACATGCATCAGGCTGCCAGGGTTTCCGATTTCACTGTCTTTCTGGATCAGGGACGAATTTTGGAAACAGGTCGAACCCGAGACCTGTTCACCAATCCGCACCACAAGGCCACAGAGGATTACATCACCGGACGTTATGCCTGAAGCTATCTAACAATAATGAAATACCGAGGTGTAAACTATGCAACCACAACCGGAAGGCTTTTCCCGCCATATTTCACAGCAATTCAACCATGAACTTGAAAACATCCGTACTGAAATGCTGGCCATGGGCGGTATCGTTGAGCGTCAAGTTCGTGAGGCAGTCAGAGCTCTGACTGAGAACAATCCTCAACTGGCGGAAGAATCCCTACAGTTGGATCAACAAACTAATCAAATGGAACTGAGTATAGATGATCAATGCACCAAAACAATTGCGATCCGACAGCCAACCGCCAGTGACCTGCGCTTAATTGTCTCGATCAGTCGCTCTGTCTCCGACCTAGAAAGAATCGGTGATGAGGCCAGCCGCATCTGCAAACATGCTATCGAAATCTATAATAGTGGAGAAAAACCTCAAGGCTACCATGAAGTGCGTCATATCAGTACGCTAGTCACAGAGATGGTCAGTGATGTACTCACCGCCTTTGCTCGTCGGGACCTATCCATGGCCTACCGTGTAGCCAAACAGGACATACGAGTCGACACAGAATACCGTTCTGCAATGCGCACTCTGGTGACCTATATGATGGAAGATCCGCACTCTATTTCTGTTGTGCTGAATATCATGTGGGTGTTACGGAGCCTGGAGCGGATCGGAGATCATGCCCACAATCTTGCTGAGCACCTTATCTATCAGGTCAGTGGATCTGATGTCCGCCACCAGACGCTGAAAAGCATCAAACAAGCACTGCGTGATAATTCACCAGATGATGAGCTGGACTTGAATCCAAACAGCGAGTAAGTACTCAACACCTACTTAATCAGACAGCACACATATTCAGGGGCGCAGATTAAAATGCTACAATCTGTTCTCACTGATGATGCGGACTGACCTGACTTGAAGCGATCCATGGCAAGGGACAAGCGGTACAACCAGATTTACTGGCAATCAATCCGGCGACGCCCGGCCATACCTATGCACTGGCGTCCTTGGCTGTGTGAACGGGGTTCACTGACGCAGAAGTTGCGCCTAGCCTGCCACAATCAACTGGAGGTTGGCCTGCTCAGGTTAACTTGGGCACAACCAACCCGTTCAGAAGCCAAATTGCTGGGTATCCCTCAGCGACAACTGGCATTGATCCGTGAAGTACACCTGCTTGGAGCCGGTGTTCCCTGGGTATTTGCCCGCTCTGTTATCCCTGCGAGAACACTCAGAGGCCCTGATCGCCGCCTACTGTTACTCGGCAATCGTTCACTCGGTAGCCTGTTGTTCAAAGATCCAGCGATTCGCCGAGGGCCACTGGAGGTCTGCCGGTTACAGCATCAGCAGAATGCTTGCTGGGCACGTCGTTCGGTGTTCCAACTTAGCCATGGCCCCTTGCTGGTATGTGAAGTATTTTTGCCTTCTATGGCGGAAATTCCCTACCCTTCATTAAAAATCGACAAATATGTTTGACCTCACACTTAACAAAGCAGCCGTGTATATACGACTGATGCGTCTGAACCGTCCCATTGGTACCCTACTACTGCTTTGGCCGACACTCTGGGCACTGTGGATAGCCAGCGAAGGTGTACCCAATCCAAAATTGCTGATTATCTTTCTGCTGGGTGTATTACTAACCCGATCAGCCGGCTGCGTCATTAACGATTTCGCTGACCGGCATATTGACGGCCATGTCAAACGGACAGCTACCCGCCCTCTGGCAACAGGAGCCGCAACAGCTCGCGAAGCCGTAGTATTATTTATCCTGTTAATGCTACTTGCGTTCGGACTGGTGCTGTTCACTAATACCCTGACGCTGATGATGTCGTTTATTGGCGTGGCGCTGGCGTTCTGCTACCCCTTTATGAAACGCTATACCCATTACCCACAGATTGTATTGGGTGCCGCTTTCGGCTGGGCGATCCCGATGGCCTTCACGGCGGTGACCGACAGCCTGCCCTGGATTGCCTGGCTGCTTTACCTGACTAAACTTATCTGGACCGTAGCATACGACACTCAATATGCCATGGTGGACCGGGATGATGATCTGCGTATTGGTGTCAAGTCGACCGCCGTGCGCTTTGGTCAGGCTGACCGCCTGATTATCGGATGTATGCAACTGACAGTGCTTGCGCTACTGCTATATATAGGGTCAATGCTGCAGTTTTCTGGTTGGTACTACACGGGTGTTGCCATTGCCGCAGGCTGCTTTATCTACCAACAATGGTTAACCCTGCACCGCTCTCGCAACGACTGTTTCAAGGCATTTCTAAATAACCACCTGGCAGAGCTCGCCGTATTAGTGGGAATAGTGCTGCATTATGCCGCCTGAAATCCGGTAGTTTTTTACATTTGTTTCAATCTGTCATATTAATGTAACAGAAAAGACTTGTAATACGCTCACTACTAAAAAATAGCTATGGAGTGATTTCATGTCAGTTGCCAAGCGTGTGCTGATCGTAGATGACGAGGCGCCCATCCGCGAAATGATTGCCGTTGCACTGGAAATGGCGGGGTATGATTGTATTGAAGCGGAAAATGCTCAACAAGCACATGCTGCCGTTCTGGATCAAATGCCCGACATGGTATTACTTGACTGGATGATGCCAGGCACCAATGGTATTGACTTTGCACGTCGCTTACGTCGTGATGAAACGACCGCCAATATACCTATTATTATGTTGACGGCCAAGTCTGAAGAAGACAACAAAGTACAGGGACTGGAAGCCGGTGTCGATGACTACATTACCAAGCCATTTTCGCCACGAGAGCTGGTGGCTCGGCTGAAAACCGTGTTGCGCCGGACCACGCCCAAAGGCATTGAGGAACCGGTCACCGTTGACGAACTAACATTAGACCCGGTCTCACATCGAGTAACTTCCATGGCACAGTCGGTTGATCTGGGTCCCACCGAGTTTCGTCTACTACAGTTTTTTATGACCCACCCTGATCGAGCCTATTCACGTAGTCAGTTGCTCGATATGGTCTGGGGCGGTAATGTATATGTTGAAGAGCGCACTGTCGATGTGCATATCCGACGACTGCGTAAGGCTCTGGGTGGCCGCCATGATTATCTTATTCAAACGGTGCGCGGTACAGGTTATCGTTTCTCAACCCAAGGCGGATGAACACGGATATTCACAGGTGAAAAATGAAATCGCCCTTTGGCATCATCTACACGCTACTGCTGATTCTGCTGTTTGCAGCCGTTACAGGTCTGCTACTGGGCCATTTTTTTCCAGTGCTGACATTGGTACTGCTGGTGTGGAGTTTTTACCAGGCCTGGCTGTTTACACGTTCTCTTCGTTGGATTATGAACAAAGACATAACCGAACCCCCTGACTTACCCGGCAGTTGGGGCGACTTGCTCTACAACATTTACCGTAAACAAAAAAGCAGTCGCGACCGGGAGCAAAAACTGAGTGCGTTCATTCACCGTTACCAGCAGTCATCGGCCGCATTAGAGGATTGCGTCGTTATTATCGATACCAGGGACCGACTTGAATGGTGGAATACAGCCGCAGAAAGACTTCTCGGACTCCAGCCACGAGTCGACAAGGGAAAACCCATCCTCAACCTGTTGCGCGATCCACGTTTTATCCGTTACTACAAGAAACGTAACTACCACGAACCACTCGAACTCAACTCCCCGCTTAATGATCAGATCACACTACAATACCATATCACCCTGTTTGGCCAGGGTGATCGGCTGCTGGTTGCACGGGATATTTCCCGCCTGAAAAAACTGGAACAAACCCGTCAGAGCTTTGTATCCAACGCCTCTCATGAACTACGCACACCCTTAACTGTTATTCGTGGCTATCTGGAAACTTTTCTCGACCAACCCCTGCCCAGCCCTATATTGCGCGGCATGAAGCAGATGGAACAACAAACGCAACGCATGGAAGGGCTGGTCAGGGATATGCTCATGCTCTCACGCCTGGAGTCTACCGAACACCTGACCGAAGATATGCCGGTGGATATCCAGTTGATGCTGAAAGACATCAAACGTGATGCCCTGGTTCTCAGTGGGGACAAACAACACCGCATCAGTATTGAAGCTGATCCGAACTACGATCTGTTAGGCCAGGACAATGAATTACACAGTGCCTTCTCTAACCTGGTGTTCAATGCCATTCGCTATACCCCGGCAAACAGTGAAATCCGCATCGTCTGGCACACCGATGCCCAGGGCGGCTACCTGAGTGTATATGATAATGGCCCGGGCATTGAAGCCTTCCATATTCCACGCCTGACTGAACGCTTTTACCGGGTTGATGAAAGCAGAGCCAGTGAAAGTGGTGGTACAGGGCTCGGCTTATCTATCGTAAAATACGTGATGGTTCGCCATGGCGGCCAGCTTAAAATCCACAGCACCCTGGGGAAAGGCAGTTGCTTCAGCTGCCACTTTCCCGCCGATATGCTCACCACACTGGAAAAACTGGCGGCAGCAACCGATAATGCCTGATCGACTCAGGCCAGTTCGGCCCGCGTTTTTGCAAGCGGAGTAAAGCCATGTACGCTATCCAGATCCATGCTCATGAACCCGACAACCTGCGTTACGAAGCGATCGATACGCCACAACCTGGCCCTGGCGAAGTCCTGATCCGTAATCAGGCTGCCGGAGTGAATCCCATCGACTGGAAAACCTGTTCCGGTGGAGGAGCTTCCGGTTTTATTGAAGCCTTTCCCTTTATTCCGGGTTGGGAGTTCAGTGGTGTCGTGGAAGCTCTCGGCGAGGGTGTCAGCGGTTATAAACCAGGCGATGCCGTACTCGGGTTTGTGCGTTTTCCCCATCCGGCAGGCTGCTACGCTGAACAACTCTGTGTTCCCGCCAACCAGATTACCTTGCGACCAGAAGGTTTGGATGCCACCACCGCTGCCGGATTAGGACTGGCAGGTCTGACCGCCTGGCAGTCACTGTTTGATAAAGGCCAGTTGCAAGCTGGCGAGTCGGTGCTGATACTGGCCGGAGCGGGAGGCGTGGGTCATCTGGCCGTGCAACTGGCCGCGTTGAAAGGCGCTCAGGTCAGTGCCACCTGCTCTGCCACCAACCGAGACTACCTGACATCACTAGGCTGCCATCAGGTAATTGATTACCGTGACCTGGATATGGGTACGCTGGCAAGCCAGTTTGATCTGATTCTGGATGGGGTCGGGGGTGATACAGCTATTGATGCCTTGATTACCCTGAAACCAGGGGGTCGAATGGTTACCCTGCCCTCTGTAACAGCCGCGCAGGTCAGCAGCGCCGCCGAAGGCTCCGATATTGAGGTGATGACTATCCGGGTTGAACCCAATGCCACCCAGCTTGGCAAACTCGCCAGACTCTGTGCCAACGGTCAGCTAAAGCTGAAAGTGGCACAGGTACTGCCATTACAGGATGCCGCTCAAGCCCACAAGCTCAGTGCCAGTGGACATATCAGCGGTAAATTAATTCTGCAGACTGGCTGACGTCGGTGCGGAATTGAGGGCATCGCAGAACTCTACACGTTGACGCAATAGCAGTCTGCAGCCCTCACCGCGTATATCCATATCCCAGCAGTTATATTTTGCCCAATCCTTTTCTTCTTCCGTAGGCTTATCATGGAAGGCTGGCACACCATCACAGAAGCCTTCTGTCGGTGAGGCAACCTCAAAGCAGGCTTTCAGGAAAATACCCTGATTGACCGTGCAGACAAAGTTAGAATCAGAACAGGCTGTATAGCCTGATAAGGCCTGATCCTGACAGCTCTGCTGGTCGGTCTGACCACCCGCTGTCAGCCCCTGCTGACGAAACACACTGGCTTCATCAGCACGCTGCTGATTGAACCCTTCGAGCCATTGCGGCGAAAAAAACACCGCCCAGATAACAAACAACAGACTCAATGCCAGTAAGGCCCAGACTATTTTTTTGCGCATACCTATCCATTAATTATCGGCGCCGACGATAAAGTCCGGCAATCGTTAGCAGAAGTCCTAGACAGCTAAGCAACATACCACCATTAACCAACAGTGGACGGCGAACCATCAAGGGGATAAAAGGATGTTGCTGTTGCAGATCACACTGTCCCTGGAGATAGTTCCAGTAACCTCCGGCCTGAGCACAATCACTAATGTGCATTTGTTCAACAAAGAACATCCCCATCAATAACAGCGCTGGCAGCACCAGCAGTAGCAGACCGATTCGCAGCATTATTCGTTATCACTGATTCCCAGATTACTGACACCCTGATTACCCGCCAGTTCACGCAATTCGCGAATAAACACTTTATTGGGCTGTTGCTGTTGCTGCAAGCGCTCAAGCACTTCTTCCTGAAAAGCGTCTTCATCCTGCATCAAATCGTGCGCGGCAATAAAGCGCATCAGTTCAGCATCGGACAGCTGTGGATCCGCTTCATTAACTTCAATAAAGGTAGCAACACACTCACGTGACAAGTCAGCAATATTGGCCGCCTCGGCTGGATCAGACTCAAGGATACACACCAGGGTGGAGTAAAGTGCCACCACCGCATCCAGCGCAGGCATGGCGCCGTACATATCAAATTCATCCAGAGATGGCATATTGTCTTCGACATGATCCAGCTGGACTTCAAAGTTCATCGAAGCTCCGCCCGAAAGATGCTCCCAGACACCATCCAGTATCCGCCGCACCTGCACGGCATCACCAAACTCCAACAACCTCGAAAACAGAGTGAAGTTTGGTAGCATGCGTTCAGTCAGCGCGGCCGCAAACGCTGTTAACTGCCAGGATTTCATTTTGCCGAGTTGTGCTTCCAGTTGCTGGATATCACTCATTCAAAGACTCCGTCAGGGTTTAGTCAATCAGAGCCTATTGTACGTGGTCTATGTCAGGATCTGTAGTAATAACATGGCTGATTTCAGTCCCATAGAGGATACTGAGGTTAGGCGCGGGAAGATTTCATTGCTATACTAAAGCCTGATTAACGGCCAGCAGCTGACAGGTATCCGTGTTGAACTCCTTCAATCTTCTCAAATCCATCGCTGATTCACGGGAAAAACTCCGTAAATCCGAACAGAAGGTGGCCGATTTTGTCCTGGCCCAGCCCAGTGAAGTAATTCATATGCGCATTGTTGATCTTGCCTCGGAGGCCAATGTCAGTGAGCCAACCGTGGTGCGTTTCTGCCGCGCACTCAACTACGATGGCTTTCAAGACTTCAAACTGACTCTCGCTCAGGGCTTAGCCAGCAATGCCAGCTTTGAAAAGTTCTCGATGGACACCAAGGATACGGTGATCGAGTTCAAGCAGAAAATCTTCGACTCGATGATTGGTAATCTGATCAATATCCGCGAGCAGCTTGACCCGGAAATACTTGAAGAAGCAATTGATGCTTTAGCAAAAGCCAATCGTGTCGAATTTTACGGTTTTGGTGCATCAGCACCCGTATGCGCCGATGCACAGCACAAATTCTATCGCCTGATGGTGTCTGCCGCCGCCTATTCGGATCCACACATGCAGACTATTTCAGCCGTCACTCTGGGGCTGGGAGATGTCGTTGTAGCCATCTCCCAGACAGGGCGCACCAAAGACCTGCTGCACACGGTAAAACTGGTGCGTGAAACCGGTGCCACCGTCATTACCCTCTGCCCAGGTACAACCCCTCTGGCTGAACTGGCCACCATCCCTATTCATGTCGATGTGGAAGAAGATAAAGACCTTAGCACGCTGATGTCCTCACGTGTCGTACACCTGGTAGTCATAGATATTCTCGCTGTCGGAGTTGCCATGAAGCTGGGCCCGGCCTTGTTTGATCACCTTAAGACCATCAAACGCAGCCTGCGTAGCCTGCGTCAGAATGACCGGCTGATGCCCACGCGTCGTCAAGCTGACGATAACGACTGAAACATTCCTGTCACTTTTTTTGCCTAGAATCAGCTTGACACTGTTAAATCCTATTTGAAATTGATGCCGAAATCGGTTAAAAAAGAATCAGGACAGTGTTAACAGCCGGGAGCCGGCTTACATCAAGCCGCCTCCTCTTCAATCTGCATCACAGATCGGAGCTAAATCGTATGCTGATACGTCAGGAGCAGGACCTCGACCCCATTCAGACAGAAGTGTTTGATCTTCTGGTTGGCTATGATGTCGAGGAAAAAAACCGCCGCAAGCAAACTGCCACCCGTCGCCTGTTTGAAGCCCGCCGCGCTATAGAAAAGCGCCGAGAAGAAGCCGCCCTAGCTGCTTTCATAGATCGCGAAAAATGGTTCGACGAAGAATAGTCTGACCTTATTGTTGGACTCGACCTGATTTGTAGGAGCCCGGTCTCCGGGCGAATGCGCACCTCATTTGTAGGAGCTCGGTCTCCGAGCGAATGCGCACCTCGTTTGTAGGAGCTCGGTCTCCGAGCGAATGCGCACCTTGTTTGTAGGAGCTCGGTCTCCGAGCGAATTATTTCGCTCACGGAGTGAGCTCCTACAGCAACACCCTCCTCGACCTTGATAACCTCAAAGCGATACAGCAAACTTCTGCATGCTATGCGCATCATTTTTTTACGATTTTTTTACGCACCAGGTCGCTTTACCGGCTCGAATTGTTACACACGACTACCTTATACTGTTTATCTGACCTCATGAACAACGGAGCTGTAGGCCACAGGCGATATAATGCAAATTATCCTATTGGGTGCCGGCCAGACCGGTTCCATGCTTGCCGAACAACTCTCGGAGATACCCCCTTATCTTCTTGGCCACAAACAAAACCTGAAGCAGGCAAAACAGCTGTTGCAGCCAGGAATTGGCGATTTCTGAAGGAGTAACAGGATGAAGCTATTCCGCCCGGTTCTTTTTGTCAGTGGCATACTGTCTTTCATCATGGTGGGGCTATTGCTCGTACCTGCGTTTTTTGCCCTGATGACCGATGATGAGGAGTACAGTGCTTTCTTTTTGTCATCAGGCCTGGCGGCCTTGGCGGGTTTACTGTTTATGCTGCCGAGCTATGGACACAGATTCGCACTGAATGCACGCCAGCTTTATCTGCTGACCAGTCTTAGTTGGCTGTCGCTTTCATTCTATGGTGCCCTGCCGCTGATGCTCAGTCACCACCCTCTATCGCTGACCGATGCCGTGTTCGAAGCCGTGTCCGGTATTACTACAACCGGATCGACAGTGATGTCCAGTTTAGACGCACTGCCACACTCCATCTTACTCTGGCGTTCCATGCTGCAGTGGGTCGGCGGTCTGGGTGTAATAGGCATGGCGGTTTCGATCCTGCCTTTTTTGCAAGTCGGTGGCATGCGTCTGTTCCAGACAGAGTCTTCCGATTGGTCAGAAAAATCCTTACCACGCTTTCATGCGATGGCCCGTAGCCTGTTACTAGTCTATCTTGGTGTTACCTTGGCTTGCGCACTTTCCTATTTTGCCGCTGGCATGACACTGTTCGATGCGATCAATCACGCCATGACCACTGTATCCACCGGGGGTTACGCCACCGATGATCGCTCCATGGGGCGTTTCAGCGATGGCATTTTATGGATCTCTGTTGTGTTCATGCTGATTGGGGGTATGCCTTTTATGCTGTATATCCGCTTTTTGAACCAGCCTAACCTGGATGTATTCAGGGATCAGCAGGCACAGGGGTTCCTGTTGCTGGTACTGGCTCTGGTCGGATTGCTCACACTGCAACAACTGCTGACCACGGAACGTCAGCCCTTTGAAGTGCTGACCCACGCGGCTTTCAATATCGTATCAGTGATCACGACCACCGGTTATGCTTCGACAGATTACACACTATGGGGTTATTTCAGCATCAGCTTTTTCTTTATTGTGACCTTTATTGGCGGCTGCTCGGGGTCCACCAGTGGTGGAATGAAAATTTTCCGTTTCCAGCTGTCCTGGCTGTTCTTGCGTGATCAAATGAATAAGCTCGTACACCCGCGTGGGATATTTTCTATCCGATTCAACGGCAAAGCGGTAGCAGACGACATCATGGTGTCGGCCGTAGCCTTTTCGTTTCTGTTTTTTTTGATATTAGCACTGGCCACACTGGCACTAGCTGCAACCGGGCTGGATTTTGTAACCGCACTCAGTGGCGCAGCTACAGCCCTAACCAATGTGGGTCCCGGCCTGGGTGACATGATCGGACCGGCTGGAAACTTTGCAGCCGTATCCGACATTGGCAAATGGATTCTCGGCTTCACCATGATATTAGGACGGCTTGAACTGCTGACGGTCATGGTACTACTAACACCCGTATTCTGGAGAGGTTAGCCATAAGCGCTCGAACACATTTCGTTCACAGAGTGAGCTCCTACAACTTGTAGGAGCCCGGTCTCCGGGCGAATGCGCAGTTTGTTGTAGGAGCCCGGTCTCCGGGCGAATCATTTCGCTCACGGAGTGAGCTCCTACAAAGAGTGCGGCGATACCAAATCAGGCTAGAGCGATATAACCTGATGGCAGGTTTTTTCCACCAGCACCGGATCATGGCTGACCAGCACCACGGAGCAGGCAAAATCCTGCGCCACTTCAACCAACAATTCGATGATCTGTTGACTGGTGATCGGATCAAGCCGTGATGTTGGCTCATCGGCGAACAGCATCACCGGATCCATCAGTAGTGCTCGCAACAGCGAGATTCGCTGTAACTCACCCCCTGACACCTCAGTACAACTGCGTTGCAGCAGTTGTGGACTCAGATGCAGGCGTTCTAATAGCGGCGGAATACTGCTAGCATCCAGCCGATGCAGCCTGACAAGATCCAGCAGCAGTTGCTGCAAGGTTATCCCCGGTGCAAAAGCCGCTGGTGGATCTTGATACAGCTTGAGTAATTGATGGCGAGCAAATGGACGCTGATAGGATACCTTCCCTTGATCAGGTTTTAGATTGCCCAGCAACAGATCGCCCAGAGTACTCTTGCCACAACCACTGTCACCCACCAAACCGGTTAACTGATGTGGATAGAGCTCAAATGACACATCGTCAAACAAGGGCTTACCACCCCGCGACTTGCCCAGCCCCTCGACCCGCACCAAAGGTGCTGCAGCAGGTAGCGGTTGCTTCACCTGTGTCCAGCTTTGCGGGTCGGCTGCCAACAATTCGCGGGTATAGTCCGACTGTGGGTTGGCCAGCACGCGTTCCACATTACCTCGTTCCATCACCTGGCCTCGGCGCATTACTATCAGATCGCCGCCCAATTGACGTGCCACATCAATATCGTGGGTAATAGTCAGCAAGGCCCCCTGATGCAGCTGACTTTGCAGTAAAGCAACCACCTGATCCCGGCGGCCATAATCCAGGCCTTTGGTGGGCTCATCAGCCAGTAACAACTGACCGCCTGCGGCGGTTGCCGCCACAAACGCAACCCGTTGTGCCATCCCCCCCGAAAGCTGTGATGGAATTTTGGCCAGCGATCCCTCCAACCCAAGACGTTGTAAGGCCTGCTCAGCCTGCACATCAGCCGCTTCCTGCTCCTGCCCCAACACATAGTGATGTACCTCGGCCACCTGACGCTTTACTTTCATCACTGGATCCAGTGCGTGCCAGGGCTCTTGAGGCAGCATCGAGAGCACCCGACCCCAAAGGGCCTGGCGCTCAGGCATAGACAAGGAAAACAGTGACTCGCCATTAAGACGCACATCACCGCGTACACTCAAGGCGTCGGGTAACAACCCCATAATTGCCTGAGCCAACAGACTTTTGCCTGCGCCTGTCTGCCCCAGAATGGTCAAAGGCTGCGACGCTGTCAGGGTGCAACTGAGCGGCTCCAGCAAACGCGTCTCACCGGCATAAACACTCAGCGCGTCGACTTCTAATAACAGATCCTTCATTTTGCTTTCCCCGCCAGTAGATTAAAACCGAGAATCAGCAAGAAAATAGCCAGAATAGGCTGAGCCAATACCCAGGGTGCATCGCTGTAATAAGGCAGCAACTCCACCACCATTAGTCCCAGCTCAGCAACAGGCGGTTGCAATCCGACATACACAAAACCAATAGACGCCAAAGCCAAGATAGCATTACCGGCACCAAAAGCCGCCAGTGTCAGCACAGAGGGACAAATAGCCGGCCAGACATGACGCCGAAACAGATACCAGCGACCAAAGCCTAACTGACGCGAGGCTTCCAGTTGAGGACTGCGAATCACCACCTGTGACTGCGCTCTGACCACACGGTAGTATTCGATCCACAGCACCAGCGATATCGCCAGATAAAGGACAATAAAGGAACCCGGTGCGATGGCAGCCAGTAACAGCACCAGCACCAAACCTGGCAGAGCCAGCAGGGTATTGGCCAGAAAGTTCAGCAACCGCTCGGTCATTCCACCAAACCAGGCGGCACAAACGCCCAAACTCGTACCCAAAACCGCCGCGGTGGTGACACAAAACAGGCTAAGCATCAGCGACAAGCGGATCGCATCACCCATACGCGCCAACATACTGCGCCCAAACTGATCGGTCCCCAGCCACTCCTCAGCATTAGGAGCTGAAAGGAAGTTTGACAGGTTCTGCTGAGCACTGTCGCCTTGATGCAACCAACTCTCAAGCAGAATGAACAACCCTATGCATAATAAAATGACAGCCCCCAGCCACTGAGAAGGACTCAACGTCGGAATTTTAAAAGGAAATCGGTTCATTCAGGTCGCCCTCTGGGATCAATCTTGTAACAGGCCAGATCCACCAACGTATTCAGTGCCACAAAAATCAGCCCCATCATCAGAGCGGTAGCCTGAATCATGGGTACATCACGGGAAAAAATCGCATGTGCCAGTCCATGACCGATACCAGGCCAGGAAAACAATGACTCGATCATCACGATGCCCTCGATTAATCCCACCAGTTGGATCCCCATAAATGCCACGACCGGTACAGAGAGGTTTCGTAAACCATGCTGACGGAAGGTCTGCCATTTTGTCAGCCCCTTGACGCGAGCAAACCTATAGTAAGGGGATGCAATCACCTGAATAGTACTGTCACGCACCACCCGACTGGACACAGCGGCCAGCGCCAACGCCAGCGAAAAGGCTGGTAACACCCAGTCATTGCCATTACCAAAACCTGCCACGGGGAAGAGTGGCCAGTAAACGGCAAACACCAGAATCAACACCAGACCTATGACAAACACCGGCTGGGCACGCAACAAGGATGACAACACCAGCAGACTACGATCTAACCAACCACGTGCACGCAGACCGGAGGCGATACCCAGTGGAAATGCCAGCAGTGCCGCCAGCAAAATCGCCACAACCGCCAGTTGCAGCGAATGACCCAGTTGATGCTTGATTTCATCGATTACGGGTGCCCCACTGATCAGTGACACCCCAAAATTCAGTTGCAACAGATCCAGCAACCAGTTCAGATAGGCCTGCCAGGCGGGCATATCCAGTCCCAGTTCCTGCCTGACCCAATCCGCCGCCTCTGCACTGACGTTATCCTGGCCGTAACGCCCCGCTGCAACCCGGAAAGCCATATCTCCTGGCAGGCTACGCATCAGCACAAAACTCAATGAACCGACGCCCCAGGCAACCATCAAGGCTTGTAACAATCGATTGATCAGAATCCGCTGGATCACTGCGACAACTCCATTTCATTCAGGTAATAGTTGCGCTCAAACGGATCAAAACGAAAATTCTGAACACGCTGATTAACAGCAGTCAGTTGGGTATAAAAGCTGACTGGAATCAGCGGCAGTTCCTCCGCCAGCATCCTGGCAATACCTTGTGAAATTTCACGGGATCGCTGAGGGTCTGTTTCCTCTTCCAGAGTTTTCAGTAAGGCGGGTACCTCCGTGTTGTCCCACTGCATGGCTCCCCAGTCACCTCCCTGATCTGCACCAAAATCAGCCAACATGACACCCAGCGGATCAGCAATAAAACCATAGTTTCTGGCGATTAGCGCCATCTCCAGACTGCCATCCTGATGACCCGCGGGTATGGCGCTGGAGTTGGTTACCGATACCCTTACCTCAACACCCAGCTCGGCCAACTGAGCCTGAATAGCCGTAGCGACCACCGTCAGTTCCGGGCGATCCGCATAGGTGATCAAATCCAGGCTAAAACGCTGATTATCGCGAACACGCACACCATCCGCGCCCAACTGCCAGCCCAGGCCATCCAGCAAGGCCGTAGCTTGTTGCATATCCCGTTCCATCGGCGGCAAGTCAGCCACATGCCAATCGCCCAAAGGCGCTGGAATCAGCTGGTTAGCCTCAGATCCCGGAGCACGTAACACCGCCGCGGCAATACCCGATCTATCCAGTGCCAAACTCAGCGCCTGACGAGCTTCCACCTCTTTGAGGAAGGGGTGGCCACTGTTCACCTTGATTAATATGGATCGCGGTATCAGCTCAGAGTGCAGATTCACATGGCTGACGCGGCTCAAAATGCCGGTACTGGCCGGGTCAATGGTATAACTGATGTCTGTCTGACCACTGCGTGCTTGCAATACACGACTTTCACCACGATGGCCCGTCAGGTACTCAGCCGAAGCAATGGATGCTACCTGCCCCCAGTATTCCTCAAAACGTTCCACTCTTAACTTATGTGGTGGCGCAACAGAGGTAAGACGAAATGGGCCACTCCCTAGCAACTGAGTGACTCGCCCTTCTTCATCGAAGGAATCGGGTGAAATCACCACATTGGCATAATGCGCCAGTACCGCAGGTAGCAAATGGTAAGGAGAGCTTAGGGTAATCTCAATAACGCCATCCCCAGCCTGTAGCTGATCGACCGGCACCTGAGTCAGGGTGCCATGCTGCTGACGAGCACCTTCCAGACTATTCACAACGCTCGCGGCATCCATTGAGCGGCCATCATGGAAAACCACGTCATCTCTAAGATAAAAACGCCAGCTCAGTCGATCCTCTGATACCTCCCAGTGGGTTGCCAGACCCGGTAGCAGCTCACCCTCCGGTGACACATCCACCAGGGTTTCCACCACCCCCATGCGGGTAAAAACATACCCATTCTGAGAAGGGTTCAGGCTGGTAAATTCAAACGGTCCACCGACCGTCAGATGGTTATTGGCAGGTTGTGCAAAAATGCTTGAATGGAACAGGATGCCGGATAACATCCCGAACCAGACCAGCCGCTTCAGGTTATGCATGGAAATTTTCCTCAGATTGGTTTGTTACAAAAGACCAAGGTCAGCACTTTACATTTAAATGATAATGAGTTTCAATCGCTAAATGAAATGTTATATTATAACTCATGAGGTCAGCATGAAAAAAGACATACATCCAAAATACGATTATGTCGTATTTCGAGATACCAGTTGCAACCGATCTTTCCGCATCCGCTCAACCTGTCAGTCAAACGACACCATCGTGTGGGAAGACGGAAAAACTTATCCCTTGATTAATCTGGATATTTCCAGTGCTTCACATCCGATCTATACAGGTGAAAAACGTATAGCCAGCAACGAAGGGCAAATTGCTAAGTTCAACAAACGCTTCAAAGCACGCAGCCTGAAATAAGGAGTAACGGTCATGCAAGTTCTCAGTTCACTCAAAACAGCCAAGATCCGCCATCCAGATTGTCAGGTGGTTAAGCGCCGTGGCCGCTATTATGTGATTTGCAAAAGCAATCCACGCCTCAAGGCGCGTCAGGGAGGTGTTAAGAAGCGTTGATCTTGCGCTACTGACACCCGATTACGGTTAAAGTGGTTTTTAGCGGAGTGACCATGACCCTGGTTTTATCCTGACAGGGCCATGGCGTTAAATCCTGTTGATTAGGAACGCGATAGGGCGTGCTGTGCTCTGTTGCGTTTCCACCGAATGAGCAACGGTGACACCAGCGCCAGCAGAATCAGGCCCATGATAAGCAGCGAAAACGGTCGATCGAAATAGTATCCCAGCAGATTACCCTTGGACATGACCAAAGACTGCCGGAAGCCGATTTCAGCCATAGCGCCCAGTATCATCGCAAGCACTATAGCGGCGGTTGCGAAGCCGGTTTTTCTCATCAGGTATCCCAGTAAGCCAAAGGCCACCATCACATATACATCAAACATACTGTTGTTGATGGTGTAGGAACCGACAACCGATAGCACCACGATGATCGGTGCAAGAATGGCAAACGGAACCGAGGCCACCTTGACCACCTGCTTTGCCAATGCCAAGCCCACAATACCCATCAATATATTTGCCAGCAGCAGCCCGACAATGATGGCATAGACAATATGGGCATTAACGGTAAACAACTCATGTCCGGGTTGCAAACCATGAATGTAAAGGCCCCCGAGCATCACGGCTGTAGCCGCACTGCCGGGAATGCCCAGTGTCAATAAAGGAATCATGGCCCCGCCTGTGACCGCATTATTAGCTGTTTCAGCTGCAGCCAAGCCTTCAATCTCGCCTTTGCCATAGTTTTCTGGGTTTTTAGAACTACGCTTGGCTTCATTGTAGGCCACCCATGAGGCCACATCGCCCCCCGCGCCGGGTAAGCAGCCGACCAATACCCCAATGATTGATGAGCGTGAAATCGTGCCCCGAAGCCTTCGCCACTCGGCGCGACTGGGAAAAAGGTGGCCGACTAATTCAGGAGCCGGGGTAAGGTCTTTAGCACCATGGAGCTTTTCTGCCTGAATCATAACCTGGGAAATGGAAAACAGGCCGATCATAGCGGGAATCAGCGAAATGCCACTTTCCAACTCCCCAACACCAAAGGTGAAACGAGGGTAAGCAGTCATAACATCCACACCCACCAGACTGATCAACAAGCCTAACAGACCCGCAGAGAGCCCTTTCACCATAGCACCACTGGATAGACTGCCAATAATCGTCAAGCCAAAGATGGCAATCAGAAAATACTCAGGGGCGCTGAAGCGTAATGAAATTTGAGCCAAAGGTGGTGCCAACAGCAGCAACGCCACGACACTGACTATGCCGCCAATCACCGAACAGATGGTAGAGGTTCCCAAGGCTTTAAGGCCCTCGCCACGCAGCGTCATCTGATAGCCATCCATTGCCGTCGCGGCAGATGCCGGTGTGCCAGGTGTATGGATCAAGATAGCGGTGATGGACCCACCGTAGACGGCAGAAGCATAAATAGCCGCAAGCAACACCATCGCGGCCACAGGCTGCATACCAAAAGTAACTGGAATCAGTAACGCGATGCCCATAGTGGCGCTCAACCCAGGTAAAGCCCCTAAAAAAATACCGCCAAGCACACCGACAAACAGCATCAAGATAACATCCGGAGAGGCTAACTGCGCCAGCACTGACAACAACAGGGTAGTATCAACTTGCATGATCTCTCTCCTTTACAGCAATAACCCAGTGGGAAGGGAGATGCGTAACTGCCAAACAAAGAGCATATAAATAAAGCTATTCATAATGACCAGCACCAACAGTACTTGAAGGTAAGATTTCACCCCGAAATAGAGCATGAAAAATACCGCCGTGAGCGAACTGGCAACAAAAAATCCAAGAATACTGATCAAAGCCACATAAATGCATAGTGCCACGAACGTGACGATGGGACCGCGTATATTCTCAAACACAGCAAGGTGTTGAGTCCCCTGTTTTTTGCTGGCCAGTGTTTTAGCTATGCCAGTCCAAACAATGAACAGCGAAAAAACCGCGAAGGTGACCAGAATCAGTTTAGGAAATACCGCTGGATCAGCAGGCATCTGAGCCGACAGGCTGTAGAAGGCTATCGAGAAGAGCAGCATAACCAACCCGATGACCAGATCAGAGTGTAAAGCTTTCATAAGGCACCTATTTATTGTTGTAAAGTTTTGCCTGATTGAATGGATCGCCGTGATGCAATGAGACATCACGGCCTGCTGCACTTACCAGCCCAGCAATTCGCCTAGCGAGCGAACGCCTTCTTCTTCCTCTTCTAGCATCTTGCGGTAAGCATCACCGGTACGGATATCTACCTTCAATCCCATTTCTGCCATTTTGGCTAAGTGCTCAGGATCTTGCATGCCAGTGATAAAGGCTTCCTGAAGCAGCTCCAACTGAGCCGGATCAATGCCTTTAGGTGCAGCAATACCGCGCGCCGACCAGGAAATTACCCCTGAATACCCCATCTCCTCCAGCGTAGGAACATCTGGAATAAAATCTGAACGTTCAGGCGCCATGATGGCAATGATCTTTAAATCACCATTGCGATGCGCCATGTTGGTATCACCAACATTAGAGAAGTTTACATCTACATGGCCGCCCTGAATCGCGGCGCGCTGCTCGGCTGTACCTGTCGTATGCACAGGCACAAACTGGGTAGCGTAATGGTGATTCATTTTTAGCATGGCGATATGGTCATCACCATTCGCGCCGGTGGTTGAAGCCGTCAGCGTATTCGACTGAGCATAGGTTACCAGCTCATCAATATTGCTATAACGTGTTTCATCTTTATTGATTGAAATAACACCATAATCTGTCACATGATTAGCAATGAGTTCAAAGTCATCAAGGTCGACATCGCGGCGATACTGAGGATCCATATAGCCAGTAATCAGATTGGGTGTATTAATGTATCCCAGGGTATAACCGTTATTGGATGAATTGAGCAGTTGTGTCCAACCTACCCAGCCTCCGCCACCAGGGCGATTGATAATATTCAGGGGTACACCCAGCTCACGCTCTACGGCGGGGAACAGGATACGTGCACCGACGTCCGTATTGCCACCCGCACCAAATGAAATAATCGTAGAGATCGGCCGTTCTGGATAAGAATCAGCCCATGAGATGCTAGCGCACAGAGCAATTGGAAGGGAAATACAGGCAAGCATGCCCACTGTTTTTATAGTTTTCATTGTTGTTTCCTCGTTTGCACTGTTGTCTGCAGTGCTTATTTATAATTATTTAATAACGAAAATGAGTAGGTGTTAACTTTTTTAAGGGGCCGATGTTACATCAGCTGTAATCGCTTTAGTGTGTCTTGTAAACCGAGCAAGTCGACAGTGCTACCACCACCCTTTATTATTTCCCGATAGTTTTCTTCTGTTTTTTCACGCAATTGCGTTTCTTGAAGCACCGTGGCGATATCTTGCCGAGGGACAACCACAACGCCATCGGCATCTCCAAAAATAAAGTCACCCGGATTAATCAGCGTATCACCAATGCAAATTGGCACGTTGATCTTTCCAAGCTGCTTCTTGGCAGTGCCTTTGATGCTAATACCCTGACAAAACACCGGAAAGCCGAGTGCTTTAATAGTCTGGACATCCCTAACCGCACCGTTAATCACAAGACCGGCCACACCTTTCTTGATGGCTTGCTCGGTTAGGATATCGCCCCAGGGGCCAGCTTCGACGAAACGCTTGGCGTCCACCACCAGCACATCTCCAGGCTGCACATGCAGTAAGGCATAGTGCAACATAAGATTGTCACCAGGACGAATATCGACTGTAAATGCCGACCCAAACACCTGCATACTGCTACACAGTGGCTTCATGCCACTATCTAAAGCGCCACGGGCGCCTTGTGCTTCATAGATGGAAGCGCTACCGAACTGGCTGAGTTGTGAAACGAGATCGGTAAAGTTGGTTTTATTTATCATTTTTATACTCCTGAGTTGACCTCAGCCTCACTATCATATATTGATTATCTTTAATCAATCAGCTAATTACGCATACAAGTTCACTAAAAATGAATCTACGTCAGATACGCTACTTCTGTGAGGTCGTCGATGCCGGTGGAGGCAGTGCCGCCGCAAAACGCTTGTTTGTCGCGCCGACAGCCATCAGTGCACAGCTTACGTTGCTGGAACAGAACCTGGGAGGAGAGCTGTTTGATCGCTCAACTCGGCCCATGCAGCTCACGTCACTCGGAAAATTCTTTTACCCTCGGGCAAAAGAATTGTTAATTCAGGCCACACGCTTAGAGGAAGAGTCCAGACAAGTCGCCAGTGGCAGTGGCGGGTGGCTTGGGATTGGCTTTATTCGATCAACTCTTTTTTCATTGTTGCCCGCTGTTATCAAGAATTACCGAGCACAAAATCCAGAGGTTCACCTGGATCTTGTTGAGGTACTGTCTGAATATCAGGAAGAAGGCTTAAGGCAACACCGTATTGATGTCGGTATTTCACGTTTTATCGGCCTGTTCGAACGCCATGCGGACATGCACTATGAAGTGATCATTAACGACCCGTTTATGGCGGCCTTGCCAATTGATCATCCACTTGCGGAGCTTGATACCTTCCCTATCAGTGCCTTCAAGCAACTGCCCTTCATTCTGTACCCTAAGGATCCTCGTAGCCCATTCGGGCAAAAAATTCTGACACATCTTGAGGAAAAAGGCATACGTCCGACGGTAACCCATGAGGCCATTGAAATTCATACCGCGTTGGCGCTCGTAGGTGCCGGGCTCGGTGGAACCCTGGTCAGTGGTTCGATCACGCCAAACAATCGAAGGGATGTGGTCTTTCTACCTGTCGATGACATTGATATCAGTACCACACTTGTTGCGGTCACACGCAAAGACGAAGCCAACCCACTCTTGGATAACTTTATAAAAATGCTTATCGCGAATACAACTACACAAAAAAAGGACGCGTGAAATCGGCCGCTTTACCAAGACGAAGGGCTACTTCTTCAAGCAATGAGACCCGAATACCACTGTGGTATAACGCGTAGTAGCCGATCGTTGGGGGCTGAGGCAGGGTCTCTAATATCTCCAAATCCTGTGTTTGAGCAAAGCGCTGCACACAAAGCTTTGGCAGCACGCTGATACCACGCCCAGCAGTGACCAAGCCGACCAGAGCCAGTAAATTATCGGTGATCTGCACGGGCGAGGCCATTCCTTGGTGTGAAATCCAACGATTCACATCTTGAGCAAACCCGGAGCGCTTGCCCTGACTTATCAGGGTATAGGATTCCAGTTTACTGATGGGCAAAGGCCGCGGCCCATCCACTAAACCAGCCCTGGCCATAAACGCCATTTCCACCTTCTCTAACAGCAGCGTTTCCACACCTGGCTGAGCAAACACTTCCGGGACGAGCGGTATGACCACTAAATCCAGTTCACCATCCTGAAACTGCTGGTAGAGCGTACGGCTCATATCAATAGTGACGTCTAAGCGGATGTCCGGTCGCTCAAGAGTGTATTCCCGCAAAAATCCAGGCAGCCAAGTCAGTGCGGTCAGTTCGGTAAAGCCAATACGGATCCGGTGAAGTTTACTCTCCGGTTGCTTATTGAGTTCACGAATTTTATTGGCGCTATCTATAGTTAGGTAGGCCAGCTCTAGCAGTTGCTCACCCTCTTCGGTTAAACGTGCATTACGCAGTGAGCGATCAAAAATATGCAGTCCTGTTGCCTGCTCCAACTCTGAAATTCTTTTAGAAACAGTTGATTGTGTTGCATTGAGCCGCTGTGAAGCCTTTTCAAATGTACCTAGCTCAACCACCTGCACAAACGTTTCGAGTTGCTTAAGAGTCAGCATAGATGTCCCATATATGAATATTTCGACTTATATTTTATGAATTTTATTCGCTTTTTTGAAAGTATAGAATGCTTTTAACTAGAACACAGGTGCTCAATGGCGTCAGGCCTTAAAAAATACTTCTAACGAGCACCCTACTGCCCTACATAGCTTTTAAACTATAAAAGTAACAAGGAATAAGACGATGAAGGCACAGTTTAAATTCAAGCAAAAATTGATCCTGAGTGCGATGACGGCAATCTTGGTTAGCGGACTAAGTACATCAGCCGTAGCTGAGGACTTCCCCAACAAGCCAATTCAGTTGATTGTCGCCTTCGGTGCCGGGGGTAGTACCGATACGATGGCACGCATCTTCGCGAAGTACGCTGAAGAAGAACTCGGCCAGCGAATAGTCGTGGTTAACAGACCGGGGGCTGGTGGCGAGTTGGGATGGGTCCACTTGGCCAATGCGGCACCCGACGGCTATACCCTTGGCTTAATTAACTCGCCAGTAGTCGAAGTTTATCCTTTCACCCGTGAAGGTACTGTGGGTTATTCCCTTGATGATATTCGCCCTCTGGCCAATATCATTACCGATCCAGGTGTTTTGGCAGTAGCCACCGACAGCCCCTATCAAACGCTGGAAAGTTTTGTAACAGCGGTACGGGAAGATCCAAAATCCGTAGTTGTATCCCACGAAGGCATTGGGGGTGACGACCACCTGGCTGCACTGAACTTTGCCAAAGAAGCTGATATCGACCTTAATTTTGTCTCTTACAGCGGCAATGCTGAAGCAACGGCCGCGCTGCTTGGTGGGCACATTACGGCTTTTGAAGGCAACATGTCGGAAGTGGTAAACCAGATCAATGAGGGCAAAGTACGGGGCTTAGCCGTCTGGTCAAATGAACGAATCGATGCGATTTCGGCTGTCCCTACCGGTAAAGAACAAGGTTATGACGTTCTAGCGGCAGCATCACGCGGCTTTGCTGTACCGGCTAATGTGCCGCAACCAGTGTATGACAAGCTGTTATCTGTGACCCGTGAGGTGGTAGAGAATCCGGAGTTTCTTGCCGAAATGGAGCAGCTTAACATGCCTGTTAACCCTATTTATGGACAAGACTACGTTGACTTCATCCACGAAAGTCATGATCGGCTAAAAGCCCTTTGGGACCAGGAACCTTGGATTGAGCAGTGATTTAAAACCCGTTAGGAGAACTCGCTCTATGCCACTGAACAAAATTGACCGCACCCTGGCCGTTTTGATTGGAGCCTTGTGCGCTGGTGTAGTCTGGGTCGGGCTTGACATGCGCGGCGATGCGGGGGTTTTCCCCGTGATCGCCGGTTCACTTGGGGGGCTTGCCTGTTTGGGCATCGGAGTCAATTCGTTTCGCCGCAAACTCCCTGATGAATCCCAGCCCCCAGTTGCCTGGCAACGTTTCACCCTCTGGGGTCTATGCGTGCTGGGGTTATTAGGGCTGATGATAAGTATTGGAACATTTGTTGCGTTGATTGTATTTCTACTGGTTAGTTTATGCTGCCTGAGTGACTTACGATGGCCCGCGGCCCTAATACTTGCCGTGTCCTTTTCTGCCCTTATCTATGCCGTTTTTGTGCACTTACTTGCAGTCCCTCTACCTGGTGGCGGGCTCTGGAATTGGCTAGCCAACTAACAGCTTTCCTCACAAACACCCAAGAGACTATTTCTATGGATATACTGTTTGTAGCACTCGGTAATATTCTGACACCGATGGCGCTGTTAACCCTGTTGCTTGGCACCTTGGCCGGAATGACCATCGGCTCCTTGCCAGGACTTTCTTCAACCATGGGCGTTGCGCTTTGTATTCCCATCACCTTCAGCATGCCGCCAGATCTGGCACTGATTCTACTGGGTGCCGTATACGTTAGCTCAGTTTACGGTGGCTCTATTACCGCCATTCTATTGCGCACCCCTGGCACAGATGCATCTATCGCCACAGCGCTGGATGGCTACCCATTAGCGATGGCTGGACGAGGGGGTGAAGCCATAGGCATGGCTACACTGGCCTCACTTTTCGGTGGGCTCTTCAGTGTGGTTGTGTTGATCACTGTTGCGCCCCCTCTTTCGACGGTTGCCCTCGCGTTCGGACCGCAAGAGTACACGGTTTTAGCTATATTCGGGCTCGTAACCATCGTCGGTGTCGCCTCGGATCAACCCATAAAAGGCGTGCTATCAGCGGCAATAGGCCTGATATTGGCGAGTGTAGGACTGGATGCTTTCACTGGCGCACAGCGCTTTACCTTTGGCCAACGCGAACTGTTTGATGGCGTGCCCTTGCTACCGGTACTCATCGGACTTTTTTCAGTTTCTCAAGCATTTAATCTGTGCGTACCCAGAAGTGCGGGTGTACTAACCGGCAAAGGACCCCAACTCCAAGGGCGTAATCTGCCGTTATGGTCCGATATTAAACGCTGCTTACGCACGTTACTGCGCTCTTCTGTTATAGGTTCAGTTGTAGGGATTCTACCCGGCGCAGGCACCAGCATTGCGTCATTTATTTCGTACAACGAAGCACGCCGTCATTCGAGCACACCGGAAAACTTTGGCAAGGGTGAGCTAGAAGGAGTTGCCGCTTCTGAATCAGCAAACAATGCCGTCACAGGTGGCACATTAATTCCTACCCTAACGCTGGGTATTCCTGGGAACGCGGTCACGGCGGTCTTTATCGGCGGGTTAACAATCCACGGGCTAATCCCGGGACCCAGCCTGTTTACCCAACACGCGGAGACAACCTATACCCTAATCCTCTCGCTGTTACTGGCCAACATACTTTTTGCGATTTTGGGATTGTGGCTGTGCCGCTATCTGGTCATTGTCACCAAAGTCCCTGGTGCGGTATTAGGGCCGATGATTCTGGTATTCAGCGTGATCGGTACCTATGCGCTACGTAACGAGATGTTTGACGTCTGGCTGGTTGTCGCTTTCGGTGTGGTGGGCTATTTCATGGAGCGCTGGCGTTATCCTGCGGCCCCCTTAGTTATTGCCCTCATCCTGGGACCAATTCTTGAGGTTAACTTTCGCCGCTCGATGCAAATTTCGCACTGGGACCTGACCACGTTCTTTACTCGGCCACTGTCGCTAACGCTTTGCGTTCTGGTAGTGCTGGCTCTGGCGTATCCGTTATGGAACCAATGGCGTCGACGCAACGCCCAGCAATAACTAGACCTTGTACCCAACAAGCAAACCCACATCTAATCATTTGAGATGCTGACAACTATCATGAGCACTACAACTTTTCTCAATACAGCAGCCCCAGCCCATGCAACCCAAGGTGCCTTATTACCCAAGGCGCTACTGGCTCAGGTACGGGAGCGTTTCTTACATGTCGACACCTGTCCTTATAGTGGCAAGCGCACCTACTTTGAAAACGCCGGTGGCTCACTGACGCTTAAGTCGGTCGTTACCCAAGGGGCCGAAATTGCGGCCATTCCCGATAACGAACACCGCGATAACCCCGCCTCTCATGCTATATCCGCGATAGTCGCTGCGGGTCGCAACGACTTGACGACCTTCTTCGGTACTAGCCCAGATAATGGCGTGATTTTTGGTGGCGAAACAGGGACAGAATGCCTGTTTCGATTAATCCGTGCTGCCGCCCTCTCGGCTGAAGCAGGCGGCAGCCTTGTTGCCTGCTCAATCGAACATCCCGCCACCTATGATGCGACCCGTCAATGGGCCCAACGCACCAACCGTGATTGGATTGAGGTTCCTTTCGATATCGATGCAGGACGCGTGACGGCCGCACACTATGCCAAGTGTGTACGTGCCGATACCCGCATCGCCACCATCCTGCATACCAGTCCAGTGACAGGAATGAGCATGGATATTGCGGAGATAGCCCAAAGCATCCGCCAGATTGCTCCTGAATGCATCATCATCGTCGATGGTATCCAGCATGCACCCCATGGTTTACTCAATGTAGAAACCTATGGAGTGGATGGCTATGTTATTTCACCCTATAAGGCGTTCTGTCGTTTTAATAATGGCTATGCCTGGGTATCCAAGCGCCTGAGCCTAACCGAACACGACAAACTGATCGGCAAGCCTGCTGATGCATGGGAATTAGGTAGCCGCGACCCCTCCGCCTTGATCGGAATTAGCGCAATGGTCGATTACCTGGTATGGCTGGGTGGACACTTTACCGATGCGGCTTCACGTCGGGCTGGACTGATCGCGGCAGGCAATGCGATACGTAACCACGAGCGCGCATTAGTCGATCGATTGATTAACGGCAGTACAGGCTTAGCCGGGCTCAGCACCTATCCTGGGGTAAAGCTGATTGGTCCTGCAGACACCCCTCACCGTGAAGGAGTCGTGTCATTTGCAATCGCTGAGTACGAGGCTAAGTATATCGTCGCTGAACTCGGCAGGCGTGGAATACGCGTGCATGCCCGTAGTGATGATGTCTTTTCGGGTAATATTCTCCGCCCACTGGGGCTTAAGGCCGTCACTCGTATCTCGTTAGCCCATTACAACAGTGCAGAAGAAATTGATGCGTGTTTAGCTGCCTTACAGGAGATCTTGTCGTAACCCTCCAGAATGCCCTTGGATATTTCAGCACAGCGCCCGCTTGTTTTTAAGTGGGCGCTATCACATGAAGACCAGATGGAACACGGTCTCAGGCTGTCTCAACCCAGACTACTTTTAGGCCTGATATTTAAACGTTTTTCTGCGCATAATACATCTTGCCTGATCTTGACTATCTCACCTGTTAACTAGCTTTTTTAAGACACTCCCTCTAATTTAGTGATACTTTACTACCTAAAGCATAATGAATCTTATACGCTTGTCGAAGCCAGTTATGGCCAAAAACATCTCGCCAAAGAGCGGATTGCTCATGGTGATTACTCCCAGTTAACCAGGTTGTTGCAATATAGGAACCGGACTCTATGCAAGAACGCCAGCATGCGAGCGCTTCAGGACTTCCCTGGCACCACACGCTTGTGGGCAAGGTGGTGGGGTTTATGCTGCTGGGGGTATTGTTTGCCTATCTGACCGGTGCCTTGTCGGGTTTTTTCATGGTGGAACGCGGTTCGCGAGAGCAGTGGAAGCGTGAAGCCCAGGTCAATGCGCAAATTGTCAGCGCGACGATTCGGCGCATTTATACCTCTGTGGCAGTAACAACAAATGATACCGGCCAGGTTACACATATTATTTCCCAGCGTCCGATTGGTGATGAGGAGTCGGTTCTTGAAACCGGATTTAGCCCTATTGACGTATTGGCGCTGGCTAGTGCACAAACTCGCAACAACGTATGGCTGTTTACTGAGTCTTCTGATGGTTCCCTCAAAGTTGTGGCCGATGCGCTTAATGGATCGACGGATTCACCTGCCAGCTTAGCGGTGGATGCCTGGCAGACAAACGCAGATGCCACCGATTTTTATGTTGGCTTCGCCAACATTGGTCATGAAGAACATTTTATTAGTTCACTGCCCATTGTCAGCGCTGATAACCAACTGAAGGGTGTTGTGGTATCGACAATTGGTCAAAAAGAAAAGCTGTATCGGATACACAACGATCTGATTGGCAAAGTCTTTGTAGCGCTATTAATCGTATTGGTCGCAACAGCCCTCCTGGTTACAGTATTGATGCGTCAGTTTTTCAAACCCGTCCCTATCCTCGTTAAAGCGCTAACAGATATAGCCAAAAATCAGACAACTCACGCAACCCCTTATACCGACCGCAACGATGAAATCGGCGATATGGCCAAGGCTATCAATGCGCTACGTAAGAAGGTCATTGAGCGTGAGCACCTGCTTGAAGTAAAAGATGAAGCGCTTCGTTATCAGCATCTTGCCCATCATGATGCCTTAACCAAGCTACCCAACCGAGTGCAATTAAATGATGCGTTAAAAACGGCGCTACAGGCCTTGCATCAAGGCGTAGTGTTTAATGTATTGCTGTTTGATCTTGACCATTTTAAAGCCGTCAATGATAGCCTGGGACACGGTGCTGGTGACGCGCTGTTAGTTGAAGCCAGTCAGCGGGTACAAAGCCTTCTGAAACAAAACGATTTGGTTGCACGCCTTGGTGGTGATGAGTTTGCCATCATTCAACAAGCCGTTTTCAACGCAAAGGATGAAGCCAGAACGCTGGCTGGAGAGATTGTTGCTGCTCTGCGTCAGCCTTTTCAGCTTGATGGACAGAATATTCAAATCGGTGTCAGCGTTGGTATTTCAAATGCACCGGTCGATGGTAATAACAGCCATGATCTGCTGCGAAAAGCTGATTTGGCGCTCTATGCAGCCAAAGCAAAAGGGCGTAATTGCTATATGCTCTACACTGAGGGTATGTCAATGGACTCCTGGATTATTGATAGAGGGTGAGACTATGAAATGGCTAGTGGCTGTATTAGTAAGTAGTATACTGTGGCAGAGTGCTGTCGCCAGTGATTTGATAGCCTCTTCACCAACCTTGTCCCATATTGTGTCGACTGGCGAAATTGCTATCGGCCATCGTACCAGTGAACTTCCCTTTTCCTACATGGTTAATGATCAACCAACTGGTTATGCCATTGATCTTTGCCTGGATGTCATCGAAGGCCTGGAAGAAGCCCTGGAAATAGATAACATCAAAGTGGTATTTGTACCTGTAACGCCTGCAAATCGGTTTATTTTAGTCCGAAATGGTACTGTGGATATTGAGTGTGGTGTAACCACCAATACACCAGAGCGCCGCCGCCAAGCCGCCTTCTCTTACCCTCATTTTCTGACAACCACTCGCTATGTGTCACTAACCGAAAAGCATATGGGGGGCCTGGAGGATTTAGCTGGCCAGAGTGTGGTATCTACAACAGGCACTCTTAATATAACCCAGCTCAACGAACTCAATCGCACCAAAGATCTGAATATTTCGGTGATGCTGAGCCGAAATCATGAGGAAGCTTTTTCCATGGTCGCCTCAGGGCAGGCATCTGCGTTTGTGATGGATGATATTTTGCTAGCGGGTCTGATTTCCTCAGCCAGCGATCCTGCCGCTTTCCATATATCCGAAACAACCCTGAGCAGGGCAGAACCCTATGGCTTAATGATGCCTCCTGATGATTCTGTGTTTGTTGAGCAAGTAAATAAAGTTCTGGACGGTATTTATCAAAGTGATGCTATTTTCGACCTTTACGAAAAATGGTTTTTACAACCCGTCCCCCCCGATAACCATGTATTGAATTTGCCGTTAGCACCAGAGCTGGCCGCTATATTTGCCAATCCTGAGCAGTACATAGAGTGAGGAGGTGTGACATGCGCCCGAGTATATTGTTCCTGGGGTATAGCTTACTGATAATAATGCTGCTTGGCGGTGGAACTGCCCAGGCAACCACAGCTATCAATACGCTTGAACGTATAAAAGCAACAGGTGTATTGCGAGTGGGTTATGGTGATACAGCACCCTTTTCTTATATGGATGGTCAGAGCAATAAGGTAGTTGGCTATTCTATCGATATTTGCCAACGCTTAGCTGAACAGCTGCAAAAGCAATTAAACCTTCCCTCGCTTGATATTACCTATGTGCCACGCACGCCGAGTAACCGGATTATGTTGCTGAATAGTGGCGATATCGATATAGAGTGTAATGCCAGTACTAACACGCCAGAGCGTCGGCGTAGCGCACAGTTTGCGCTGAGCCATTTCTTTGTTTCCGTACGCTACGTAGCTCTGCAGCAGAACAACTTTAAAACGCTGCAAGATTTGGCTGGACGAAGCGTCAGTGTAGCAAGAGGTACGGTCAATGTCGGTCAGATTAACCAGGCGAATCGACAACAGCAACTGAACCTGTCGGTTGTGCCAGTAGATACATTACAGCAAGCATTTGATCTGGTGGCTGATGAGCGCGTAGCCGCTTTCGCTATGGACGATATATTACTCAGCACGATGATTGCGGAATCAGACAATCCTGAAAGATACGCCCTATCTGATGAAGCCGTTTCCCCGATGGAACCTCTGGGCTTCATGATGAGACTAGGCGATGACGCCTTTGCGGAACAAGTGAATACCGCGCTGGAACAAATATATACCAGCACGGACATGCCACTGCTATATCAACGCTGGTTTCAACAACCTCTTCCCGGCAAAGGCATAACCCTCAACGTACCGATGAGCGCAATGCTAGCTGAACACTTCGTATCTCCCAGGTAAGTTCATTTGTTGGAGCCCGCTCCGCGGGCGAATGCTCGATCAAAGCACCTTATCGCCCGCAGAGCGGGCTCCTACAGTCTGGGGGGGATTCTCTATCCTGTAGGAGCTCACTCTGCGTAGGAGCTCACTCTGTGAGCGAAGCTCTTCGCCCGCGGAGCGGGCTCCTACAATACGCGTGGGGTTCGCCCGCGGAGCGGGCTCCAACGGGTGTCACGGTGGAGTGTTACTCCACCGTGACACTCTTCGCCAGATTCCTTGGCTGATCCACATCCGTTCCCTTAAGCACTGCCACATGATATGACAGCAGCTGTAGCGGCAGGGTATAGGCCAGCGGCTCCAGCAGCGGGTGAACCGCGGGAAGTGTCAGGGTGGTGACGCCTTCTTCGTCACGAATGCTCTGCTCGCATCCAGTGAACACGAAGAGTTCACCGCCGCGGGCACGCACTTCCTGCAGGTTGGATTTGAGTTTATCCAGCATGTCGTTGTTCGGTGCTACGGCGACTACAGGCATATCCTTGTCGACCAGTGCCAGTGGGCCATGTTTCAACTCGCCAGCAGGATAAGCTTCGGCATGGATGTAAGAAATCTCTTTAAGTTTCAGCGCACCTTCCATGGCGACCGGATAGAGCGTACCGCGTCCCAGGAACAGGGCGTGGTGTTTCTCAGCAAAGGCTTCAGCCATTTTGGCGATACTGTCGTTGAGTGACAGCAGGGATTGAATAAGCGTTGGTAACCCTATCAGGGCCTCTACGATCTGGGCCTCCTGCTCAGGTTTCAGTCCCGTGCGTCGAGCCAGTATCAGCGTAGTCATCAGCAACGCTACTAGTTGTGAGGTGAACGCCTTGGTGGAAGCTACGCCGATTTCAGGTCCGGCATTGGTCATCAGTGCCAGGTCGGATTCACGTACCAGGGAGCTGCCGGGGACATTACAAATTGCCAGACTGGCCAGCACTCGCTGTTTCACTTCTCGCAGGGCTGCCAAAGTATCGGCGGTTTCGCCCGACTGTGACAGGGTTATCAACAGGGTGTTTTGCGGCAGTACCACATCACGGTAGCGGAACTCACTGGCTACTTCGACATTACAGGGAATGCCGACGATTGATTCTATCCAGTAACGGGCAATCATCCCGGCATGGTAACTGGTGCCACAGGCGACTATCTGCACCTGTTTAACCTGATCGAAGTAGGCTGAGGCACCCACGCCCCAGGCCTGCTCCAGCAGGTGTCCCTGACTGATACGCCCTTCCAGTGCCCGTTTCATCACTTCAGGCTGTTCGAATATCTCTTTCAGCATAAAGTGTTTGAAGGCGCCTTTTTCAGCGGCGGCCTGTCCGTGTTCAAAAATACTAACGGGACGTTCTACTGCATTACCAGCAGCATCTATAACCTGGATCTGATGGGTGGTCAGAGTAGCTATATCCCCCTCTTGCAGAAACATGAAGCGGTCAGTTACCGGCAAAAGTGCCAGCTGATCTGAGGCAATAAAGTTTTCACCCATACCCACGCCAATCACCAGCGGACTACCCTTACGTGCGGCCAGCAGTTGGTCAGGATAATCGGCATGCACCACACCCAGTGCAAAGGCACCTTCCATACGTGCAACACACTGACGCAAGGCTTGCGTGGGCGAGAGTCCGGTTTTCAGCGTCTGATCCAGCAGATGGGCAACCACCTCGGTATCGGTATCAGAATTGAACACATAGCCATCGGCCTTAAGTGCTTCACGCAGAGGCTCATAGTTTTCAATAATGCCGTTGTGTACCACCGCCAGGCGCTCGCCAGACATATGCGGATGCGCATTGGACTCGGTAGGTTTACCGTGGGTAGCCCAGCGGGTGTGAGCGATGCCGATCTCCCCTGTCTGGGGCTGCTCGGCCAACAGATCGGCCAGCGCCTGTACCTTACCGGCACGGCGCAAACGTACTACCTGGCCAGCTTCATCCAGTAACGCCATACCCGCGGAATCATAGCCGCGGTACTCCAGGCGTCTTAGGCCTTCCAGAAGAATTTCAGCTACCGGACGGGTAGCAACAGCACCAACTATTCCACACATGACTCAGATTCCTTATGCATCGCGTTTGCTTGGGCGTTTCCAGTGGCTCAGGGTTTGCTGCCTGGCACGGCCAACTGACAGCTGTCCGGCTGGGGTATCTTTAGTAATTACGGAGCCGGCGGCGATGGTCGCATCCGCACCGACTTTGACTGGGGCAACCAAGGCAGTATTGGAGCCGATAAAGGCACGATCACCTATGTGTGTTTCGGATTTATTCACACCATCATAATTACAGGTAATCGTACCAGCGCCAATATTGGCCTCTTCACCGATAGTGGCATCACCTATGTAGCTCAGATGATTCACCTTGCTGCCCTTGCCTATGCGAGATTTTTTAGTTTCGACAAAATTGCCGATCTTACTGCCCTCGGCCAGTTCGGTACCAGGGCGTAAGCGGGCAAAAGGACCGATGACCGCCGCTTCGCCGACCTGCGCTCCATCGATGATTGAATTGGCTTCAATACGACAGCCAGCGGCGATACGGCTGTTACGGATTAGACAGTTGGGGCCGATAATCACCCCTTCGCCCAAGCTAACCTCACCTTCAAAAACACAGTTCACATCGATAAGGACATCCTGAGATGCTGAAAGTTTACCACGCACATCAATACGGGCCGGATCCATCAGGGTGATACCGTTGGTCATTAATGCTTCTGCCTGTTGACGCTGATACCAGCGTTCCAGTTCGGCCAGTTGCAGGCGATTATTAACCCCCTGCACTTCTTGCTCACAGGCGGGCTGAATGGCGCCGATCCTGACACCCTCTGCGGCAGCCATGGCAATAATATCGGTCAGATAATACTCGCCCTGGGCATTTTCAGCCGATAGCTTTGGTAGCCAGGCCTGCAAATAGCTGTGCTTCAGCGCCATAATGCCAGTATTCACCTCATTAATGGCCCGTTGTGCGTCACTGGCATCCTTGTGTTCAACGATGGCAACCACATCCTTTGCCGCGTTACGCACTATGCGGCCATAACCGGTGGGATCATCTAACTCAACCGTCAGCAACGCCAGATGATCCCGCGCGGCTATGTGGATAAGTTGCGTAAGGGTCTGGGATTGGATCAGTGGCACATCACCATAGAGGATCAACACGATGGATTCGTTGCGGCACTGAGGCAGAGCCTGGGCCACAGCATGCCCGGTGCCCAGTTGCTCTGCCTGCAACGCCAGCGTTACCGGTTGATTGTGCAACTGCTGTTTAACCTGATCGGCACCATGCCCTATTACCACATGTATGTCACTATCTGGCAGGGTGGCGGCTCTGTCTATCACATGCTGCAGCATGGGTTTACCCGCCAGCGAGTGCATCACCTTGGGTAATGCGGATTTCATTCGACTTCCCTGACCCGCTGCCAGTATCACTACGTCTGTTTGCATGCCGTGTTTTCCTGTGTCCTTGATTGCTACTAGCCGGTATTTTACACCGGAGAGGTGATAAACATCCATGACCGCAATTGAAACGTCACCGCTCCTGCGCATCCATGCGCGCGCGGTATTCATTACATCCTGTAAATAAAAAAGCCTCCCAAGGGAGGCTTTTTTGTTTCGGTATACCCGCCTGGACGGATTATTTGCCGAGTTTTTTCTTGATCTGCTGCAGAGTACGCAGTTGTGCTGCGGCTTCTGCCAACTGGGTGGCGGCGCGTGAGTATTGAAACTCACCGGATTTGTCAGAAATAGCATGCTGAGCATGTTTCTGAGCTTCCAGAGCCGCCGCTTCATCCAGATCTTTGGCATGCAACGCTGTGTCAGCCAAAACCGTTACCTTGAACGGCTGAATCTCGATAAAACCACCAGAAACGTAAAATACGTCCTGTTCACCACCCTCTTTTCGCAGTTCGACCGGGCCTGGTTTCAGTTCCGTTAACAGCGGAGTGTGACCGGGCATAATACCCAGGTCACCCAGGCCACCTGTCACCGAGATAAATTCCACCAGCCCGGAGAAAATTTCTTCCTCAGCACTGACGATCTCGCATTGAACAGTTACAGCCATGTTGATTACCTCTTAAAAAGGTTCCGCCAGAACTTATTTCATGCCCTTGGCTTTCTCAATCGCTTCGTCGATGCCACCAACCATATAGAAGGCCTGCTCTGGCATGTGATCATATTCACCGGCCAGGATGCCTTTAAAGCTGCTGATGGTATCTTTCAGCGGCACGTATTTACCCGGTGATCCGGTGAATACTTCGGCCACGAAGAACGGTTGAGACAGGAAACGCTGAATCTTACGTGCACGGGATACGATAGATTTGTCTTCATCAGACAATTCATCCATACCCAGAATCGCAATGATGTCTTTCAGCTCTTTATAGCGCTGCAAAACACCCTGTACATTACGTGCGACTTCATAGTGTTCCTGACCGATAACCAGTGGATCCAGCTGACGTGACGTGGAATCCAGTGGATCAACGGCTGGGTAAATACCTAGCTCAGCGATCTGGCGCGACAGTACCACAGTCGCATCAAGATGCGAGAAGGTGGTCGCTGGAGACGGGTCAGTCAAGTCATCCGCCGGTACGTATACCGCCTGGATAGAGGTGATAGAACCGACTTTGGTTGAGGTGATACGTTCCTGCAGAACGCCCATCTCTTCCGCCAGAGTTGGCTGATAACCTACCGCTGATGGCATACGACCCAACAGGGCTGATACTTCAGTACCGGCCAGGGTGTAACGATAAATGTTGTCAACGAACAACAGTACGTCACGACCTTCGTCACGGAATTTCTCTGCCATGGTCAGGCCAGTCAGCGCGACACGCAGACGGTTACCTGGGGGTTCGTTCATCTGACCGTATACCAGAGATACTTTGTCCAGTACGTTGGACTCTTTCATCTCGAAGTAGAAGTCGTTACCTTCACGAGTACGCTCACCGACACCGGCGAACACAGAGAAACCTGAGTGTTCAATCGCGATGTTACGGATAAGCTCCATCATGTTTACGGTTTTACCTACACCGGCACCACCGAACAAACCGACTTTACCACCCTTGGCAAACGGGCAAACCAGGTCGATAACCTTGATACCGGTTTCCAACAGGTCGTTAGACGCTGCCTGATCGGCGTAAGACGGTGCTTTACGGTGAATAGGCATACGCTCTTCTTCACCAATAGGGCCCGCTTCATCGATCGGATTACCCAGAACGTCCATAATACGTCCCAGTGTTGCTGTACCTACAGGCACAGAAATAGGTGCACCTGTGTTTTCTACTTCTAATCCACGGCTCACACCTTCGGTCTGACCCATGGCAATAGCCCTTACAACACCGTCGCCCAGCTGCTGCTGAACTTCCAGTGTCAGGCCGGTTTTTGTGACGTGTAATGCGTCATAAACCTTCGGTATGGAGTCACGTGGGAATTCCACGTCTACAACCGCACCGATAATCTGAACAATACGTCCGCTACTCATGTTCGGATCCTCTCAACGTTTAAACCTGTTCACTGCACTATACAGCAGCAGCACCACTGACGATCTCAGAAATTTCCTGAGTAATAGCCGCCTGACGAGCCTTGTTGTATACCATTTGGAGCTCATCAATAAGGTCGCCGGCATTATCTGTTGCGTTTTTCATCGCCAGCATTCTTGCTGCCTGCTCACAGGCGATATTCTCAATCACACCCTGGTATACCACCGATTCGATGTACCGAATGAAGAGTGCTTCTAGCAACTCCTTCGCATCCGGCTCATACAGGTAATCCCAGGTATGGTTGAGCTGTTCATGTGTGTCGCTTTCGTCTGCCTTAGCCGGCAACACTTGCTCTACCGTCGGCTTCTGGGTCATAGTATTCACGAATTCGTTAGAAACCATGAATATTTTGTCCAGTCTGCCTTCTTCAAAAGCACTGAGCATCACCTTAACTGCGCCAATCAGATCAGCTAGTTCAGGGGTATCACCCAGATGCCCTTTGGCAGCAACAACATTACCACCATAGTTTTTAAAGAAAGTAATCGCCTTGTTTCCCAGTGCACAAATATCGATCTCGACATTTTGTGAATGGAATTCTTTCATAGCGCTGACGGCTGTCTTGAACGTGTTTACGTTCAAGCCACCACACAGTCCGCGATCCGTGGACACGACGATAAAACCGACGCGTTTCACTTCACGCTCCTGCATGTAGAGGTGGTTGTATTCAGGATTGGCCTTGGCCAAATGATGAATAATGCCTCTGATACCGTTAGCGTACGGGCGGGAAGCCTTCATGCGGTCCTGAGCTTTACGCATTTTTGACGCAGCCACCATTTCCATGGCGCTGGTAATCTTGCGCGTGCTACCAATGCTCGCAATCTGTGTCTTAATTTCTTTTCCGACTGCCATAGTTCCGCCTCTATTCCTAACTCAGTGTCCGGACTGCTAAGTGAAGTTCACCCGCAGCCCCGCTACTCTGACGAGTAATTACCAAGTCTGGGTAGATTTGAACTTCTCGATGCCGGCTTTCAACTTCGCTGCAATCTCGTCGTTATAATCGCCGGATTCATTGATTGACTTCATCAGGTCAGCAAATTCGCTGTTGAAGAAGCCGATCAGCGCAGTTTCAAAAGCACCGATTTTGTTCAGTTCTACATCTTTCAGGAAGCCTTCGTTGGCAGCGTATAGACTCAGACCCATCTCAGCGACAGACATCGGAGAATATTGTGCCTGCTTCATCAGCTCGGTAACGCGCTGACCATGCTCAAGCTGAGCACGTGTCGTGTCATCCAAGTCAGAAGCAAACTGCGCGAAAGCCGCGAGCTCACGATACTGCGCCAGAGCCAGACGCACACCACCACCCAATTTCTTGATGATTTTAGTCTGGGCTGCACCACCTACACGGGATACAGACAGACCGGCGTTGATCGCTGGACGGATACCTGAGTTGAACAGGTCGGATTCAAGGAAGATCTGACCATCAGTGATCGAGATAACGTTGGTTGGAACGAACGCCGAAACGTCTCCACCCTGGGTCTCGATTACAGGCAGCGCTGTCAATGAACCGGTTTTACCTTTAACTTCACCCTTGGTGTACTTCTCAACATAATCTACGTTTACACGAGCAGCACGCTCAAGCAGACGAGAGTGAAGATAGAACACGTCACCAGGGTAGGCTTCACGGCCTGGTGGGCGACGCAACAGCAGGGAGATCTGGCGATAAGCCCAGGCCTGCTTGGTCAGATCATCATAAATGATCAGCGCATCTTCACCGCGGTCACGGAAGTATTCACCCATGGAGCAACCAGAATAAGGTGCCAAGAACAACATGGAAGCCGGGTCAGCTGCACCAGCAGCTACGACGATGGTGTGATCCATCGCACCATGCTCTTCAAGCTTACGCACCACGTTAGCAATGGTGGACTGTTTCTGTCCGATCGCTACGTAGATACACTTGATGCCGGTACCTTTCTGGTTGATGATCGCATCGATTGCGATCGCTGACTTACCAATCTGGCGGTCACCGATGATCAACTCACGCTGACCACGACCGATAGGTACCATGGCGTCGATCGCTTTCAAACCTGTCTGAACAGGCTGATCTACCGATTGACGCTCGATAACACCGGGTGCCACTTTTTCGACCGGCTGGCTTAATTTGGCGTCAATTGGACCCTTGCCATCGACCGGATTACCCAGTGCGTCAACAACGCGACCGAGCAGTTCAGGACCGACTGGTACTTCCAGGATTCGGCCTGTGCAGCGAGCAATCATGCCCTCTACCAGATTTTGATAATCGCCCAGAACCACGGCGCCGACAGAGTCGCGCTCAAGGTTAAGAGCCATACCGTAGATACCACCTGGAAACTCGATCATTTCACCGTACATTACGTCGGCCAGACCGTGAATCAGGATAATACCATCAGATACACTTACGATTGTGCCCTCATTACGGGCTTCAGAAGACACGTCGAGTTTTTCGATGCGCTTCTTGAGAATCTCGCTGATCTCAGATGGATTCAGTTGCTGCATTGTTATTCCCCATACTCAGGAATTCATCGCTTCGGCCAGTTTCGTCAGTCGTGCACGAACCGAACCGTCGATCACAAGGTCGTTTGCGCGAAGGATTACGCCGCCGATGATGGACTGATCCACCGTCGAGGTCATTTTCACTTCACGTCCCAGTTTGGAGCGCAGTGCCTGAGCCAGTTTATCAACCAGTTTCTGGTCCAGTTCAAACGCTGTAGTCAGATCAACATCTACTGACTTTTCAAGATCGGCTTTAAACTGATCAAACTGTGCTGATATCTTGGGAAGCAAAATCAGACGCTGATTTTCGGCAAGAAGATAGATGAAATTCTTCGCGCCGTCGTTCATTGTCTTATCGCAGACCGATACGATCAGTTCTGCTTTTTGCTCCGGGCTCAGTGAAGGCGTTCCAAGAACTCGCTTCATTTCACTGTCATTCACGATCAGAGCCGCAAATGCCAATATGTCTGACCACTGATCGAGGTCGCCCTTATCCAGCGCATAGTCGAACGCTGCTTTGGTATAAGGCCGAGCGATTGTGTTGAGTTCAGCCATCATAAACCTCGCTTAAAGCTCAGCGGCTAGTTTTTCAACCAGCTTAGCATGTGCTTTTTGGTCAACAGAGGCTTCCAGAATCTTTTCAGCACCAGCAATCGCCAGAACAGAAACCTGTGCGCGAAGAACTTCTCTTGCACGGTTTACTTCCTGTTCCAGTTCAGCCTGAGCAGCCGCTTTAACACGGTTGGCTTCTTCACGAGCCTGCTCTTTTGCTTCTTCAATCATCAGGGTAGCGCGTTTGTTGGCCTGTTCAATGATGGCAGCGGCTTTTTCCTTGCCTTCACGTAGATCGTCAGCGGCTCGCTCTTGAGCAAGTCTCAGATCACGTTCAGCACGGTCAGCTGCATCCAAACCTTCGGCAATCTTCTTCTTTCGTTCTGCCAGTGCAGCCGTAATTGGTGGCCACACATAGTTCATGCAAAATACAACAAAGATGAAGAATGCAATGGCCTGACCAATTATGGTGAGATTGATATTCACGCCATTACCTCCCGCAGTTATTAATTAAGTTAGCAATCCATTCGGATTTGCCTAAGCAGTTCATATGAACGCTTAATTAAACTGCGAACATGGTATATAGAGCCATACCAACGCTGATCATTGGGATCGCGTCAACCAGACCCATTACGATAAAGAACTGTGTACGTAGTAAAGGAACCAGTTCAGGCTGACGAGCAGCACCTTCCAGGAATTTACCACCGAGCAGACCTACGCCGATTGCACCACCAATCGCACCCAGGCCAAGCATCAGTGCAGCAGCAATAAATAGCAGTTCAGCCATTTTCTCTCTCCAACATTTCAAAGGTTTAAGTTAAGTTTAAAAAAAGTATCGCTATATCCGGTTTTGCATCAATGATCTTCATGCGCCATCGCCAAGTAGACGACAGTCAGTACCATGAATATGAACGCTTGCAATACAATAACCAGAATATGAAAGATTGCCCAAGGTACTGACAGTACCCACTGAATCCAGAAAGGAAGCATAGCAATCAGAATAAAAATGATCTCGCCAGCATACATGTTTCCGAACAAACGTAAACCAAGTGATACTGGCTTAGCCAGCAGGCCTACAATTTCCAGAAACAGGTTGAATGGCAGTAGATATTTGCCTAATGGCTGGAAAGATAACTCAGCCATAAATCCACTGACACCTTTCATCTTGATGCTGTAGTAGATAATCAGAGCAAACACACTGAAACTCATTCCCAACGTAGCATTAATGTCTGCCGTAGGAACAATTTTCCAGTAGGAAATACCCATTTCACTGGCGATGTAAGGTATGAAGTCAACTGGAATCAGCTTTAACAGATTCATCAGGAATATCCAGACAAATACAGTTAATGCCAACGGGGCTATGACGGGATTTTTATGGTGGAAAATGCTTTGAACATTATCATCCACAAACTCCACAACCACTTCAACGAAGTTTTGCAGATTTCCCGGCACACCGCTTACAGCAGATGAAGCCACTTTTTTGAACAACCAGATGAAGAACACACCGGTTACAATCGAAAAAAACATGGTATCGACGTGGATCGCCCAGAATCCCATTTCCGCAGCTTTCTGACCACCGGCAAATCCCCAGCCTTCCACGGGGTGATTACCAAAAGTCAGATTACTCAGGTGATGGGATATGTATTCTGAGGATGTAGGGTTTTCGCTTGCCATTCTCAGCTTCTCTCAGTCAAAGTTTCAGAAATCGATGATTCAGTTTCAATTGCAGGTACCAACTGGTTACCTGCAACAGGATATAAGTTACAAACAGCGCAGCGGCATTCAGCGGTTCAACCAATACAAACACCAGACTGAACAGTGCCACAGCCAACATAACCTTTCCGGCTTCACTCATATAAACGTTGGCCAGTATTTCCCGTGGCGTTTGCGCTTTGTTTTTTATCAATACTCTGAGTGAAAACCAGCCTGCCGGGAGTAAATACAGTAGCCCCCCGATAAAGGCCGAATAGGCTGTCACAAAATCTTTAAACATCAGGACTAAGGCTAGCACACATGTGAGTGCCAACTGCAACATGAAAATTCTGAAGTAGACGGCGGCAAAGCGTTGACGCTGCTTATCCCGGCCTGAACCACTTGCTAAACCAGCAGATTCTAAACGCTTCTCCTGATCCGATTTCATTCTATCCAATTGCAGCCTGATGTTAAGTCCGGGGGATTATAGGGGTTTAAGCCTTATGACTCAACAGATATAACGCTTCTCTGGTACTAAGGTATTACTAGTTTGCATCTGTATGATATTTAATCAACCGGTTTTTCCAATTGTGTCAAAATTGCATCAAGCTGCTCTTGTGAGTTGAAACTAATGCTGATTTTTCCTTTTCCTTGCGCAGTAGAAGAAACCTTCACTGGTGCCGAAAAAAAGCGCGATAGTTGATTGGATATATCTTTCAAGGATTCACTCTGCACAGGAGGAACTGGCTTTTTCTGAACTTCACCCGATTGAATTTTTTTCACCAGCAACTCGGTTTCTCTGACAGAAAGTGCTTTTGCCACTACCTGACCCGCGGCGTCTATCTGTAGATCAGCCTCCAGGCCCAACAGGGCGCGTGCATGCCCCATTTCCAGATCGCCATATTCGAGTAGTTTCTTGACCTCATCAGTCAAATTCATCAAGCGTAATAAATTAGCAATGGCAGATCGGGATTTACCCACCGCATCAGCTACTTGTTGTTGTGTTAGCTCAAACTCACGTTGTAAACGGCTCAGCGCAATGGCTTCTTCAATGGGATTAAGATTTTCGCGCTGGATATTCTCAATTAGCGCCATGGCAATAGCGGCTTCATCGGGCACATCACGGATAATAACCGGAATCGTACTCAGCCCAGCCATTTGTGTAGCGCGCCAGCGACGTTCACCGGCAATAATTTCATAGTTGCCATTGGCAGCAGGGCGCACCACGATCGGTTGCATTACCCCTTGCGCGCGAATAGATTCAGCCAGTTCTTCCAGGGCCTGAGGTTCCATATCCCGACGTGGCTGATAGCGGCCCCGTTCAATCCGGTTCAGATCCATATGTTGCAGTTCACCCCGGGAGGACAAGGGCTCCGCTGCCTCGTGCAGAGGTGATTGCTGTTCTTCTGACATCCCGGATAATAAGGCATCCAGGCCTCTTCCCAAACCGCGTTTTTTTACCACCATTATTCGGCTTCCTGTGTGTCAGGTTGTTGCGCTATCGATTGTTTTAATTCGGCTTCAGTACGTCGGATCAATTCACCGGCCAGAGCTAAATACGCCAGGGCTCCACGGGAACTTTTATCATATTGCAGTACCGGTAAACCATGACTGGGCGCTTCAGCCAAACGTACATTGCGTGGAATCACGGTACGATAGACCTTGTCACCAAAGTACTCCACCAGATGCACAGAGACATCCTTGGTCAGACTCATGCGCGGGTCAAACATGGTTCGCAGTATCCCTTCAATCTTGAGTTCCGGGTTCAGGCGTTTGTGTATTTTGTCGATAGTGCCGATCAACGCACTGATCCCTTCAAGGGCATAATATTCACATTGCATCGGAATCAATACGCCAGCCGAGGCTGACAGGGCATTGACGGTCAATAGATTCAACGACGGTGGATTATCCAGCAAAATATAATCGTAACGTTCATGCAGGGGCATGAGGGCCATTTTCAGGCGAAATTCACGTCGTGGCAGTTGCAGTAGTTCCACTTCAGCTGCGGTAAGATCGCCATTAGCACCAATAATATCGAAACCACAGGGTAGTCCGGATAGGATGCACTGCTCAGCGGTCATGTCACCGATCAATAACTCATAAGATGAACCCTCAAGTTCATGCTTGTCGACCCCACTGCCCATGGTCGCATTGCCCTGGGGATCCAGGTCAATCAGCAACACCCGTTTTTTGGTAGCCGCCAGCGATGCTGCCAGGTTTACACAGGTTGTGGTTTTACCGACACCACCTTTTTGGTTGGTAATCGTGAGAATCTTCGCCACCTTCAGGCTCTCCCTAGTATCAGCAGATGTCGTTCAGCATCGCACCCCGGAACAGTTAAAACATGGGTAGACTGCAAACTAAACCCTTCACGAAGTGTGCTGATTTCCTGTTCAGGATACAGTCCTTTCATGGCAAGAAAAATACCCTTGTCTGCACAAAGATGCGCTGTCCAGTCGAGCATATCGTTCAGCGACGCGAAAGCCCTGGAAATTACCACATCAAATGGCACTGGTTGATAGGCTTCTACGCGACCTTGAACGACTGTCAGATTATTCAGTCCCAGTTCGGCTTTAACCTGTTGCTGGAAACGGGTTTTCTTGCCGTTGCTATCAATCGTGGTTACCGCGCAATCAGGTTTACAGATTGCCAGGGGAATTCCGGGTAAACCTGGACCGCTGCCTACATCAATGATGCGCTCACCACTGACATGCGCCAGGACGCTGAGACTGTCGGCCAAATGCCGGCTGATCATCGCCTCAGGCGATCTGACAGCGGTCAGGTTGTAGGCCTTGTTCCACTTGATCAGCAGTTCAAGATAAGCAATTAACTGATTGGCCTGAGCATCGCTGATATCGATGCCCATCTGTGTCAGCAGTCCATCCAGTTGCTTTCGATAATCACTCATAGTGCCGCAGTCCGAGCCTGTTTTTCGGCCAACTGACGTTTTTTCAGATGCACCAGCAGCAAAGAGATTGCCGCCGGTGTCATCCCCTGAATGCGGGCTGCCTGGGCAATACTCACCGGCTTAACTGCTTCCAGTTTACTGCGCAGTTCGTTCGACAAGCCCCCAACTTGTACATAATCCAGATCGGCAGGCAGCGGGGTATTCTCCTGTTTGCGCATCTGCTCTATTTCACCGCGCTGACGCTCGATATAACCGGCATATTTAAACGCTACCTCAACCTGTTCAGCCACAGCCGGATCGGTAACCCCTTCACCGCGGAGTTCACACAGATCGACATAGCCCAGCTCAGGACGACGGATCAGATCAGCCAGACTGTATTCACGACTCAGTGGTTTAGTTAATTTTTCAGCTAACTTTGCTGATTCGGGTGAATTTGGCTGAATATAGGTGGTTTCTAGACGCTGTTTTTCCTGTTCAACCGCTTCACGTTTTCGATCAAAGGCCTGCCAGCGCTCATCTGATACCAGTCCCAGTTCGCGACCTTTTTCAGTCAGGCGCATATCGGCATTATCTTCACGTAACACCAGACGGTATTCAGCCCGACTGGTAAACATGCGATAGGGTTCAGAAGTACCATGAGTAATAAGATCATCGACCAAAACCCCCAGGTAGGCTTCATCCCGACGTGGGTACCACTGGGCTTTTTCCTGAACCTGTAACGCCGCATTCATTCCGGCCAGCAACCCTTGGGCACCGGCTTCTTCATAACCGGTAGTGCCATTGATCTGTCCGGCAAAATACAGCCCGGATATAAAACGGGTTTCCAGAGTGTGTTTGAGATCCTGAGGATTGAAATAATCATATTCAATGGCATAGCCCGGTCGGGTGATATGCGCATTTTCAAAGCCCTTGATCGAACGAACCAGATTCAGCTGTACATCAAAGGGCAAGCTGGTAGATATGCCGTTAGGGTAGAGTTCATGCGTTGTCAGTCCTTCCGGTTCCACAAAAATCTGATGCTGATCCTTATCGGCAAAACGATGAATTTTGTCTTCGATAGATGGGCAGTATCGCGGGCCAATACCTTCGATTACCCCACTGTACATAGGGGAACGATCCAATCCGCCACGTATAATTTCATGAGTCTGTGCATTGGTGTAAGTAATATGACAGCTCACTTGTTGCGGGTGATCAGTAACATTGCCCATATACGACATAACGGGCGTGGGCGTATCGCCAGGCTGTGCCTGCATTACCGAAAAATCGACACTACGGGCATCAATGCGAGGCGGGGTGCCGGTTTTTAAGCGTTCAACCCGAAATGGCATTTCGCGTAAACGCCGCGCAAGTGCAATGGCTGGAGGATCTCCGGCCCGACCCCCTTGATAATGTTCCAGACCAATATGAATTACACCTCCAAGAAATGTCCCAGCGGTTAGTACCACGGTTTTTGCCTGAAAACGTATGCCACTCTGGGTAACTACGCCAGCCACTTTTTCGCCCTTGATAATCAGATCATCAGCGGCTTGTTGAAAAATCTGCAAATGTGGCTGATTTTCCAAAATATTACGAACCGCTGCTTTGTATAGAATACGGTCTGCCTGAGCACGGGTAGCCCGCACGGCAGGTCCTTTGCGCGCATTCAAGGTACGGAACTGAATACCACCCAGGTCTGTGGCACGGGCCATCGCACCATCGAGAGCATCAATCTCTTTAACCAAATGACTTTTTCCAATTCCCCCTATAGCGGGGTTACAGGACATCTGTCCGAGTGTTTCGATGTTATGGGTCAGCAATAGTGTTTTTACACCCATACGTGCCGAAGCCAGTGCCGCTTCGGTACCGGCATGACCACCACCGATGACAATGACATCAAAGTGATCCGGGTAATCCAGCATTCGTTATCACCGTTAACAATTGAGCCTGATTGGCAGGCAGTTATTTCAAGGGGGCTAAGTATAGCCTTCTGAACGCCGATAAGGAATGGTCAAAAAATGATCAGTGTGTGTAAGCAGGTTTGATATTAATTAAATAAAGTCTTTTAAGAAGAAAAGCTTATTGTTGTGTTTATAGTAACTGAGCTATTTTTCTGTGTAGAAGCAGGTAAACTTATTATTTTTCATGGTGTTAGCTTATGGTTAACTCTGTTACTTCAGGGCACTTGAAGATGTGTTGCGGATGTTGAGCAGCTGTGAATAAAAGTGCTACTTACCCACAGGTGAAGTTATGCACAGTTTTATGCCAAGGTTGTTACCGGTTAATTATACATATTACACACAAGTAAAAGTGGATAAGTATTTTTTCAGGCCCTGTTGGTGGTAAAAATAGTAATAACCTGTGTTTAAGCTGTGCTTTTATCCACAATTACACTGAAAACAAGGGATTAAAATAGCTTTGGGTCAGTGGAAAACTAAGTTACACTGGTTGTTGAGTAGGGGTAATCCCTTAACAAATAAGGAGAGTAAATGATGAGTATTGTTCGTTTTGGAGCCATATTACTGGTTAGTCTGTGCTTTTCTGCTCATGCTATGGCTGAAAAAATTTATGTGGACAGTGCCTGGAGCCCCTATTTTGCAGTTCCTGAGCTGGATAGTGCTCCGGTTTATATGACGATCACTAACTTATCCGCTAAGCAACGTCAGTTGTTATCAGTATCAACCGACGTTGCTGATCAGGTATTGATTCAAAGTATGGAAACGGTTGCAGATGTAGCTCAGGTCACTGATATCAGTGCTGTGGCTCTACCCAGTGGTGTACCGATTAATATGGATAACTCCGGTTTATATCTACTACTGGACGGAATTAATGAACCTTTACGTGCCGGTAGTCGCTTCAACATAAATCTGATGTTTGATGAGGGTGAGTCGCAGACAGTTCGGGTTCAGGTACGTTCAGTAGCTGTGAGTGGTGATCGTATGTTGGAAAATCTGCGTACTGATCCCATGCAACAAGGACTTTCACCACGACGTTCAGAGGGTTTGGATGAAGGGGTTATGACGGATCCCTTGATCCGTTAACTGGCATATTTGGATTGTCTACTGGCACCCTGAATAACCAGGTTCAGGGTGCCATTTTCAGCTGTTTATCAGCTTAAATCAGGGTTGTGAAAAGGGTAGTGGTTGACCAGTGTCACGTTTAACCTCGAAAACATTCAGTGTCATCGCCACCAGGCTGTAATAACCCAGAATACCGATCAGGTCGACTAATGCCGCTTCTCCCCACTTGGACACTGCTTGCTGATAAAGTGAGTCTGGAATCCGTTTTGTGCTATAGAGTGTCCGGGTGATCTGATAGACCAAAGCTTCTTCTGTATCGGCAAATACAGGTTCTTCTCCCAGGCGTATTGCTTCAGTGACTTGGCTATTTATACCGGCCTGATGTGCAATAGGTTCATGTATCTGCCATTCGGCCTGAGATTGCCAGCAGGCGGCGGTTGTCAGAATAGCCAACTCACTGAGTCTAAGTGGAATACGGGTATGATAACGGCAGTAAGCTCCGAGTTTCTGGGCATGATCAGCCAGTTCAGGACTGTGTACCCAGGCTAGAAAAGGGCCATCCAGATTGCCTCTGGGGCCCTGTAGAATGCTGTTTAGCACACATTGTTGCTCGGGAGTGGTATTTTCAGAAGTTAATTCTGTTAAACGTGATTGCATCGTTTTTCCTTAAACCTTGTTCAGGACCAGATCGATAGACCGGCTTAGCTTATCGATTATTTCAGCGATATGTGCTTCGGTAATAATATATGGCGGTGCCAACAGTATGTGGTCGCCATCTTTACCATTAAGTGTTCCACCCATGGGGTAACACATCAGCCCTTGCTGCATGGCAGTCGCTTTGATTTTGGCATGCAGTTTCAGTGATGTATCAAAAGGGGCTTTGCTTTCCCGGTCTTTGACCAGTTCTATACCTCGGAACAAACCACGTCCGCGAATATCACCAACATGCGGATGATCGCCAAGTGCCTGAATAAGGGCCTGCTGAAGTTTTTCGCCCATCAGGGTTACATTATCGAGTAAATGATCAGACTCTATACGCTGTTGAACCGCCAAAGCAGCAGCACAGGCTGTGGCATGACCTATATAGGTATGGCCATGCTGAAAAAATCCGGAGCCATTACGTAATGTAGCAATAATATCTTCACTGACCAGTGTGGCACCGATAGGCTGATAACCGCCACCCAGGCCTTTGGCTATACAGATAAGATCAGGTTCTATGCCTTCCTGAGCACTGGCAAATAAAGCCCCGGTGCGTCCCATGCCACACATTACTTCATCGGCAATTAGTAAAATACCATGACGTGAACAGATGTCGCGCATACGTTTGAAGTAACCAGCAACCGCTGGTACCGCACCCAGGGTAGCACCGACAACCGGTTCGGCAATAAAGGCCATAATATTTTCGCCACCGAGTTCAGCAATCTTCTCTTCCAGCTCATTGCCCAGACGCTGGACAAAATCAGTGTCAGTCTCGTCACTCAGTTGTTCGCGATAGGCATAACAAGGGCTCAGATGGTGAATATTGATTAACAGGGGTTCAAACTGCTGACGCCGCCAGAGGTTTCCGCCGGTTGCCAAAGCACCGAGGGTATTACCATGGTAGCTCTGACGTCGGGCAATGATATGTTTACGCTGTGGCTCGCCTTTTTCTACAAAAAACTGGCGGGCTAGTTTCAGTGCTGATTCCACCGCTTCTGAGCCACCAGAAACAAAGTACACTGAATTGAGTGAGCCTGGAGCGCGTTCAGCCAGAAAATCAGCCAGTTGTTCCATTGGCTCTGTGGTAAAGAAGGAGCTGTGTGCGTAAGCAATAGAGTCAACCTGATTTTTAATTGCCGCTATTACGCTGGTATCACTGTGGCCCAGACAGGAGACAGCGGCACCGCCACAGGCATCGAGGTAACGCTTATTGTCAGCATCAATAATGTACACTCCATCACCTTTTACCGCGGTGGGGTAACTCTGAAGCAAACTGCGATGCAATACATGGCTCATGACACATCCTTGAAACAATTAGGGTGAGTACCATTAACCTTTAGTAAGGAAAACTGGCAAAAAATAGTAATTAACGCAAGCCGAAAGTATAGGTCAAATTTTCAGGCCGCACGACTGGATTCATTAGAGTTTTTGTATGTTTTTCAAGTTTTTTTCGGCGGTATTCAGAATAGATTGCTGTTCTACTTCATTAAATTTTTGCCAGTTACGATACACCATCGTCATACGCGGATTAGTGCTGAATTTATCCGCATGTTTATGAATAAAGTGCCAATATAGACTGTTGAAGGGACAACTGCTCGAACCTGAGCGACGTTTGACATCATAGTGGCACTTTTTACAATAGTGACTCATCTTATTCAGGTAGTTACCTGAAGCAGCATAGGGTTTGCTGGCGATCAGACCGCCATCAGCAAACAAACTCATGCCTCGAGTATTAGGCATTTCAACCCACTCTATAGCATCCATATAGATTCCCAGATACCAGTGATCTACTGCATCGGGATGGAGCCCGGCAAGTAAGGCGAAATTTCCAGTGACCATTAAGCGTTGAATATGGTGCGCATAGGCCTGCTCAAGTGATTGGGTAATCGCATGAGCCATGCACTGCATGCGGGTTTGTCCTGTCCAGTAAAAATCGGGTAAAGCTCGTTTGGCAGATAAATAGTTTTGGTTTGCATAGTCAGGCATATGTGCCCAATAAAGCGCTCGTACATATTCCCGCCACCCCAATATCTGACGAATAAAACCCTCTATTTGTGCCAGTGATATGTCTTGTTGATGTGCTTGCCAGTGGTTTTCAGCCGCACGAATCACTTCGATTGGCTGCAGCATTTTCGTATTCAGGCAAAATGACAGTCGACTGTGAAACAGGCTCCAGCCACGTTCTGTCATGGCATCCTGGTACTGACCGAAGTGGGGTAAACACTGATGTAAAAAATGCTGTAATAATTGTCGTGCCTGTTGGCGGTTAACCGGCCATATAAAGTGATGCGGATCCAGGCTTCCCAGTGTTTTAACCTGGTGGTGTTGCAGTCGTGCATAGATTGCAGAAACATCTTCACTGAACAGCAATGGCTCCGGTATGCCGATGTTATCAGGCAAACGATTACGGTTTTCACTGTCAAAGTTCCAGCGTCCTCCCAAGGGTTTACCTTCACTATCCATCAAAACATTATGGGTTTTACGTAAATGCCGGTAAAAAAACTCCATCCGACTGTGTGGTAAGCTATTCCAGGCATCACGCGAGGTTAAAAAATGTTCGGTATCAACCATAGTTACTGGAATGTTTAATGATGCAGCAAACTGACTGAGTTGTTTATCCAGGCGGTATTCATCGGGTGCCTGGTAACTAAACTGGGTGATGTTATGCAGGGCTATACGGTTGGCAAGTAGGTCGGGCAGATCTTTGAACTGGGCTGTTTCATTCAGAGTCAGGTAGTCAACCTGATGACCCGCTTGTTGCAATGCCTGGGCAAACTGCTGCATAGCCATAAAAAAACCAGTGATCTTTTGTACATGGTGAACAACATAGCTGGTTTCCTGAGTTAGCTCAGCGATAAGGTAGATGACTCGGTCATCGAGGCGTTTATACCAGCTATGAGCCGCATTTAATTGATCACCCAGAATCAGTCGTAGTTCTTTCATAATGTATTCGATGCTTGAGGACTAATACCAAGTTACGCGCTTCAGCTCTGTTTAGATTTACAGAAATTGTGGATAACTCTGTATATAAAGTGTATTAAATATCTGTAGACTTGGTGGGTAATCTTGTATAAGTTTTATTTATTTATGTAATTCAATATGTTGACTTTTTATCTGTTGGATCAGTAAAGCGACCACTATCATTACCAACCCGACTAGTGTTGCCGGATAAATTTGCTCGCCAACCAGAAATCGCAGAAAAATCAATGAGACAAAGGGTGAGATAAAAATCAGGTTAGATATTCGCGCGGTATTTTCGGCATAACGCATCGCCATCAGCCACAGAATAAAGGCAATACCCATTTCAAAGATGCCGACATAGATAGCGCCTAACCAGCCTTGCCAGTGAACCAGATGAAAATCCGACAGTAGAATGGTAGCCAGTGTAATCATCGGCAGCGCCAGCATGAAGCTCAGCGTCAGAGAAAGCAGTGGATCAGCTTGATTACGCGTGTTGAGGATCCAGTAACCTGCCCAGATAAAGGTCGAAAATAATGCCAGTGCCACCCCGATAGGGTCATCGAATTGCAGGCTGAGCAGATTACCCCGGGTAGCGATGACCATCGCACCAGCATAGCCCAACGCGATGGCAATCCAATCCTGACGGCGGATGGATTGTCCCAGAAAAGGCACAGCCAGCAGGGTCAGGGTAATTGCCCAGGTATAGTTGAGTGTCTGTGCCTGCTGCGCTGGCAGACGATCATAGGCCTGAAATAATACCAGATAATAAAGTGTCGGATTCATCAACCCGGCCAGTATAAAAAAACCGGGATGCCGCCTCAATGTAGGTAGCAGTTGTGACAAACGACCTTGGACAGTCAGTATGCCTAGTAGCAGAGTCACTGATGTCAGTGTAGCAACCCATAACAACTGAGCTGGAGAGAAATAGTCCAGCGATAGCTTGAAGGCTGTAGCCACCGTTGACCAGCAGGCAACTGCACCTAATGCCAGCAGTACAGCTTTTTTCTGATCCTTCATGTGAAAATAATACCTATGGTCAATATAAGTGTGTCAAAACCTGGCAGACTACGCTAAGCGTCTATACTGCATAAATCAACTGATAAAGGGTGGTATGTTGTAGATGTACTCAGGTTGTAATGACACGCAACTGGCGCAACGCTTCGAACTGGAACGGCTGATCAGCCGAATATCGTCAGCCGTGGTGGTGTGTGCCTATTCTGCACTGGATACAGAAATCGAACGCTGCTTGCAATGGATTGCTGAATTTACGGGTACAGATCGTAGCTATGTGTTTCTGATCCGGGATGATGCTTATGTGGACAATACTCATGAGTGGTGTGCACCCGGTATTTCGTCACAAAAACAGCAATTACAGCATATTGAACTGCAAGATGAATATCCTATGGTACAGCTGATTCGTGCGCACCAGGTAGTCAACTATGCGGATGTGTTGGCCCTTCCTGATGCCAGTCGTATTGAGCGTGAAATACTCGCTAACCAGGGTATTCAATCAATGCTGGCGGTCCCCATGGTATCTAATACCCGCTTGGTAGGATTTATCGGCATTGATGCGGTGAATGTTAAACGTGACTGGTCAGAAGATGATATTTATCTGCTACGCATCACCGGTGAAATGTTTACCCATGCGTTGGAACACAAACGAACCGAGGACCTGCTTAAGGCCAGTGAAGCCCGTTTGCGCTATGTATTTGAGAAAATTCCGGCCATTGCAGTACAGGGCTATGATGTAAATCGTCGGGTATTTTTATGGAACCACGCCAGCGAGTTGCTGTATGGCTATTCTCAGGAGGAGGCGCTTGGGCGTCGGCTGGAAGATCTGATTATTCCACCGGAAGACCGTGAAGTAGTCATCGCAGCGCATGAGCGCTGGTTACTTCAGGATACTGAAATTCCTTCAGATGAACTGACCCTGTTGCGCAAGGATGGCACGCGTGTGCGGGTATTCTCCAGCCACGTCATGCATACCAGCCTGGCAGGTGACAAAGAACTCTACTGTGTTGATGTTGACCTGACCCCGCTGAAAAAAGCCCAGCAGGATTTAGAAAAACTGGCCCATTATGATGCGCTGACCGGCTTGCCCAATCGAATACTCTTGTCAGACAGACTCAATCATATGATCACTATTAGCCGTCGTACTGAAGAGCTGGTGGCGGTAGCTTACCTGGATTTAGATGGTTTCAAGCAGATAAATGACAGCCATGGCCATGCTATGGGAGATAGGCTATTACAACAGTTATCTGAATTGATGCATCAAACTTTGCGTGAGGAAGATACCCTTGCGCGAATTGGGGGTGATGAGTTTGTCGCGGTATTGGGTGGTTTAACCCAGCTACAGGACTGTGAACCTGTATTGAAACGGCTGCTCGATGCTGCTGCCACACTAGTACAACTGGAAGGACATAATTTCAGGATTTCTGCCAGTATTGGGGTGACGATTTATCCGCTGGATGATGCAGAACCGGATCAGTTGATGCGCCATGCCGATCAGGCGATGTATCTGGCCAAACAAGCTGGCAAGGACCGTTATCAGCTGTTCGATATTCAGTTAGAAACTCAAATGCGGCATAAACAACAAGCGCTGAAAGCTATATCCAAAGGGCTGCAGTGCAGTGAGTTTGAGCTCTATTACCAACCTAAGATCAATATGCAAACGTTGACTTATGAGGGTGCAGAGGCATTGATTCGCTGGCGTCACCCACAGCAAGGGTTACTGTCACCCGCTGCGTTTTTACCCGCCACCGAAGGGCATGAACTAGAGTTACAACTGGGTGAATGGGTATTGCATGAGGCACTGGCACAGCTACAGCGCTGGCAGTTACAAGGATTTTTCAGTCCACTGAGTATCAATATTGCCGCTCAGCAAATACAGCGTTCCGATTTTGCTGAGCAGTTGGAAGCCGCGCTAATAGCTTATCCACAGGTGGATGCTCGGCAACTGGAACTGGAAATACTGGAGACCAGTGCATTGGAGGATATGGAAATGGTTACCGGCATTCTATCTCGTTGCCGAGAACTTGGGGTCAGTTTGTCTCTGGATGACTTTGGTACCGGCTACTCTTCACTGACCTATCTGAAACGCCTGCCGATTGATTGCTTGAAAATTGACCAAGGTTTTGTCAGGGATATGTTGGCAGATGCGGATGATCTGTCAATTATCCGGGGTATATTGAGCCTGGCCAAAGCATTTAATCTGCGCGCTATTGCCGAAGGAGTTGAAACGCCAGCACATTGTCGTCAATTGCTGGCGCTGGGTTGCACTTACGGGCAAGGATATGGCATTGCCCGCCCTATGCCTGCCAATGAGCTTCCTGGCTGGGTACGTGAAGCCTTGCCGGTATTGCGTTTTTAGTTCTCAAGCAAGCTCACAACCTGTGCCACAATATGCTCACCAATTGGCAAGGAAGAGGTTGCCGCCGGTGATGGTGCATTGCAGACATTCACGCTGCGACGGGTATTGATAAACAGAAAATCATCGATCAGTTTGCCGCCACGGCTGACAGCCTGCGCTCGGACGCCGGCGGGATAGGGGGTCAAATCTGTCTGGGTAATGCTGGGGCAGTATTTGCGTACTTCTTGGAGGTAAGCCGATTTGAACAGCGAGTTCTTCATTTCCACCAGCCCAGGACGCAGGTTGTTAGCTAACACTCTGAGGATGCCTGGATTAGTGAACATCTGCAGCAGGTCGCGTGGTGATATGTCGGTTTTACGATAGCCTTCGCGCTTTAGAGCCAGTACCGCATTGGGGCCGACTGTGGTGGTGCCGTCGATCATGCGAGTCAGGTGTACGCCAAGAAAAGGCATGGATGGATCTGGAATCGGGTAGATCAGATGGTTTACGATCTGGTTATGCTGTTGCGGGAGTAGGTAGTACTCTCCCCGGAAAGGACAGATGGTGAACTGAGGCTTAAGCCCCAGCATGCGTACTACACGATCGGCCATCAGGCCGGAACAGCTGATCAGGTAACGCGTTGTGAAGATTTCCTGCTCTGTGGAAACCAGCACTTCCTGTTGGCTTTCCTTTAGGGCATTAACGGCGTGACCATAGCGAATTTCACCACCCAACTGCAGAAACACCTGTGCCATTGCCTGGGTCACCTGAGCATAATTCACAATACCGCTGGAGGGTACAAAAATGGCGCCGATACCGGTGATATTGGGCTCTCGCTCATGCAGCGCATCGGCTGATAGCCATTCACGTTCCAGTCCATTGGCTTCGGTTCTTTCCCAGAGTGCCTGCATGCGCTGCATTTCCAGGTCATTGGTTGCAACCAGCAGTTTGCCACAAACGTCATATTTCACCTGGTGTTCATCACAGAAGGTTTTCATACGTCGATTACCTTCGAGGCAAAAACGTGCTTTCAGACTACCGGGTGTGTAGTAAACACCGGCATGGATCACACCACTGTTGTGGCCTGTCTGATGCTGAGCTGGGCCGGATTCCTTTTCCAGCAGCAGAATCCGCTTGTCCGGATAACGCTGTTGCAACTGCATCGCTGTGGACATGCCGAGAATACCGCCGCCGATAATGATGAAATCGTACACCCTGATGAACCTCATCTGATTAACTAAAAATCATTGTGGCGTGTTTTTTGGCCCGACTCAATCCTTTGCCTGGATGGTGTTTTGCAACAACTCCAAATAGGTTTCCAGAATCAGGTTGGGGCGCTTGCCCTTGCGAGTAATCGCAGCAAAATCTGTGGTGAACTGGCGTTGGCTGGGTGCGATGGCCTGCATCCGTCCTTCCTTGACCCAACGCTCGGCATAATGGGTGGGTAGAAAGCCCAGATAACGGCCAGTGAGAATCAGAAAAGCTATCCCTTCCCTATCTGTGGCGGTGGCGCTGACATAGAGTGACTGGTAATGCTTCAGCGCTTCTTCTGTTTGTGCGTAGGCAGCGGCAACCACATCCATGTGACTGAGCTCAGCGTCCGTGACAGCCTCTTTACCGAATAGCGCATTCGAATGACTGCAATAGAGTTGTGATGTTTCGCTGTAAAGCGGTAGATAATTCAGCCCTGGCAAGGCCTTGATAACGGGCACTACGCCCAGATGCAAACGGCCATCCAGCACTGCAACCTCAATTTCGGCGGGTGGCGTCATACGAATATTGATCATCACCTCGGGGCCGCGAGCCTTGATAGCACCGATAGCATCGGTGATGTACATTTTCGGCATGGTCACCAGGTTATCGGTGATACCGATATTCAACTCCCCTTTTAAGTGTGCATGCAGGCTGTTGACCTGGGTGCGAAAATCCTCCAATGCCGACAACAGTTGCAGACTGTAGGCATACACCTCCCGGCCCTCCTCGGTCAGCGAAAAGCCACTGCGACCACGCTGGCACAAGCGTAATGACAGGCGCTGCTCCAGATCGGCCATGGCGGTACTGATGGCGGCCCGACTGATGTTCAGGTCGGCTTCTGCAGCCGCAAAACCACCGCGCTCAACGACGTTACGAAAAATCCGTAACAAGCGGATATCGGCGTCGGCGATCTGTCCAGATAAGGCGGGTTTCAATGTCTTCATGCTAATGCTTTAACAGTTAAAGGATTTTAGTTTAGCCAACTATTTAGTTAACTAAAAGGTTAAGTAAAGATAACTAAATAAATATTTTAAAAACCTAATGGCGGGCTCACACTGGAATCACTTATCAATACTGTAGCTGTGTCGGACACCTGTACCGGCACCTGGAGATGCCAAGATGTCGGATAACAAAGCCGCTGGTTTGAGCCGTGATCAGTTAGAAGCCTATTGGATGCCCTATACCGGCAACCGTCAGTTCAAAGACAACCCGCGCATGATTGTCGGCGCCGATGACAAATACTACATCGATGCCGAAGGTCGACGTATCTTCGATGGTCTGTCGGGCCTGTGGTGCTGTGGTGCCGGGCATAACCGTCCGGAAATTGCCGAAGCAGTGAGTCAGCAGCTGAAGCAGCTGGATTACTCTCCGGCGTTTCAGTTTGGTCACCCGAAAGCCTTCCAACTGGCAAACCGGGTGGTGGAGTTTATGCCAGAAGGCCTGGACCATGTGTTTTTCACCGGTTCCGGTTCAGAAAGTGCCGACACCTCATTAAAAATTGCCCGTGCCTACTGGCGCAAAAAAGGTATGCCGTCTAAAACCCGTCTGATTGGGCGGATCAAGGGCTATCATGGGGTGAATTTCGGCGGAATCAGTGTCGGCGGTATCGGTGCTAACCGCGCGCTGTTTGGTCAGGCGGTGGAAGCCGATCATCTGGCCCATACGATTCTCAAAGAAAACGCCTTTACCCGGGGTATGCCAAAAACCGGTGCCGAACTGGCCAATGAACTGCTGGAACTGATTACCCTGCATGATGCCTCCAACGTAGCGGCGGTGATTGTTGAACCCATGGCCGGTTCTGCCGGTGTGATTCCACCGCCAGTGGGTTACCTGCAGCGCCTGCGTGAAATCTGTGATCAGCACAATATCCTGTTAATCTTTGATGAAGTCATCACTGCGTTTGGCCGTTGTGGCAGTAAAACCGGCGCAGAAGCTTTTGGCGTCAAACCGGATATACTCAATATTGCCAAACAGATGACGAATGGTGCTGTGCCTATGGGCGCGGTGGTGGTGCGTTCAGAGATCTATACTACCTTTATGGAACAGGGTGGTCTGGACTATATGCTGGAACTGCCACATGGTTATACCTATTCGGCGCATCCGGTGGCTTGTGCGGCTGGCTTGGCCGCACTGGATCTGCTGGAAAGTGATCAACTAATAGAGCGCTCGGCCAGTATGGCGCCGGTGTTTGAGCAGGCACTGCACAGTCTTAAAGGCACTCAGCATATCACTGATATTCGCAACTATGGTCTGGCGGGCGCCCTTACTATTGCTCCGGCTCCGGGTGAACCGCTGAAGCGGCCTTATCAGATAGCGATGAAGTGTTGGGATAAAGGCTTTTATGTCCGTTACGGCGGCGATACCATTCAGCTCGGCCTGCCCTTTACAGTGGATAAAGAAGAAATAGACTTACTGATCAATGCCTTGGGCGATGCGATCAACGAAACCGAATAACCTGATTAAAGAAGTGAGACACTGATGAACCCGATTGGACACCTGATTAATGGCGAACTGGTTACCCCGGAAGGGCGTCACCAGCCTGTATATAACCCCTCGGCCGGGTCGGCACATGCCGACGTACTGCTGGCCTCGACAGCCACGGTTGAACAGGCCATAGCCAGTGCCAAAGCGGCCTTCCCTGCATGGCGTAACACTCCACCGGCCAAACGCGCCCGGGTGATGTTTCGTTTCAAGGAACTGCTGGAAGCCAATGCGGATGAGATTGCTCGCCTGATCGGCCTGGAACATGGCAAAATTTCACATGATGCCCTGGGCGAACTGCAGCGCGGTATCGAGAATGTCGAGTATGCCTGCTATGCCCCGGAGCTGCTCAAGGGTGAACACAGCAAAAATGTTGGACCGGGAATCGATTCCTGGAGTGAAATGCAGCCGTTGGGTGTCGTGGCCGGTATTACGCCGTTCAACTTCCCGGCCATGGTACCGCTGTGGATGTATCCTCTGGCGATTGTGTCGGGTAACTGTTTTATCCTTAAACCGTCAGAGCGTGATCCCTCTTCCACCTTGTTTATTGCTCAGCTGCTGCACGAAGCGGGTTTGCCTGCCGGTGTATTGAATGTGGTCAATGGTGACAAGGAAGCGGTGGACGCCCTGCTGACACATGCTGATATCGCTGCGGTCAGTTTTGTCGGCTCTACACCGATTGCTGAATATATCTATCAGACCGCGTCTGCGCATGGCAAACGTTGTCAGGCGCTGGGCGGTGCTAAAAACCACGCCATCGTTATGCCAGATGCCGATATGGATAACGCCGTAGAAGCCTTGACCGGTGCGGCTTTTGGTTCATCTGGCGAGCGCTGCATGGCGATCTCCGTGGCTGTGGCGGTTGGTGATGAAGCGGCGGATACACTGGTAGCCAAGCTGCGTCAGCGGATGCAGAGCCTGAAAGTGGGTGCTTACTCCGACAGCAGCAATGACTTTGGTCCATTGATCACCGCAGCCCATAAAGCCAAGGTGGAAGGTTATATTCGCAGTGCTGAAGAAGAAGGCGCTGTAGTCGTGGTGGATGGCCGTAACCCGGCTGTGAATGATGCCGATGGTTTCTTTGTCGGTGGTACCTTGATCGATCAGGTCAAGGCGGGTATGCGCTGCTACGAAGAGGAAATCTTTGGTCCGGTACTGGTGGTGGTGCGTGTGGACTCCATGCAGGCGGCAATGGATCTGATTGATGCGCATGAGTATGGCAACGGTACCTGTCTGTTCACCCGTGACGGTGAAGCAGCGCGCTATTTCAGTGATAACATCCAGGTCGGTATGGTGGGTATCAACGTGCCCCTGCCGGTGCCTGTGTCTTATCACAGCTTCGGTGGCTGGAAACGCTCACTGTTTGGGGATCTGTTTGCCTATGGTCCGGATGGGGTGCGTTTCTACACCCGCCGTAAAACCATTACCCAGCGCTGGCCGTCATCCGGTGTACGTGAAGGGGCGCAATTCTCCTTCCCGTCCTGAACTGAACACTGATCTGTTAGCTGTTCAGAAAAGCCAGGGGCCTGATTCCGTTTCAGGGATCAGGCCTTAAAGCCTTTCAGTAATCTGGGCTCCAAAGCCACGCTGGTTTTGGCATCGGCAATCCATACCTGCCCTTCATTGATGCTGATCTGCAGTTGTAGATTACGGTCTGCCAGAGCGCCCAACGCCTTGACGCTGTCATCGCTGATTTCCCAGACTTCCAGATTTTCGTAGCGCTGCAAGGCCTGCTGATTTTGCTGCCACCAGATCGGCACACTGCGACCGCCATAGGTATACACCTTGACGTGTCCGGCTTGCTGACTGGCCTTACGCAGCCATTTTTCATCTACCTGCCCGAAAATAATCCACAGATCGATACCCCCATGCAGGTTGGGTGCCCAGAGTTCTGCCCCACCCTCACCGCTGAGGTCGCGGGCAAACTCCAGCTGCTCTGACGCATTCAGGGCAAACGCCAGCAGCCGGATCATCAGGCGCTCATCGGTTTCTGAAGGGTGTTGTGCCAGTCGTAGGGCATAATCCTGATAGTGATGTCGATCCATATCAGCAATTTGCAACTGGGCTTTAATAACCTGGGCTTTAAGCGCCATAGGGGTCCTTTTCAGCAAGTAGAGGGGGTAAGGGGCAATCGAGGCAGTCAGCAATCGCCCGCAGCAGCTCCGCTTCCGTCACGCTGATCCGGCCATCATGGCTGGCACAGGTGACCAGTGCCTGCAACAGTGAGGGTTTTTGCAGGGGGCGCAGGTGTGCCAGCTTATTCAGATCCAGCTCCAGCTGCTTAAGACTTGGGCGCTCAGATTGGCTGAAATCCTCATGAATCTGCAGTTGCGCCGCTGTTTCCTGGTAAGCCTTGGCAGCAGTGGCTTGATCACTGTGTCCGGCGTGGGCGAACAAGGTGATTAGCCGTTGCATTTCAGGGTGACAGTTTTTCAGCTTGAAGCGTTTAGCGCTTTGGCGGCGACCTTCCAGGTGACCTATAACAATTTTACGCAATGACCACTCAAACAGACTGATCTTGTTATCGGCGCGGATTAATAGATCCATACAGGACTTGAAGGTCTTATATTGCTCAGCTGTGAGTTGCTTCAATGCAGGTAGGGCCAGGTCTGTCAGAGGTAGTCGCAGGCGGGCATCCAGTGAGATCAGCGCGTTCAGATGCTGCTTTAACATGGCGTAGGTATCAGGATGGGCCTGCTGCTCAAGTTCGATCAGTTGCTGCTCGCGTATCTGAGCATCGTCACTGAGCAACAGGCCGTAGATCAACGCCCTGGCTGAAAAGGGCTCGTGGGCGGCTGCCAGAAGTTGCTCATCCAAAGCTTGCAGCAGATTGCGGGCATAGGCCAGGTGCGCGGCATCGGGATCACCCATGGCTGCCATAGAGTGCTGAGCGGCCTGATGGGCATTTACGCTACTGGCTGTCATGGCCATCGCGGCCAGGGCCGATGCTTGCATATCGCCGGACCCGGTCGGCTGTTGTGACTCTTCTTGGGCAATCTCTGCTTGCGTAGGGCGTTCAGGTTGCGGCAGCTCGCCGTTCCAGCCAGGATCAACTCGCTTGATGCGTTCCTCCAGCGGCGGGTGGGTAGCCAGCAAGGAAGTCAGGCCGGAGCTGCCGGAACTGCCGAAATACATATGGCTGAATTCATTGGCACCGGGTGCATTCAAACTGGAGCCAGCGTAATGGCCACCGATTTTTTTCAATGCCCCGGCGATGCCCTGTGGGTTACGGGTGTATTGAACCGCCGAGGCATCGGCAAGAAATTCGCGTTGTCGGCTCACCGCCGCTTTAATCAGGTTACCAAAGAAAGAGCCGGCATACCCGACAATCAATAACCCAACCCCGAGCAGCATCATCACCGCTGCACTCTTGTCGTTACGTGAAGAGCGGACCCGACGGAAGCGCAGGCTGCTGAGCAGAAAGCGCCCGATCAGGCCCAGCAGTAATATACCGTACAACCAGGAAATAAGGCGGATGTTCAGGCGCATATCACCGTGGAGTATATGACTGAACTCATGGGCAATGACTCCCTGCAATTCATCACGACTAAGCAGTTCTATAGCACCACGGGTAATGCCGATAACCGCATCCTGCGGGTTAAACCCCGCCGCAAAGGCATTGATTCCATCATCATCCAACAGGTACACAGGGGGAACAGCAATGCCTGAGGCCAGCGCCATCTCCTCTACCACATTGAGTATGCGCTTCTCGTTGGCATCGCGTGTGGCGGTATTGAGCAAGCGGCCGCCAAGGGCTTCTGCTACGGTATGACCACCACTGCCCAGTTGCATCCGCCGGAACAAGGACCCCAGTAACACCACGGCACAAACGGCCAGAGCGATACCTCCAAGTAATGGAAGCTGCTCTGTAGAAAATACCTGACTGACGGAGGGCAATTGCCCTTGCCCTGTAGATCCCGCTGAGCCTTGCTGAAAATATAGAAACATCCCAACCGCCAGGGTCAGGGTGAGTATCAGGCTGATGACACCCAGAATAAACAATAGGACCAATTGCAGTGTTTTGCGTCTGGCGCGGTCTTGGTGTTCAAAAAAGTTCATTGGGATTAAAAGGACACTTTGGGTGCCGCCTGAATTTCGGCACTGTCTTCAAACTCCAACAATGACGCATCTTCCGCATGACCAAAGGTGGTAGCAAATACCCGCTGTGGAAAACTCTGCTTGTAGGTGTTGTAAGCCATAACCGCATCATTAAAAGCCTGGCGCGCAAAAGAGACCCGATTTTCAGTAGTGATCAGCTCTTCGGATAACTGCTGCATATTTTCAGACGCTTTCAGATCCGGATAGGCTTCCATGGTCACCTTGAGCCCACTCAGTGCACTTTGCAGGGCACCTTCTGAACTCATCAACTCACCGATAGCGGCCGCATTCCCAGGGTTGGATGCCGCGGCTTGTAAACTGGCCATAGCGGTATTACGAGCGGCAGTAACCGCTTCCAGTGTTTCCCGCTCATGCTGCATATAACCCTTGGCGGTTTCCACCAGGTTAGGAATCAGGTCATAGCGACGTTTCAACTGGACTTCAATTTGTGAAAAGGCATTTTCAAAGCGGTTCTTCAATGCCACCAGGCGGTTAAAAATACTGATGACATAGAAGACAACAACGGCGACAACCACAATGAAGATAATCGTAGACAGTTCCATGCGCGGTATCCTTGCGTTGGGGGTGGGTTCATGCCATTGGTCAGGCCACAGCCGAACACCAATGTGATGCTTGGTATTCTTAAGCAATTGAGTGGTGTTGTCCAGTCTGTAGGGGGCCAGACTATTTATGTCAACTTAGCACTCAGAGGTCAGGCATTTATTAATCAAAGCGGTGCAATTTTAGCCTCTGCTTGAATATTTTGTTTACAAGGTACAGGGCAATATTGAACTGAAGAGTGTCTCATAGTGATTACCTTCTAATCCTTGCACTGTCGACTAATCTGTCCCAAATCTGGTCGGCTTTTTTTCGTGTAAAGGGTTCAGCTCCAAAGGGTCGTCTTCGATCAAAATAACGAACATCCAGAGATAGTCCAAATTGTTGATCTGTCGTCTGCTGACCAACGGAAGCCATATAGAAGATTTCACGTCCGTAATCTTTACCATACCGTCCAGGCAGTCCAGCAATGGTGATACCGCTACCTAAATTACTTTCAGCGGCTTCAAGGTCAAGCCTTCTTCCACCAGGCTTGCGAAGGCCAAACGTCATTTCTACACCTATAGGATCCTCGTTCGGAAGTCGAAAGGTTGCACCCTGAACCTCCCCCTCAGGCGGCAGTGCAATAAACGCACCCGCTACGCAGCTTCCTTCACCTCTGGGGATTTCGTCGGGTTCGCGAGGACGGGTGGAGTTAGCGACCCTGAGTAATTTTTGGCGCTGCGTATCGGCATCAGTTTCATCCATCACGATGGCGGCACGGAAAACTACTCCTTGAGATGAAAAAAAGGCGTCCTCAAACCATACATCCCCAGACTCTATGCCTAGTACGGAAAAGTCACCATGTCTTGAAACGATAAAGATACCACCTACTATTTCAGATGCTCGGTAAACCTGAGTTGTACCACTAACCGTGAATGCTCTATCTTGCAAGGCTTCAATCCGCTCCCGCCAAATCCGCTCAGCCTCTTCATGCCCACCCGGCCCCAGTCGTTCAAATTCACTCACATAGGCCCAGCCACTCTGATTGACGAGCTCAAAGCTGACAGGTATATCAATCAATAAACGGCCGATACAGTAGGTTTTGAATTCATCAGCGTTAGCCGTGATGGTTGCTCCTAAGAGCAGAATTAACCAGGCTAAACGTTGTAGAAGCATTTTATGGATCATCGTGAGCTACAATTGCTCTTGAACCATATCCAGCAACCACTCCGCTGTTATACGACGAGCTTCAGATGAATCAAAACAGGATTGGTGTTCAAAACCACGTTGAGTGGCAATGGACATGGGGCCTGAAACATGGATACCAGAGCCTGCATGGACGGTACCGTCACCAGGTGCGTTGGCGGGCTGGATTTTATATATTGAAAGTAGTTCGTGTAAGCCTTGCACATCGTATAATGGGTCCTGAACACTTTTTGAGATTTCAATCTGTCCTCTACCAAGTGTTGCTGAAAATGTACCTCTGGACCAATTATTCCTATCAGTGTGATCGTCTTCGCCATAGATTTGTTTCCACTCCACATGATCCCATGATGGGTGCCCAGTATCATCGGCATAAAGCATGCGTGTGTTGGGATGAAATACCTCTGGGCCGAGTTGTGCGTGGAATGTTGCGGCTTTAAGAAGTTCTTCAGTATATGCCTTAAAAGTCTTATCTAAATCTTTTGATTCAGGATTTAAATATTCTGCATAAATCAAACGCCACCAGTCGGTTTGGTTTAGATATACGTCTGAGTAAGGATTGTTATCGGGCTTGGATAAGAGCGTTTCTCCTAGTGGTCCAGTGACCTTGAGCCACCGGGTATCGCCTGCAACAGTTTTGTGCCACTGATTAGGCAACAACTGAAGAACGCCCGGCATGTTACCTGCCGTCGCAGTGACTTGCGCCTGATTCGCTCCGAGCACAAAACGCGCCATTCCTTCAGAACCGGCCAGCATGCGCTTGTACGCATCGGGTGCACCATCGCAGGGTTGAGCACCGTGAATAACGCCATGCACCTCTCCTTCACCACCATGCAACTGAGTATAGGCCCGCGAAACCAAGCCGCCCATGGAATGGGTAATAATGATCGGCTTGAGTACACGGGTATTTCTACCCTGATATTTTTCATGTGTGCCGTCAATGGCTTTTTGTACGGTATCGGCCAGTGTCTTTCCTGCATTGAAATTGTCATCGGTCCAGTTATAAGGGTGTGCCCAGACTTCATACTGCAAACTAAAGCATCCAGGTGGCAACTGCCCGCTGGCTGGATGCGGGGCGATAAGCTGCAACCAGGTTATAAAATTGAAATAGGATCCCTGCATCAATCCACCCCAACCACGTTCGATTTGTTCCTGATGCATGGCGTGACTGCTTTGGGTCTCTCCGAAATCCACTTCGAGATAATCGGGGGAGTAAGGAAGTCCACCTTCGTTGACGAGGAGATCTCTTTTAGCTTTCGCACCTTTGAAAGCGATAGTTGCTGCATTCACTTTATTATCTTGAGGATCCCAAACGATCTGTCCATCGTGCTTGGTTCGCAATCGGCTCCCCATAAGGCCGGGGACAAAAACAATGGGAAGCACAACGGGTACTGGGCAATATTGAACCGAAGAGTGTTTCATAGTAATCACCTTCTAATCCTTGCGCTGTCAACTAATCTGTCCCAAATCTGGTCGGCTTTTTCTCGTGTGAAGGGTTCAACCCCAAAGGATCGTCTTCGATCAAAATAACGAACATCCAGAGATAGCCCAAATTGTTGATCTGTCGTCTGCTGACCAACGGAAGCCATATAGAAGATCTCACGTCCGTAATCTTTACCATACCGGCCAGGCAGTCCAGCAATGGTGATACCGCTACCTAAATTACTTTCAGCGGCTTCAAGATCGAGTTCTCTTTCACCGGGTTTTCGAAGGCTAAAACTGATCCGAACACCTATAGGATCCTCGTTCGGAAGCCGAAAGGTTGCACCCTGAACTTCCCCCTCAGGGGGTAGTGCAATAAATGCACCCGCTACGCAGCTTCCTTCACCTCTGGGGATTTCGTCGGGTTCGCGAGGACGGGTGGCGTTAGCGACCATTAGGAGTTCTTGGCGTCTCTGTAAATAATTGCTTTCGTTCATAGCATCATTTGCACGAAAGACATAACCTTGACTAGAAAAATAAACATCCTCTTCCCAAATATGACTAAGGTCCACGCCCATAGCCGAAAAATCACCATGCCTTGATACAAAAAACTTATTGTTTAAAAACTCTGATTCGCGATAAACCTGAGGCGTGCCATTTTGTATAAAAGATCCGGCTTTCAGTGCATTAACCCGCTCTCGCCAAATCCTCTCAGCCTCTTCATGCCCACCCGGCCCCAAGCGTTCAAATTCACTCACATAGGCCCAGCCACTCTGATTGACGAGCTCAAAGCTGACAGGTATATCAATCAATAAACGACCGATACAGTAGGTTTTGAATTCATCAGCGTTAGCCATGGTAGATGCTCCCAAGAGTATGAGTAGCCACAGGAGGCGTGGCTTAAGTTGGATAAGGGTCATGAGCTCGAATCCTTAATCAAGTTATTCACGTGCCAAAGACGTATAGCCGGCCCCTGAGCGCTTTCTTTGAATATAGCCAGCGCCTGATCAGCAAGGCCGAGTGAATAGGCATGCGTATAGCGATCTAGAGCTTCTTGACGCTTTTCTTTGTCAGAAAAGCCTTCTGTACGTAAAAATGCTAGCAAGTTGAGTAAGTGCGCTTGATCCGGTGCCGGTGGCGTTAATTCATTATTAGCAAAATGTTTTAGCGCATTATCGATCATCAGTTGGTCTTGAAACTGTTCAAGATTCGTATCGAAAGCCGCTAAGATTTCCTCAGTTATTTTAGCTGGCCGTGTTGGCTGCCCATGGCGTTCGGGATGCCGTTTACAGGTAATAACCTTGTTGTCTTCGGGAAGGGGGATAAGCCAAAACTGCCCTAAATAACTGGTGTCCTGAAGGAGCGCTTCGGCCAGCTCGGCGGGTTGACCATGGGTTAACGCCGGAAGGCTGGTTTTTTCCCAAAAGCGAAAAAAGTACCCTTTACCCTGTGCATTTTGTAAGCGGGTAAACTTGCGCAGATGATGCCGTAGCGCTGAAAACTCGGCGCGTGTCCGGATGAAGATACCGAGTGACTTTTCCCATAGCCCAAGAATGCCTTGGGGACCGGTGAATAATTGCCGTGTCAATCGATGATCTTGCTCCAGCTCGACCAGGTAAGGGGCATGATGGCTAATCTCATCCTGTAGAGTGCCTTGAAACAGTGACTCATAGTGAAGGCCTGAGGACTGTAAAATATCGGGCAGCAGGTAAGGCATTTTTGCAGCATCCAGCAAGGCATAGGTTTTCATGACGGGTACAGCTTGCTGATAATGAAGTTGTTCCGCATCGGTAGGGGTTGGCTGATCAAACAACGCATCACGCAGAATATCAGGAACATATTTTTTGGGATCGACACCTAGCTGACTATCTAACGCTTCGATTGGCTCCAGGTGTTCAATGTCAAGAATATTGACCCCTGGCTGTGGCGTGTTGTTCAGCGGCTCGAGAGGACCCAGCACGATGGGACAGGCTTCGCTTAAACTGCATAACAGTACATCACCCCATTCGTCAGGGTGTTTTAAAAGCCACTGGTCGGCTGGATGAACATCGTTAACCCAATGTAACCAATAGCCATTTTTGGCAATTTCTGTAGAAATTAAGGTCTCAAACTCATTGGCATGATTGCAGAGTGCTGCACTGATGAGTGTAAAAAGATTATCACCCTGGGATAGGTGACAGAAGCCGAGGTAAGGTTTCATATCAAAAGGCGCATCCCTAGCCAAAACATAAAATCCATGTATTTTGTATGTCCATTGAATATTCACATAGGGGGTTAGCCTTTGTCAATTGTTGGATAGCCGAATAGCATAGATGTGGTCGCATAGAATATATAGATTATTAAACCCATTTTTATTTTGTTGCCGAGGGAGCGTGTTGTGTTGCTTTTCAGGGTAAGTAATACTGGGGCTGGTGATGACTGATCTGATCAGTATGAATTGAGTTATCCTAAGCAAATAAAGGAATTCCTGTGATTGAACATCAACCTTCACAACACCGCTTTGTCATGACTGAAGCCGGTGTTGATGCGGTTCTGGATTATGCTCTTCGTGGAAACCAGATAGATTTTACCCATACCTATGTACCGGAATCTCTGCGGGGCCGGGGTATAGCTGAACAGCTGGTGCGTGCCGGGTTGGCCTGGGCACGTGAGCAGGATTACCAGATTGAAGCCAGTTGCTGGTATGTGGATAAGTTTCTGAAACGGGAGGCACAGCATGGCTGATGTGGTTGTAACAGATCTGTTTATCTATCCGGTGAAATCCTGTGCGCCGCTACGGGTGAGCCGTGCCTGGGTGGGACCGCAGGGACTGGATGCTGACCGGCGTTATATGGTGACTGATCCTGCTGGGCAGTTTATTACCGCACGACGTTATCCGGCTTTAACTCATCTGCTGGCTACCCCTGTAGGAGCCGGGTTGATGCTGGCGGCTGAAGGCTTTCCCGCACTGCAGCTGCAACCGGCTGACTTTCCTGAGGTGTATCAGGATGTTGTGGTCTGGAAGCAGACGGTTGCCGCCCAGTCCTGTGGTGCCAGTGCTAATGCCTGGATCAGCCATTTTCTGGGTATCGACTGCCAACTGGTGTATTTTGGTCAGCAAAGCCAACGGCCAGTTAAGGATTGTGACGATGCACAGGTGGGTTTTGCGGATGGCTACCCGCTGTTGCTAACCTCCGAGGCATCGCTTGACTGGTTGCAGACACGTTGCCCTGTGCCTGTGGATAAGCAGCAGTTCAGAGCTAATCTGGTGGTGTCCGGTAGTCTTCCGTTTGCCGAAGATGGTTGGCTGGATATTGCCATCGGTGATATGCGCCTTCGTGCTCATGCACCCTGTGAGCGTTGTAAGTTGATTACTCTGCCACCCGGCAGTCGCGAGTTTGATCAGACACAGGAGCCTTTACGGACGCTGCTGGCGCATCGACGGCTGGAACAGGGAGGTGCAATTTTTGGGCAGAATCTGCTGGTGTTGCAGCCGGGACTTATTGCGACGGGGATGAAGCTGGAGGTGCTCTCGAACAAAGCACCTCCGGTGTTGCGTGGATCATGATTTGTGCTGGGATCAGGGTTGATTATACTCTGACCAGATCTGCAGGTTGGTGTCCTCGGCATCAAATGCCAGCACCTGATAAGGATCTTCCCGCCCGGTTTCCATACCCGGTGAGCCATGCGGCATGCCGGGTACTGTGAGGCCGGTAACGGCCGGTTTTTCGCGCAGCAGGCGAAGGATATCCGAGGCTGGAACATGCCCTTCGATCACATAGCCATCAATTACCGCGGTATGGCAGGATGCCAGCTGTGGCGGCACTCCCAGCTCCATTTTTTTGCTGTTAATGTTGCTTAAATTGGTGCTTTCAACAGTAATACCTGCCGCTTCGATATGCTCAATCCAGGCGTGACAGCAGCCACAGGTTTCACTTTTGTAAACCTGCATGGCGGGTTCAGCTGCGCTGTTACTACTGATCAGGATCAGCAACAGGGTGCTGAGGAGAGCTGTAGTGATTATTGCAAACTTAGTTTTCATCATTTTCTCCTTAACGGGTTATTGCACCAGTATACTGGCCATCATACCTAGTTCTTCGTGTTCAATAATATGGCAGTGGAACATCCACTCCCCGGGTTCATCAAATACCAGTCGTAGTTTCAGGCGCTGGTTTGGTTGCACATTCACTGTGTCCCGCCAAGCGAGGTAATCCGGTGTTTGCCATACCCCGGCGGCATCCTGTTCAGCAACTACCTGAAAATGGGTGCCGTGAACATGGAAAGGATGGTCCATATGTGAGTTGTTGAAAATTTCCCATTCTTCAAGCTGTCCAACTTTACCGGTAAACATGATCTGGCCGGGGGTAAAAGACTCGCCATTGATTAAAAACTCAACCGGGGGCCGCCCTGTCATCATGCTTGCAGGTCTATGTTGCGCTTTGTTGCCGTGGTTGCCATGACCTTGTTGGTGACTAGCGACACTCTGCTGATCGTCACCCTCCTGACTCATTGAAACCATGGCATGGTTGGACATAACTTCTGACAGCTCTATCTGACGACGAACCTCGGCTTCTGCTAAGGGTTTAATCTCAGTTAAGCGTTGCGGCAGTACCCTTGCAGGGGCCGGAGAATCGGAGTTGGTTGCCAGAGTCATCAAAGTTTCTGGTATGAGATAATGTGCAGGTACAGGCCCCATCCAATTGCGGTCATAGGGGAGCTTTTGCAACGCAAAGGTTTGATTGGGCTCATCACTAAGCTTGATCAACAGATCACAACGTTGACCGGGCACCAGTAACAGCTCATCCAGCTCTACCGACTGCTCCAGATAACCGCCGTCGGTACCGATCAGTTGTATCGGGTGCTTGTCTAGTATAAGACGCAGGTAGCGTCCGGCGCAGGCATTGATCATCCGCAGTCGTAGGGTACTGCCGGGTGCCAGTTCCAGTTTAGGGTTACGCTGACCATTCACCAGCAAGATATCGCCCTCACGACCGTTCATCCAGTCCACATGGGTATGTGGGGCAACCTGTCCCTGAGAGTCCAGTCGCAGGTCAGTTACCATCAGCAAATAGGCAGGCAGATCCGCAGGTAAGGGGTCCTGGTAGGGCTTAACCAGAAAGGCGCCCGCCATGCTGTGTGCGATTTGGTCGGCCAGGTAATCATGTGGGTGGGGATGAAACCAGTGAAGCCCTGCGTTACCCTGTTTCACCTGAAAGCGGTAAGTCCGGCTTTGGTTAGGGGCTATCAGGTCATGCGGGCCGCGATCTTCTGAGTTTGGAATGTTCAGACCATGCCAGTGTACAGTGGTTGGTTGATGCAGGTGGTTATCCACCTGGATCTCTACGCTATCTCCTTCAGTTACCTGGATCAGCGGGGTGATCTGGTTGTTGTACAGCCAGAGCGCAGTGTGCTCCGGCCCCGTCAGTTCCACTGGCGTTGGTGCCAAGGTGAGCCGGGTTTTAAAATCAGTGCTGGAAGAAAAGTTTTCTATTTCCGGTAGTTGTCTTAGCGGTAGGTGTTCAGGTAATTGCCGCACCCTAAGGTTAGTAGCACTACCCTGATGGTGTTTGGACATGGCAAAAGTAGTAAGGGGTGTCAGGGTTAAAAGCCCCAGCGCACCCAGGCGCATAAAGTCTCTACGTTTCATTGTATTCAGCCTTTTCAGAGGTGTGTTAGCTTTCTGCTCACAGGGTCTGAATTAGCTTTTGGGTGGACGCTCCAGGCGTTTGGAGGCAACAATACTTTGATGGCTCAGGTAGTGCTGTTCCCATCTCAGTGGCAGTTGATCTGAATGGGTAACGGTTGGGTTCAAAGCGGTGCAACTGCTGCATTGCTGACAATTTTCACCCTGACACGTATCGGTATGCAATACACTCGCGTGTGGGTGGCTAGGTTCAGAAATACGGCTGGTTGTGAGTTTTTCATCACCGCAGGGAGATGTAGCCTTCTGGTGATGCTCAGATTGTTGAGATGATAGTGGGCTGGCCATAACAAGGTTGGCTGGAAGCCAGGCAACAAAAAGCACTAGCAGCAATAAAGCGGCGATGTACTTTATGGAGAGTTGCCGTGTGGGCTGCATGATTTACCCTGATTAATTGGTTCAATTCTATGACTACAAAGATAAACCAGGGTTCACTCTTTTCGCAAATAGAGTGTATTGACCTATGGCTGGGATCATTTCGTAAGGTATTGTTGATCCTTTCGTGAGGTATTTTTGTAAGGTATTCGCTTAAATGGTGACCTATGCAGTAGATCAACAGAGGATAAGGTTCCGGTTATGAGTAAAAAATCAGGGTTACTGCTTGTGTTGCTGGTAGCGGGTGTAATGATCTGGCAACTGGGTTGGTTGCAGCTGCTGAGCTTTGACAATCTCAAGCATCAGCAGGATGAGTTGATCGCCTTGCGTGATGCCAGACCTGTGTTGCTTAGCGCTGTGTATTTTCTCATCTATGTGGGTGTGACCGCCTTGTCCTTACCGGGTGCGGCGATTATGACCTTAGCCGGTGGTGCTATTTTTGGACTGGGCTGGGGCTTTTTACTGGTGTCTTTCGCCTCCACGCTGGGCGCTACACTGGCGATGTTGGTAGCGCGTTTTCTGTTGCATGACTGGGTAAGGCAACGCTTCAATCGTCAGATGGATAAGCTTGATAGCGGGATCCAACGGGAAGGTGCCTTTTACCTGTTTGCCTTACGTCTGGTACCCGCCGTTCCCTTCTTCGTACTGAATCTGGCCATGGGCCTGACACAAATGAAAGTACGGACTTTCTGGTGGGTCAGCCAACTGGGTATGGTCGCTGGGACCCTGGTGTATGTGAATGCCGGTACACAACTGGCGCAGATCAGCTCTCCCGGTGATGTGTTATCACCCGGATTACTCGGCGCCTTCGTGCTGCTGGGACTCTTCCCTATACTGGCTAAGCGAGTACTCACTTTCATTAAGCATCGAAACTCTATGGCGCACTGGACAAAACCTCGCCAGTTTGACACCAACCTGCTGGTCATCGGTGCGGGCAGTGGTGGGCTGGTAGCGGCTTATATAGCCGCGGCTGTTAAAGCCAAGGTGATGTTAGTAGAGAAACATCAGATGGGCGGCGACTGTCTGAATACCGGCTGTGTACCGTCTAAAGCCTTGATTCGCACCGCCCGACTGGCCCAGGAAATGCGAGAAGCTGATCGCTTTGGTATTACCCCCCAGGCCCCCGACATAGATTTCAAAGCGGTAATGCAACGGGTGCATCGGGTTATTGAAACCATTGAGCCGCATGATTCGGTTGAACGTTTTCAGGGCTTGGGCGTGGATGTTCGTCAAGGTACCGCCACGCTGGTGAGTCCTTGGGAAGTTGATATCCATTACCCGGATGGCAAGGTAGAACGTGTGTCCTCACGCGCTATTATTCTGGCGACAGGAGCCGAACCGCTGCTGCCTGAGTTACCAGGGCTGACAGACATAAATTTTCTGACATCTGAAAACTTATGGTCGCTGGATAGCCTGCCACAGCGGCTATTGGTACTGGGGGGGGGCCCCATTGGCTGTGAGCTGAGTCAGGCTTTTCAGCGCCTGGGATCACAGGTTATTCAGCTAGAGCGTGGTGACCGGATCATGCCCCGTGAGGATGCCGATGCCAGTGAAGCGGTGATGCTGAAGTTATGCGGTGAAGGGGTCGACCTGCGACTCAATCATCAAGCCCTGAGTGTTGAAATCCATCCGCAAACAGGTCAGCCCTCACTGCTGGTTGAAAATGCGGCAGGTGATCAAGAGTCGATTGAATTTGACCGGTTGCTGGTGGCGGTGGGACGCAAGCCGCGTTTGCATGGCTATGGGCTGGAAACCCTGGGATTACTCCCGGATCAGGCGCAGGGCATTGATACCAACAGCTACCTGCAAACACTCTATCCAAATATCTATGCGTGTGGTGATCTTATCGGACCCTATCAGTTTACCCACGCGGCCTCACATCAAGCCTGGCATGCCACGGTGAATGCGCTGTTCGGTGCGTTGAAGCGTTTCCCTGTGGATTACACCTACCTTCCCTGGGCCACCTTTACTGATCCGGAAGTGGTGCGGGTCGGGCTGAATGAACAGGAAGCTAAAGCCCAGGGGATCGCCTACGAGGTAACTCGCTATGGTCTGGACGATCTGGATAGAGCCATTGCCGACAGTCAGGCCTATGGTTTTATTAAAGTCCTGACACCACCGGGTAAGGACAAAATTCTCGGTGTAACTCTGGTTGGACCGCATGCCGGTGATTTGATTGCTGAGTTTGTGCTGGCAATGAAACACGGGCTGGGGTTGAATAAATTACTCGGTACCATCCATATTTATCCAACCCTGACCGAGGCGAATAAATTTGCGGCGGGTAACTGGAAAAAAGCCCATGCACCGCAGCGAGTACTGGCCTGGTTGGAGCGTTATCATGCCTGGCGTAGACGTTAGGTTAAAGGCAACGTCAGGTTAGTTTGTTATAGTAGGGCTGGATTTACCGACTTGTCTGGTTAATGAATGAGGGGGCTACAGGTGTTAAATTTTGCTGAAGGGTTCGGGCTTCAATGGCCCATTATTCAGGCGCCTATGGCGGGTGTTCAGGGCAGTGATCTGACCCTGGCCGTTTCTGCGGCGGGTGGTTTGGGCTCCCTGCCCTGCGCCATGCTGACCCCGGATAGCCTGGTGGCCGAGTTAAGTCGCATCAGCGCGGCAACCACACGACCTTACAATGTAAATTTTTTCTGTCATACGCCACCGGCACCGAATTCATCCACGCAAGCTCGCTGGGAGCAGGTGCTATTACCCTACTATCGTGAGTTAGAAATTGGGCAATCTGCTATTCAGTCCGGTGCTGGACGTACCCCCTTCAGTGCTGATACGGCTGCGTTGCTAAGTGATTTTAAGCCGCCGGTGGTCAGTTTTCATTTTGGTTTGCCGGATGACGCCTTGCTGGAGCAAGTGCGCAGCTGGGGGAGCAAGATCCTTTCCAGCGCCACCACACTGGAAGAAGCCTTGTGGCTGGAAGCTCGGGGAGTTGATGCGGTGATTGCTCAGGGACTTGAGGCCGGTGGTCATCGCGGCATGTTCCTGAGTGATGATCTGACGTCACAAACGGGTTTGTTTGCCCTGCTGCCGCAGCTGGTGGATCGTCTCAACACCCCGGTGATTGCCGCTGGGGGTATTGCCAGTCCAGCTGGGGTTAAGGCGGCTCTGGCACTGGGTGCGGCGGGAGTCCAGGTGGGCACGGCTTATCTGTTGTGTCCTGAAGCCAGCACGTCAGCCTTGCATCGACAGGCGCTGCAGTCTCCCGAGGCGGTGCACACCGCCCTGACCAATGTGTTTTCCGGGCGCCCGGCGCGCGGGATCGTCAACCGTGTGATGCGTGAGTTGGGGCCTATCTGTGCCGATGCTCCCGCCTTTCCTTTGGCCACGGCGGCAATCGCGCCCTTGCGCTCCGCTGCTGAAGCACGCGGTATCGCTGACTTTTCACCGCTTTGGGCGGGTCAAAATACCACCGGCTGCCAGGCCATTCCTGCCGCTGAACTGACGCGTTGGTTGATGTCAGTGATAGATTGAGTCGGTGAAATTTTATTCAATACAAGGATCCGTCGACCACAGACAATGACTTCTTTTTAAAGGAGTCTATCTGTGAGCGGGTCTATCATCTTTTCCATGTCAGCCTTTGCGCTGGCGGCATCCATTTCTCCCGGTCCGGTCAATCTGGTCTGTCTCAGTAGTGGTATACGCTATGGCTTGGCAACTACGCTGGTGTTTGTGACCGGTGCGACCTTGGGTTTTGTGCTGTTGTTTGTCTCATTGGGTTTAGGTTTGAAAAGCATCTTTCTGCAGTGGGGTGAACTGGAGTCGGCATTGCGCTGGGGAGGCATTCTGTTTCTGTTGTATATGAGTGTGCAGTTGTTGCGTGCGAGTGGTGATGTCCAAACTCAATCGCAAACCCAACCTCCCGGATTTATGACCGGGGCATTGATGCAATGGTTGAATCCCAAAGCCTGGCTAGCGGGTATATCCGGCATCGCCGCCTATACGGCAGGTGGTGATATGTATCAGGTGCTGCTGTTTGCGCTACTGTATTTACCGATCTGCTGGTTGTCGTTGGGGGTTTGGGCCGCGGCGGGTGCCTGGTTGCAGCAACGCTGCACAGCCGGACAGGGTTTACGCTGGTTGAACCGGATACTGGCGCTGCTGTTACTGATGAGTTGTGTTTTGTTGCTGATATAGCCGCTTGGGTCCATCGCGATACTGTACCGGTGTGGCCGCCAGCAGACGCTTAAAGGTTCGCTGAAAATGCGGTTGATCGGCAAAACCATGGGTCAGGGCGACATCAACCAGAGGCAGATCACTTTGTAGCGCAACCTGAGCCATCTGAATTCTCAGATTGGTCAGGTAAGCATGGGGCGTCATGCCGCTGGTCTGACGGAATTGGCGGATCAACTGTCCTTGATTTAATCCACTTAACTGACACAGCGTCTGCAAAGGAACATTAGAGTCGTAATGTTTATGTAGATGCTCAAGGGCTCTATGTAGTGGTTCGGTGGGTAGCAGACTTTGTGGCGAGGCCTCGCGGCGGACCTGAGCAAACAGTTGCTGTAGATAGTGGCACAGTGCGGCATCTTTTTCAGCATGACTGACGAGAGGGTCAAACAGTTGAGTGGCCATGTCGCTAAAACCGTTGAATAACGCCTGATCCCGCAGGCGGGACACGGACAGATCTTCCCAGTGATCGCTATCGAGTTCTCCACAAGATTGGCGCAGTCGGGTCAGCCACTCGGTATCGATATACAGCATATAGTAGGACCAGGGCATGTTAGCACAAGGGTTGCAGGCATGCACTTGGTGAGGATTGATTAGCAGCAATTGACCTGCCTCAATAACCTGTTGTTGCCCGGCATATTGAAAATGACTCTGACCCGCCAGGATCGCCCCGAGGGACCATTGCCGGTGACTGTGAGGGGCATAACGTACTTGCCGTCCATCCTCAATATAGCGCAGTTCAACATGAGGCAGTGCAGGGTCCCGCCAGAACAGAGGGGTGGTTGTCATCAGGACTCCAGGTTGCGATCAGCTACAGGAAAACTCCAACTTTGAGCATAGCATTGAGGGGTGACTTTACCCAATATTCAATTTATGATGCATCATACATCATAAGTCAGGATTGAGTGAATGACCTCTAGCACCGCAACAACTTCGTTGATGACACAGGCTGCTCCCTCTGTTGATCCGGTTGAGGCTCAGGCTGTTTTACGAGAGCACTATGGCCTGATGGGAACATTAGAGCGTTTACCCGGTGAGCGTGACAGCAATTTCTGTTTGAGTGTGTCTTCCAGCAAGCGTTACATGGTGCGCTTTATCAATGCCGCTGAAGCCGATACAGAAATAGATTTTCAAACCCAGATGTTGATTTATCTACAGGAGCGGGCGGCGCACTTGCCACTACCTTCTATACTGAAAAGTCTTTCAGGGGAGTGCCAACCCAGAGTTCGATTTTCCGGGCAAACGGGTGCTTTGCGTGTTGTCAGCTATCTGGAAGGCATGCCCTTCTATCAACAAGCACCCTTTACCGATCTGGCCCGACAACTGGGTGGCATTCTTGGCGAAATGGATCATGCCCTGGCTGATTTTTCTCATCCGGGAGCGCAGCGTGAGTTACTTTGGGATATTACTTATCCACAGCGATTACTGGATCGAATACACACCATTGATGATGCGCAATTACGCAAGGAAGTCGCCTGGGTGATCGACCGCCACACCGAACGTGTCGTTTCTCAGCAGGCAGAGATTCCCTGGCAGGTGATACACAATGATCTGAACCCACACAATGTACTGGTGGATACCTTAGGCACCAATATTACCGGGATTATCGATTTTGGCGATGCCCTCTATGCTCCACGGGTGAATAATCTGGCAACCGCCCTGTCCTACCAATTGGTGGATGAATCGGACCCGTTACGCCGGGTGGGCCCCTTTTTGAGCGCCTATCTGGCTCAACAGCCCTTGACTGATACCGAGTTAAGTCTGTTAGCCGATCTGGTGGCCACGCGTTTGTGTCTGACGTTGACTATCTCCTCCTGGCGTGCGCAGCTGTATCCGGAAAATCGTGACTATATTCTGCGTAACCTGCCCCATGCGGTCCGTAGTTTGATGCGTTTACGCCGTCTGCCGGAGGTCTGGGTGGATGACCTGCTGAAACCTGTTAATACGGGAGTCTGTGATGACTGAACATAGTGCATTGATTCAACGGCGGCAACGCTTGCTGGGGCGCAGCTATCGCCTGTTTTATCAACAGCCGCTCTATCCGGTGAAGGGTGAAGGCGTATGGCTCTACGAAGCGGATGGCAAACGTTACCTGGATGCCTACAACAATGTGGTATCGGTGGGCCATTGCCACCCCAGGGTGGTCGAGGCTATTTGCCAACAGGCGGCACAATTGAATACCCATACTCGCTATCTGCACGACAGCATTCTGGATTATGCTGAGCGTCTGCTGGCGCTGTTTCCGGATGTGTTGAATAACCTCACTCTGACCTGCAGTGGCAGTGAAGCCAATGATCTGGCTTTACGTATTGCCCGTGAAGTTACCGGCAACCGTATTGCCTTGGTGACTCGCTGGGCTTATCACGGCACGACCAGTAGTATCGCCGAGCTGTCGCCGTCACTCGGCGTCGGTGTGAGTGATCAGGTCCGGCTGATCGATGCACCGGACACCTTCCGTGCGCCAGGTCAGTGGTTGCAGCAGTTGCGTCAAGTGTTGGATCAGATGGCCGCAGAAGGCTTGCGTCCAGCCGCATTGATGATGGATGGCTTGTTCTCCAGCGATGGGATCTTCAGTCCACCGGCTGCTGAAATTCAGCAGGCCGTGAACTGGGTTCGCCAGGCCGGTGGTGTGTATATCGCCGATGAGGTGCAGTCTGGCTTTGCCCGGACAGGTGATGATTTCTGGGGTTTTTGTCGCTATCAGTTAGTACCTGATCTGGTAACACTGGGTAAGCCCATGGGCAATGGTCATCCGGTAGCGGGGCTAGTCGCACGTTCTGATCTTCTGGATCTGTTTGGCGAACGGCAACGTTATTTCAACACCTTTGGCGGCAACCCCGTGTCTTGTTGCGCCGCTGCCGCTGTGCTGGATGTTATTGAATCGGAACACCTACAGGTCAATGCCAGGATTCAGGGGCAGCGTCTGGGTCGGCAGCTAAACGATTTAGCCCAGCGTCATGAAGTCATTGGTGATATCCGCGGTGCCGGGCTGTTTTACGGAGTGGAACTGGTCAAGGATCGCAATAGTCTTGCTCCGGCGACAGCGCTGGCCAGTCGTGTGGTCAATGGCATGCGTGAGGCGGGCGTGCTGATCAGTGCGACCGGCCCCGATGCCAATGTACTGAAAATCCGGCCACCGCTGGTGTTTACGGCTGAGCATGTTGAGCTTTTGAGTGATACCCTGGATCAGGTATTAACTCGGCTGAGCTGATACATTGTCCTCAAGCAGGTAATCTCGCATTTTCACATTGCCATCGAGAATGTCCTGCTGGATGGCCGTGCGGGCCGCTTCCGGATCACGGTTAGCCAGAGCCTGCCACAGCTCTTCATGGTGACCTATCGCCATCTGCTGGGAAAACTCACGGTAGCTCTGAGCAATCAGCGGGCCGGTACGCATCCACAGCATGTCAATCAGATTGCGTAGCAAGGGCATGCCTGCCGCATCAGCCAGTAATAGGTGAAATTCGCTATTCAACCGTAAGGCCACTGACAGATCGTTTGCGAGGATTGCGGTATGATTCTGATCGATATTTGCGCGTAATTGTTGCAAGGCATCGGCGCTGATCTTCTGTGCCGCCTGCTCCGCCGCCATACCTTCCAATGACAAACGCAACAGTCGGATTTCATCATATTGGCTCTGACTTAACTGCGGAACGCGAATGTCGCGTGGTGAGCGCATCTCCAGCGCCTGCTCCTTGGCCAGTTGCAGGATGGCATCACGCACCGGTGTGACACTGGTGGATAACTGCTCAGCCAGTTCGCGGATACGCAGCCGGTCATTAGGCTTGAAGCGCCCGGTAATCAGCGCATCGCGTAACAGTGCATAAATACTGCTGCCCAGTCGGGCATGATGGATTTCACTGATTGGATAATTCATAGCGAATAGGCTCTTGCAGGTTTGGATGATGCATCATCCAAGTGTACCTCAGGCACCACAACGGGTGTTAGCGCCACTATTCACCTTGCAGGGTTAAAATCAGCCGCCGCGATCCACCATGATTGCGGTGCTCACACAGGTAGATACCCTGCCAGGTCCCCAAATTTAAGCGTCCGTTACTGACGGGCAAACTCAGTGAACAGCCCAGCAAACTGCTTTTCAGATGCGCCGGCATATCATCACTGCCTTCGTCCAGATGCACATAAAAGGGGGCATTTTCCGGAACTGCATGATTAAAAAAGCGCTCAAAATCACCCCGCACATCCGGATCGGCATTCTCGTTGATGGTCAGCGAGGCCGAGGTATGCTGGATAAACAGGTGCAGCAGACCGACCTTGCACTGTTTGAGTTCCGGGATAGCTTGCAACACATCACGGGTGATGAGGTGAAAGCCTCTGTGTTTGGCGTCTAATTGAAGGTTTTTTTGTATCCACATGGTTAGTTATCCATAGTTACCTGCTTTTTATATCAGTCCAGAAGAAAGCTCAGCCACTCATCGGCTTTCTTGGGGTAAATTTCAAGCCTTTCCGTGATTTAAGATGTTTCTGCATACACCACTAATCGAAGGTGCCGATCGGCGTCGATGGTCATTGACGTGTGTTCGAAAGTAACTATTCTGCCATCAAGCTGTAGGTCACGTTTACCCTGGCAGGGTGCGTGGACATCATGGCGGCTCCACCCCTGTTTGAACTCGGGGGATGCCTTTTGTAAATTGGCAACAAGTGCCTGGATCTCTGCTTCCTGTGTCGCATGGGCATAATCGCGTCGAAAACTGGATAGCATTTGTACGGCTTGATCTTCCCAATCAACCAAACGTTCGCGCAGGCTCGGGTCAGTAAACAGCATCCACAACAAATTGCGTTGTCCTGCCGCATGGTGCTTGAAACCAAATAGCTGGTCGGCCGGATCGTTGAAAGCTAATACATCCCAGCGAAGATTAAGCACGTAGGTCGCATGAGGCGATAGGTCCTTCATTAATCTCAACACTAATGGCGGCACCTCGCAAAAGGTTTTGCCTGGTTCGGCTGGAAGCCTGTCATGAGCAAGTAAAAATAAGTGCCTGCGCTCGGCGGCATCAAGCTTTAGTGCTCGAGAAAGGTTGTCCAAAAAGGAGGGAGACACACTGATGTCTCGACCTTGCTCCAGCCAGGTGTACCAAGTGAGCCCTACGCCCGAAAGTGCAGCAACTTCTTCACGACGCAGCCCTGGAGTGCGCCGACGACCGCCGCTGGGCAGGCCGACTTCAGCGGGAGATAATCGTTCACGTCGCGTGCGCAGGAAGGTCGTAAGCTCTGCACGCGTGCGCTCAAGTTTACTCATGAGATCCCTGTTACTTTAAGTAATAGTATAATCAGTTAAATTGTAACAGTTTATTTGCACTCATAGAATGGTCGTTTTTCGCACTTGGAGAAACGATCCATGAATATGAGTAATGAAGCTTGTCGAACAGAAGTAACGCCCGTTATAACCACATCCTCATCCTCTCCTTCTGTTTACCTGATCGCACTGGGTGCCTTTGCACTCGGTATGGCGTCTTATGTTACAGCGGGGCTTATTCCTATGATCGAACAGGCCTTCAGTGTTTCTGTCGGAGTTGCTGCACAGCTAGTAACAGCCTTTACACTAGCTTATGGAATAGGGTCGCCACTCATTGTGGCTTTGCTACCGGGTAATCGACAAAGAGCCGGGTTGTTAGCTGCACTTGGTTTGTTTGTGTTATCAAACGCTGCCAGTGCACTTTCTACAGATTTTTCGTGGTTGCTTGTATTTAGGGCGATAGCCGGGATCGGTTCCGGAGTTTATCTTGCGATGGGCATCGCTATAGTGGCGACACTGTCAACGACAGGCCGAGGAAAGGCCATTTCTATCATCATGGGCGGTATGGCCGCTGGGACAGTGTTGGGCGTCCCGATTGGTCTTATTCTGGCAGAACAATGGGGTTGGGCATCGGCGCTTTGGTTAGTAACCTCCCTTGGGTTAATTGCCCTTTTTGGGCTGTTGTGGCGATTGCCAGCATTACCGAGTACGGCATTCATTCCACTACATCGCAAGTTGTCATTGCTGGTTGATGGCCAAGTGACAATCATTCTTCTGGTGTCATTGCTGGCCGCCATAGCTAGCCTTGGGATGTATACCTTTCTTGCTCCTCTGTTATTGGCTCCAGATTATGGCAGGGTGGAAACAGTTATACCCTACCTTTGGGTGTGGGGAGTTGGTGGTGTAGCTGGAAGCTTTTTAGTGGGACCTATGACCGACCGCATTAGTGGTCCTAGAATGACGCTTTTCATCATGTTGGTTCTGTCACTGTCTCTTCTGGTACTACCGCTAATTGCGGCTTGGAGTGCTTGGCTGGCTATGCTGCCAATAGCAATCTGGGGAGCTGTTGGTTGGGCTCTGCAAGTGCCGCAGAATAATCAGCTAATCCATGCTCGAGAATCGCATGGTGATGGTAATCTTGCTGTAGCGCTCAATGAATCTGCATTGTATCTGGGTAGTGCTATTGGCGCCGCAGCAGGTGGTCTGGCATTCATGCTTAATCTACCCATATGGGTTCTGCCTGTTGGTGCTGGTGTGGTTGCTGCAATAGGAGCACTGTTTCAGGTCATTAACCTGCGCAGAGATGTACATACACCCTAGGTCTGACTCAGCTGTAGCTCACGCTGATAGCGATAGACCGCGATGTACTGTGGGATGAGAAACAGAAATAGGATGCAAAGGATAAGGTAGTAGGAGGTGATGTCGATCTCTGAGTCTGGCCTCATTATGATGAAACGAAAAAATAGATCCCAGAGTACAAACACTGGCAGGAACAGCCTCCAGAATCCTGCTGAGCCAATGCGCAATGCATACACGTATCCCATCAACCCAATGACTCCGATCACTATGAAGACAAAGTCCACAATATCCATGACGCGGAAATCGTCGAAATAAACAGCAGCCATCGGCGCGCCAACAGCTTGCATAGCAATAACCCAAGCGTAGACGCGCCACCCTGCCGATTTCCGTACTGTGATCTGTTGGTGTATCAATACAGTGTTCCTTTTGTACTAGCCGCAATCATGAAGATAATTGCACGGCTTCGTGTAGCCCAATGCGAAGCACGGCGAGGCCTGCTTTGTTAACTGACTTCGAGCCAACAGGCTCTGGATTCTTGGTGAACTTGCTTAATGCTCTGTGGATAAAACGGGGTATCTAAGGTCGCAACCGCAATGGACACCCAGTCCGGAAACTTTTCACTACCGCTCCACATAAACAACTACCTGTGTGCATGGAAACGTATTTAAGTGGCTTGTTAGCAAGGCTATCAATCACCACCACCACCACCGCCTCCGCAGTCACCACCACTGCAATCGCCTCCGCCACTGACATCAAAAAAACTTCCCGTCGTTACGACACCGCCACCCCCATCACTAGTTGATGAAGATGAGCGTCTACTCATTTTCAGGATAAGCCAAAATAGAAAGGCTATAAAAACGAAGCTGAATAAGAAAGGAGCAATCTTGCTTGAGAAGAGAGTATCCGCTTCCAAGTCAATCGTATGCCATAACCCGAATAGCGAAACTACATAGATGAAAAGCCATTTCATATTTCTGTCCCTAGATTTGTTTTCACGCGATTGTTATGCACAATATTACGAAACCAGCGGCTGAATGGCATCGACCAGTGCCTTTAGCCTCTGCCCGGATCTGATGCATTGCTTACCTCCTTGTCTGAGCTGCGAGAGAACTGTGAGTAATCATAGCCAACTAATCTGAATTTTTCGTCCTCAAAGAGGGTTGGCAACTCGGAAAATACCGAGCTGGCAGCGAAAAGTAAAGCAACAGCCAGTGTTACGCTGTGCTTATTAGGCGTCTGGACATTGCTCGAATTCATAGCCGGTACCGCTTTCCTTGCTGCATTCTCCGTAAGCGTAACCCCGCCTCCTTCACACTGTCTTTTGCCCGTATTTTCGTAAACCCGAACAGTTTGATTCGCGCAACCCCCTAGTGAGAGAAGCAACGCCATAGTAATAATTACTCGCAATTTAATAACCTCTGCTATTTGTGTATAGCGTGGGCACTGTGCCGTTAAACATTGGACCACAAAGGTCGACATTGTGACTCAAAACCCTTTGGACCAGCGCTCTGTTATACCAAATTTATCTACTACAGCAAATAAAACCAGGCTAGGGTAATAATGGCCCGGCCAGGCGTTGTTTCTGTGCGCGGATCGCTTCGGTCAGAAAGTCCATTAAGGCATGAATCCTCACTACCCCTCTCAGGTCCGGGTGCATCAGAAACCACAGGCCGTACTCCAGTTCAGGGATGGGGTCGGTAAGCTGCACAATATCCGCATCATCGCCGGCCAGGTAACACGGCAGGACAGCCAGCCCCATGCCCGAGCGAACAGCGCTGAGTATGCTAACCAGGGTATCAACACGATAAACACAGGCCTCGTTCAGCCCGTTATTGTCCATCCACTGACTCAGAGCCGCGTCCTGTAATCGCGGCCCACCGCCAATCCAGGGTTGGTTAGCAAGAGTTTCGATCATCCCTCCCGGGGTCAAGCCGAGGCTTCGGTGCCCGTAGACTGCCTGACCGATGGGGGTCAAGGGTCGGCCGATCAGGTTTTCAGGTGGGCGGTTGGACGGGCGGATGGCGACATCCGCTTCTCTGCGTGTCAGGTTGAATAATTGGTTGGATACGGCGACGTCGAGCAGGATGCCTGGATATTTGTGCTGGAATTGCATAAACAGGGGTGTCAGTAACCCCATCAGTAGCGAGTCCGTTGTGGTGGCCCAGATTTCTCCACTGGGTTCCAGGTCGCGTCCGGCCACTTTACGTTCGGCAGCCAAGGCCGCTTCATCCATTACCCTGGCCGTCTCGGCAAGTTCTTCTCCCGCAAGCGTTGGCCGGTAACCGGTCCGGCTCCGCTCAAAAAGCGTAACGCCCAGGCGCTGCTCGATATCACCGATCCTCCTGAAAACAGTGGCATGACTGACACCCAGGGCGCGTGAAGCGCCTGACAAAGAGCCTGAAGTTGCAATTGCCAGGACAAGCTCAAAGTCATTCCAGGCCAGATGGCTCCGTGTTTTTTGACTGGTGATGGTCGATTGGTTGGGCGGGTTGCCTGTTCGTTTTTGCAAAGTCAGTCCTCGATTTTTTGGAATAGCTTGCAATATTTAATAATACTAGCATGTATCTGAACCCATGAGATAACCAAAGTGTCCCGTCGACAGAGACGACACAATAGAGGTCAGCGACATGATTAGCTCAACTGAAGAACGCCACTTTCAACGCAATGAATCGTTATCCTGCCAGGATAACGATGACCTGGCAGAAGCGAGTGCCGATGACCCGCTTAAGGGCGGTATCCCAGCTAGATACCTCGATGAGCGGGGAGGCATTGATCTTGAGCGAGTGAGGCTGGATCAGCGCGAGGCTCGGCGACAGGTAATCCGGGCGATGATACGACGTATCAAGGAACTTTGTCGGCGCTGTTGATTTGGGCATCCGGTGGATTGATGTCAGGCCGGGAACGCACTTGCCTAAACCTGTTAACCAATACCCACGCAATAACTGGCAAGCATAGTGAAGGTGTAGTCGGAACCAGAGCAAAAAACCGTCGTCATTATAGGATTTTTGTATGATTTTTCACTGTAATTTTCTGTTTTTATTTAATATTATAATTTTACTACGCATGTTTTTCATGGCTGACAAAATCTTGATGCCTATAACCATCTTCGAACACGGTCTTTGTACTGTCTGTAGTCTTTTGGAAACCTGTTTATAAGATGGGCTTCCTCAGCTAGCGTTTGGCTATACAGTGCATATAATCCGACCAATAGACAGACAGCAGAAAATACAGAGGGTAAAGCAAGGAAGAAACCAACCTGTGCAGTCGCAACACCTAAATACATCGGGTTGCGAGAATACTTATAAAAACCATTAGTTTTCAATGTGCCGGGCTCGTGAGGGTCAATACCAGATCTCCATTGGCGACCGAGGTTTAAATGGACCACAACAGCAAGCAAAAAACCGGCGGCTAGTAAAATATCGCCCACCAGCACAATCGGCCATATATTAAGACCCTCAAGGATGCCCAAATAGCCATCAATGCTCGGGAAAAACCAGCGAAATAAGCATGCCAACCATATAATGACTCTAAAACCGCGAAATAGCATATGATTTAACCAGGTTGAGCTAAATCGTTCCCCCGAGAAAACCACCTCGTGCAAACCTGATCGCTTCTTCGCAATTATTCTTAGGGTATAAAACGCAGCAACACCTGAATAAAAAATAGCCAGATATATTCGAGTAAATTCGACTAGCGTAAAGGCGTTATCCATGCTGGGTAAAAATCATAACAATGGCTGTTTGTGTAATCATATAACGCCCGGTTTTACCCTGTGCCTCTTGCCCAGCATTTTCTTGGCGTCCGCCGAAAAGTTCACTTGCATGGCTGTCACCTAGTCAACAGAACAGGTGCCATTATTAGCATCCGTTAATAGGTGTGGTCAACTCAAGCTCAACTCGCAAAATGAACTACTGATTTTTGGTGCCTATAACCAACGGCCTTCCATGCAGCCGAAGCACCTGCGCTAAACCCAATTTCCTTATCTATTTACTGCTTATGGCGTATCTGACGTAAAGCCAGCAAACATTCCTGATAAACCACCCCGTACCTCAAGCACCGAGTAAGGGTAGGTGTTTTAAGCTATGATACTGTAATGCCATCTGCAGGCAATGTCTTAGCGGCCTGCTCCAGTTAGAGGCACTCAACGGAATAACAATTGCTCTTTTCCCCTCATACACAAATTCATCCCGGTATATTTCCTTGAAGGTTTCAATCAAGCTAGTCTGGCAGTGAAAATATACTTTAATGACACCCGGATCGTTTGCTTTCCAGTCCATTCGAATCGTGCTGCCACCCGTCACAAGATAGCTGGGTTCTCCCCACTTGAGAGTTTCTTCAACCATTCCTAGGCCATTTTCTTCTGCAACGGAAAAAACCAGGCGGCGAATATTTTTAAGCTGCTTTTGTGCTTCTACTGGGCAGGTGGCAAATTTAGCTTCTATTTCAGGCTTCATGCAGCCTTCGGATTGTGTCACGTAACACCTCCTGCGTGTGGGCTTTGCCGAAGCCGTCCGGTTGCTTGAATTGTTAAATGCTATTAGCACGGTACCACCGAGAACGCTGAACCAATTGCATTAGCGATACCATTGATTATTTCAGTGGTAACTCTGGCCTTATTAAAGGCAATGTCTACCAAAACTCCAAAGATCGCTGCTAAATAAGCCAGATACCCAAACCCCATGATGATGCCAGCAATTTCTTCAGGCAACCTATTGTCAAGACTTGCCAGGATAGTTTCTCTCTCAAACCCTAACCGCTCTGCGATACCTTAGGCCTTTTCCGCAACTGCGGACTGACTCACCGCTTGTTGTTGTGCCCGTACCTCTTTCTCAATTTGGTACTTTACAAATCCCTTCGCTGACTTTTCGACAGCCTCGGGAAACGTAAACGTCAGAGAGAATAGAAGCCCGAATAGTAAGACTCCAAATACACCGATTGATCTTAAGATCACGCTCATAGCTTCCCTCACCTATGTAACGTTAAAGTTAACCCGCCTACCGAAGGCATGTTCGGGTTGCCCCCGATGTTTGGTGCAACGGTAATCAGGGTACCGTGTAGTCCGAGCAGTCGGGTGGCGGCGTATCAGGGATATAACCGCGAGCTTCTGGATCGAAGCTATACAGCCTATGATAACTGCACAGAGGATTGGTTACGGTAACTATGTCGCTCTTACTAAGAGGCCGCCCCGCCAGGGAGTCTTCGAACCGCGATACTGGCCCCGGAAAAGATGTCGCTTCGCTGCGATAGCGCAGCACCGGCATTCCTGCGGCGGATACTTCGGTCAAGTCGAGGCTGGCGTCGAAGTTGTATTCGTCGTGACAGACTTGGGCACGATGCTTCATGTCACGTTCGCTAAAACACGCCCGGATCATCACGTTGGCGCTTTGCGGGACACTGAGAACCTCAAACGGTGGTTGGCCGGGCAAGAAGGCGATGAGGTGTAGGGTTGTTGAACTGGCCCCGCCACCAGAATACATGGCGCGTAGCTGCGTTTCCACGCCTGCCAAGATACCCCCCTCGAAACGTATGAGCGTCGGCCATAGCTGAAACGAAGGTTCTGCGTCTGCCGATGACAGCTCCGACAACCCATAGGGCGTGTGAGCCGGATCATGCTGGCCACCCGACAGCCTGAGGCTCCAGTCCGCGTCATCGACCAGGATGCTGGGGCACGCTTGGCCTTCGCAATCGGCTTGCGATGGTATGATTTCGACACAGAGTTTGTCCAGCGCACAGCCTAGCGTTAGCCCGGCTTCTGACTGGCTGATCGTCAGCGAGTCCATGCGCGGTGGTGCGGCAAAGGCTGGGGGCAATGAGAGAAGCACTATGACTGCAAAAGATAGAGATTTAAACATGATTAAATATGAGTGCACGATTTTGGCCTCCGGGTGGGTAGCTCAGGACGTAACGTGGTGCGAGCCAATAATAGATGCTGCAACCTCATTTGTTTATTCAATTGGGAAGTGAATGCCCTATTTGTTCACGGACCCAGCGATGTGCACTATGTCCCTGATTACGATCATGCCACACCATTCCGACAGTGAATCTCGTTGATATAGTGGGAGGATCAACCAGTTTGAGGTCAGTACGCCCCGCGACCAAACGCCGCGGCACGAGTGCCACAAGGTGTGACTCGGCAACAATCTCGGGGATGAATAGGAATGAAGCGACCGATAGCACAACGTTGCGTGTATAGCCCAGTGTTCGCAGAACCTGATCCACTGGTGTGGAAAAATCACCTCCACGGAGTGAAACAACCACATGTTCAAGCTGGACATAGTCTTCAATGGTCATTCTGTCACTAATATGCGGGTGATCTAAGCGTCCGATCAGCACATAGACTTCATCGTACAGTGGTCTGGCCCGTAAGGCTGGGGGAGCCTCTTCCGGCGTCATGAGAGCAAGATCCACGTCGCCACACGCCATCTGGGCCTCCAACCGGGGCGGCTCCAGGTTGCGTATTGCCACCCTAATGCCAGGTGCTTGTCGTCTCAGATCTTTTATGATCGACAAGCCGATGACAGCTTGCAGGTAGTCCGTACAAGCAATTGTGACAGTCAGCTTCGCTTGCGTAGGATCAAAGTGCTGATGCGATGTCAGCGTATCCCGCACCTGATCCAGTGCGAGACGCAACGGGGCGCGTAACTCCAGCGCTTTGGCAGTTGGTACCATCCCACGGTGGGCCGGAATCAGCAGCGGATCGTTGAACATATCCCGCAGACGGCTCAGCTGAGTGCTGACGGCGGGCTGACTAAGATGCAGTCGCTCGGCAGCCCTGGTGACATTTTGCTCTTCAAGCAAAGCCTCCAGAGTCGCCAACAAATTGAGATCAAGTCGTTTTGTATCCATATTTTATATAGTAGATCAGAAAAAAACTAATTTCACTGATAGTTTGTTCTTACACATACTGTCTACCGTATCCATTCCCACACGCGAATCTGACTATAGGTTGAATGTAATGCCAAAGACTATATTGATTGTGTATGCACACCCGGAACCCACATCATTGACCCGCCGGTTTGTTTCCGAGTCGGTAAAAACGCTGGAGCAGCAAGGCCACACCGTGCTGCAGTCAGACCTGTATGGCATGGGCTGGAAAGCCACTTTTGACGAGAGCGATTTTCCCAGCCGTATCAACAGCGACCGGCTAGCCTTTATCCAAGAGTCGGAACATGCTTATACCACCAACCAACAAACGCAGGATGTCACCACGGAACAACACAAGTTGCTTGCCGCTGATGCCGTCATTTTTCATTTTCCCCTTTGGTGGTTTGGTATGCCGGCTATTCTCAAAGGCTGGATAGACCGGGTGTATGCCTACGGATTCGCCTACGGATACAAAGGCGAAGGCAATCGTTATCGTTATGGGGACGGTGCTCTCAAAGGCAAACGAGCCCTACTATCGGTAATGGTAGGTGGACCTGAGGACGACTATTCACCCCGTGGTATTAATGGCCCTTTGGAAGAGTTATTGTTTCCCATCACCCACGGCATGCTCTTTTTTCCTGGCATGGATGTGTTGCCGACCCATGCCGTCTATGGGACCGGCAAACCGTCCAAAGCTATCGTAGAGAAGGAAATAGCCGCTTGGCGTCTCCGTCTTGAACATCTCTTCAATGAGTCGCCTATTCCATTCCGGCCTCAAAATGATGGAGAGTATCAGCGAAACATTCTTGCCGAACATATCGCTGTGGGGATGACGGGGCTGAGCATTCACATCGACAATTAACCGAGCTGTAAAAATAAGTCTCTGAAGACAAAATCTGCTTAACGTTCGCCGCTCCGGCGGAAAAGCTCGAAGTAACGAAGACGCGTAGCTTTTTGTCGTCCGTGTGACTGCAATTGTTACGCTCTCAACTGCTTATACATGATAAATGAATCCACAAACCCAAATCCCATATGTTTGTAGGCATTAGGAATTTTGCCAATAATTTTCATGAGATACCTCCTATATCCTGTTAGGTCTTTGTTGCCAGTAATGCTCCACAAGTCGCTAAAAAGCCGCCCGAAATTTTATTAAGTAATTTCCTTGCTTTATGTCCTTGAAATACAAAACTGGCTTTTGAAGCTAAACATGCATAGAGGCTTAAAATGCCACCTACGGCACATGTAGAAATAATAAAAACTATAATAACATCTGATGCTTTGAATGACTGTAAATCGATAAATGCAGGGAAAAATCCCATATAAAACAATATTGCTTTAGGGTTGGATAATGTCATTAGAATTCCGACAGCCAAACTTGAGGCATTTACACCTTTTTCAGCGGCGATCTCTGATGTGTCCAGAACATCTGACGTCCAAGTAACGTAAGCTAGCCAAAAAAGATATGTAATTCCGACGTATTTTATTACTGTAGTGAACTCACCCAGGATGCTTGCCACAGTCGACAAACCTGACAAAGCAAGAGAAATAAAAATGTAGTCCGCAAATAGCACTCCAACTACAACTAATAACCCTTGCAGCCAGCCATAAGAAAGAGATCTCGATACAACAGCGAGAACACTGGGTCCGGGAATAGCTGCGGATAAAAGCATCGCAAAAAATAATGCTATCCCTGATGTTATCGACATAGTATCTCCTTAGGCAGTATAACGCGAAGCACAGCGGTTGCCCGTTAGTGACGTCCGGCGGCCGCAGGCCGAGAGCCGCTGCGTATTGTTGTGCAATTATTTGCTTACACCGATTAACTCTATGAGCACACGTCCCAGTTGAGCTATTGCGGCATTCCTTTCTTCAAATGATGCTGTTGTTTCTGTTATATAGAAGGCCACAAATACTGGTTCGCGCTCCGCAGGCCAGATAACCGCCGTAATGGATCTAGAGCCAAATCCACCCGCACCGGTTCTATCACCAATAATCCAATCACTAGGCATGCTTGACCGAAATAAGCCATCGGCTACCTTGTTATTCACTAACCAAGTCTGCAAATAACGCTTAGACTCTAGTGATAACACGTTACCCAACAACAGTTCAAGATTGCTAACCATTGCATTAGGTGTCGTTGTATCCCGCTCATCGCCCGGCACGGCTTGATTAAGGTCGGTCTCCCAGCGATCTAAACGAGTAACCTTATCACCTAGCTGCCTAGCAAAATCGGTCACATTTTCAGGCCCCCCTAAACTCTGTAAAATCAGGTTGGCGGCGGTGTTATCACTTGTTGTCATTGTAGCTTCACAGAGTTCAAAAAGAGTTATGTCACGTGTGTCAGCATACTCTTCTAAAACGGGTGAATAAGTTACTAGATCAGATGATGAAACACTTACACTCGTTGTAAGTTGCTCACTACCTGTATCGACACGCTGCAATAGAGCCGCACATGCCAGCGTTTTGAATGTACTGGATAGTGGAAAACGCTGGTCAGCGTTGTATTCCCATCGCATTCCCGTTTCCGTGTCGTGCGCAGCAAACCCGATACGTGCATCAAGGTGGCTCTCAATGCGCTTAAGTTCGGAAAGAAGAACATCCTCATCTGCGATCAACAAAGAGGAAAAAGTTGCTATGCTTAAAAGTAAAACAAAATGGGATACAGTCATTCTATGTGTCATCTGGGGTCTCTTTAGGTATTTGATCCCGGCAACGCAAACCGCCTAACGTTATCGTGCCTGGAGTGGTTATTTAGGTGCGATACTCAGAGGCCTCGAGTTTATAAGTTCGCTGTTTTTCCAGCAAAAAATTTTTGACTCTTCAGCGCTATATTTTTCAGGTAACTGGTTAAATTCTTGATCGTTACCTTGAAAAGAAAGATCGACCGAGGTGCTGCTAATATACTCGTGGTACAGATCAAGAACACCCTTCAAGTCATCAGGAAAAACGGCTCTTACTACCTCAAACACTTCACGCTCCTAGCCATTGACGCTCGTAATAAACGGCGCGCGGAATAGGCGTCCCGCGACCGCAGGGAACAAATTTGGCCAGCTTGTTATAAGCATCTATTTAATATTCTGACCTATAAAATTATTTAGCTCGGAAGGCGACCTGATTATGCAGAGTGATTTATTAGCAGACATCATTTCCAGTCTGCACAGGAAGTCGTCGTTCCAGAACTTTGGACATAGCCTTAATACTTTATAGCTTTGCAACGTTCCTTTCAGTACTGAGCTGCCATCAGGCCAACCTTCAGGTTTTGTAATAAGTCCTTTTAGCAGCCGTTTGGTCACAAACCAGTAGCTAGTGAAGTATGGCAGATCAATGTAGATCAACGTATCAGCGGCTTCCAGACGCTCGGTAGTTTTCAACCCAGTTGTCCATAAAGCTGCGTTTAGGCAGCTAGTTTATTGATCACCATTTCATCCAGTTTTGCCGGATTCAATGATACTGCTCCTTTGGGCGTCCAGTTTCTGGTTTCACC